>Ga0136634_10000779_pt1 | contig 13014 bp, 16 predicted proteins | sample AntDrymUQ8332106_2_FD_104654 | JGI IMG/M metagenome (GOLD analysis project Ga0136634, IMG submission 104654) | Polar desert sand microbial communities from Dry Valleys, Antarctica - metaG UQ833 (21.06) | ecosystem: Environmental > Terrestrial > Soil > Desert | place: Antarctica: Dry Valley... | reverse complement strand
GTCCTGTGGGCCACCACCATGATCATGACCAGGCAGCTGGTACGCCACACCACGGGCAGCCCACCACCACCTCGGTGGGGCGGCACCCGTCCTCCCACACCCACCGCGAGACCGAACAAATCAGCCGCCTGAGACGTTCACCAACAGGCTCTGAGCTCACGTCCAGCCGCGGCCCTGTTACCGCACCACCGCCAGCGCGAAGCCGTCGTGACCCTTGCGGCCGACTGTCTGGATCACGGTGGCGTCCACCCGGTCGTCTGCCGCCAGCGCCTCGGCGAACCGGCGGGCGTCCACCGCCATCGGGTCCGTGCTGGCGGTGTCGGCCACGGCTCCACTGCGCACCACGTTGTCCACGATGATCATTCCGCCGGGGCGGGACAGGCGCACGGCGTGCTGGAAGTACTCGCTGTTGGAGGCCTTGTCCGCGTCGATGAAGGCCAGGTCGAACGGGCCCTCGAGGGTGCCGAGCGTGTCCAGCGCCGGGCCGACGCGCACGTCCACGACGCCGTCGAGCCCGGCGCGGGCGAGGTTGGAGGTCGCCACCTCGGCGTAACGCGGGTCGATCTCGCAGGTGATGAGCCGCCCGTCGGCGGGCAGGGCGCGGGCGAGCCAGATCGTCGAGTAGCCGCCTAGCGTGCCGACCTCCAGGATCCGCCGGGCGCCGATCGTGCGGGCAAGCAGGTGCAGCTGCTTGCCCTGGGCGGGGGAGACGTCGATGGCCGGCAGCCCGGCCGCGACGTTGGCCTCGTGCGCGGCGTCCAGCACCGGGTCGGGGTGCAGCAGCAGCAGCCCGTCCCAGTAGTCATCGACGGATTCCCACGTGGGCTCGCTCATGGACCCACCTTCGTTGATCACGGGGCGAGCCGCAAGCGGGTGCGGGCTTGCCACCAGCGCCATGCCGTTACGCACAGCGTGAGCCAGGCCGCGCCGACGAGCCAGCCGGCGAGCACGTCGCTGAACCAGTGCACGCCGAGGTAGATCCGGGTGGCCCCGACGGCGCCGACCCACAGCGCCGCGGCCGCGACCATCACCACCCGCGCCGCGGCGCCCCACCCGGCCCAGGCCAGCACGACCAGCGTCCCGACCACGACGATCGACATCGTGGCGTGCCCGGACGGCAGCGACTCGTTCGTCTCGGGCACCAGCCGGTAGCCTGCGGGCGGGCGCGGCCGGTCGAGAAGTACCTTCAACCCACGGAACACGATGCTGGCGCCGATCATCGAGCCGACGGCGAGCACGGCGTCAGCGTGCCGGCTGCGGTACCACGACCAGATCCCCACGGCCACGGCGAGCACCGCCATCGCCGCCGTACTGCCGACGTTCGTGACGACCACGGCGATCGCGGTGAGCGCCCCGGAGCGGGCCTCGATCGACTCGTGCAGCGCCAGCGCGTCGAACTGGGCCGGTCCCACACCGGTGAACGCGGACCACAGCCCGACCGCGGCGGCCAGCGCGAGCAGCACGGCGATACCCGCGCCGAGTCGCGCGTCGCCACCCACCGGCCCACTCGGCATCGCCTCATCCTCACCGCGGTTCAGGGCCGGCGACCGCGCCACTCCCGGTACCGGCGCACCAGCGCCGCGGTGGAGCTGTCGAGCCCGGTGGTGTCCGGCGCGGCGGCGGTGAGCACCGGTCCGAGCCGGCGGGCCAGTACCTTGCCGAGCTCCACGCCCCACTGGTCGAACGAGTCGACACCCCAGATCGTGCCCTCCACGAACGTCACGTGCTCGTAGAACGCGATCAGCTGCCCGAGCACCGACGGCGTGAGCTTCGGCGCCAGGATCGTGGACGAGGGCCGGTTGCCGGGCATCACCTTGTGCGCCACGAGCTCGGCCGCCGTGCCGTCGGCCGCGATCTCCTCGGCGGTCTTCCCGAACGCGAGCGCCGAGGTCTGGGCGAACAGGTTGGCCATGAACAGGTCGTGCATGTCCGTGCCGTCGTCCATCGGCACCACGTGGTCGGGCAGTGCCTCGCTCGGCTGGGCGAACCCGATGACGTCCGCCGGCACGAGCCGGGTGCCCTGATGGAGCAGCTGGTAGAAGGCGTGCTGGCCGTTGGTGCCCGGCTCACCCCAGAAGATCTCCCCGGTCGCAGTGGTGACCGGGGTGCCGTCGCCGCGGACGGACTTCCCGTTGCTCTCCATCGTGAGCTGTTGCAGGTAGGCGGGCAGCCGGTGCAGGTACTGGCTGTAGGGCAGGACCGCGTGGGTCTGGGTGCCGAAGAAGTTCGTGTACCAGACGTTGAGCAGCCCCGCGATCACCGGCAGGTTCTGCTCCAGCGGCGCGGTCCGGAAGTGCTCGTCGATCGCGTGCATCCCGGCCAGGAACTCGCCGAACCGCTCCTTGCCGATCGCGACCATGAGCGCGAGCCCGATCGCGGAGTCGACCGAGTAGCGGCCCCCCACCCAGTCCCAGAAGCCGAACATGGCCTCGGCGTCGATGCCGAACCCCGCCACCTCCGCAGCGTTCGTGGAGACGGCGACGAAGTGCTTCGCCACGGCGGCCCCGTCCCCGAGGCCGGCTACCAGCCAGCTCCGCGCCACACGGGCGTTGGTCAGCGTCTCCAGCGTGGTGAACGTCTTGGAGGAGACGACGAACAGCGTGCTGGCCGGGTCCAGGTCAGCAGTGGCCTCGGCGATGTCGGTGGGGTCGATGTTGGAGACGAACCGCAGCGTCAGGTCGCGGTCGGCGTACTCGCGCAGCGCCTCGTAGGCCATGACCGGACCGAGGTCGGAGCCGCCGATCCCGATGTTGACGACCGCGCGGATCCGCTCGCCGGTGTGACCGGTCCACTCCCCGGAGCGGACGGCGTCGGTGAACGCGCCCATCCGGTCGAGGACCGCGTGCACGTCGGCCACGACGTCCTGGCCGTCGACGACGAGCGAGGCGTCGCCGGGCAGCCGCAGCGCCGTGTGCAGCACTGCGCGGTCCTCACTGGTGTTGATGTGCTCGCCGGCGAACATCGCCGCGGTGCGCTCGGGCAGCTGGGCGCGGCGGGCGAGTGCGGTCAGCAGCGGCAGCGTCTCGCGGGTGATGCGGTGCTTGGAGTAGTCGAGGACGAGCTCGGCGCCGGTGGCCGTCAACGCGTCGGCCCGGCCGGGGTCGCCGTCGAACAGCTCGCGCAGGTGCAGCCCGGCGACGTCGGTGTGGTGGCGCGCCAGCGCGGACCACTCGGGGGTGGCGGTGATATCGGTGCTGTGAAGGTTGGTGCCGTGCAGGTCGGTGGACACGCGCGCCATCCTGCCCGGTCTGGTTTTCAGCGGTTGCCGGGGCCGGAGCCGCTCGTGCGCTCCCACAGGGCGATGCCGCCGAGCAGGCCGGAGATGTTCGGGACCAGGGTGCGGTTCGGGCCCAGCGTCTCCGGATCGAGCCTCTTGGCGTTGCCGCCGCCGATGTAGAGGTGGTCGGGCAGGACCATCGCCTCCAACGCCTCGACCGCGTCCAGCACCCGCTCGCACCAGCGTTGTTTACCGATCATCAGGCGCTCGTTCTCACCGCACGCCACCTCGATGGACTGGCCCTCGCCGAAGCGTCCGTGCGAGAGCTCCATGTGCGGCAGCAACGTCCCGTCGAAGAACACCGCGCACCCGACGCCGGTGCCGAGCGTGATCACCAGCTCCATGCCACGGCCGGCGATGACCGCACAGCCCTGCACGTCGGCGTCGTTGGCTACCCGGACCGGCGTGTCGAAACGCTCCGTGAGCGCCGTCTCCAGGTCGTAGCCGGTCCACAGCCCGACGAGCTCGGGATCCGGCGGCTTGCCGGGGCCGCGGCGGGAGAACGCCGGGACCTCGCGCACGCGGCCGCGGCGGATGGTGCCGGGGAACCCGACAGCGACGCGGTCGTACGCGGGCTGGGCGGCGGCCAGCCCGGCCAGCGCGTCGAGCAGCACCGGCGGCGTGCACGGGTACGGAGTCTCGCGCCGGGCACGCTCCGACACCATCTCCCCCCCAGGCGAAAGCACCGCCGCCTTAAGCCCCGACCCCCCCACATCCACCGCCAACGTCAACACCCCACCCATCCCGCGCCCCCTCCCACGCCACCCCGCGAGTCGGTACAGATCGGTGCGCGAGTCGGTACAGATTAGCGCGTAAGTTCCTGCTCGACGGGGAGGCGCGGGCCGAGCCTGACGTGACGTGCCCCCCGTTCGTACCGACTCGTGCGCCAGTTCGTACCGACTCGCGGGGCGGTGGGGTGCGGTAGGACTGGGGTGTGCGCGCATCGCAGCTGCTGGCCGTCAGCGACCTGCACGTCAGTCATCCGGAGAACCGCGCGATCGTGGAGGGCCTGCGCCCGGGCACCGACGGCGACTGGCTGATCGTCGCGGGCGACGTCGCGGAGCAGGTCGGCGACGTGACGTGGGCGCTGAGGCTGCTGCGCGAGCGGTTCGCCCGGGTGATCTGGGTGCCGGGCAACCACGAGCTGTGGACGCACAGAGCGGACCCGGTGCAGCTGCGTGGCGAGCAGCGCTACCGGCGGCTCGTGGAGGCCTGCCGGGATCTCGACGTGCTCACCCCGGAGGACCCGTTCCCGGTGTGGGACGGCGCGGGCGGGCCGGCGACGATCGCCCCGCTGTTCCTGCTCTACGACTACTCGTTCCTGCCGGCGGGCACCACGACCGTCCAGGAGGGCCTGGCCACGGCGTACGAGGCGGGGGTGGTGTGCACCGACGAGCACCTGCTCCATCCCGACCCGTTCCCGGACCGCGCCGCCTGGTGCGCGGCGCGCGTGACGGAGTCGGCCCGCCGCCTGGACGCCTGCGACCGTGGCCTCCCGACGGTGCTGGTGAACCACTGGCCGCTCACCCGGCTCCCGACGCGGGTGCTGCGCTACCCCGAGTTCGCGCTGTGGTGCGGCACCACACGGACCGCGGACTGGCACGTCCGCTACCGCGCGACGGCAGTCGTCTACGGGCACCTGCACATCCCCCGCGTGACCTGGGAGGACGAGGTGCGCTTCGTCGAGGCGTCGTTGGGCTACCCGCGCGAGTGGAAGGCCCGCGAGGAGCGCGACGGCACCGCGGTCAGCGATCTGCTCCCGCGCCAGGTGCTCCCGGCCCCGTGATCGGCCCCTCTATCGCGATCGATGCAACCGTTTGATCTTCTGTTAGCTTGTCGAACGGCCCGGCGAGGGTCGACGGCGAGTGAAAAGGGGATCACTGTGGGTGACATCACCACGAAGGTGGACAAGGCCTACGAGGGCATGAGCATCGCCGAGCTGGCCAGTGCTCCGGTTGCGACGCTGCAGGGAGTCAGTGACTCTGACGCGGAGAAGCTGAAGTCGGCCTTTGGGATCAAGACCGTCCGAGACCTGGGCACGAACAAGTACTTCCTCTGGGCACAGGCGATCGCGAAGCTCGCTGACTGAACCAGTTCCTACCGGACGGCGTGGGTCACGATCGACGTCAGCGCCAGTCCGGAAACACGGCGGGCCACGGGCTGTGCTTGGGCGTTCACGACGACCGTGCCGTCGCGGTGGGAGGCGTAAGCGTCGCCGGTGTAGCGGACGGAGCGGTACCGGCCGCGTTCGCGGGAGAGTTCGGTGATGTTGCCGGTACCATGGGTGTCGAGCCGCTGGTGGAGGTCGCGCGCCGTGGCCTCGTCGGCCATCTCGACCCACGAGACAGCGAGCAGCACGACGTCACCGTTGCGGTCTCGGAGCTCGAACACCGCTCGGTGCAATCCGACGCAGGGTTGCCGCCGGAGGAGGTCGCGGATCTGGCCGTAGGAGTGTTCGACGCAGTTGGTCGTATCGTCGGTGACCCGTGCGGTCACGCGGACTCCACGGGCGACCACGCGAGCCTCCGCAGCCTGCGAGTTCTGATTGCTGACGCGAGCCTGGCTACGAGCGCCGGACGACACACCCGACGACGCCGAGGTTCCGGAGCCCACCGCGCCGCCGACGACCGACGTCCCACCCGCGCCGACAGCCACGGCGATCCCGATAGCCGCGACGACCGTCCCGGCTCCTCCGCTACCTTTGTCGCTGCCACCCTCCGGGCCCCCGATACGCCGACCCATGCCGTCTCCCCTCTTGATGCCTGCAGGGCAGGACATTCTTGAACAGGGATGGAAAGTCTGAACGCGCTGTGCGTCCCACGATGTCACCGCGCCAGGAGCCGCGCACCGGCGGGTACGTGGAACGGTAGGGGAACATGCCTACGCGTCGGCCCGCTACCTCCGCAGCTCGAGCGAGATGAGTGCGAGGACGGGCTCCTTCTCAGGCCCGAACCAGGCGAGGAGGACACCGCTCCTGACGCACGTGTCGGGAGCGGGCATCAGACCCGATCCGGCCGGCCACGGAATCTTCAGCTCCTCGGCGAACACGTCCTGAACGGCACTGATCGTGGATCGTGCGGCCGTCTCGACTTGCTGATCGTCGGACTCGCTGTCCAGGATCCCGGGTGCCGCCGACCCGCCGAGCAGCAGATCGCCCCGGTACACACCGATACGCTTCTCGTGTGCCCGGACGTTGAGACCCTCAGGTGCGACATCGTCCAGGCGGGACGCCAGGGCATCGGCAAGGTCAGGGGACGATGCAGCCGTTGGGCACACTGTGTGAGCTCCTTCCCTGCGTGTCCGTGTGCGTGATGTCCAGCCGGAAGACCGACCCTGGGTTCACGCTACCGTGCGGATTGCAGCTCGCGTCTCTCTTGGGCCGACCGTGATCCCGCTGCTGAGAGCGAGCGCGAAGATCGTGCCCGGCGCCGCAGGCGGTACCCCCGACGCGAGACTGTCGTGCGGCTCGGGGAGGCGACGGGCGTCGTCCGGTAGCGGGTTGGCGCTCATTGCGGTCCTCCTCCCGGACACCGTCCCGACCACCATGATCGTCCGCTGTTCGCCACCCGGTATCTGGTGGTCGCTGCGGGACCCTCCCGTAGCGACAACGGCCAGCGACCGAACAGTCTGGGCGACGGCCGATTGCTGCGCCCTGCCATAGCTGCTGCCCCGAGATGCGGGCGGCCCTGACCCGCCATGGTCACCGCGGTCGGCGCTGTCTTGCGCTCCGGTCAGCTGGCGTAGTGCTCCGTCACCTGGATGTCCATCGCCGCGAGCAGCGCGGCGCCGAGCGGGACGAGCTGGTCCGGACTGATACGGGAGCCGCGCAGGAAGAGAGCGCCTTGGATGAGGCTTATTCAGCGATCTTGATCGGAGGCGTATCTCCGCAGCTCAACCGCGGTCTTACAAGATCCACACAACTCTCCTGAATAACCCTCGATGTCGTCGAGGGTTGATCCATGTAGTTGCGTGCCGGTCAACTGGGCTTCCTGGAAGTTAGCCTCGGCGAGCTCGACGCCGCTCAGCACAGTGCCAGTCAACCGGCAGTTCGTGAACGTGACGCGGGTGAACGCGGCTCCGTCCAGAACGGTGCCTGACAGGTCGCAGTGCACGAACTGGGTGTCCCGGCAGCGAAGACCGGCGAAGCGCCTGCCAGAGAGATCCGCATCGACCCATCGGCTTTCTCGCAGGGTAAGGTCGGCGACGTGCTCCGGAACGCTGACGCTTGCGTCGGCCTCCACGCAGTCCCATACCGCACCGGACTCGACGACGGCCGGTGCTGGTTGCCGTCGGTCCGGAGCCTCTGGCGGGTCGGGACGAGAGCCCTTCGGTGGAGTGCTCCTGTTCTGTACCACGTAGCAGAACTGTAGTGCTGGCCGAGGCCTTGCGGGGTGGTGGGCGATACTGGGATTGAACCAGTGACCTCTTCCGTGTCAAGGAAGCGCTCTCCCACTGAGCTAATCGCCCGAGGCGGAGGCGGGAATCGAACCCGCGTACAGGGCTTTGCAGGCCCTTGCCTAAACCACTCGGCCACTCCGCCGGATCCTCGGAGCGCTCCGTATGACCAAACACGCCGTGGAATTTGATTCGTGGAGGTCCGACGGGCCCCGAGGCTCCTCCGAGCGGACGACGGGATTCGAACCCGCGACCCTCACCTTGGCAAGGTGATGCGCTACCAGCTGCGCTACGTCCGCGTGTGCAGCGTCTCCGCTGCCTGTAGAAGAACCCTAGCGCAGGCGTCACGGCGGTTTCAAACCGGGCCCCGGAGCCCCGGCAGCCGGGCCTGCACCTGTGGATCAGTCCCGCGCCGGGTCGTTCAGCAGGTCCGACAGCGCCATGTCGAAGTCCAGCCACGAGTACTCGGTGTCCGCGGGTACCACCTCGAAGGTGCGGTGCAGGAAGTCTCCCAGGGTCTGGGCGCAGGTCGTGAAGACCGCGTGGCCCGACGGGGAGGAGAGCTCGAGCTGGACCCGGTCCGGGTTGCCCGGCATCGGCTGCACCTGGACGTCGCCGGTGCCGGCCGGGGCGATCAGCCCGTCGTGCAGCAGGTCCCGTGCGAACACCCAGTCCACGGCCGTCCCGTTGCCGGTCCGGAACGAGGCCTGCACCGCGTAGGGATCGCGGCTATGATACGTCAGGTCGACCTTGACGGGCACCACCGGGACATCAGGGGCGATCAGCTCGAACGTCGCTGGTGAGCTGATGACCGTGTGCTCGTCTCGCATCGTGCGTCCTCTTTCGTGGTCCCGCGTGGTTCGTCAAGCGGAAAACGACCGGGTTGCGAAGATGTGACGGGTCGAGGGCCGAAGTCTTCGGGACGATCCCGACGTCACCCTGATGGGCGGTGCGCGGCAGCGGAGCGTCGGTGCGACGTACGACACCCGCCGAGGGATAATCTGAACTGGGCTGACCGCCGCAACGAAGACCCGAACGTGAGGATCCCCCTGGTGGCCGACGTCGCCGACACGTCAGGTTCGTCGAACCGGCGTGCCCGACCGGCGCCCCGGCCCGACCCGGCACGTGGCCGCGATCCCGCCGACGAGCAGCTGGTCCGCCGCATCGTAGACGGCGACCAGACCGCCCTGGGCGGCCTGTACGACCGCTATGGCCGGCCCGCCTACTCGCTGGCCCGCCGCATCTGCGCCGACGACGGCATCGCCGAGGACGTCGTGCAGGAGGTCTTCCTCGCGTTCTGGCGTGACCCGAAGCGGTTCGACGCGACCCGCGGCTCGTTCGGCACCTGGCTGCTCACCCTGGTACATCACAAGGCGGTCGACGCGGTGCGTCGCGAGAGCGCGATCCGCAGGCGCACCGTCCCGGCAGCCGAGGACGGCGACGAGTGGTCGGCCCCACCCGGTCCGGGCGCGGACCAGGCCGCGCTCGGTGCCATCGTCGCCGGTCAGGTCCGCGACGCGCTGGGGCGGTTGCCCGCCGAGCAGCGCCAGGCCCTCGCTCTCGCCTACTACGGCGGCTACACCCAGCGTGAGGTCGCCACCCTCACCGGCGTGCCGCTGGGCACCGTCAAGTCCCGCATGTTCACCGGCGTGCAACGCCTGCGCAGCGTCCTGGGCCCCCTGCTCGGTGAGTTCACCGCCGATTTCACCGGCGGTGGTGCCCGATGAGGAACTCCCGCCAGCAGCCCTGCCGCCTGAACGAGCAGTCCGTCGGGTGGGCGCTGCACGCCCTCGAACCAGCCGAGGAGCTGGAGGTGGTGCTGCACCTGCCGCAGTGCTCGTCGTGCCAGGACGCCGTCCTTCATGCCGAGGAGGTGCTGACCGCTCTCGGCGCGTCGGTGGAGCAGGCCGACCCGCCGGCCTCGCTTCGGGACGCGCTGCTCGCCCGGGCCGCCGAGACGCCCCAACGCCCCTCGACCCTGCGCCCACGTACCAGCCCCGAGACGGCGCAGCCGTCCGAAGCCCCGTCCGTGCCCCGCCCACCGCGACACGGGACCCCCGACGGCCGGGACACCGTCGTACCGCCGCAGACCCGTGCGTTTGGCTGGTCGTGGTTGTCGCAGCGCGGCCGTCGGCTGGTCGCGGCCTCGCTCGTGCTGACGGGCGTGTTGACCGTCGGCGGGCTCGTCACCCGCACCGTCCAGCTCGAACAGCAGCGCGACGCCGGGGTCGCGCAGGCACAGAGCATCGCCGACCTCGTCGGGCAGCTCGATCAACCCGGCGCCCGGCACGCGGTGCTGGCCGAGGGCGACGGTTCCACGGTTGCCGCCGTGCTCGTCGTCGACGGGCAGCGCCAGGTGTTCACCATCGGGCTGCCGGCGAACGCGGCCGACCGTGACACCTACGTCCTGTGGGGGCTCCGCCCAGGCGCCGGCCCCGAGCCGGTCGGGACGTTCGACGTCGCCGAGGCCGACAAGGGCCTGCGCACCGTAGGATCGACAGCCGAGGCAGAGGGCTTCACCGGCTACGCGATCTCGATCGAGCCTGGCCGTACCGCTCCCGCCTCCCCGACGACGGTGGTAGCGAGCGGACAGGTGCAGACCTGAGCACGATCGAGCAGGAGACCGGGCGCGCCGGCACCTTCCGGCGCGCGTGGCATCGCACGGTCGAGCGGTGTCGGCGGGTTCGTCGATCGATCGGCCGCTCCCCGATGCTCAATGCGGTGTACCGCGTCCTGGTCGGGGTTGTGGGTCTGGGCATCGTCGCGATCGGGATCGTGCTGCTGCCGGCGCCAGGACCGGGATGGGCCATCATCTTCCTGGGACTCGGCGTCCTCGCCACCGAGTTCCGGTCGGCGCGCGTCGTGCTCCTCTACACCTGGGGGAAGTACCAGGCCTGGGTGGCCTGGTTGGGGCGACAGAGTCCGGCGTCGCGGCTGGCCGTCGGGGCTGCGTTCCTGCTTCTCGTTGCGGTAGGCGCCTGGTTGGTCGGTGCGCTCGCCACCGTGGCGGGCTGGATCGGGATCGACTGGAGCTGGCTCGAGTCTCCGCTGGGCCGCCTCCTCTGAAGCCGCTCTGCCGGGCCCCACCGTCGGATGCACGTACGACCGGGTCTTCATCAGCATCGAGCAGACGTGCATCAACGTGTACGGCGACGGGCTGTACGTGGACCGCGTCAGCGGTGAGCTGGAGAAGGTGGCCCGCGGCCCCGAGGGAGTCTGCGGTGCGGAGATCCACGTCTTCGGCCGGCTGGCGAACGGTGCCGAGTACAGCAGGGTCGGGGTCGCCCAGTGTGGCCTCAACGCCGCTTACGTGGACTTCTACCCCAGGACGAACTTCCAGGACGGCAGCCTCCTGTGCGCTCGGGGCCGCATCGGGGCGACGGACTGGAACGACCCTGCGTACATCACCATCAAGGCCTGAGCGTCCGGCCCCTACGCCGGATCGGTGATCACTGACGCGCCTGGCGGGCCCGAGACGCTCGGCCCCGCCTGCCCGCAAGGCAGCCAGGGGCGATGTAGTAGGGTTTCCTCGTCCTAGGGCGATTAGCTCAGGGGGAGAGCGCTTCGTTCACACCGAAGAGGTCACTGGTTCGATCCCAGTATCGCCCACCGCCGACTGGCCTGGTCAGACGCCCGGTCCGAGGATCCTCGGACCGGGCCAGGTCAGTCCTGAGTGACCAACTGGGTGACTATCGCTGGCCCTCCTGCTCGACACCGAAGATCCGATCCATCGCTGTTGCTCCCTGCTGGAGTACTGGTCTGATCTGCTTGCGGTAGACAAGCTCGGTCACTGTCGTGCCGCTGTGGCCGACCAGGCGGGAGATCTCTTCGAGGGGAACGCCGCTGTCGGAGAGCAGCGAGACGAAGCTGTGGCGTAGTTCGCGCGGTGTCCACTCGGCCGGGTCGAGCCCGGCAGCGCCCCGGATGGCCCGCCGGAACTCGCGGCGAACGTCGGCCGCGTCGAGCGACGTCCCGACCCGGGAGGCGAACACCAGATCGTGTTCTTGCCATCGTGCTCCGGCCGCGCGGCGGTCGTGTTCTTGCTGTCGTCGGTGAGCGTCCAACGCGTCGATGCATCGTCGTGGCAGGGCGAGGGTCCGCCGTGACTTGCGTGTCTTGGTATCCGTGCTCGCTCGGACAGAGCGCCACACGGCGAGATGAGGCGGCACCGGCGGGTCGCCGCTGGGATGCCCGTCAAGCTCGACATGGCTCCAGGTAAGGGCGCGGAGTTCCTCGGTCCGGGCGCCGGTGAGGAGCGAGACGATGACGTAGGCGCGCATCCGCGTGTTCTCGGCGGCACGGAGTACGGCCTCGGCCTGCGGGACCGTGAGTGCCTTCGACGGGCGACCGGGTCGGCCCTTCGGGACTGAGCAGAGCGCGACGACGTTGCGCTTCACCTTGTCCCGCGCCATCGCCTGTTTGATCGCCCTATTCAGGCACGAGTACAGGCCTTGCAGGGTGCGGGTGCTGAGCGTTCCCGCCTTGTCCGAGAGCCATCGGTCGATGTCCTCCGCGTTCAGATCCCGGAGCTTCCGCGCGCCGAGGTAGGGAATGACGTGGGTCCGGCACAGGATCGTGCAGGTGGTGACGGTGCCGGTGTCGCGCCCGCTGAGCCCGTAGGCGAGCCAGTCCTGCACGGCGTGACCGACGGTGTAGCCGGCCGGAGCGATGGCCAATCCATCGTGGTGGTCGCGGAGCGCCTCGGTGAGCTTCGCTTTCGCCGCAGCCTTCGTCTTGCCGCTGCTCTTCCGAACGATCCGTTTACCGGCCGGGGTGTAGCCAGTGGTGACGGTGGCGATCCAGCGTTGCCGGGTCGTGTCCCAGTGCAGGCCACCGTCACCGCGGCTACGCCGACTCGCCACGGTGGTCCTCCTCTGCCTCGACGGTGAGGAGCGCGATGTAGTCGCGGATCGCGGCGGCCGAGACGCGCCGGCTGCGGCCCTGTTTGACCGTGCGCAGCCGGCCCGCGCGGATCTGCTCGTAGACGACCGACCGGCTCAGGGAGAGCACCCGGGCTGCGTCGGGGATGCGGTAGAGCTGTCGGTCAGGACTCGTCATCGGTGGCCCTCCGTAGTCGGGTGGTGGGGGCTGCTCGACGTCCTAGCGCTTCTGGCGCGGGGGCCCGAGCTGCGGGTTTCGCGGGTTGGACGGGTGGGGTCGGTGGTTGGTGCTAGGGCGCTAGCGGCCTGGTCGGGTGGCGGTTTGGGCGCTAGCGGTGAGTGCTAGGTCTAGCGGTCGAGGGTGCTAGCGCCAGCCCGTCAGCTAGGCCGGAGAGTGGTGACTTTGGGTAGCCGATCGGCAGGCCGGTCGTCCGCACGTCGTCTGATGGCTGCGCGTAGGGG
>Ga0136634_10000778_pt1 | contig 13020 bp, 11 predicted proteins | sample AntDrymUQ8332106_2_FD_104654 | JGI IMG/M metagenome (GOLD analysis project Ga0136634, IMG submission 104654) | Polar desert sand microbial communities from Dry Valleys, Antarctica - metaG UQ833 (21.06) | ecosystem: Environmental > Terrestrial > Soil > Desert | place: Antarctica: Dry Valley... | reverse complement strand
GGATTGAGGAGCTGCTGTGGCGGGTCGCTGGGCTTTAGCGGCACCGGCCCGGAAAGCTCCGGCGGCTCACCATGGCCGGCGATATGCACGATGCGCCAGTCACGCTCAAGCAATGAATTGACAATCGTGAGCGCATCGGCGCCGAACCGGTCGGGGTCTGCCGGGCTGATCAGCGCCTTTACTCGCTGTGCATCCAGCGCGCCATTGGCTGTCAAACTCGCCACGACCGAGATGGCCTCGTCGCGCGCGCCGGGAAGGCGCCGATACATCGCAGGGTCGCACTGTGGCTCGCCAATCACAAGGACACTGGCGTCGGCTTCGGCGTCCACCACCTGCTGGCGAAACTGGGTGGTGCGCAGCTTGCGCAGCAGCTTGGCGCGAATCGCCCATGGCGGCGCGCTGCCCCCGCCACCTGCGTCTGTATCAAGCAGCTCCCACGGAATGCCGGCCGTTCCGCTGTCGAGCTCGATCACCATCTCGGTGGTGCCACCGAGAAATGGCTCCATCTCGACCGGAACCAGAAGTTGGAAGAGCGTGCGGCCAATACGCCGATCGGTATTTTGATCGTTTGACGCGCGCGCCACGAGCTCACGCAACAACGGTCCCTGAGTCGCCTGAGCCCGCACTTCAGTACGCGCCCGCTTGGTGTCGAGCGTGTACGCAATCGTCGAGTTATCTTCAGCACCCGCTTGTGTAACTGCAGTTATGAAGTCGTAATCAGCGCCGCGATAACTCGAGTCCAGCGGTCGGCGCAGGGCCCCGGTGCCGGAGCGCACGACGTTCGCAATCGCGAATCGGCCGGGAGTCGCCGTGTTCTGCACTTGCAGTGAGCGCCACGCTTCGGTCGCGCGATCGAGATACAGCTCGATCAGATACAAATGTCCCACGCGCGGCCGACGTCGCACGACACGCCTGGGATCGGCCTCGTGCTCGATTACGGAGCGCTCATTGGCTTCGCGCAGCCGATCATCAGCCTCGCGTACACCTTGCGCCACGAGCTGCGCAGACTGCCCCACCGTGATGCCCGTGCCACCGCTGCCGATCATCGTCGCGGCGATTTCGAACAATGCTGGTGCATCGCCATCGTCGCCCGACTTGACTTCGGTCATCCGCTGCGCCCACGCGATGGTCGCCTGTCGCACGGTGCGTACCAGATCCGCTGGCCGCAACTCGCCTTCGGAACCGAGTCCGACAATGATGACGGCCTCGGGACGCGGCGGTTGCCACGGATTGTCTGGATCCGTGCGACTGTTGACAAAGATCTGGTGCGTCCCGGGCGGCTCCGGGTACAAACCGACCTTGAGCGAATCGTCCATCGCCCCACCGATCAGGCGATTCATCACAAACTCGGTGCCCGAGAGGCGCAGCGATCGGTAATGCCCAAGCATCAGCGGCTGGCCGATGAAGCTCAAGTCACCGTTGATGACCGTAACCTGCAGCGCCGTGCCGCGTGATGCCGGCGCAATCGGGTGCCGTGTATCCGCCGCGAGCAATTCGCGTGGCTCCTGCGGCGGCGGTCCAACGATGCGATCACGCGATGGTCGGCTGCGCGCATGCGCGCTCGCCCCGCGTGACACAGGATCTTCAGCGTACGTACGCAGCAGCTGCGTAGTGCCGCTGTCAAGGAGCTCGCGGTACGCGTCGAACGCCTGCTTGGCATTGGGGAGATCGCCGTGCACGCAATCGAGTTGCCATGTGCGAACACCTGGCAACCGCGCGCTCGCAATGGTTACGCGGCCGTCGCCTTGATCCGGCGCATCCAGATAGACCAGGCCTTCATCGCTGAATGTGTAGCCATCGGGCGTGAATTTCGCCTGACCGAGCACCAGCGTCACCTTGTCTGAAAACGTTGCGAAGTCGCCGACGACCTGCGCGTCAAGCCGCTTACGCAACGCGACTGCGCGGTCGAGCACTTGCTGCGGCGGCACACCCCAGGTGTATGACGTGATCTGAATTTCCTCGCGGTGCCACCAGCTGTTGTCGCGCACACGCTTTAAATCATCATCGGCAAGCGCCTGCCAGGTGGCTTGCTTTGACAGCGCTAGCGTCTCGTCGAGAAGCGCCGCCTGCAACTGAATGAAACCCGGGAAGCGCGCCATCAGCGCTCGCGCAGAGCGGTCCTGAAACGGCGCGCCAAAAGTCACCAGCATGTTGCCAAAGCTGTCGTCGCCGGACAGCACCTGCATCGGCGCCCACGAGCCACCGTTCGGCGTGCCGAGCATCAGCAGGCGTGCGCCGGCGTGCGCCATCATGCGTTGCCAGACGTCGGGACGCTCGAGCTGCATCGTGCGCGCCAATACGCCGCCCATCGAGTGAGCCAGTAGCCGCACCGGCGTCCCGCTCCCAGCGCGCTCGTCAAGCTTGGCTTCGACCGCTATCGCCAGCCGCTGCGCTTCTTCTTCGATCGGTTTGCGCCAGTCGTAGGCGAACTCGACGACCTCATGCGTTCTAGCGAGATACTGCGCAAGGTCGTTGTACATCGACCCGATGGGCCCGTCGGGCTCGACGCTGTCAGGCTTCCCGTAGGTGTAATCGAGGCGCTTCAACCCGTTGATCAGCCGCCAGCCGAGCCAGATCCGCTTGCCAGCGACTTTCAAATTGCTTCCGAGAATTCCGGGCAACACAAATACGGCGGGCAGGTCACTCGGTGGCTTGCCGGCATCGGTACTGCGACTGCGCACGCCGGTCGACGACTCACCCGACCACGACAGCGGGCCGATGACCCGAAATCCCGAAGGCACATCCTGGGTCAGCGCATTGACCACCGCCTCGACGGTGCGTTGATTGCTGAAATAACTAAAGTGTGAAACCTTGCCGCCCTGGTCGAGGACGAAGCTCGCACCGGCCGCGCGTGGAGCGCCGCCGTACATCGAGCGCGTCTGCACGATCAAATCGTTATCGGTCCAATAGAACGCATCCGCCAACAGCGTTTTCAGCCAGGATGTGACCGAGTCGCCTTCGATATCGCCGGCGACGACGCGCAGCTCACCGGCAATCGGCGCGTCGACTGCGTGCAGCCACTGGATCAGCGGGCTGTCAGGGATCTGCGCCGCGAGCCCCGGAATCACCATTGGGTCCGCGCGACGCTGGGCGACTTCACCCAGAAAATCGACCAGCAGGGGCGCGACCGGGATGCCAGCCAGCTCGAGCGTCCACTTGAACACCGACAGATAAGCGTCGAGGCGCTTTGACGCGAGCAAGGTGCCGCGCGCCGGACACGCAACACGAACCACGCGTTCGACGCTGATGCGACGCTTTAGCACCGTCTCAACCAACGCCTTCAGCGCAGCACGTTGCGACGCGTGCTCGGCGCCTTTGAAGAATGACAAGTCGTCGGCGCTCAACTGCGGATTTGCGCACACGCGCGCGAGCACTTCTGCAACTAACCCACCGCGCGAATGAGTCACGAGGTGCAACCTCGCTCCCGGCGGCGTCGCCAGCGCCAGCGCCAAAGCGTTGGTGATCGGTCCAACACCGAGGGTCGGATGCTCGAGCGCGTAGACGCGGTCTGCGTAGCGTGCGAACAATGTGCGTACGTGCTGCGGATACTGCGACCACAGTTTTGCAAAGGAGGCGTGTGTGTTCGAGAACGTCCCATGCACGAACACCAGCAACGGCCCCCCGTCAGACGCTGCAGGCGCGCGGGCGATCGGGGTGCCGTGGTCTTTCAGGGAAGGCAGCGCTTCGGCCACGAGTGCATACAGACCGCCTATCACCTGGTCATCGACGCGCTCGACAGCTTTTGAAGCGAGGAAATCAACCGCCGGATCTTTCGCGACGCCCGTTATCACATCGATCGCCGACAGCACAACGTCGCCCAGAAAACCGCGCGATGCACCGCGAGTCGCCGCGGCCTGTTCAAGGCCGCGCCATTGCAATTGCACGGGCACCTGCACAACGTCGGGACTTTCCTCCGCGGCGCCGCTGCGTGCGCTTGATCGCTTGATCGTTCCCTGCTGCGCCAGCATCAGGTCGCGCGCCGTTTCGGGATGCAGCGTTAGCGCGGGTCCACCCGCGATATGTAACACCACCACATCGCGCCCCGGCACCGCTTCTACTCGTACATCATTGCGGGTGCCCCGCAGCGCGCCGACCTGTATCGACTGCTTGACGACACCCCGCGTGAGTCCGGTCGGCAGCGGCGCCGCCGCGCGCGTGGTGGCGGGCCGCTTCTCCTGGCCCGGGACAATGAAAACAATTGGCGGCGAGTCGCGAGGTGCCACTATCTTTTGCTACAGATTCGCCGTGGCGTCAGACCGTAAACGGCGTTTGCGCAACAAAGCGGCCGACATCGCCCAGCAGGTACAAGTTGGGGGTTTGGGTGGACGTCAACCCGGCGCGGATCGCAGCGTGAAACGCCGCATAACTTCCGGTGTACGCACCGAGGTTCCATACATGCAGCAGCTGGCCCGTGAAGGCTCCGTTATGGTCACCATCCATCGAGGTCTGGTTATCCTGGCACCCGGATATCAGGATCACCGCAGCCTTGAACTTGCGCACGATTGCATTGACCCGGCCGCTGGTCACGCTCAAATTGGAAAGTACCGCGTCAGGGTCGGCCACCTCAGTCTTTCCCGCCGATCGCGCTACGTCGTTTTGCAATTTGTCGTAGAAACGCTGGTGCTGCACCACGTTTCGTCTTGCTTGTCGGCCTCGTCACCAGTGACGTCGCGCACCTGACCGCCATGACCCGAGAAGGTCAGGAAAAACATATCGTCCTTGCGCAGCGCTTTTGCAGCGCTACGCAGGTGACGCAACGTGACTGCGCGCGTCGCCTTCTTGGTCAGCAGCACAGTGGGCTGCATGCCCTGCTTGCGCGCCAACGCGGCAAGATCGTTCGCATCGTTCTCGCATGCCGCCAGCGGACCGGTCCACCCTTCGTACGCCGCCGCGTTTACAGTGTTCAAGCCAATATGCAGCGACAGCGCACGCACCCGCTTCCTGCTTTTGGTCTCTACCATTTAGTCCTTTCAGATAGGGGCGATCATCGCGGCAATTGCGGCCCACATCAACCGCCGCGAGCCGTCGGTGGCCGTGAATAATCAATAGCCGGTATGGGCGCGCCGGTGTAAGACGCTCCGCATAGAGCTCTGACGCACCAAACAAATGACGCCAGCACATCCTCGCCTGATCTTCCTGTGCAGCGGGCACATGATCGACAAGCCCGGCCGCGACAGGCCCCGTTTCCCTCCAGAGTGCGAGCCTCGCGTCGCGCGCGCCATCGATGACCAACTTGCAGCGTTAGGTGCCGGACCGGGCGATCTTGCAATCACGCAGGGGGCATGTGGCGCCGATTTGCTCTTTGCCGAGGCGCTGCTGGCAAAGGGGGTGGCATTGCATCTTCATCTGCCGCTGGATGAAGATGATTTCCTTGCGCGGACCACTTGCGTGAAGCCGTGCGTCAACGCGGCGGCAGCGAATGCTGGATAGACATCCGGCCCTTGTGTGCAATGCACTGACACCGCGGCCTCTGCTTGTTAGGTCCGCCGCGCGCACCTAACATCGCGTGACTGAACCAGCAACCAACACAGGACGTCGATGCCCGACAATTTGCAGCCGATTACCCAGGTCGACGCCACTGCGTTTGAGAAGCCGGAATTTCAGCAATCGCTGAATGACTTTCGTGTGTTTCTCGCCGAGGGCGACTCATGGTTCAGCTACGGCTCGACCAAATTTCGGAACGTATTCTCAGCGATGCGGCTGCCTTACCCAGCCTATATGCCTTTCGGGCGGCGGCAACGACCTGATGGACGCGTTGTGGAACAAAAAAGCACAACGCTCGGAGATTCTGGTGCGGCCGAACAATCCGGGAAGCATCGATCAAACGAACCTGAGATCGGTGATCAACGACGACGCACTCGACGCACTTCTCAACTACATCAAGGTCAATATCGCGCAGATCGTCGCGCAGGGACGCGATGGCCGCGGCAGTAACAGCCGTGATGTGCCGCTGTTGATGCACACCTACGCGCTGGCGCAACCTCGCAACGCACCGGTACGCCATGTCGGCGGTGGCCCCTGGCTGTTTCCGGCGTGCACGTGGCTGGGCATTGACCCCGCCCTCTGGCTCGACCTGAGCCGCCTGCTGCTCGAAGAGCTCGCTGCCTGCATTCGATTACTGGAGCTGCCCAACTTTCATGTGGTCGATACCTTGCAGCTGACCACGACGCTGGTCCCCGCCGCGCCGGGAACGACCGGCGATTCGAACGATTGGGACAACGAAATCCATCCCAATCGCGAGGGCTACAGAAAGCTCGGCGCTACGTGGACTGCAGAGATTTCACGTTTGCTTCCTTGAGCCCTTGCCGCATCCAGGTCGACTGCTAATGTAGGGCGTGCATCAGAGAGCGCTGTCTATGATTACAACCTGTCAATTCTCCCGCCGCCGTGCCGCGTTGGGGGTGGCATTGCTCCCTTTTTTCGCCGGTTGCAGCACGCCGCTGCCGCTTGGCTTGTCGCCATCGCGGGACCCCGCAGCTGCTGCGCGTCTTCGAGAGAGCGCGGAGGCGCATGGATGGGCTGCATACCGCACCTTGACAGACATCAACGTCAGTTATGACGGTCAGTGGCGGCCATTGATTGGTCGAATTCAGCGCGAGTTAGTCGACGCAGGCTTCCGCGGCCCTTCGCAGGAGCGAATCGTGCCCGCAACCGGAACCGTGGCGCAGGCGTATAGCGGGCCGCTGGGTCGCAAGCAAGTGTGGTGGCGTCGGAACCGAGCAAGCCCGAATTCGGCCGGTGAAATAGCCGTATGGTTTAACGGCGCTCCGAGCACCGAACCCGCTGCACGACAAACTGCTGCACTCGTGGCCGAGGGCTATGCATTGTTTCTCCTGGGTCCGCTGTGGCTGGTCGACCGCGATCTAGCCACGCAACTCGCTGGAACGGAGCAGGTTAACGGCCGCCTGTGCGACGTTGTTAACGTTTGGCTGTCTCCCGGACTCGGACTCGTCGAGAGCGATCGACTTGCGGTATTCATCGATCGGGCGGACCACATCACCCGCCGTATCCGTTTCACGCTCGAAGGTTTTGAAGGAACGCGCGGCGCGGTGGCCGAGGTCGACATGTTTGACCACGTGCGTCGCTTTGGTGTTTTATGGCCGATGCGTTCTTACGAACACCTGGTGCATCCGCTGTCCCTGCCGGTGCACGACTGGCACATCACAGGGCTTGACGTTAATCGCGGTTATTCGGCGGGCGACATTCAAGGCCCTGAATTTACGGGCGCGGCAGCAAGGCCTGCATCAACAACGCCGGTCGCATTGGGATCGCCGCGATCTAGTTGATCATTTATTTGCGGTCCGCCGGACCCGTCGGCGCTTAGTTGATGTTGGAAGCGCTAGCTTATGGACATCTTCATTTCCTACTCGTCAAAGTATCGCGACCTTTGCGAGCGACTGCAGTTGGCGCTGGATGCCGAAGGCCATCGGTGCTTTGTGGATCGCACTGAGCTTGATCCAGGGCAACCCTTTGACGCCGAGCTGCGCGAGGCCATTGCCGACTGCGATGTGTTTATCTTCCTGGTGTCCCCCGAGTCAGTCGCAGCGGGCAGCTATGCGCTGGCCGAACTCAATCTCGCCCAGCAACGCTGGCGTCACCCGCGCGGACGTGTGTTGCCTGTGGTGGTGGCGACCACGCCACTGGCTTCAATTCCACCGTACCTTAAGGCAGTGACGTTGTTGCAGCCAGAAGGTGAGATCGTCGCCGAAACGCTGGCCGCTGTCGCGAAAATGGGAATACGTGGCCGCCGGCCGCTGGTGCTCAAGCTGACCGCGGTTGCACTCGTGGCCGTGATAGCGGCCGGGGCGGCGGCTTACGTATGGCAGCAGCGGTTAGCCAACGCAGAACGGAAACAACAGACGACCCGCGAGATTGCTTCGGCGATCGAGCTTTGCGCATCGGGAGCTCACACGGCTGCGTGGAATCGATTCGAAGAACTCGTACCGCGCTATCCGACCGACCCCACACTGCAGATTGCGCGTGAGCAATGTGCCATGCGCTGGCTGCGTGAGATCCGAGTTCGCGTTGGTGAGCAATCGTTTGCCGATATCGTCAAACGCGTGCAACCGGTGCTGGTGTCGGGCCTTGTCGACGCCAAGGGTCAGCGCGCCGCGGACCTTTTCGCGCACCTGGGTTGGGCTGACTACCTGCTCACACGCGAAGGGGCCACCGCTGGCGACCCCGCCGCGCACTTTCAGCGCGCGCTGAGGGAAGAGGGCGACAACGTCTACGCACACGCCATGTGGGGCCAGCATCTGTGGTGGTCACGCGATGGCGATGCAGAGGCGCGCAAGCATTTCGCGCAGGCGCTTGTAAGCGGGCGCGACCGGCCGTTTGTGAGGGCCCTGCAATTCGGTGGCAGCCTGTCGCGTGCAGCGCTCGAGCCGTACGCGGTGCTGGTCGCCAATGACATGCGACTCGCAGGTGAGCCCGTCGGCGATGCGATCCGAAGCCGTCTTTGGAGCCGCGTTTATCGCTCTTACCTATTTGTGATCGACGACCCCGGCACGCGTTCCAATTTCCTCGCACTCCTACCGGGTGATGCCCACTTGGCCACGTTTGACTTGCTGTTTCCGCAAAGCGCCATTCCGGTCAGTGATATTCCAATGTGGCGTTACGCGCGTTTGGTGCTGATTGCAAATGATGGGAAGACAGTGGAAGCGCGACGAGGTCTGCAGGAACTGCTTGATGAACTCACTGCGCAGAAATCCGAAGGCCGCATCGTCGATCAAACACGCCGATTGCTGAAGGAGTTCAAAGCCCTCGCGGCGCGCTAACGAGGGATAAGGACCATCGCGCGCCGGCGTGGCGCTGATACGCTCCTGCCATGCTGGAATTCGTTCTCTTAGTAGTAATTTTCGTTTACGGCTTCTGGATATGGCTGGTGCTTGGCTTTGTCATGTTGCTGGTCGCCTTCCGGTTTCGCGGAGGGGCCCGCGTGGCGCTGCTGGTGTGCGCTGCAATCTCTGGACTGGTGGGCGTTGCGGGCGGTTTCTTCCTCGAGGGCATGGTCGAAAGTCAGAACAAGTTTGCCGAAGACTCGAATCGCTACCTTGACCTCGCGTGTGCAGAGCGCGCCAAGTTCGAGCTGCGCAGCGCGCTTCCCGCCCCGCAACTCGGCGTTCGCTGGATCGATGACCATGATGGAAGAGCGAACCCGCTGGCGACGCGCGAAGGTCCCGAAGCGTTGGTCGCGCCGGGCCGAGGGCTATACCAGCTTGTACAGATCGTGGGCGGCTACCGTCAGACGGGCGATAACGAGGCTCTGGCCTGGGACGAGGAACGCGCCCTGCGCGAGGCGCTGCTGAAACGTGTTCCGGTCGCTCCGGGCGCACTGCGCTACAGCGTGCGCACCCGCTCTGCGACAACCAAGAGGGACAGCGAATTTGGCGTCAGTGCGCTGGAAACCGTCGTTACTGATGAGCGTGATGGATCGGTGATCGCGCGTCGTGTCGCACTCGGTCGGTCTTACGCTGCCGGAGACCCGAGGCCGCGGGGGTGCCCCGATGAGTCGGTTGCGCACAGCGGCTGCGCGGGCGCCACCTGCTCGGTTATTCCATTCCTCGTGGCGGCGGTTCCGCCGCAGCCGCCCACGGAGCTTCGTCAAGCCTTTCATCTGCTGCGCGGGATGGGCCCCAGAACGCTGCACTGCGCGAGCGACCTGTATGTCGCCCCAGGCGTCGCCCCGACCGATCTCGTCTGGTGGCGCCAAGGCGGTCAGGCCGTGGCCCTTGCAATCGCCGGTACGGACGACGTGCTGGTATGTGACAGCTTTTATCTTATGTCGCAAGACAGTATTCGATTCCGCGACGGCAACCGGACGTTCGATATCTCGGTAATGCGGGCACCCGAAGGTGGCGCGGACCGCTCCTCGCCCCAACCCTTCTTGCAGACGGCGGTGGAACGCGCGCGCGCGGCGGCACCGTCCCGGCTCAATTAATCACCCGCCGCCACATCAACACCGAGCAAATTCAACGTAAGGCGTTGTCAGGAGAAATCGCTTATGTCGAAGCTATTGCGGAACGTGCTTGCCGTCATTGCGGGTGTTGTGATCGGCAGCGTGGTCAACATGGTGCTTATCGCAGTCAGCCCGTCGCTGATCCCTCCGCCAGCAGGGGTCGATGTGAACAACACTGAAAGCCTCCGCAAGGGTATCCATCTTTTCGAAGTGAAACACTTCGTTATGCCATTCCTGGCGCATGCGATGGGCACTCTGCTCGGTGCACTGGCGACTTACCTGATGGCAGCGACGCGCAAGGCGCATTTGGCCTACCTGATTGGTGCGGTTTTTCTACTTGGTGGTATTGCAGCAAGTTTTTTGATTCCGGCTCCCGGGTGGTTCATCGCGCTGGATCTATTGGCCGCCTACCTGCCCATGGCGTGGTTAGGAATCCAGTTAGGTAGCCGCGTGCAGACCGCACAGGCCGAGCTCTAGTGTTCGCTGCTCGCTTGGCCGCAACCGGCTTCACAATTTTTTCTTCGTTTGCGGCGTTCGCCTGCAACGTGAAGCCCGAGATGCTGCGCGGATCATGGGAGGCGTTAAGTCGAGCCGGGTTCTTTCGGCAGATGGAGCTTTCAATCGAGAACGGGCAAAGTGAGTTCAATTCATGGCGTCACGAACGCCCCGAGGTCACCGGTGCAACATGGACGCTGGAAAAGTGCACGCTGCGAATTTCCAAGCCCAGTGATCCGTCAATGTCCTTCGCTTACGCCGTAAGCATGAAAGGTCGCCAGCACTTGGAATTGCGCGAGCCGGGGCAGCCGGTAGCAAGATACCGTCGGGTCAAACAATAAGCCCTGCACTGAATCGCGCGTTGCCCGTCATTCGGCTGTGATCTTGGCGTCACGGATCACTTTGCCCCACTTGCCGGTTTCACTGCCAATAAACAACTCGAATTCGGCCGGCGCGCTACCGACCGGGATCGTGCCCATCTCGTCAAATGTCTGCTTTACGTCGGGCAGCTTGACGATGGCTGCAACCTCGTCGGCAATGCGCTTTATCACGGCCGGCGGCGTGCCAGCTGGCGCCAGCATTCCGGCCCACGTGCTGCCGGTGAATCCTTTGATGCCCTGCTCGATGAAGGTCGGAACATCCGGCAGCGCGGCCAGGCGCGCTTCGCTTGCAACGCCAATCAAACGCACCTTGCCGGTTTTGCCCGGATTGATCAAACCAACAGCGGCGTCCATGAACAATTGAATGTGACCACCCATCAGATCGGTCAAGGCAGGCGCTGCGCCCTTGTACGGAATGTGCACCATGCTCGTTTGCGTCATCGACTTCAGCAATTCGGTGGACAGGTGGACCGCCGAGCCATTGCCACTGGAGCCGTAGCTGACCTTGCCGGGATTATTGCGCGCATAGTCGATCAGTTCGGCTGCGCTCTTAAATGGCGTGTCGTTGTTCACCGCCGCCACCAGCGGAGAGACGCCGATCAGCGATACGGCCGCCAGATCTTTCTTCGGGTCGTAGGGTAATTTTGGGTACAGCGTGGTGTTGGCCGCATAGGCGGCGATTACCACCGCCAGCGTGTAGCCGTCAGGCGGTGACTTCGCAAGTGCATCGACGCCGATAATGCTGTTTGCACCCGGCTTGTTGTCGATCACAACCGACTGACCAAGCCGCTCCTGCAACTTCTGTGTAACCAGCCGCGCGGTGATATCGGTAAAGCCGCCGGGCGTGTAGGGGACGATCACCTTGATCGGCTTCGACGGCCAGGCCTGGGCGTTAGCACGCGGCGCCAGCAGCGTCGTGGCGCCAGCGATCAGCGCGCCATTGAAACGGCGGCGGTTGATGCGTTCTGAGTCGTTCATGTCTGCTCCTGATTACTTTTTATTTGACTGCTGAGGTAGCCCTCGCGCAGCTCGCGCTTCAGTATCTTGCCAATTGAGTTGCGTGGCAATTCGTTTACGCACAGCAGATCGGACACGCGCTGGGTCTTGCCAACCTTGCCATTGATCCACTCGCGCAAATCAGCGGCAGCAATGTCTTGTCCCGTGCGCCGCACCACGAAGGCTACTGGCGTTTCGCCCCACTGCTCCGACGGCACGCCTACCACCGCGGCCTCGTGCACCGCGGCGTGCTTCAACAGCTGCGCCTCCAGGTCGCTCGAGTAGATGTTGAAGCCGCCCGAAATGATCATGTCCTTCTTGCGATCAATCAGAGTCAGGAACCCGTCGGAATCGAAGCGCCCAACATCGCCGGTGCGTATGAAGCGCATTCCGTCGGGCGCGTACCACTCGGCTTCGCGCGTTCGCTGCGGCTGGTTGTGATATTCAGTCATCATCGTCGGCGAGTGTCCGACGACCTCACCGGCCTCGCCAGCGGCAACGGCGCACCCGTCATCGTCAATCAGACGAATGTCGTGGCCTTCAGCCGGCCGACCCACGGTATGCAATTTGTCGGGGTGCCAATGCGCTTCGAGAATGCACGTGCCGCCGCCTTCGGTCATGCCGTAAAACTCGATCAGCCCGCCCGGCCACCGCGCAGTCACATCGGCTTTCAATGCGGCGCTGAACGGCGCGCTCGTGCAGAACTTCATGCGAAACGACGATAAATCGTAGCGATCGAAATCCGGTAGCGCCATGATGCGCTGATATTGCACCGGCACCAGCATCGTATGCGTTGCGCGATAGTGCTCAGCCAGCGCGAGAAAGGTTGCGGCGTCGAACCTGGCCATCAGCACGACGGTACCGCCCAGGCCGAGTGCGGGAAAGAATGCGACCAGCGTCGTGTTTGAATGCAGCGGCGTGGCAAGAACGGTCAGTGCATCCGGTCCATAACCATACGGCGTGCCACGCAGCATGTGCATCCAGCGCATCACGTGCGGCTGCACGACGCCTTTCGGTGTTCCGGTGGTGCCCGACGAGTAGATGATGTTGAATGGCGATTCCGGCTTGACCGTTACCGGCAGCGGCGCGGCACCCGGCACTGCAATCCAGTCATCGAACGGCCGTCCGGGCGCACCCGAATCGAGCGCGACACATTGCGCTTTCATCTGATCGGGCACGAGCGGCGCGGCG
>Ga0136634_10000777_pt1 | contig 13032 bp, 13 predicted proteins | sample AntDrymUQ8332106_2_FD_104654 | JGI IMG/M metagenome (GOLD analysis project Ga0136634, IMG submission 104654) | Polar desert sand microbial communities from Dry Valleys, Antarctica - metaG UQ833 (21.06) | ecosystem: Environmental > Terrestrial > Soil > Desert | place: Antarctica: Dry Valley... | reverse complement strand
CGGCATTGAGTATTACCCCAAGTGGCTTGCGGCAATTCCATTTACTCCCGTGCCGGGAACACGGCTGATCGCAAGCAGCTCGCCGGAACGCAAACGACTGACGGATGCGTTGCTGGCATTGGCGCGCGAGTCGCAGCTCTCGTCGCTGCATGTTCTGTTTGCGCCGCTTGATGAAATCGAAACGCTTGGAGCTGCAGGAATGCTGACGCGCCGCACAGTGCAGTTTCACTGGTTCAATCGCGACTTTGCTTCATTTGAAGACTATCTCGACTCGCTGTCACAGCCGAAGCGAAAAAAAATTCGCGCCGAGAGGCGCAAGGTCTCGGAGGCAGGCGTGACCTTCGAGCGAAAAGTCGGAAGCGACATCAGCAACGCCGATTGGAATGTGTTTATGCGCTGCTATGCCGGCACCTATGCCGCTCATTATTCAACTCCGTACCTCAATCGGGCATTCTTTTTACAGATCGCTCAGACGATGCCCGAAGCGTTAATGATGGTGGTTGCGAAGGTTGGTGCGCGGCCGATCGCGGCAGCACTCTGCCTGTTCGACAGGCAGCGCCTGTACGGACGCTACTGGGGCGCCATCGAATTCGTTCCGTGCCTTCACTTCGAAACAAGTTATTACCAGATGATCGAGTTTGCGATTGAACGTCGGCTGAAGGTATTCGAGGGCGGCGCACAGGGTGAGCACAAGCTCGCACGCGGGTTCGAGCCCATTACGACGTATTCATCGCACTGGCTCGCACACCCTGCATTTGCGGACGCCGTCGAGCGTTATCTTCATCGCGAAACCGGCGGCATCGAGGCGTACGTCGACGAGTTGAACGAGCGCAGTGCGCTACGCGAGCCGGGGTCTGGATGAGTGCCACGCACCTCGCGGCCGCCCTGTTGATGGTGATCATCTGGGGCTTTAACTTCGTCGTCATCCGCTGGGGTTTGAACGACGTGCCGCCGATGACGCTGACATTTCTCCGCTTCGCCTTGGCGGCGTTTCCAGCCGTTCTATTTGTGCGGAGACCGCAGCCGTCGTGGCGCCTGGTGACCGCGTACGCGCTGTTTGCCTTCACAGTGCAGTTTGGCCTGCTGTTCGCCGGCATGCAGGCTGGCATGCCGACCGGTCTCGCCTCACTGGTCATTCAGGTTCAAGCATTCTTCACCATCGGTCTAGTCGCGCTGCTGACCCGTGAGCGCACGAAGCCTATCCAGCTTGTTGGCGCAACGATCGCAGGCGCCGGCCTCGTGCTCGTCGCGTTTCACCTGCCGCCATCAACTCGCATCGGATTCTTGCTTGTAGTGGCAGCCGCGGCTTCATGGGCGTTTGCCAACGTGATCGTCAAGCGGATCCATAGCGAGCAGCCCTTAGCTGTAGTCGTTTGGGCCAGCGCCGCCGCATCCATCATGATGCTGCCAGTCGCACTCGTGCTTGAAGGACCGGCCACGATGTGGGCGGCGGTCAGTGCGATGGACACGCTTGCCTGGCTCGGGCTGGCGTTTCAGGCGTGGCCAACCACGCTGCTTGCTTTCGGCATCTGGGCGTGGCTGCTCCGCCAGCATCCGGCCGCGCTGATTGCACCATTCACTTTGTTGGTACCGATTGTTGCAATGAGTCTCGCAGTGTGGCTGCTTGGCGAAGCAATAACGTGGTGGAAGTTGACAGCCGTTGGGTTGGTGCTGAGCGGGCTGGCGCTCAACGTTATCGCATCACGCACCCGCCGTGACGATGTGGCTACACCGCCCGCGTAGGCGACGCGTCCTGATACGCAGCAACCGCGTCGACAATGTCCTTGCGAGCCGACTCCGGACCTTCCCATCCAATGACCTTGACCCATTTGCCGGGCTCGAGATCCTTGTAGTGTTCGAAGAAATGCCGGATCTGCGCCAGACGCTCGGGGGCGATGTCCGACCATTGCTGCCAGTGCCGGTACCACGGAAGAATCTTGTCTATCGGCACCGCAAGCAGCTTTGAATCGCCGCCGGCATCATCTTCCATCTTCAATACGCCCAGCGGCCGGCAACGTACGACAACGCCGGGTTGCAGCGCGAATGGCGTGATCACCAATACGTCGAGCGGGTCGCCGTCATCGGCCAGCGACTTCGGCACGTAGCCATAATTGCATGGGTAGTGCATTGACGTGGCGATAAAGCGATCGACGAACAACGCGCCGGTTTCTTTGTCGATTTCATACTTGATTGGGTCGGCGTGGGCGGGAATCTCAATCACGACGTTGAATTCATCGGGGATATTGCGGCCAGCCGGAACATTGTCGAGACTCACCTTGCTCGATTCCACTTGGTTTGACTGTCTGATTGTAGTGACGAGATCTCCCGGTGACGGGTAATAATCTGTGCGTATCGATACGGGAGAGCGCGATGGATGGCCACACTGCCGCCGCCGGTTCGCATCATTTCATTGGCAACCGCTGGGTAGCGTCCTCGACCGGGGAGACCCTCGATGTGATCGACCCGTCGCACGGAACGTCGTTCGCCAAGATCGCACGCGGTAACGCGGCCGACATCGACGCCGCGGTCGCTGCAGCCCGTCGCGCCCTGGGCGATTTCTTCGACGGCCCGTGGGGACGGCTGACAGCCACCGAGCGCGGCCGACTGCTGACGAAACTGTCGTGCGCTGTCGCGGATCACCACGATGAGCTCGCGCATCTCGAGTCGCGAACTACCGGCAAGCCACTGCGACAAGGCCGTGCTGACGCAACTGCACTCGCACGCTACTTCGAGTACTACGCAGGTGCCGCCGACAAGCTGCATGGTGAAACCATTCCGTATCAGACGGGAATGACGGTGCTGACGCTGCGCGAGCCGCATGGCGTAACTGGCCATATTGTGCCGTGGAACTACCCGATGCAGATTTTCGGGCGCAGTGTGGGTGCGTCGCTCGCGGCGGGCAACGCGTGCGTTGTCAAACCGGCCGAAGATGCCTGCCTGTCGGTGCTGCGCGTAGCCGAGCTCGCGGCCGCGGTTGGCTTTCCGGAGGGCGCGCTCAACGTGGTCACCGGCTACGGCGCTGAAGCTGGCGCTGCTCTGGCGCAGCATCGCGGCATCGATCACATTTCGTTTACGGGCTCGGCGGCTACGGGCACCGCGGTGGCGCAGGCTGCCGCCAAACATCACTGCCCGGTCACGTTGGAACTCGGCGGCAAGTCACCGCAGATCGTCTTTGCCGACGCGGCACTCGACGAGGTCGTGCCGGTTGTGGTGAACGCGATCGTGCAGAACGCCGGGCAGACCTGCTCGGCCGGCAGCCGACTGCTGATTGAGCGTTCGATCTACGAAGAATTAATCGCGAAGGTCGGCGAGGCAGTATCTGCGCTGAAGGTCGGGCCCGCTCTGGCAGACCTCGATGCAGGTCCGTTGATACGGCAGAACCAGCTGCAACGCGTGCGGGAGTTTCTTCGTCGGGCTGAACACGACAACGTTCGAATCGCGGCGCAAGGTGTTGTCGTCGACGATGTGCCACACACTGGGTTTTATCAGGCGCCGACGCTGTTGCGTGACGTGCCATCGGACCACGCGCTTGCGCAGGAAGAGATTTTTGGTCCTGTGCTGGCCGCTACTGCATTTGATGCAGAGGACGACATGCTGGCGATTGCCAACGGCACGATGTACGGCTTGGTTGCAGGCGTCTGGACGCGCGATGGCGCGAGACAGATGCGCGTCGCACGCAAACTGCGTTGCGGCCAGGTATTCATTAACAACTACGGCGCGGGCGGCGGGGTCGAGCTGCCGTTTGGCGGCGTCAAGGCAAGCGGTTATGGACGGGAAAAAGGGTTCGAGGCGCTGCTGGGTTTCACCACCTTGAAGACAATCGCCGTCAAACATGGGTGACGAGGTGGCCGCATGATCGATCTGCTCGAACGTCGCCTGGTGCACGCTAATCGCGCAGCGTTGATGGTGATGCTCGTCGCCATGGTGCTCGTCACGTTCGTCAACGTCATCCTGCGTTACAGCGGCTCGAATTCCTTTCTGTGGGGGGAGGAAGTCGGTCGGCATCTGATGATCTGGCTCGCGTTTGTCGGTGGTGGACTGGCGTTGCGTGCGGGTGCGCATATCGGCGTGGACACGCTCGAACGGTGGGTACCGGCGACCGCGGGTCGCGTCGTTCGGATACTGATCGCTCTGGTCATGCTGATGCTCTTCGTGGCGCTGATGGTCGAAGGGGTCGACTACGCATGGCGCACTCGCTTTCAAACCTCTGCGGCGCTGCAGATTTCGATGGCCTGGGTGTACGCCGGCATGCCGGTCGGTTGTCTTCTGATGATTGCGCATCTTGGCCTGGTTGCGCGCCGGTATGTGCTGGGTCAGCCCATCGAGAGCGAGGACAGTCTGGACAAAGATCTTGCAGCGGCGCTCTAGCCTGGATCCGCGCTGATGGCGTGGACCCTGTTCATCACCGCAATCTTCCTGCTAGCGCTAGGCGTACCGGTTGCGTTCTCACTGGCCGCCGCTGCGCTGCTGGCGGTGGCGCTTGATGACCGCTACACCACGATCATCGTCTTGAAAGAAATGTTTACTGGCATCGACAGCTTTCCGCTGCTCGCGGTGCCCTTCTTCATTCTTGCCGCCGAGCTGATGACCGGCGGCAGGCTGACTGAAGTGCTGCTGCGCTTTGCCTCGCAGTTCGTGGGCCACCGGCGCGGGGGCCTCGGACACGCCAACGTACTTTCGTTGACATTTTTCTCCGGCATCAGTGGTTCGGCGCTGGCCGACGCGGCCGGGCCCGGCTCGATGATGATCAGAATGATGGACAAGGCCGGCTACTCCAGAGCCTATGCGGCTGCGCTGACCGCCTCGACCGCAGTGGTTGGACCGATCATTCCGCCATCAATCATCATGATCATCTATGCGCTGCAGGATGATCGCGTGTCAGCCGGCGCGCTATTCATGGCGGGGCTGTTGCCGGGACTGCTGATCGCAGCCGCGATGATGGTCGTCAATCAGATCGTTTCGACGCGACGCCACTACCGCGCCGACGCGCTGCGTCCATCGCCGCGAGAGATGCTTCGCAACACGATCGATGCGATTCCTGCGTTGCTGTTGCCCGTCATCATCCTTGGCGGCATCCGCGCGGGCATCTTCACACCGACCGAAGCTTCGGTGGTAGCCGTGGTGTACGCGCTGCTTTGCGGCGCGTTTATCTATCGCACGCTGCACTGGTCGAACGTGCCGTCGATCCTTTCGCGCTCCGCCATTTTGACGTCGTCGGTGCTGCTGATCGTCGCAGCAAGCGCCGCATTTGCTTGGGTCCTGACGATCGAGAACGTGCCGCAATCGCTGGCGCGATGGATCACGGCGCTTGAAGTCAGCCCGCTCGTGCTGCTGCTGTTGATCAACGTGATGCTGCTGGCGTTCGGAATCTTCATCGAGCCGTTGCCCGGCGTGATGGTGCTGGTTCCGATCCTGGCTCCAGTGGCGCAGGCTGCCGGCATCGATCCGGTTCACTTCGCGATGATCGTGATCTACAACCTGACGCTCGGATTGATAACGCCGCCAGTGGGCGGTCTACTCGCGGTGACTTCAGCTGTTTCGAAAGTACCGATGGGCGCACTTGTCAAGGAGTTGCGTCCGTTCTTGCTCGCGCATCTGGTTGTTTTGCTCATTGTCACGCTGGTGCCGGCTTTGTCGACCTGGTTGCCGTATGCAAGCGGGCTGGCAGGGCCTATCGGGCCTTAACGCAACAGGTAGCGCCCGGGCCAAATAGATGGTTCTCGGGACGCCGTGCTGACGCTGGAGGCAGCCGCGCGCCAGCGCGCTTGGTACGGCGGCACGCGGGTGCTTATACGTCAGACGTGCTCAAAATGAGCACCGCTGCGCTTAAACACAACATCGGGCTTCAACATTTCAGTCCTTATGGTTACTATCCGCTCGGCATGACCTAACATCACCTCGGCCGCAGTAGGGAAGATGCACGAAGAGCTGGGTAAATTCGAGCCGAGATTTGCAGCGGCGCTGAAACGCGACCTCAAGCAGACGGTGCCGCAGTCAGTGAGCAGTTGCAAAGGCATCCAAAGGCGACGTGGGTTGCGATCCTCGAGCAGCCGAAGGATAACGCTGTGAAGTCAGCGGTGTGCAAACAGGAGAAGCAAGCGCGTGGCTACCTTGCTTACGATTATCAAGGCAGTGCTCGAGATAGCCGGCATGGCGTTTATTGCACAGCTGGCCATAGGCATTTTTGCCTGGAATCGGCGGCATCAGAACTTCGTTTACAAACTGTTGGAGGTTGTCACGAGTCCTTTTACCCGGCTGACTCGACTGGTGACGCCGAAGTTCGTGCTCGACAGTCATATTCCGCTGGCCGCCTTCTTCCTGTTGCTCGTCCTCTGGCTGGTTGTGCTGTTCGAGCTCGCAAGCAGTTGCCGCGCCAATCCGCAGCAGCGCGCTTGCGCTGCGGTTCAACAAAGCCAATGACACCATGACGGCGATCGCACGCTTGATGACTCGCATTCAGTTGCGGTGCATGGCTTACGTCGCGGTCCTGTTCAAGCGCATCCCGGAAGCCATCGGCATTTATCGCCAACTCATAACGATTGCGCCGCACGATGCTGTTGCGCGCGCCGCCCTCGGCAGTCTGTACGCGGAGTCGGACGATCTGCCGGCTGCTGTGCGTGAGTTCGAGCAATTGGTTCAAATTGATCCACGTGCAGCGGATGCCTGGTTCAACCTGGGATTTCTGCACGACAAAAGGGACGATCTCGGTGCGGCCGAACGCTGCTTTCGCAAAGCCGTCGAGCTAAAGCCGTCGCTCGACCGCGCGTGGTACGGCCTCGGTCTGGTGCTGATCAGAGACGGCGGGCTCGACGAAGCCATCAAAGCGTTCACCCGGAACATCAAGCTGCAGCCGTTCAGTCCCTACGGCTACTACCAACTCGGTATGACGTATCACCACTTGGGCCGAAGCAGCGATGCCTGGAAGGTGTACGAACAGTTGGCCGAGTTCGAACCGAAATTTTCCGCCACGCTGAAGCGCGATTTGGAGCACACAACTCCTCGCGCCGTTACGCGTCAGCGCCATGAAGATCTCGCTTTGAAGGAGATTACAACCGTTGAGGCCGTGTAATAAAGCTAGTAAAAAAACTACCGAGGAGCAACCATGCAGCAGACCGAAAAGCATCGAGAGTATTGGCGGCGCAATCTGCAGATCACCGGAGTGCTTCTGGCGATCTGGTTCGTCGTCACTTATGTGATGGCCTATTTTGCAATCCCACTGGCCGAGATCAATTTCTTTGGCTGGCCGCTGTCGTTCTACATGGCGGCGCAGGGATCGCTGATCATTTACGTCATCATCATCTGGTTCTACGCGCGCTACATGCGCAAGCTGGATCTTGAGTACGGTGTAGACGAAGGAGACCAAGCATGAGCGCCACCGTTAGCGCCAATCGAGCGTTTTTCAACCAGCTGCGCAAGTACTACACCTTCTACACGGGCGGATTCCTCGCTTTCGTGATTGTCCTGGCGATAGCCGAGCAGCTCGGTCTGCCCAAAGTATGGATTGGCTACGCGTTTCTTGTGGCCACCATCGGGTTGTATGCGGGCATTGGCATCATGAGCCGCACTTCCGACGTCGCCGAGTTTTACGTCGCTGGCCGGCGAGTGCCGGCATTGTTCAACGGCATGGCTACCGGGGCCGACTGGATGTCGGCAGCGTCGTTTATCGGCATGGCCGGTACGCTATACCTGTCCGGCTTCGACGGCCTCGGGTTCGTGATCGGATGGACCGGCGGCTACGTGCTGGTAGCGCTCCTACTCGCGCCCTACTTGCGTAAGTTTGGCCAGTTCACTATTCCGGATTTTCTTGGGGCGCGCTACGGCGGCAACATTCCCCGGGCGATCGGCGTTTTCGCGGCCATTTTATGCTCGTTCACCTATGTGGTGGCACAGATCTACGGTGTGGGCATCATTACGTCGCGCTTTATCGGCGTTGCGTTCGAGCTCGGCGTGTTCATCGGCCTTGCCGGCATTCTCGTTTGCTCATTCTTGGGCGGAATGCGCGCCGTGACCTGGACCCAGGTGGCCCAGTACATCATTCTGATCATTGCGTACCTGATTCCGGTCGTCTGGCTCTCGGTCAAGATCACCGGCATTCCGCTTCCGCAGTTGGTCTATGGCCAGGTGCTGCAGCAAGTCACCGCCAAGGGAGACGAGCTGCGTGTGGCGCCTGCTGAAGTCGCGGTGCGCGATATCTACAAGAAGAACGCGGCTGACACTAAAGCCCGGATCGATGCTTTGCCGGCATCATGGGAGGCAGGGCGAGCTGCAGCCGCCAAGCGGGTCGAAGACCTGAAGGCGGCCAACAGCACCGGTGCGGAGATACGTGCGGCGGAAAAGGCGCTGACGGACTATCCAGCGTCAGCTGACGACGCGCGAAGTGCGTGGAACAAACAGGTGGCGTCCAATAACGCCAAGGCAGCACCGCCCTTCCAGCACGCGACCCCGTACCCGACCAACAAGACGGGCGCCGCGGGCGAGGCCGAACGAGACACCAAACGCTGGAATTTCCTGGCGCTGACGTTCTGCATGATGTTCGGCACGGCCGCGTTGCCGCACATCCTGATGCGCTACTACACAACGCCATCGGTGCAACAGGCACGCCAATCGGTGTTCTGGTCGCTGTTCTTCATCTTCCTGTTGTACTTCACGGCCCCTGCACTAGCGGTTCTCGTCAAGTATGAGGTCTATCACAACGTGGTGGGGTCTGCTTTTGCGAGCTTGCCAGGGTGGGTGGCCGCATGGGCAACGATTGACCCTACATTGATGTCCATCACCGATGTGAATCGGGACGGGATCGTGCAGCTAGCCGAAATAACTCTGGGGGGCGACATCATCGTGCTCGCAACGCCAGAGATTGCCGGGTTGCCGTACGTCATTTCCGGTCTGGTGGCCGCCGGCGGTCTCGCTGCGGCGCTCTCAACAGCGGATGGACTGCTGTTGACGATCGCCAACGCGCTGTCGCACGACCTGTATTACAAAATGATCAACCCCAATACATCGACGCAGAAACGGGTGTTGATTTCCAAGATCCTGCTGCTGATCGTGGCACTGTTCGCCGCCTGGGTCACGTCGCTGAAGCCGGGGAATATCCTGTTTCTGGTGGGCGCGGCGTTTTCGATGGCAGCTTCGGCATTCTTCCCATCGCTGGTAATGGGAGTGTTCTGGAAGCGTGCCAATAGATGGGGCTGTATTGCAGGCATGGTGGCGGGGCTCGGTACCTGCTTGTACTACATGTCACGCACCTACCCGCAGTTCATCGAATGGTTCGGCACGACCAGAATGGATCTCTGGTTCGGTATTCAGCCAATCTCGGCCGGCGTATTTGGCCTGCCCATTGGCTTGATTACACTGATCATCGTCAGCGCCCTGACCAAGGAGCCGAGCCGCGAGACACAGGACTTCGTCGAGCACGTGCGCTATCCGAACCTGCGTGGCGATACCGTCAGGACCGCTGCCACCTGATCGGCACCAAGTGTGGCTAAGGGGGCCCGCGTTCGCCGCGCGGGCCTTTTTTTTGGATACTTCTGACCGATGCACGCTGTCACTAAGCCGGACTCCTGGTGGGATGCGATCGAATCACGACTCGGTGACCGCCGGCTGCCAATAATGTTGCTGGGGCTGGCGTCCGCCGGCGCATTCGGCATCGCGCTCGCCTGCGAAGTCGGCATTCGCCACTTCAATACCGATTGGAACTATGGCCTGGGCTACTCGGTGCAGCGGGGTCGTAGCTGGCAGCCGTTATTCGCCCTCTGGGCCGGCGTCATGCTGTCGCCGATCGTGCTCGGACTTGTAGGCGTTGCTCTGCTGAAGATTTACTCTCGGCCGTTGCGCTGGGGGCGCGGCATGGCCGTCGCGATCATCGGTTCGATTCCGATGTACGTCGCGGGTCTGACCCTGGTGCTATTGCCCGGAATTCTACTTTTCGCCATTGCGTTCCTGATCAGCTGCGGCTGGTGGGCCAGCGGCAACCGCAGATTGCTTGGAATGAGAGACAGCGAGTCCGCGGAGCACGTTGCAGTGTCGCTCACGATCTCCGGCGTGCTGATGATGCTCGGTTTCGCGACTTTCCCCTGGTAGGCACGATCAGGCATGATGGCCGGTCTGCGGCCGTTAAGTTCTGCCAGGCGAAGTTAGCGTCCGAATATTGGGGATTGACTTCGTGTCACTTGAATTCCTGAATCTGCCGGATATTTTCAGCACCGAATTGCTTGGCGAAGTCGCCCCACACAGGTGTCATCGCGTTGCGAAAAGCCTGATTGTCGACAGCCGTCACGACTTCCATTCCTCCCGCCCGCAGCTGCGCGATTCCGTCGCGCTCGTCGTCGTTGACCTTTTTGCGCTGCGCGGCGGACGCGACCTTGCCTGCTTCGGCGAACGCTTTCTTGTCCGCGTCTGAGAGTTTGTTCCACAGCGCCGGTGAGACGATAAGCAGTGCGGGCGAATACACGTGACCTGTCAGAGACAAATGCTTTTGCACCTGAGAGAACTTAGCCGACAAGATCACCGGAATCGGATTTTCCTGGCCGTCGACGACTCCTGTTTGCAGCGCGCCGAAGAGCTCGGGGAACGCCATTGGAGTCGGTTGAATACCGATCGACTGAAACGCCTGCATGTGAACCTTGTTTTGCATGCTGCGGATCTTCAGGCCCTTCGCGTCTTCGGGTTTGACGATCGGGCGCTTGCTGTTGGTCATATGGCGAAATCCATTTTCTGTCCACGCCAGCGCGATTAGACCCTTCGCCGGAAACTTGGCGCGCAGGTCATCGCCAATCGGCCCATCCATCACGCGCCGTGCATGGTCGTAGTCACGAAACAGGAATGGAATATCAACTATGTTGACTTCCGGGACAAAATTTCCGACAGGCCCTGTTGAAGTGTTGACAATATCGAGCGTTCCTAACTGCACTGCCTCGATCATCTCGCGCTCGCCGCCAAGCGCGGAACCCGGAAACTGCTGGCACTTGTATCGGCCGGTGGTGCGCTTCTCCACTTCTTCGCAGAACGCGCTCGAGCCGACTCCATAGTGTGATGTCGGTGTAGTCGCGTAGCCGAGTTTGATGGTTGTCTGCGCTAACACCGGCGCCGATCCAGCGGCCATCGTGCAAATCAGCAGAAGTGCTGCACGTCTCATTCGTTCTCCCGGTTCTTGTAGCTCATTAGCGCCCAGTATGGGGCGCCGCCGGCGCGTGTCAAGCTAGGGGACTTCCTGTTGTCCGCGCATCGCGCTGCCCGCGCCACAGTGACCCGGCAACTTCGGTCGACCCGGCCGATAACGCCGCAAATCCAAGTGCCGCTTTTCTAAAGTATTCCGAGGCGTCGCCCGCGTCGCCGAGTGCTTCGGCCAATCGTGCCAATGCGAGCAGTGTCTGCGGATTGCCATCGGCCGCTGCGCTTTCGAGCAAATAGGATTTTGACTTTCCCCAGAGCTGCTCGCGCAGGCAAATCTGACCCGCTGCTCTCAACAATGTCGCGCGCGCTGGTCCCTGCGCGGGAGCGAGCTTGAGCCACGCATCGATTCGCTCCAGTTGGCCGCGGGCAGGCGTCGCGTGGGCACGCGAGTATTCATCGATCAACCGAAGGGCAGTTTCATCCCACTCGCTCGGCGCTGTCGGCAACGCCGCCTCAATCGCCTCGATCGCTAACGGAGCAAGCGCGGCACCGGATGCGTTAAAAAGCCTCGCCGCATCGAGCGCAACCTCGGAAAGCCGGCGATCAATCTCGGGCACCAACCGCCACATCGCTTCAAGCGCCTGCCGATCATGACTTTGTGCAACCATCAACTCGCGATAAATGGCGTGCTTCAGCTTGCGCGACGCCACCGGATGCAAAGCGTTCCTTTTTTCCAGCAATCGCACCGCTTTCAACGCGTCGTCCCAGCGTCCGGACTGCAGGTTCGCGCTCAATGCAATACGCATCGCATGGATATGACGCCTGCCTTCGCCTTGCAAACGACCGATGGCTGACAGCGCCGCGGCGTTCTGGCGCTCTTCGGTCAGCATCTCCGCGCTGGTAACCAGCCGTGCAGTTGCGACATCCGCGTCGCCTTCCGCGCTTTCAAGCCACTCGTCGCGGCGCGCGTATTCCTGCATCCGGTGCGCCGACCGCGCTCCAATCAGTGCAGCAATCCCGGCGGTGGAGCTCGACGACTGCGCAGCACGCGCAGATTTTTCGGCCCGTGCAAAACGGCCTTCGAGAAAATTTTTGACGGATTCAACCAGCGCTCGATTGCCACCGATCTCTTCACGTCGCGCGCGGTATAACCGTACCTGCTCCGGAAAATCCGCCATCTTTTGCATCACCCGCGCCGCCCAATACACCGCCGCTAGCAGCAACACCAGTGCAAACAGCGTCAGGTTCAGCGACAGATCGATTCGGTATGGCGGAACAAACAAAGCCACGTTCCCGAGGTTGGCACGCAGGAACAACGCGGACACCGCAGCAAGCAGCGCCAGCAATAACGCCGAGCTTAGCCAGCGCATCGTCGTCCGGCTAACGCGGCGCGGTTCGGAGCGAGCGGATTGCCGCCATGCTGTCTCCGATGGTCGGAAGCTCGACCGAAAGCGCAGTCGATGCGAGCTGCTTGGTCGAGGCCAGCGCGCTTGCTGCTTGTGGCAACTGAGTATCGATGTAACGCGCTATTAGGGCCTGCGCTTCTGCCAGGTCGGCGCGATACAGCCGGTCATTGCGCGAAAGCAATGCCTGGCGTGCGTTCAAAAAGCGCAAGCGCAGTTGTTGTCGTACCAGCTGCTGCTGCTGCGTATCCAGCAACACCGATTCTGGCGAGTTGACCATTCGAATGCGGATCAGATCGCGATACTCGCCAAGCTCGCTTTGAAGCGCGCGCCAACGTTGCGCCCACCACCTGGAACTCGGGGAACTGGCATCAACGGCCGGGCCGGGCGCAGTTACGACAGCCGCGCCTGAAGTGAGCTGCGCAAGCAGCGGCAAGCCATCAACTGATGTCGCGAGTTGATCGAGCTTCAGTGCAATGCCGGTGAAGTCGACCGCTGGTGCCGCCCTCAGGCGTTCGAT
>Ga0136634_10000776_pt1 | contig 13050 bp, 9 predicted proteins | sample AntDrymUQ8332106_2_FD_104654 | JGI IMG/M metagenome (GOLD analysis project Ga0136634, IMG submission 104654) | Polar desert sand microbial communities from Dry Valleys, Antarctica - metaG UQ833 (21.06) | ecosystem: Environmental > Terrestrial > Soil > Desert | place: Antarctica: Dry Valley... | reverse complement strand
GGCTGGACGGTCTTGAAGCCGGGCAGCGCCTCGGCGGTGGGGCGCTTGACGTCGGTGATGGTGTCGCCGACCGCGGTCTGGCTGACTTCCTTGATCTGCGCGGTGATGAAGCCGATCTCGCCCGCGCCGAGGCTTTCGAGCTGCTCGATCTTGGGGGTGAAGCAGCCGACCCGGTCGACCAGATGCTGAGTGCCGGTGGCCATGAACTTGACCAGCTGGCCCTTCTTGATGATGCCGTCGATCACGCGGACCAAAATCACCACGCCGAGGTAGGGGTCGTACCATGAGTCGACCAGCATCGCCTTGAGCGGCGCCTCGCGGTCGCCTTTGGGGGGCGGGATCTTGTCGACGATCGCCTGCAGCACTTCCTCGATGCCGATGCCGCTTTTCGCAGACGCGAGCACCGCTTCCGATGCGTCGAGGCCGATCACGTCCTCGATTTCGGCGCGGACCTTTTCGGGCTCGGCCGCGGGCAGGTCGATCTTGTTGATCACCGGCACGATCTCATGGTCATGCTCGATGCTCTGATACACATTGGCCAGCGTCTGCGCCTCGACCCCTTGCGCCGCGTCGACCACCAGCAGCGCGCCCTCGCACGCCGCCAGGCTGCGGCTCACTTCATAGGCGAAATCGACATGGCCCGGGGTGTCCATCAGGTTCATCGTATAGGTCTCGCCGTCGGCCGCCTGCCACTTCAGCCGCACGGTCTGCGCCTTGATCGTGATCCCGCGTTCCTGCTCGATCTCCATGTTATCAAGCAGTTGCGGGGTCATCTCGCGCGCGGTCAGGCCCCCGGTGGTCTGGATCAGCCGGTCGGCAAGCGTCGACTTGCCATGGTCGATATGCGCGATGATCGAGAAATTGCGTATAAGTTTCATATCGTTAGTCAAAGCGAGTATCTCGAAGGCCGGAGGGTCCTGCGGCGCGTAGCAGACGGCTCCTTCGCTGTCATCGCCAGCGGTCGGCGCGGCCGGGGGAACCGCGAGCCTGCGCCGACCGTCTTGTGTCGGGAACAGGAGAATGAGGAATGGCGATCGAGGGGCTTCGGCGGCTCGAGCTGTGGGCGCGGCTTGGTTATGCGGCGCGCGGGTTCGTTTATGGGCTGCTCGGCTGGATTGCGCTGACCACCGGGCGCGCGCTGTCGACCGACGATGCGGTGGCCGCGGTCGAGCGCCTGCCGCTCGCGCCGGTGTTGCTGATCATGCTCGCCGCCGGGCTGTTCGGCTATGCCTTGTTCAAACTTTATTCGGCCGCGATCGACCTCGACCACAAGGGCGATGACAATAAAGGCCGGCTGGCGCGCATCGGCGGGGCGATCGGCGGGCTCGCTTACATCGGCCTCGGCTGGTTCGCGCTCAAGGTGCTGCTCGGTGACGACGACAGCAAGGCGGGCCGCGCGGGCGGATCGAGCGGGGTCGAGCAGGCCGCCGCCGCCGGTGTTGCCGATGTGCCGGGCGGCAATCTGCTACTGGTCATCGGCGCGCTGACCGTCATCGGGATCGCGATCGGCCAGTTCGTGATCGCGTGGAAGGCGAGCTTCATGGCCGAAATGCCGCGTTGTCCGGGGCTGGTCCGCCCGATCGGCCGGCTCGGCCATGCCGCGCGGGCAGTGGTGATCTTCGTGATCGGCTGGTTCCTGTTGCGCGCCGGATTGGCGGGTGACCGCGTGCGCAATTTCGGCGACGCGCTGGCGCTGCTGCGGGCAGAGTATAGCTGGCTGTTTCTGGTCGTCGCCGCGGGACTGATAGCATTCGGAGTCACCAGCCTGATGATGGCGCGCTATCGCCGGATCGAGGACCGCGACGTGGTCGACGATTTAGAGCGCGGGGTCGAAAAAGGCGTGGAAAGCGTGGAAAAGGCCAAAGCTTCCGTCAAAAGCTGATTGATGTTAAAGCCGAACAAGCGCGGCGTCGATGCGCTGTGGGGGTTTGTTCGTACGGTCGAGGCAGCGCGGGGGCGCAGCGCCACGATCGTCACCTCCCGCACCACCAGGGAGGCTTTTTCCGATGATCGTTCGCCTTTTTGTATCTGCCGCCGCGGTTGCCGCGACCGCGCTCACAGCCGTGCCGGCCGCGGCCCAGACCAGCAACACGCGCGCCAGCTCGAGCCGCAACATGCAGATGAACGCAATGTCCGAAATCCCAGTATGCACTCGGCGATTGGGCACGATCGCGATCGTCGAGCCCGACAATCAATGGTGGCGCGAACTGAACCTCGGCAGCCCCGAGGCGATCCTCAAGATTTTCGTCCAGCGGTCGGGCTGTTTCGGCCTCGTCAATCGCGGCCGTTCGATGCAGAGCCGGGCGATGGAACGGGCGATGGCCGACAACGGCGAGCTCCAGCAGGGCTCGAACGTCGGCAGGGGCCAAGTCAAGACCGCCGATTATTTCCTCGAGCCCAACATCGTCTCGGCCAACCGCAATTCGGGCGGTAGCAACATCGGCGCGGCAGCGGGTGCACTCGGCGGATTGTTCGGCGGCTTCGGCGGCGCGGTGGGTGCGATCGCCGGCGGGATCAACGTCAAGAAGGGCGAGGCCAATGTCACGCTGTCGGTCGTCAACGCTCGCACCACCGAGGAAGAAGCCTTGGTTGAGGGCTATTCGCGCAAGAAGGACGTCAGCTGGGGCGCGGGCGGCGGCGCCGGCTGGTGGGGCGGCTTCGCGGCGGCCGGTGCCAGCGGCTACCAGAATACCGAGATCGGCCAGGTCATCGTGCTCGCCTATCTCGATGCCTACATCCGGCTGGTAACCCAGCTTGGCGGGCTTCCAGCCAATGCGGCGGTGGCGGCCCCGCAAGCGCGCTAAAGAGGATTTATAGGAGGCGCGATTGAATGCGATCGTGCCTCCCGATTCAATCTACCAGCCGATAGCCGACGCCCGGCTCGTTCAAGATGAGTCTTGGACGCGCTGGATCCGCTTCCAGCTTTACTCGCAGGCTGCGCACTGCGACGCGCAGATAATCGGCCTGGTGTTCCGGCGCAGGGCCCCACACGGTGCGAAGAAGATGGACATGGGGCAGCACCCGTCCGGCATATTTTGCAAGCTCGGCGAGCACAGAATATTCCTTCGGCGTCAGGTGAACCCTCTTGCCCCCTTTCGTCACCGAGCGCCGGAAAAGGTCGATCTTTACGTCGCCTGCCGCGACCGGCCTCATATCGGATTCGGGTCCGAGGTCGAGCAGGTTCGAGAGGTAACGGTGAAGCTTCGCAACTTCCGACCCGATCGTCGCCAGCAATACCTTGTCGATCGACCCGCTCCGCCGAAGCCCGTTGACGCCGCTGGTAATCGCCGACAGCCGGGGCTCGATGTCCTGTCCGATCGTCGCCAGCAATGCCGAGCGCAGCTGGTTCCGCGCCCGCAGATCTTCGGCGCTACGCGCCTCCGCCTCGAGCCGGCTTCGCTCCAGCGCCAACGCCACCTGATCAATGAGATTGTCCAGTAAATCGAGCTGGTCATCTGCAACCGGCGTCGTCCCGTTGTCGCGCGCAAGCCCCAATGCAGCGAGCGTCGCCGAGTCTGATCGCACCGGATAAAATAACCATTCGCCAAGCTCGATGGCCTTAGTTCGGCGCCCCGCTGTCTCGCCCGATTGCAGCACCCACGCCGCCGCCGCGACATCGCTTGGGCTAAGCTGGGCCTCCTCCGGCTGAGCGCCGATCACCACCGCGTCGAGCAATCCGGCAACAACAATGGAATTGCAGTCGAACACGCGCGCCAGTTCGCGGCTTGCGACAGCGCCAATCTGCCGCTCGCTGGCGCAGGATAACAATCGCCGCGCGAGCCCGGCGATTGTTGCATTGCGCGAGGCATGGGCAGCCGCCGACCGGGCCTGCTCTCGCATTCGTGCTGCCAACTGGCTGGTCACCACGGCGACCAGGAAGAGGATGGCGATGGTAACCAGCTCATCGGGCCGGCTGACCCGGAAGCTGTGGATCGGCTGGGTGAAAAAGAAATTGTAAGCGAGTGCTGAGCTGGCGGCGGCGAACAAAGCGGGCCGCAGGCCGTAAAGGGTGCCAGAAGCGAGCACCGCCGGAATGAACAGCAGGTCGACTGCCAGCGTACCCCACCAGGGCGCGACCACCAGGCCAATTACGGCGGAGAGGGCGACCATCGCCAGCGCCTCGGCGTAGATTCTAAGGGCGCTGACCACGGTAAGTCGGTGTCCTCTTCTACTTACCGACCGGTCACTATCGTCCATGGTCGTCCAAGCGGGTTGGCGGCGGCACCCTCGAGACTTTCGCCGCTTTCCTTCGTTCTGGCAAGCGCCGGGAATCCGAAAACCACATGGAATTTTAATGCGGCTACCGGCCATTTGCCACCCATGACCACCATCACCGCAACGGCGGAAACTGTCCCGTCCCCTGACCACGCGCAGCGCGACCCGCTCCCGATTCTCATGCTCGGAGCGATCGGAGTCGTCTATGGCGATATCGGAACCTCCCCGCTGTATGCGATGAAGGAGAGTTTCATCGGCCCGCACCCATTGGCGGTTGACCGGCTCCATATCTTCGGGGTCATCTCGCTGATCTTCTGGTCGCTGATGCTGATCGTCACCCTCAAATATGTCGTGGTGGCAATGCGCGCCGACAATCGCGGCGAAGGCGGATCGCTGGCCCTGCTGGCGTTGATATCGCGCAACCTGCCGGGGCGGAGATGGACCAGCAGCCTGATCATGCTCGGGGTGCTCGCCACCTGCCTGTTCTTCGGCGACGCGATGATCACCCCGGCGATTTCAGTGCTCTCCGCGGTTGAAGGACTGACCATTGTCGAAGCCAGCCTGGCGCCGCTGGTAATTCCGATCTCGGTCGCGATCCTCGTTGGCCTGTTCCTGGTGCAGGCGCGCGGCACGGCAAAGGTTGGCGCCATTTTTGGCCCGATCGTGCTCGTTTATTTCGCAACCCTGGCGGTGCTTGGAGTGTATAATATCGCCCGACACCCGGATATCCTCGGGGCCCTCAGCCCGACCTGGGCGGCGCGGTTCTTCCTCGACAACCCCAAGCTCGCTTTCCTCGCCATGGGATCGGTTTTCTTGGCCGTGACCGGCGCCGAGACGCTTTATGCCGATATGGGCCATTTCGGTCGCAAGGCGATCAGGTATTCGTGGCTGGTGCTCGTCTATCCATGCCTGATGCTCAATTACATGGGCCAGGGCGCGCTGTTGCTGAGCAATCCGGCGGCGGTCGAGAATCCATTCTATTTGATGGCGCCGGAATGGGCTCGCCTGCCGCTGGTGGGGATCGCGACGCTGGCGACGATCATCGCCAGCCAGGCGGTGATCTCGGGTGCTTTCTCGGTCACCCACCAAGCGGTTCAGCTCGGCTTCCTGCCACGCCTCAAGACGCTTCACACCAGTGCCAAGGCGGAAGGTCAGATTTACATCCCCGCGGTCAACTGGACATTGCTGGTATTCGTCATCCTGCTGGTCGTTACCTTCCGCCAGTCGACCAATCTCGCATCGGCCTATGGCATCGCCGTCGTCGGAACGATGCTGATCACGACTGTGATGCTGGGCTTCCTGGTAGTCCAGGTGTGGAAGTGGAACCGGTGGTTGGCTGGTCTGGTGATTGGTGCTTTACTGCTCATCGACGGCGTCTACTTCGCCTCGAATATCACCAAAATCCCCGATGGCGGCTGGTTCCCGCTGGTCGTCGCCGCCGTCGGCTTCACGGTGCTGACGACCTGGGCGACAGGGCGGCGCCTGCTGCGTGAAAGCCTGGAAGAAAGCACGGTCCCCCTCAGCATATTCATCAAGTCGGCCGACTCCGCTTTCCGAGCCCGCGGTACCGCCGTCTTCATGTCCTCGTCGGCGGAAGGAGTCCCGTCCGCGATGTTGCACAATCTGAAGCATAACCAAGTGGTGCATGAACGGGTGATCATCCTCACCGTCAAGATCGAAGGCGTGCCGCATATCGATGTCGCCAACCGGATTGAGACCGAAGACGTCAGCCACGGCTTTTACCGGGTCATTTTGCATTACGGATTCATGGAGGAGGCCGACATCCCCGGCGATTTGCTGAGCATCAAGGACGCTGGCGGGCCATTCAACATGATGACCACCAGCTTCTTCCTCGGCCGCCAGAAACTGATCGCCAGCAAGTAAAAACCGGGCATGGCCTTGTGGCGCGAAAAATTGTTCGGCTGGATGCTCAAGAATTCCGAAAGCGCGATGGAATTCTTCCGGCTGCCGATCAACCGGGTGATCGAGCTTGGCAGCCAGGTGAAAATCTGATGCGGGCCCTGTCCGGTCTGGGATGCGCGTTGCTGGTAGCGGCGGCCGCGCAAGCCGAGGTCTCGATCTGCACCGACCGGCCAACCAAGGCCAATGCCGTCTGCACCGTGCCGGCCGGCCGCGTGCAGGTGGAGACCAGCGTGGCTGGCTGGAGCCTGACCAGGCAGGGCGGAATCCGCAGCGAGTTGCTGACCTTGGGCTCAACCACCGCCAAATACGGCCTGTCGGCCACGTCCGACCTGCAGATCGGCTTCACGCCCATCGCGCGCCTGACCGTCCGGCAGGACGGCGACCGCCAGCGCCTCAGCGCCGTCGGCGACGTTGTGATCCGCTACAAACGCCGGCTGACCGCGGACCACAGCCGGGTCCAGGTCGGGATCATCCCGTTCGTCAAGCTGCCCACCGCCAAGCGCGGGCTCGACAACCGCCGGGTCGAAGGGGGTATTGCGGTGCCGGTCAGCGTTGCCGCGGGCAAGGCGACGGTGACGTTCGGACCCGAACTCGACCTGCTAGTGGACGGCGATGGCGACGGGCACCATCTGGCGCTGGTCAATCTGGTCAATCTCGGCGTGCCGGTCGCGAACCGAATGACCCTGATCGGCGAGCTGTGGAGCAATTTCAATTTCGACCCCGCTGCTACGGTCCGGCAAGCGTCCGCCGATGCCGCTGTGGCCTATTCGCTAAGCGACAATTTCCAGCTCGACGTCGGCGCCAACATCGGGCTAACCAGCGACACGCCGGACATCGAAATCCTCGCCGGTGCGTCGATCCGTTTCTGAGCGGTGGCCAGTGACCTAGACCACCGCACATTCGTGCCTATGTTAGGCGGAGCGTGAAGGAACCGCCATGACCAGCAATAGTGCCGCCATATTCGACCTGACTCCGCCAACCGAGGCGCAGCTGGCGCAGCTTGCCGCCGGCCTGACCGACGAGGAGCGCCATGTGCTGCTTCAGCATGGCACCGAAGCGGCGTTTTGCGGCATCTTCACCGATCATAAGGGCGAGGGTCTGTACACCTGCCGGCTGTGCGGCCTGCCGCTGTTCCGCGCCGCCACCAAATTCGAAAGCGGGACCGGCTGGCCAAGCTTCACCACGCCCGCCAACGCGGACCACCTCCGCACCATCCGCGACACCAGCTACGGCATGGTCCGCGACGAGATCGTCTGCGCGCGCTGCGGCGGGCACCAGGGCCATGTCTTCCCCGACGGCCCCCCGCCGACCGGCGAGCGTTATTGCATCAACTCGGTGTCGCTCGAGTTCGTCGCCGACGGCGAGGCACTGCCCGACAAGCTAGATCGCGGCGCACCCGAAGGGGAAGTGTCGCGCGGGTGAGTGCAAGATCCTGATTTGATGTGGCGCCGTCGCCGGAAACGGCAACCGCATTCCACGAGAATGTATTCGATCGCCATCGCGATCAAGTCTTCGTCTTCAATGATCAGTGCGTGCATTGCTGGCTCGGTTGCCGGGCGGGAACGGATGGATCAACGACGGACAGACGATCCGGGCCTAAGAGCTTGAATTTTCAGGAGCAGAGTGAAAACAACGACCGTGAGTGTCACGCCCTTGTTGTTCAGGTTTCAGTTTAAAACGACGTGCAATACGTTATGATGAGGGGTGAAGGGCCGCTTCGAGCGCCCCTGGTAACAGGGTTTCATTTCATGCAAGTCGCTGACAAATTACCCATCAGCGAGGCCAAGCGCCTTGCGGCAGTTCGGCGTTACGACATTCTCGATAGTCCTCCCGATGGCGCGTTCGATCGTATCACGGCACTGGCTGCACGTCGGTTCGGCGTTCCGATCGCAATCATCAGCATCGTCGACGAGGACCGGATCTGGTTCAAGTCGCACCACGGCTTGCCTGTGGAGCAAATCGACCGTGAGCCGGGATTATGTGCTTCGGCCATTCTGCACGATACCCCCTATCTGATCGAGGACGCGCGGATTGACCCTCGTGCGTTGGCAAACCCGCTCGTCGCAGGAGATTTTGGCCTTCGCTTTTATGCCGCAGTTCCGCTCACCACGAGTGACGGATACAACCTTGGCACATTGTGCGTGATCGACAAGGAGCCCCGGCCAGTCGACGATGCGCTTATCGAGGATTTGAAAGACCTTGCCTCAATCGTGATCGACCAGCTTGAGCTGGGCCTTTCGGCTCGGCAAGCGGTGGGCGAAGCGAAGCTGATGGCGAAAGAGATTGATCATCGAGTGATGAACAGTCTTCAATTCGTTTCGGCCTTTCTTGCGTTGCAAAGCCGGTCACCCGATGTTGGCGAGGCTGCCGTACATCTCGAGCAAGCCGCCCAGCGCGTTGCCGCGGTAGCGCAAGTCCATCGCCACTTTTATGCAAATGCAGTGGATGAGGTTTCGTGCGTCGCCTACCTGCGGCGCCTGTGCGACGACCTTGCGGCGATCCTGGGCCGAAAAATCGTTGTGGAGGGCGATGAGGGAATGGTCCCGGCAACCTCGATCCAACCAATTGGATTGATCGCCAACGAGCTTGTGACAAATGCTGCAAAGCACGGTGCTGGTACGATCGAGGTGACGTTTAGCGTGTCAGGCAAGACTAATCGCCTCATCGTCTGCGATGAAGGACGCGGCCTGAATGACGGCTTTGATCCGCGCGCCGCAACCGCTGGTTTAGGAATGCGGGTAATCATGACGCTCGTTAAGCAACTCGAAGGGACGCTGGACGCTGGTCCGCGAGAGGATGTTAGCGGAGCATGTTTCACGGTGCGGTTCCCTCGCAGCTAACGCCCGTTCTCCACCCATTGCGGAATTTAAGCTGCGTCGAAATTCAGTCCGGAACGGAGCCTCGGTGGACGACCTGAATGCGCACCCGGTTCGAGCGCTACACCGGCTTCCGGACTATCAGTCGCCAGGCTACGCGCCGTCCCTCCCGCCATTGGTCGAATATCTGCGCGGAAAATTCCGGAATCTTGTTGCGGATCAGGATGGTCTCCCTAGGATGCGGCCAACGCCGACCATCCTTCGGAGATCCGATCATCATGCGTACACTCTTCCGCCTGCCACTCTTGCTCGCCAGCGCCGCGCTGGTTGTCGCTTTGCCCGCCACCGCGATCCAGGCCCAGCCGGCCAGCGCCGCCGCCGCGCCAACCCCTGTCCCGGCGCTGATCGCCAAGGTCAAGATTCCGCACAGCAAGTTCGTCCTCGCCAACGGCCTCACCGTGCTGGTCCACGAAGACCATAAGGCGCCGGTGGTCGGGGTCGCGATGTGGTATAATGTCGGGTCGAAGGACGAGCCCAAGGGCAAGACCGGCTTCGCCCATCTGTTCGAGCATCTGATGTTCAACGGGTCGGAGAATTTGCCCGAGGATTTCTTCAAATATCTCCAGCAGATCGGCGCCACCGACTATAATGGCACGACCGATTTCGACCGCACCAATTATTTCCAGACGGCTCCCAAGGGCGCGCTCGAGCGGGTACTGTTCATGGAAAGCGATCGCATGGGTCATCTGCTCGGCGCGGTCAGCCAAAGCGTGCTCGATAACCAGCGCGGCGTGGTCCAGAATGAAAAGCGCCAGAGCGACAATAATCCGGGTGGCCTCGTGTTCTACGAGATTCTAACGGCATTGTTTCCAGAGGGGCATCCCTATCGGCACTCGCCGATTGGATCGATGGCCGACCTGGACGCGGCCAGCATGGCCGACGTGAAGCAATGGTTCATCGACAGATACGCCCCTAACAATGCGGTGCTGGTGCTGGCCGGCGACATCAACGAAGCCGAGGCGCGGCCCTTGGTCGAGAAGTATTTCGGCAGCATCAAGCGCGGACCGGTCAACAATCCGGCCAAGGCTGCGATTCCGACGCTGACCGCGCCCAAGTCGATGGTGATGAAGGACCGCGTCGCCGCCACCCAGGTGTCGCGTTACTGGCCGATGCCCGGCTTGCTCGATCGCCAGCTGGTCGCGCTCGACGTCGGCGGATCGGTGCTCGGTGGGCTGGCCAGCTCGCGGCTCGAAAAGATTTTGGTGCGCGACGAGAAGATCGCGACCTCGGTCTCGGCTGGTTTGTACCCCGCCCAGCGGGTCGGCATTTTCTTCGCCGAGGCAACGGTCAAGCCCGGGGTCGACCCGGCGTTGGTCGAGCGGCGGATCGACCAGATATTGGCCGATTACATCGCCACCGGCCCGACCGCCGAGGAAGTGCGCCGTGCCTCGACCTCCGAAGTGGCCCAGCGCATCCGCGGGCTCGAATCGGTCGGCGGTTTCGGGGGCAAGGCAGTGACCCTGGCCCAGGGCCAGACGTTTGCCGGCGACAGCAATTTCTATGCCAAGACATTGGCCAATTACGCCACCGTCACGCCGACGGAAATCCGTAGCGCGATGAAGCAGTGGCTGACTCGGCCGGCATTCTCGCTGCGGCTCGAGCCGGGCGACCGCCCAGCCTACGAGGAAGCTAAATCGGTCGCTTCGGCCACCGGCGCGGCCAAGCCAGACCCGGCCGCGACCGCCGCACTGCGTGGTGCCGCGCGGCCTATTCCGCCGCTCAGTGAACTGGCCGGGCTCGACTTCCCGGACATCAGCAACATTCAGTTGTCGAACGGCATCGCGGTCGAATATGCGCAGCGGACCGCGGTTCCGATCACCCAGGTCGCGCTGAGCTTCGATGCCGGCGATTCGGCCGATCCGATCGACCGTCGCGGACTTCAGCTGATGACAATGGCGATGCTCGACGAAGGCACGCCGACGATGAGCGCGCAAGGGCTGGCCGAGGCCAAGGAAGGTCTTGGTGCGGTGATCAGCGCCAGTGGCTCGACCGACCGCTCGACCGTTTATCTGTCGGCAATGAGCCCCAACCTCGCCGGCTCGCTCGGGCTGATGGGGGTGATCGTCAAGGACAGCGCCTTCGCCCCGGCCGAAATCGAGCGCGTGCGAACCCAGCAGCTGACCAGCGTGGCGCAGCTCAAGAAGGACCCCAATGGCATGGCGCAGCGCACGCTGCCGACCCTGCTCTACGGCGCGAACCATCCCTATGCGGTGGTCCGTGGCGGCGACGAGGCGGTCCTCAAATCGCTCAGCCGCGACGATTTGCTGGCGTTCCGCGACCGCTGGCTGCGCGCCGACAATGCCAAAATCTATGTCGTTTCGGACAAGCCCCTGGCCGAGATCACGCCGTTGCTGGAGGCCGAATTCGGGCGTTGGGCAGCACCTTCGACGCCCAAGGGCGCGAAGTCGTTTGGCGCGGTTCCGGCGCGTCCGGTGGCCCCGCGCATCGTGCTGATCGACCGGCCGCAGTCGCCCCAGTCGATCATCTACGGCGGTCAGGTCACCCCGGTCGATCCCAAGGGGCCGACCGAGGCGCTGGGCGCGGCTAACGACGTGCTCGGCGGCAGCTTCCTGTCGCGGATCAACATGGACCTGCGCGAAAGCAAGGGCTGGTCCTATGGCGTTCGCGGAGGCGCATCCTTGAACGAACGCGTCGTACCCTACATCGTCAGCGCGCCGGTCCAGGCCGACCGGACGGGCGATTCGCTGGTCGCGCTCAATGAGCAATTCGCCGGCTTCTTCGGCGCCAGGGGCGTCAATGCCGAGGAACTTGAGCGGACGATCGCCAGCCGCATCAACGGCCTGCCCGGCCAATATGAAACGTCGGAAGCGGTGCTCGGCGCGATGCTGTCGAACGACCTCTATGGCCGGCCTGACAATTATCACGAGACGCTGGCGGCCAAATATCGGGCCTTCGGCGCAAGTGACCTCGACCAGGCGATTCGCACTGCGGTCGATCCCAAGGGCTTCGTCTGGATCGTGGTCGGCGACGCCAGCAAGATCCGCCCGCAACTCGACAAGCTTGGCATGCCGATTGAGGTGATCGAGGCCAAGTAAGCCGCGCTCGTTGCAATAAGCTGGGCCGCGTCACTTCAACCGGGTGACGTGGCCCATTTTGCGTCCCGGGCGTGCTTCGCCCTTGTTGTAGAGGTGGACATGCGCACCTTCCTCGGCGATCAACTCCGGCCAGCGGTCGACATCGCTGCCGATCAGATTCTCCATCGTCACCGAAGCCGCTATCCTCGTTCTGGGTCCGAGAGGCAGGCCGCAAATTGACCGGATATGCTGCTCGAATTGGGACGTCGCCGATCCCTCGATTGTCCAGTGACCGCTATTGTGGACGCGCGGCGCGATCTCGTTGACCACCGGCCCGGCGGGGGTCGCGAAAAACTCGACCGTCAACACCCCGACGTGATTGAGCATGGTCGCGATCCTGATCGCCGCCCATTCGGCCTCGTCGGCATTGGCCTGAACAGCCGGCCCCGCGGGGACGGCGGAGTGTCGCAGGATGCCATCGACGTGAATGTTCTCGATCGGCTCCCAATATTGCCCTTCGTCGGCCGCAGTGCGAGCGACGATGACCGAAAATTCGGATTCGAACGCGACCACGGCTTCGGCCACCGACGGCTCGCGGCCGATCGAGTCCCACGCCGCCTGCGCCGCGCCCGCCGAGCGGATCCAGGCCTGTCCCTTGCCGTCATAGCCATAGCGCCGGGTCTTGAGGACGATCGGCAGCCCGAGCTCGGCAATGGCGTCGTTCAGTTCGTCGAGCGTTGAGACGGCGCGCCAAGGCGCGACCCGAGCCCCCGAACTGGTGATGAACCTCTTCTCCTCGGCCCGGTCCTGCGCGATCGCCAGCGAGGTCAGTCCGGGGCGCAATTTTTGGCCCAATACCGTCATCGGTTCGATCGAGAGATTCTCGAATTCATAAGTGACGACGTCGCACTGCTCGCCGAAGCGGCGCATTGCCTCTGCATCGTCGAACGACGCGCGGCTGTGGTGCGCCGCCACTTGCGCGGCGCACGGCTCGGCATGCG
>Ga0136634_10000775_pt1 | contig 13052 bp, 14 predicted proteins | sample AntDrymUQ8332106_2_FD_104654 | JGI IMG/M metagenome (GOLD analysis project Ga0136634, IMG submission 104654) | Polar desert sand microbial communities from Dry Valleys, Antarctica - metaG UQ833 (21.06) | ecosystem: Environmental > Terrestrial > Soil > Desert | place: Antarctica: Dry Valley... | reverse complement strand
TGACCTTTGGGATTTACTACTACTTTTCCATTGATCAATATGAGAGAACATTTGCTTTTTTACTTCCTCATTATTCTGCATTGCTATTTTTTATCCGCGAAGCTAGATCGACATCGTATTGCATCCAATACGTACTTGGCCGGAGGGATACCTTGCCACTTCCACTATCAGTGTGGTATTTATTTACTTTACAAATAACTCAACCACCATTTTTCCTTGTGACTTTGTTTATACTTGTCAAACCACTTGCAAAGCAGATAAAGAAAAAGAATAATTCCAATCCAAACAGCATAAACTACCCAAAGGCTAAAGCCATAACCTTTCATGTTTGGTTCAAATCCTACCCATGTAGACAGAATAAATTTTTGCCAGCCCCAACCTGAAAGCTCCGCAAAAATCAGCGCCATTATGTGAATTACGTAGAGATGTAGGATGTAGTAAAAAAAAGGAACCCTCCCGAAAGTGCTAAAGAAATTTACTATTCTTCCTTTCAGTTTTTCAGAGTTTGCCAAAAATAAAAAGGTTGCACCCAATGTCATCAATAAATACAAAAGTGATGGCGGGTATTTGCTTGGGTTTAAAAAGGAAATTAAATCTTGTGAGAAGGTATAATAGTCTTTAAATTGCTTTGGGTCTCCGTATAGATTTGTCAATCTTAATACAATAAAAACAGTAATAGCAATAACCCCAATAGTGTTGAAAGCTTTCTTCCGCTTGTTACTATCAAAAGATTTGTCATAAAACGCGCCGAAATAATATCCCAGTGCCATTACCGCAATCCATGGAACAACGGGATATCCAATAAGCAATTGAGTATTATCCGATAGTTTAAAAAATAGTTGTTCATGAATAACTGCCCATAATACATTTCCTGAAAACTGAATATTGTCAAAGAGATTATGACAGCAAATAAGCAATAAGCTAAAAATTAAAATGTAGGCTCTGTGTAAGTAGATTAGAGCTGCTAATACAATCATACTAATTCCTAATGACCATATCACCAGTAAACCAAATGTTCTGAACTGATAATCAAAATACCAGGCAAAGCCAACAATTGTCAGCTCAATAAAAACCAACCAAAGACCACGTTTTAATAAAAAACGGGATAATTCATTTCGTGTTTTTCTTTTGCCAACCATAAATGCAGATAGTCCTGCAAGAAAACTAAAAGCAGGTGCACAAAAATGTGTGATCCATCGTGTAAAAAAGATTGGCAGAGTGCTTTGTGTTGGATCAGTCGGGTCAAACATAAAAGCGGAATAGTGAAAATAATCTCTAACGTGGTCAAGTGCCATTACTACCATCACCAAACCTTTTAAAAGGTCAATGGATTCTATCCTGGTTTTGGTGATTGCCGTCATAATTATGGTCTGTTATAAAATTTTTATACTTAGTAAAATGCTTTTCACTATTGCAAGGTATTGCAATGGGGTAGCGAAAAACATAAAGTTAGAGGGGGCTTTTCTTATAAAAGAATAGAACAAAAAGAAAAATGAGAATCTGCCATACAAAGACGAATTAGTCCTACTCATGCACAATTTGGCCTGATGAAAAGATGAATATGTACTATAGTTTGGTTGATATGTGCATGCCTTTGCCTCCAGTTTGAAGGAACTTTGGTCCATCGTATGAATTCCGCCTTGTACCCTCCAACAACTTTTCAAACAAGACAAAAAAAGAGTCATGCAACCGGTAACTGCTTCACTAAAACAACAAGGCCGCATTCCGGCACTTTCGCAGCATGCAGGTTTACGCTACTTCAACTTCATCACTTTATATATAGCACAAGGCATACCTGAAGGCATGTTGTTTTTCGGTTATCCCTGCATGGATGGCAACATTCAGCAACAATTATACATGAACCAATAATGAATCGCCTTACAGTTGACAACTAAACAAAAACGAAACTACCAACCTATTTTAACATGCAACATGTGCTATTAAGCTTAAAAAAACCAAACGTATAAGAAACATTTAAAATAAAAAACAAAAAATCATGAAAAAAATTCTTGTAATCATTGGCTTGTTTATAGCAGCCAACACTGCCTTTTGCCAGCAGGAAGAAAACGGCATTATCTACATTAAGCACCCGAATATTGATGCCGTACACAAAACCATAAAAGCGTATCTGGGAAAAGATATGGCCGCCCTGAAAACGCTTTATTCCGATACCGCCAGGTGGTGGGCGTCGGGAATGCCGAAAAGCATTCCGATTGCTGAAGCGATGAAACTATGGATGACTGATTTTGATCTGTACGACAGCATTGACCAAAAGCAGGTTGGGTACCCGGATTACTTGCATTACAAAGACCAGGACGCCAAAACCGTTCAATCCTGGTGGCGCATTTCGGGTAAGTCGAAGAAAACGGGTGAATGGGTAAGGGTGCCCATGTTCGTGCTTGATGATTTTAATGCGGACGGCAAAATAATCAGGGAAAGTATTTACGGCGATTTTTCCAAATGGAATGCGGCCAGCAGCGGGAACGAAGAGCAGGCTGTACGGCAGGTAATCAGCGATCTGCAAAAAGCGCTGCAAACGGGCAATGCCACGGCACTTGACAGTATTTACGCAGATGGCTACACCTTTACCGGAGTTGATGGCGCTATTAGCACAAAAGCCCAGCGGCTGGCCGCTATTAAGTCAGGTAAGCTGAAATACAAATCGCTTAATCTCGAAACCGTAAAGATCCAAATGTATGGCGATGCCGCTGTGGCACTATTCAACGGCGAAGCCAAATTTGCACCCGGAAACGAAAAGCTTGATGGCAAATTCATGACTACCGCAACTTTTATCAAAAGCAACGGACGCTGGGTTCAGGTCGCCTCCGGAAATGTACGCCCCGGCAAGTAGAAAATTACTCTTCCAAAAAACAAACGAAAAAAATTATGAGGAAGTCATTGATGGTTTTATTGATTGCTGTAAGCGTATCATCCTTTGCTTTTAGTCAAACAAAAATGGCCGCAAACACGAACGCGGAAGCGCAAATTATCGCCCTTGAAAAGGCAGGATGGCAGGCATGGAAAGACAAAGATGTAAACTGGTATAAGAAGAACACGACAGAAGACTTTTTGATGGTGCTTGCTGAGGGTACCCGAAGCAAGGCCGATGTGCTAAAAGCTACCGCCACCGAGTGCGATGTGAAAAGTTTTTCGCTTGCCGGTTTCAAATGTGTGATGCTGAACGAAAACGCAGCGCTGCTAACCTATACCGCCATGCAGGACGCCGTATGCGGTGGTAAAACAAGTGCCTCAAAAGTGAGGGCTGCGGTTAATTATGTAAGGAGGGGTGGTAAATGGCTGGAGGCTTTTTATATGGAAACACCGGTGGCACAGTAAAGCGCTACTTGTGCGAACAATAAATAAAGCCTCTGCTTTCAAAACAATTAGAAATGAGAAAACTAATTTATCAGTTTGCCGTGGTCGCCTTCTTAATAATAGTTTGTGGCTGTAATTCGAATAATCAGAAAACAGACATAGAGGCTAACCGCGAGATTGTAAGAAAATATCACCAAGTATGGTCTGATGGGCAAGTTGTCAACTTAGAAAAAATAATGGCTCCGGACTTTGTCTGCCATTTCATTAATGGACTCGAGTGGAAAGGGATTGAAGGTGCAAAAAATGCAATTTCAAGTCACAGAATATCTTTTCCGGACTGGAATGAGGATATAGTGGACATAATTGCAGAAGAAGACAAAGTAGTAACAAGATATAAATCTACAGGAACTCACCAGGGAAGATTTAACGGACTTGATTCAACAGGAATTATAGTCACGATATTTGAAACATCCATTTACAGAATAGCAAATGGAAAATTAGTTGAACAATGGGGCTTTCCTGACGCATTGAGTTTGAATAACCAATTACAAGGTAAAAAATGACTATGGCATTTACGAAAAACCTTGCACAACATGGGCGGCCCCCCGATTATTTAATCATCTGCTTTTTTAACTAACAATAAACCATTAAAAAATGAAACAGTTTCGTCTTTTCAAATTCCCAGCAGTTTGCATTGCCTTATTCTTCTTCGCTGGAGCATGTAATGAACCCGCTGATAAAACATCTGAAGTAAAGCTTGACACTAATGAAACCGTGCCATCTAAAATAGACAACCATAAACTAAAAGCTGAAATTCAGGCAGTAGAAAACGAATGGGCCAATGCCGACAATGCCCGTGATGTGAATGCTCTTGCTGCTTTTTATTCGGATGATGCAGTGAGCCTGGCAAACAACCGGCCAATGTTAACCGGTAATGCTGCCATAAAAAAAGATTTGGAGGAGTCAATAGCAAAAAGACCCAAAGGAGTCATTACTTCTTACGATGTGCTGGATGCTTTCGGCTGCGCCAACTATGCAACGGAGGTTGGAAAAACAACAAGGAAAGATTCTACCGGTAAAATAATATCCACCAGCAAGTATATGGCTCTTTGGGAAAAGCGAGATGGCAAGTGGATATGCATCCGGGACATTGGCAATGATGATGTAAAAGAAAAATAAAAAACGCCTTTTCAGATAGCGGCTTACAGTAAGGAGCCGAGGCGAACATTATTTTAACAACCCTAAACAGGATCAACTTTTCTTAACAAACAAACCAAGAATTTAAAATGAAAAAAATTATCAGTATTTCAGCCGTAATAATGTTATTCGTTATTACCGCTTGCAACGAGCAGAAAAAAGTATCGCCAGCAAATACGCAGGCAGATGCACAAGTAACTTCATCGGAACAAAAAAACCTGGAGACCGCTAAACAACTTTGGGCATTTTGGAATGGGGGTGACACAAATTCATTGAAAGCCATAGCAATTCCGGGTGTCAAACGACATGTTAATGGCATCTTGACATCAAGTGAAGTATCAGGGATTATAGCCGCTTACGTCGGTTTTAAAACAGCTATCCCTGACCTAAACTTTACCTATGACCTAGTAGTAAAGGGTAATAAAGTCTATTCTAAATGGGTTGGAAAGGGAACCAATACCGGAATGTTTGGTCCATATTCCCCATCAGGTAAACCATCAGTAACAAATGGCTTAACTGAATCTACCTTTAATGACGAGGGCAAATTAATAAAAGAGGATGTTTATTATGATCCTTACAGCTATGAAGAAGGGATTGGATTTAAAAAAATTGCTCCTGCGGCTAAAAAACAATAACCATGTTTTACTTGCAGAAAGTACCTTCTGCCAACAGAATCAAAATAACATCCCCCGGCAAGTACATAACTCTTTGAAAAAGCGAAATGGCAAATGGATCTGCATCCGGGACATTGGCAATGATGATGTAAAAGAAAAATAAAAGCAACTTTTTCAGATAGCGGCTTACAGTTGGAGACCGGCAGTATTAAACTCTTGCATCTTATATCATAAGTACAAGAGTTATCGGCAATTTTAACGCTCCGATTAAACAGTAAAGTAAAAAACATATGAAAAAAAAGTTGACAACTATTTTCATTTTCATCTTTTCGTTCTACGATATTAAAGCGCAACAGTATTACACGGAAAAAAACGGCAAAATATCTTTAACGCAACAGGGTGCATCGCACCTTGCTTCTTTGCCACTCAAATGCTTAGATAAAGAGTTTCCTTTCAAGCCATGGTATGTTATAAGCGACACTACCTTTTCCAGTCCTAAAAAATTACACCCTGCCTTTTGTGGTTGTTTCGATTGGCATTCATCTGTACATGGGCATTGGTTATTAGTAGCTCTCCTAAAGCAATACCCTCAAATGCCCGAAGCCGATAGTATCCGACACAAACTTGAAAGACATTTATCAGCGGAAAATATTAAAACCGAATTAGCTTTGTTCAAAGGCGATAACAAAACATTCGAAAGGCCTTACGGTTGGGGATGGATATTGCAATTGCAAAATGAATTACTTACATGGAACACTCCAACCGGCAAAAAACTTAGCCTTAATCTGGATCCGTTGGCTCGCTTTATTGCAAATGAATGGATCGGGTTCCTTAATAAATTACAGTATCCTGTACGTGAACCCGAACATTATAATTCGGCATTCAGTATGTGCCTGGCATGGGATTATGCCATTAACGTTAGAGATACGTCCATGCAAAATTCCATTAAAAAATCTGCTATACGGTTTTATATAAAGGATGTCAACTGTCCTACTTCGTATGAACCAGGCGGCTATGATTTTCTTAGCCCATGTCTTGAAGAAGCAGATCTGATGCAAAGAATTCTACCTGGGAAAGAATTTAATTACTGGCTTAAAAAATTTATGCCTGAACTATATACTAAGCCTTCGACTTTATTTAAGGTAGGTGAAGTTAGTGACCCTACCGATGGTAAAATGGCTCATCTATCCGGCCTTAACTTCGCCCGAGCATGGTGTTTAATAGAGATAGCAGCTAAAATGCCCGAAGGAAATAGAAGACTGGTTCGGGATTTGGCGTTACAGCATTTTAAATACTCGCTTCCGCATGTTGCTTCTGGAGCATATGAAGGCGATCATTGGCTTGCCACCTATGTCGTTTTAGCTCTTCGAAGTTTAGGTAGATAACTTTTTTTAAAATTGAATAGAAAAACTGCCGATAGCAATGTATTGCCAATTAAAGACGACGATGAACTTAAAAGTAATTATTTTGATTCGACGTTCATTGCTAAGGCCGCAATCTGTAATGCTCAGACAGCTAGTGAAGTGTATTCACAAAACAAAGAAGCAAATTCGTACTACATCAAAGCACTTCACTACATAAAAATCGGAAGCCCAAGAAATGGCGGTTCGGTTGATAGTTTATTAATTTCAGTTCAATGGTTTGAAAAAGCGGTAAGTGCAGATCCGCTTTTCGTAACAGCTTACATTGAATTATGCAAAACGTACTGGCTGTTTGATTTTTCTTACCCCAATTTCCCTAAATATAACAGCAGTGCCGTTGTTATTTTACCGAAAGCGAAAGATGCAATATATAAAGCATTGCAAATTGACAGCACATTTTCAGAGGCATATTCGCAATTGGGAAGAATGAACAAAAATTATGAATACAAATGGGATGAGGCATTGAAGAATTACGCAAAAGCAATTCAGTATGATTCAACCAATGCAAGTAATTATGCTTCTTACGGTGAAACACTTGCATTGAAAGGCAAGTGGGATGAGGCTCAAAAATGGGTTAAAAAAGGAAATAAAATATCCCCCTGATAGCCGTGTGCTTTTGACAACAGGAATATATTATTACTGGAAACGAGATTATGAGACATCTAATGAGTACCTCAGTAAAATCAACCCACAAACTTGGGCTAAAACATTTTTTTCAGGTCTGAATAATATTGCTAATAACAAAGCAGATAAAGCTGTTGAAATGTTGAAAACATTGTACCCTGATTTTGAGCACTACGATGGAGGCTCAAAAGCATTAATGGCTTATGCACTTATAAAAAATGGTCAAATCAAAGAAGCAAGAAAAATATTAAAGAGAATTGAAGAATTGAACCAGGTAGTTGAATACCGTTCAGCAGTTTGCTAAACTGCATTGGGTGAATATGACAAAGCATTTACGTTACTCGAAGCATATTTTAGGCTAAAAGGTAATTGGATGACTTGGTTAAAGTATGATAAAGCATGGCACCCGATAAGAAAGAAGAAAAGATTTCAGGAGTTGATTAGGAAGATGGCGTTTGAATGATAAAAAATTAAAGCTTTTCAAAAAATGAAAACGAAAATAAATCTATTCCTTATCGCTGCTATTATTACCCTGCAACTGAATGCCCAATCTATTTCAGAAAAAGTGGATAGCGCCGTTGCAAGAGCAATGAATGATCGGCATATAGCAGGAGTATCATTAGCAGTAATTGTTGATGGCGTGCCTGTAAAAATTAAAGGATATGGTTTAGCGAATATTGAACATGGCATTGCTGTAAATCCTGAAACCATTTTTCAATCGGGTTCAATTGGCAAACAATTTACAGCCACCGCCATTGTGCAATTAATAGAAGAAGCGAAACTGAAATTGGATGATAAAATCACGACCTACTTTGCAGGCACTCCCGCAAGCTGGAAGGCCATCACCATTAGACATTTACTTACACATACTTCCGGCATTCCCGATATTCCTGAAGACTCCACCGGCATCAATCTTCAAACCAACTATACGGAGACAGATTTACTTCAAAAAGCAAAGGGACTGAAGCTTCTTTTTCAGCCGGGAGATAAATGGTCGTATAGCAACACCGGTTATGTTTTGTTGGGATTTATTATTCGTACTGTAACAGGTAAATTCTATGGCGATGTTATCAGGGAAAAGATATTTACACCGCTTGCCATGGAAACAGCAAGAGTTATTAATGAAAAGGATATTGTTATGAACAGGGCTTCAGGCTATCAACTAAAAGATGGCGGATGGAAAAACCAAACCTGGGTGGCGCCATCATTAAATACCACAGCCGATGGTTCTATCTATCTCACCATTCTTGACCTGGTGAAATGGGATGCCGCCATCACGCACAAAAAGTTACTAACCGATGCAAGCAGAAACCTAATGACAACCGCTGTGCGGCTGAATAACGACAGCACTTACAACTATGGTTTTGCCTGGTTTTTAGACCCAATCAATAAACATAAAGCGCAATCGCATTCGGGAAGCTGGCAGGGATTCAACTCCTACATAGCCAGGTTTCCAGATGATAAACTGACCATTATTGTTTTAACCAACAGCTTTCCATCATTGCCAGGTCTGATAGCGCAGGATATAGCAACAATTTGTTTTGATAACAAGTTTACAAAAAAATAAAAATTGCAACAATGAACTACAAAAAACTGCTTAGAGAATGGAAAATTGTAAGCCTCTTGCTTTTTATATCAGCAACTGTTTTTTAATATCAAACCAAAACCAACAAACATGGCAACTGAAAATACCAGTGAAGGTTTAAAACGTGTAGTCGGGCTACCGGCATTTGCCATGGCAATTGTCAATAACTCTATAGGCTCCGGAATATTTGTGCTGCCTGCCATCATTGGTATTCAACTCGGAGCCTTTAGCGTTTTTTGCTATTTATTTTGCAGCGTTATGTTAGCTGCTATCATGCTATGTTATGCAGAAATAGGAAGCCGTATCACAACCAGCGGTGGCTCCTATGCCTATGTGGAAGCGGCTTTTGGCCCGCTTGCCGGCTTTATCACTAACTGGTTATATACTTTTGGCTGGGGCATTTTAGGTAGCGCTGCGGTAATGAACATCCTTGCAGATTCGCTTTCCGTTTTATTTCCTGCTTTTATCAACCCGTTAATGCGTGCTTCTCTTTATTTTATTTTAATTGGTTTGATGGTGCTGGTGAATATACGTGGTGCAAAAAGCGGCGCCCGTTTTGTACAGTTGCTCACCGTTGTAAAAATGCTTCCATTATTTGGCATTATCATCTTTGGCTTCAGCCATATAAAAGCAGCCAACCTGCATTGGGAGCATTTGCCATCGTTCAAAACATTTGGCGATGCGGCACTCGTTTTATTTTATGCCTTTGCCGGATTTGAAACATCACTGGGTGTATGCGGCGAATTGAAAAATCCCCAACGTACCGTGCCGCTCGGTATCTTGCTGGGAGGAACAGTGGTATTGATTGTTTACTTATCAATTCAAACAGTAACGCAAGGGGTTTTGGGACAGGAGATAGCTGCATTTAAAGATGCACCCCTGGCTGCAGTTGCCGGAAAAATTATTGGCCCTGCAGGTGCAACTATCCTGGTGTTTACGGCAGTTATCTCCTGCTTTGGTATTACAAGTGGCGATGTGATGGCTACACCACGTTTATTATTTGCCGGTGCAAAAGATGGATTGTTCCCGAAGTTCCTGGGTAAAGTGCACCCTGCATTTGCGACGCCTTATTTAGCGGTGATTACTTACGGCGCATCGATATTTATTTTTGCAGTTTCAGGAGGATTCAAACAGCTGGCTGTGCTGGCCAGTGCTGCTATACTGCTTATTTATCTCGCTGTTATTTTAGCAACCATTCAATTAAGGAGAACAAAACAAAACGATGCCGGAAAAACATTCAGGATACCCGGTGGATTGATTATTCCAATTGTTGGCATTGCAGCCATTTTTTGGTTACTCAGCAGCCTGAGCAAAACAGAAATTATTTCCGCGATCATTTTCATTGCTGTGATATGTGTTTTATATTTTATGAGGAAGCAATTTAAAAGAAAGGGCATCACATAAATAAAAAAACCTGAACTTTTTTCAATGACAACACATAACAGACCATAGATTGAATCCATTTTTTTTAAAAGGCGTGGTAATGTTATTATTTGTAAAAAGACTTTGAGGACCATAAAAAATTGTATGGAAGATGCAAACATGAAATTTACAAGCCCTACAAATTCTTATAAAAAATAAAAATTGCAAAAATGAGTTACAAAAAAATGATTAGAAAATGGGAAATTGTAAGCCTCTTGCTTTTTATATCCGCAACTGTTTTTGCACAGCCATCAGAGTATGACATTGTATTAACCGGCGGTAGGGTAATTGACCCGGAAACAAAACTAGATGCCATAAAAAATGTGGGCATCATCAATAACCGCATTGCACAAATTTCATCGGAACCCTTAAAAGGAAAGCAGCAAATTAATGTGAGCGGTCTTGTTGTTGCTCCCGGTTTTATTGATTTGCACGTGCATGGCAGAACAAACAAAGAACAGGAATACCAGTTACACGATGGACTTACCACTGCTTTGGAATTAGAATGGGGAATTGAAAACTTGAAAGAATGGTACGCCACAAGGCAGTCAAAAGCATTGATAAACTATGGAGCAAGTGTCAACTGGCCTTTTGAACGGTTTAAGGCAATCAATAAATACAAGGACGATGTGGCCAAATTATACCAAACAAGCATTAGAGGAGAATCCACGATTGGGAAGATGACAAATACAATTCTTCCTGCCGCCGCAGAGAAGCTTACCGGGGAAGAAATGAATACTACACTTAACAACATTAAATCCTCTTTAGCAGATGGCGGAATTGGCATTGGCGTGTCTATCGGGTACTTGCCTAAAACAAATCCGATAGAAATGTACCGGGTTTTCCAGTTGGCAGGTGAAATGAATGCGCTTGTATTTGCCCATGTAAGAAATCCGGATATTATTTCTGTACAGGAAGCGATAGCCGATGCCATACTCACGAATGCTCCGCTGCACATTGTTCATATCAACAGTATGTCATTGGGCAACATTCAGCTAAGTCTTGATATGGTTGATGCAGCAAAGAAAAAGGGGTTTGATATTTCTACAGAATTGTATCCCTACACCGCAGGTTCTACGGGACTTGAAAGTGCTATGTTTTTAGATGGGTGGCAGGAAAGATTAGGCATCAGTTATGGCGACCTGCAATGGGAAGCTACTGGTGAGCGCCTTACTAAAGAAACTTTTGATATCTATCGTAAAACTGGAGGCGTTGTTATTTTACACGTAATGAAACCTGAATGGATAAGGACTGGAATAGCTGCAAACGGAACTATTATAGCATCTGATGGTATGCCTTATGCTCCATTGGCTCATCCCCGTACTGCAGGAACATTTTCAAGAGTGTTGGGCAAATATGTAAGAGAAGATAAGGTGATTGACCTGATGACGGCCATTGAAAAAATGACCTTGCTTCCCGCAAAAAGATTGGAAAGCATTGCACCGGCCATGCGGTTCAAAGGGCGACTGCAAATTGGCGCCGATGCAGATATTACCATTTTCAATCCTAATACGGTGACGGATAAAGCCACGTTTGAAAAAGGCCTTGTCTTTTCAGAAGGAATTGAACACGTAATGGTGAATGGTGTATTTGTATTAAAGAACGGCAAGACAGTGGCTAACGTTTTTCCGGGTCAGCCAGTGTATGGGAAATTTAAAAAGTAAGGATACTCATAATCAGAAATATCAAAGATGCTGTTCATATTCTAATATAAAATAATGAAAAATTATTATTGTTTCATTGGCATTATGGCTTTGGTAATATTAATGTCAGGTTGTACTTCAAAGCAGGAATATAAAGCTCAATTGAATATTGACCCGGTAAAAGTATCTCCTGATAAATTTAAAATTGTAATGGAGAATGAACATGTACGGGTTGTACAGTATTCACTCAAGCCAGGGGAAAAAGATAACTGGCACACCCATCCTCCAAAATCATCCTACGTCCTGTCAGGCGGAAAACTAAAAGTGTTTCTTGAAAATAGAGAAACAATAATTGCTGATGAAAAAACCGGAACTGCATCCTGGATGGGTTACGTGGGCAAACACTATGTAGAAAATATCGGAAGCACAACTGTAACTATTTTATTAACAGAAATCAAATCTAAAACATGAGATCATTATCACTTGCTTTTCTAGTGTTATGCATTTGCGGATGCAATTCATCAACCAATCCCCCTGGCAAAAATGAAGAATTGGCCACAAAAGATACAACCTATGAAGTAAAAACCGGCGGTTCTAAAATGATCCAGGTGGACGGCAAGTATAATGTTTGGACAAAAAAAATCGGCGATGGAAAAATAAAAGTTTTGCTGCTGCATGGCGGCCCCGGTTTTACACACGACTACTTTGAATGTTTTGAAGATTTTCTGCCGAAAGAAGGAATTGAATTTTATTATTACGACCAGTTGGGTAGCGGAAATTCTGATATTCCAACGGACACCACGCTTTGGAATATACCACGTTTCGTTGAAGAAGTGGAACAGGTAAGAAAAGGACTCGGACTTGATAATTTTTATTTATTAGGACAGTCATGGGGAAGTATGCTAGCTATGGAATATCTGGACAAGTATCAAGGCCATGTAAAAGCTGCGGTACTATCAAATATGACGGCAAGCATTAAAAGCTATGTAACATACACGGCAAAGTTAAAAAAGGAAATTCTTTCACCGCAAGACATAGCCACATACGATTCGCTTGATAAATTAAAGGCTTACAACTCACCGGAATTTCAAAACTTATTGATGAATAAATTATATACGAAAGTATTATGCCGGATGCCTATTGAACAATGGCCGGAACCTTTAATGAGGGCTTTTAAAAAAGCCAACCAATCCATTTATATTCAAATGCAGGGCGTAGATGAATTTCATGT
>Ga0136634_10000774_pt1 | contig 13058 bp, 12 predicted proteins | sample AntDrymUQ8332106_2_FD_104654 | JGI IMG/M metagenome (GOLD analysis project Ga0136634, IMG submission 104654) | Polar desert sand microbial communities from Dry Valleys, Antarctica - metaG UQ833 (21.06) | ecosystem: Environmental > Terrestrial > Soil > Desert | place: Antarctica: Dry Valley... | reverse complement strand
GGAAGGCCAGCGCGTGACCGAAGGCGACATCATCGCGCGGCTTGAAAATCGCGACGTGGCGGCCCAACGGGAGCAGGCGGCGGCGCAGGTACAGGTCGCGCGTGCCAATCTGGCGCAAGGCCAGGCCGAACTCGAGGATGCAGTAGCGGCGTACAAGCGAGCGCAAGACCTCGCACAGCAAAAGTTCATCGCAACTTCCGCGCTTGATACCGCTGAGGCGCGCTACAACAAGTCGCGCGCGGCAATCGATACGTTGCGCGCCCAGATCGCGGTCGCTCAGGCCAACTATCGGGCGTCCGAGGTTGGCTACGACCAGACGCTGATCCGTGCGCCGTTCACGGGAATTGTCCTGACGAAGAGCGCAAACGTGGGCGATATCGTGACGCCGTTTTCTGCCGCGGCCGGAACCACCGGCGCCGTCGTCACGATGGCCGACATGGAAACTCTCGAAGTCGAGGCCGATGTTTCGGAGGCCGCCATCAGCAAGATCTCTGTGGGTCAGCCAGCCGAGATACAACTCGACGCCTTTCCGGATCTGCGCCTGGCCGGCGAGGTGAGCCGCGTGGTCCCCACGGTGGATCGAAGCAAGGCGACTTTGCTAGTTAAGGTCAAGTTCACGGAGCGCGATCCCCGCGTGTTGCCGGACATGAGCGCAAAGACGGCGTTTCTGTCCCGGACTTTGAGGGCAGACGAGCGAACTGCTGTCCCAGCGCTGCGGGCCGATGCGATTGTCAAGCGGGATGGAAAGGACGTGGTCTTCGTCGTAGGCAAGGACGATCTTGTGAAGCTGACGCCCGTGACGGCGGGAGCAAAAGTAGGCGACCTGGTGCGCGTCGATCTTGCGCCGGGGACGCGGGTCGTCGCAGCACCAGGTGAGCGACTGGCCGATGGAGCGCCCGTTACTGCCGTGAAGAAGTAGTGGATCGCCAGGGATTCGAGTGGTGCGCGCAGCGATGAGCGACGGTGCGCCTGAGGAACGCCGCGCGCTCGTCGAGATCGCGCATCTGTGGAAAGGTTACGTGCGAGGCGGGCAGCCGGTGCCTGTTCTGACCGATATCAACCTGGTCATCCGCGAAGGAGACTTTGTCGCGCTGATGGGCCCGTCGGGGTCGGGCAAGAGCACATTGCTGAATTTGGTTGCTGGAATCGACAAGCCCGATTCCGGACGTCTGCAGATTGCCGGCGAGGACATCACACAGCTCGGCGACAGCGATCTGGCCGACTGGCGCGCTCGATCCGTGGGCTTCGTATTTCAGTTCTACAACCTGATGCCGGTGTTGACAGCGTTCGAGAATGTCGAGCTGCCATTACAGCTGACTTCGCTGTCGCGCGCAGAGCGGCGCGAGCGTGTCGAGCTGTTGATGGCGATGGTGGGTCTCACGGAGCGGATGAAGCACTATCCGAACGAGCTGTCGGGCGGACAGCAGCAGCGCGTCGCCATCGCTCGGGCTCTGGTAACCGATCCGCTGCTGATCATTGCCGATGAGCCCACCGGCGATCTCGACCGCCAGTCTGCTGCGGACATTCTGAAATTGCTTGACCGGCTCAATGGTGAGCTCGGCAAGACGATCGTGATGGTTACGCACGATCCGCGTGCAGCTGAGGCCGCACATCACTTGATCTACCTCGACAAGGGACAGCTGACCGACACGGCGCCGACGCACTGATGTTTTTTCTTAACTTCGTGCTTCGTAATGTGTTTCGCGCCAGGCTTCGTACCGCCCTGACGATCGTCGGACTCGTCATTGCCGTGTTGGCGTTTGGCCTGCTTCAAACCGTGGTGCGGGCGTGGTACGCCGGTGCCGACGCGGCATCGGCGACGCGGCTGATCACACGCAGCGCGATCTCACTGACGTTCTCGATGCCCGTGTACTACCGCGACAAGATTCGTGCGGTGCCCGGTGTGACGGCGGTGTCTGTGTCGAACTGGTTTGGTGGTGTGTATCGGGATCCAAAGAATTTCTTCGCACAGTTCGCCGTCGATGCACCAACTTTTTTCCCCATGTACCCGGAATTTGTGTTCGACGCCGACTCGTATCGCGAGTTTCTGCGCGACCGTCGCGGCGCGGCGGTGGGCCGTCAGCTCGCCGACCTGTACGGCTTCAAGATTGGCGACACGATCCCGCTAAAGAGCGCGATTTATCCGGGCACATGGGAGTTCAACGTGCGCGCGATCTACGACGCCAAGGATGAAACGACCATCACGCGGCAGATGTATTTTCACTACGACTACCTGAATGAACAGATCAAGCGGATCGCGCCGCGGCGCGCTGATCAGGCCGGCGTTTTCGTGGTCGGCATCAATGAGGGCCAGGCAGCTCCCGACATTTCTCGCGTGATCGACGCCGAGTTCAAGAACTCGCTGGCAGAAACGCTGACCGAAACCGAAAAGGCGTTCACGCTTGGATTCGTGGCGATGGTCGAGACGATCGTGGTGGCGATCGAGGGCGTGAGCTACGTGGTGATTCTGATCATCATGGCGGTGGCGGCCAACACGATGGCGATGACGGCGCGCGAACGGATGTCCGAGTATGCGACGCTGAAGGCGCTGGGGTTCAAGCCTGGCGCAGTGGCGGCGATGATTATTGCCGAAGCGTTTCTTCTGGCGATACTCGGCGCCGGCCTGGGAATGCTGCTGACACCCATCGTGGTCAAGGGGTTTCACGCGGCAACCGTCAGCGTGTTTGCCAAGATGCCACTCGTCCCGCAGACGTTCTATCTGCAGGCAGCCTGCGCGCTGGCAGTCGGGATTGTCGCTGGCATCGTCCCGGCGATTCGCGCTGCGCGCGTAAAGATCGTGGACGGGCTGCGTCACGTCGCGTAGGCGCCATTTAAGTCCGGACGCCAGTGAAGATTCCCGCCAGCTACATCGCCCGAAATTTGTGGGTCCGCAAGCTCACAACCGGGCTGACCGCCGGCGGAATGGCGTTGGTGGTGTTCGTTTTTGCCGCGGTGCTGATGCTCGACGCCGGACTGAAAGCGACATTGGTGGCAACCGGATCTCCCGACAACGTGGTGGTGATTCGGCAGGGCAGTCAGACCGAAGTACAGAGCGGCGTGTCGCGCGACCAGGCGGCATTGATCGAAACGTCGCCCGAGGTCGCGCGCGGAGCCGATGGGCGTCCGTTGGTTTCGAAGGAGGTCGTGATCCTGAATTCGCTGCCGAAGATCAGCGGCGGCGGAAACAATCAAGCGACCAAGCGCAGCAACGTGGTGGTGCGAGGGTTGCCGGAGATGGGCAAGACCTTGCGCCCGCAGGTGCGCATCATCGAAGGACGCATGTTCCGCGCGGGCACGTCGGAAATCATCGTCGGAAAATCGGTCGCGAGCGGCTTTGCGGGGGTTGAGATAGGGCAGCACCTTTCGTTTGCCGGGCGCGAATGGACCGTTGTCGGCGTCTTCGACGCCAGCAAAACTGCGTTCGACTCGGAGATCTGGGGCGACGTCGAGCAAATGATGCAGGCTTTTCGTCGCGTCGTTTATTCATCGGTCATCGCGAAGATCTCCGCCCCCGAGTTGTTTACTGCGCTAAAAGCGCGGGTGGACGCCGACCCTCGGTTGAAGGTTGACATCAAGCGCGAGGCGCAGTTTTACGCGGATCAGTCATCTTCACTTTCGAATTTCATCACGCTGCTCGGCATGGCGCTTTCAATCATCTTTTCGCTGGGCGCAATGATCGGCGCGACGATCACGATGTATGCAGCCGTGGCGACTCGCACCGCCGAGATCGGCACGCTGCGCGCGCTGGGGTTTCAGCGTGCATCAATCCTCGTAGCGTTTTTGATCGAATCGTTGCTGCTCGCGTTGGTGGGGGGCGTCGTTGGGATCGTGGCTGCGAGTTTTCTGACGGCAATCACGGTGTCGACCACCAATTTTCAATCGTTCTCCGAGCTTGCGTTCGCGTTTACGCTGACGCCTCGCATTGTCATTTCGGCGTTGATCTTTTCGCTGCTGATGGGCTTTGTCGGCGGGTTTCTACCGGCAATAAAGGCCAGCAGAATGAAAATCGTTGACGCGCTCCGTGCTGACTAGCCAGCCGGGTGGGCCGGTGCGGCACTTGGCGCGCTATCCTCTATCCAGAACAGACAATAAGGAGACACGAATGCAACGACGCGACTTATTAGGTGCCGCCGCGGCCGCAGTGGCAGTGGCGCAGCTTGGCGTGATGGGCAGCGCAAGCGCGCAGCAACTGGGCACGGTAAAGATGATGATCCCCGCCAATCCCGGCGGCGGTTGGGATCAAACCGGGCGTGCGCTCGCCGCAGCAATGCAGAGCGCAAAGACGGTCAACTCGGTGCAGTTCGACAACAAAGGCGGTGCCGCGGGCACGATCGGGCTCGCGCAGTTCGTCAATAGCGCGAAGGGTGATCCAAACGCATTGATGATGGGTGGCATGGTGATGGTCGGCGGCATCTTGTTGAACAAGTCGCCGGTCGATCTGTCGATGGTGACGCCGATTGCGCGGCTCACCAGTGAGTATGTTGTTGTGGTGGTGCCGGCCAACTCGCCTCATAAAACGATGGGCGATCTGGTCAAGGCATTCAAGGCCGAGCCCGGCAAGATTGCATGGGGCGGCGGCTCCGCAGGCGGCACCGATCACATCCTGATCGGCCTGATCGCCAAAGCTATCGGCGGCGACCCAAGCAAGATCAATTACGTGCCGTTCAAAGGCGGTGGCGAGGCGATTTCTGCAATCGTCGGGGGCCATGTTGCAGCGGGCGTTTCCGGACTCGGCGAGTTTGCAGAGCAGATCAAGGCCGGCCGCATGCGCGCGCTCGCGGTGTCGGCGCCTGCCAAGATCGACAACATTCCGACGCTGAAGGATCAGGGCATCGATGTAGTGCTGGGCAACTGGCGCGGCGTGTTTGCGGGACCGACGATCACACCCGCGCAGCGTGATGCACTGGTCGCCGCGGTGAAAACTGCGACCGATTCACCGGCGTGGAAGGAATCGCTGACCAAATTCGGATGGGACGACTGGTTTCTCGCCGGTGATCAGTACAAGGCGTTCCTCGATGAGGACGTGAAGCGCATCAGCACGATCATCGACTCGCTCGGCCTTAGAAAGTAGCCATGGCGCTTGGCGCCGGCCGCTCAAACACCGAGCTTGTGCTGTCGGCCGGCGTTTTTGCGCTGGGTGCGTTCGCACTTGTGACCGCGCTGCGGCTGCCGTCGGCGGGCGGGTACTCAGGAATCGGCCCCAACGCGATACCTATTGCGGTCGCTGCGGGGCTCACTGCGCTTGGCGTCTGGCTGCTGATCGAGGCGCTAACGGGCGGGTGGCGGGTCCGCGTTTCCGATAATCCTCACGAGCGCGGTGAGCACGCGTTTAATGCGGGCGCATTCGCGTGGGTCTCAGCGGGCCTCTTCGCGCAGATGGCGTTGATGAGCGTTGCCGGTTTCGTCCTCGCTGCCGGCGTGCTCTTTGTATGCACCGCGCGCGGCTTCGGCAGCGTGCGCCCCCTGCGTGATGCGCTAATCGGGATTTTGCTAGGCCTCGGGGTCTTCCTGTTTTTCGTCAAGTTCCTGAATGTCGGATTGCCGGCGGGGTGGTTGACGCCGGTGCTCGGTGGCGCGGGTATATGACAGAGACCTTCAACGCGTTGCTGAGTGGTTTTGCAGTGGCGCTGACGCCGATCAATCTGCTTTGGGGGTTTGTTGGAGTCACCCTCGGCACCGCAGTCGGCGTGCTTCCCGGTGTCGGGCCCGCGCTCACCGTCGCGATGCTGCTGCCGTTGACGATCAAGCTCGATCCAACGGGCGCGCTGATCATGTTTGCGGGGATCTATTACGGCGCAATGTACGGTGGGTCAACGACGACTATTCTGCTAAACACGCCAGGTGAGTCAGCGTCGATTGCGACCGCGCTGGAAGGCAACAAGATGGCCAAGCGCGGTAGAGCTGGGCCTGCACTGGCGACCGCGGCGATCGGCTCCTTCGTTGCAGGTTCTATTTCAGTGGTCCTGCTGACACTTTTAGCGCCAATTGTGGTCGAGCTTGCGCTTAAGTTCAGTCCGGCTGATTACTTTGCGTTAATGGTGTTCGCGTTCGTCACAGTGGCCGCGGTGCTTGGCAGTTCAACCGTCCGCGGGCTTACGACACTGTTCATTGGCCTGCTGCTGGGTCTGGTCGGCATCGACGAGACCACGGGGCAGATGCGCTTTTCGTTTGGAGTTCCGGAGCTGCTTGATGGCATCGACGTCGTGGTACTGGCAGTCGGACTTTTTGCCGTCGGCGAAGCGCTTTATGGCGCGGCCTATCAGAGCCGGATAAAGGAAAAGCTCGAGCGCCTGTCCGGTTCTTTGATGATGACGCGCGATGACTGGCGACGCTCATGGCCGGCGTGGTTGCGCGCTACCGCCATCGGGTTCCCGTTTGGAACGATCCCGGCAGGCGGCGCCGAGATTCCGACGTTCCTGTCGTACGCAGTTGAGAAAAAATTCTCCACGCATCCCGAAGAGTTCGGTCATGGCGCGATCGAAGGTGTCGCCGGGCCCGAAGCAGCGAACAATGCATCGTCGACCGGCGTTCTGGTGCCGCTGCTGACACTGGGTATTCCGACGTCGGCCACGGCCGCGATTCTGCTGGCGGCGTTTCAAAATTACGGCATCCAACCGGGACCGCTGCTGTTTCAGACGCAGGCTTCGCTGGTATGGGGACTAATCGCCAGTCTTTACATCGGCAACGTGTTGTTGCTGATCCTGAATCTGCCGCTAATCGGGCTGTGGGTCAAAGTGCTAGCGATCCCCAAGCCTTGGCTGTACGGCGGGATATTGATTTTCGCAACACTCGGTGCGTACAGCCTGCATCAATCAGTGGTCGATTTGGTGACGCTTTATGTATTCGGGCTGCTGGGCTTTGCGATGCGCCGATGGGGCTTTCCGGTGGCGCCTGCGGTTATCGGTCTGATCCTGGGGCCGCTCGCCGAGACACAGTTTCGGCGCGCTCTCTCGATCAGCCAGGGGGATCCCACCGTGTTCTTTAGGCAGCCGATTTCAGCAACGTTGCTGGCGTTAACTGCTGGCTTGATCATCGTGCCCTGGATCGTCCGCATGCGTCGACGCAGGACGTCTCAGTTGGCGTGACCGACTCAGGGCCGCCGCATGATCAAGGGAAAAACGCCGCGCCGCGCGCGGCGTTTTCTTTCGGACGATCTTCCGCTGCGCTATTGGTTGCGCTGGTTGGTGCCGTTGTCGCTGTCTACCTGAAAACGCCTTTGCCGTGGTTGATCGGTCCGCTGGTCGCGGTTGCACTTGTCAGCATGGCAAATGGAAAACTCGAGGAACCACCGCTGGCGCGCCAGGCAGGGCAGTGGGCGATCGGCGTTGCGCTGGGCCTTTACTTTTCGCCGGATGTCGTGCGTGAGATCCTACGACTGTCGCCGTGGATCGCCGCAGCAGTCCTGTTCTCGATCGTGCTGGGGTGGCTTGGAGCCTGGCTGCTATCGAAATCAACAGCAGCTGATGCGGCGACCTCGTTCTTTGCGATGGCGATCGGCGGCGCTCCTGAAATGGCGGCGCAAGCGCAGCGCCATGGAGGCAGAGTCGATAAAGTTGCCGCTTCGCATGCTCTGCGCATCATGCTGGTGGTGTTGATCGTGCCCTTTGTTTTCAACGCAATGAATGTGCACGGACTCGATCCGTACACGCCATTGGCCAAAACCTTCTCGTGGGCTGGGCTTGCGGTGCTCATTGCGGTCACCGCCGGTGCCGCCGCAGTGATGGAGCGAATCGACTCGCCCAATAGCTGGATGATCGGCCCGTTACTGGCCGCGGCTATTGTCACGGCAACCGGCAATAGTTTTTCGAGCTTTCCCGCAAGCGTTGTCAATGCCGGCCAGCTGTTGATCGGCGTGTCTCTGGGATCGCGATTCACGCCCGAGTTCTTTCGGACTGCGCCACGCTTCCTGTCGGCGGTTGCAGCGATCAGCTTGCTCTACATGCTGCTTGCAGCGGGATTCAGCGTGCTGCTCGCGCGCGGCTCCGGACTGTCTTGGCCGACCGCGGCGATTGCCACGACTCCGGGTGGCATTGGTGAAATGGCGCTGACCGCACAGGCGCTGCAACTAGGGGTGCCAATTGTCGCCGCGTTCCACACCATCCGCCTGCTTGCTCTATTGCTTGTCGTCGGTGCACTGTATCGCGTGTGGCTAAAAGTGATGGACCCGAATGCGCACCGTTAGACCCACAGGTGCCCCGGCCACGCCGCCGCTCGAACTGACGCCGCTGGTTGCTGCTGCCGAGCCAAGCGTTGACGAGTTTTTGCAGGCCATCATTGAATCAAAGGCCACGCTGATGCGCTGGATGCCGTGGTGCCATGCCGACTACGGCGCGGCGGATGTCGAGCGCTGGTTTGCGGCGTCGGAGCAGATGTGGAGCAGCAAGACCGCTTTCCCGATGTTGATACGCAGCAAGGAAAGCGGAGGACTGCTCGGCGGCGTCGGGTTGCACGACGTCCTGTTGTACGGGAAGCGCGAAGCCGAGGTTGGCTATTGGGTTCGTGCAGGCGCGCGCAGTCGAGGTGTCGCAAGTACGGCAGTGCGCGCGATGGCCGCGTTTGCATTCAACGAATTGAATCTGGTGCGCGTATCGATCCGTATCCGGCTTGATAACGCCTCAAGCCGGCGCGCAGCAGAGCGCGCTGGCGCGAGCTTCGAAGGCGTTGCACGACACGGGATCGTGCACGGCGACACGCGCCTTGATGCGGCGCAATATTCGCTGCTGCCCGCCGACTTGGCGCGGCCGTGGGCTTGATGTTGCATCGCTGGCTTTTTTACAAACGCTGGTGTAGCGTCAAAATTGCAGTCGACTATCGCTCTAGGATTCGCTCCATTACTTCGCACGATGAATTCGGAAGACTTTGCCAGTTGCTTTTTGACGCTGCAAAAGCATCATCAAGCTGTTCCTGTCGCGGTACCTCCCTCGTCACCCCTGCAAGTTCCTAAAGCCATCGCTTGCGCGTCGCGGGCGCTCCCCGTGTTTCTTCGGAGAATTTGAATGCCGACAGGCACAGTGAAGTGGTTCAACGAAAGCAAAGGCTTTGGCTTTATCAAGCCTGATGACGGCGGTGCCGACCTGTTTGCACACTACAGCGGCATCAAGGCCAAGGGGTTTCGAACCCTGGCAGAAAATCAAAAAGTCGAATACCAGGTGCAACAAGGCCAAAAAGGCCCGCAGGCGGTCGAAATCGACATCGTCGCCTAGTCTCGCTAGTCTCGCTGGTGACTGCTGTGCCCGCCATAGGCGGGCTTTTTTTGCCCCAACGCCGTCGATTCGACTTCCGCAGTGCCGCAAGAGGAGCTTGAGGGCGCGGCTAGAATCGCTGGCTTGGTGTTTGCAACGGTTACCCCCGCAACGACGGGCGACCGTTAAGGAGACAGTTGATGAGCGCGGTGCTCGCCGGGGCGGCAATCGCTCCTTTGTATGTGAAGAATAAAAAGCTCAGGTCCTGGGTGGAAGAGGTTGCGCAGTTGACGCAGCCTGACCGGGTTATCTGGTGCGATGGTTCACAGCCGGAGTACGACCGGTTGTGTAACGAGCTGGTGGCGGCCGGCACCTTTCGGCGGCTCAATGCGGCCAAGCGTCCCGGTAGCTATCTCGCGCGCTCTGATCCACTTGATGTGGCACGCGTCGAGGACCGCACATTCATCTGCAGCGAGACGCAGGAGGATGCGGGCCCGACGAACAACTGGGTTGAGCCGGACGAGATGCGGGCAACGCTCAAGCGCCTGTTCGCGAGCTCGATGCGTGGCCGCACGATGTATGTGATTCCGTTCTCGATGGGGCCTCTCGGGAGCCCGATTTCGCAAATCGGAGTTGAGATCTCCGACAGCGCCTACGTCGTAGTCAATATGCGGATCATGACGCGGATGGGGCGTGCGGTCGTCGATGCATTGGGCTCCGACGGCGAATTCGTGCCGTGTCTGCATTCGGTTGGCAAGCCGCTGATCGGCGCCGACCAACGCCGAATAAGCGATGTGCCATGGCCGTGCAACTCGACCAAGTACATCGTGCACTTCCCTCAGACGCGCGAAATCTGGTCGTATGGCTCGGGATACGGGGGCAATGCATTGCTTGGCAAGAAGTGCCTCGCGCTGCGTATCGCTTCGGCAATGGCGCGCGAGGACGCGCGATCCGACGGCACGGGATGGCTTGCCGAGCACATGCTGGTTCTCGGCGTTACCTCGCCAGCCGGCAAGAAGTATCACATCGCAGCCGCATTCCCTTCGGCGTGCGGTAAAACCAATTTTGCAATGCTGATTCCGCCGCTCGCTTTTACCGGTTGGACGGTGACGACGGTGGGTGAGGACATCGCCTGGATCAAGCCGGGCCCCGATGGGCGCTTGCACGCGATTAACCCCGAAGCCGGATTTTTTGGTGTCGCGCCTGGAACATCGGAATCTACCAATCGTAATGCGATGGCAACGTTGCGAGAAAACGTGATCTTTACCAACGTTGCTTTGACCGATGAAGGGGATGTGTGGTGGGAAGGCATGGGCCCGGCACCGGAGCATTTAATCGATTGGCAGGGCAGCGACTGGACGCCTGCAGATGGCCTGGCGGGTAAGAAAGCTGCGCATCCGAATGCGCGCTTTACGGTAGCCGCGGCGCAATGCCCGGCCATCGACGACGACTGGGACAATCCGAAGGGAGTTCCAATCGACGCTTTCCTGTTCGGCGGCCGGCGTTCGACCACTGTCCCTCTTGTCACCGAGGCGCGCAGTTGGGACGAGGGGGTGTACATGGCCGCGACGATGGGCTCTGAAACGACTGCCGCGCAGGCTGGTGCGCAAGGTGTGCTGCGCCGCGACCCATTTGCGATGTTGCCGTTTTGCGGTTACCACATGGGCGACTACTTCGACCACTGGCTCTCTCTTGGCGCGAGCCTCGCGGCGCGTGGCGTCAAGGTACCGAAGATATTCACCGTCAACTGGTTCCGCACCGATGAATACGGCAAATTCATTTGGCCTGGCTTTGGCGAGAACATGCGGGTGCTGAACTGGATCGTTGATCGCGTTGACGGCAATGCCGCCGGTGTCGAGCACGCGCTGGGTGTTTCTCCCCGCTACGAAGACGTGAAGTGGGACGGTCTGGAGTTTTCGCGCTCGAAATTCGAAGAAATCAGTGCGATTGATGTGCCTGGTTGGCGCGAGGAAATCAAGTCGCACGCTGATTTGTTCGCCACGCTTCAGTCACGCTTGCCTGATGAGTTTGCAGACATCAAGCAACGGTTGATGCGCCGACTGTCGGGCGGTTAATAAGACGTTCTACTCAAGCGGGGGCTTGACGCCCGCGCCCCACCGTTTTGCGTGGGTACCCATGGAAACACGGGGATCACGCGCCTTGCGTGCACCGGTCTTTTTCAAGATACTTGCGCTCCCGTGAGCCACCCCGACATCATTCTCGAGACCCGTGGCCTGACCAAGGAATTCAAGGGGTTTATTGCCGTCAACGACGTCAATCTGAAAGTTTTGCGAGGCACGATTCACGCGCTGATTGGGCCAAATGGCGCTGGCAAGACGACCTGCTTTAACCTGCTTACGAAGTTTTTAACCCCGACCCGCGGTCACATTATTTTTAACGGCATTGACATCACGCGCGACTCGCCCGAGCACATCGCGCGCCGTGGCATCGTTCGTTCTTTTCAAATCTCGTCGGTATTTCCTCATTTGACGGTGCTGGAAAACGTTCGCGTTGCTTTGCAGCGCGCGACCGATCTCTCCTTTCAGTTCTGGCGCAGCGAGCGCGTACTCGATTCGATGAACGAGCGCGCGATGGACTTGCTGGAGCAAGTCGACCTCGGGTCCTTTGCGCAGATGCAAACCGTCTCGCTGCCGTATGGTCGCAAGCGGGCCCTGGAAATAGCGACGACGCTGGCGACTGAACCCGAACTGATGTTGCTTGACGAGCCGACGGCGGGAATGGGGCACGAAGACGTTGCGCGGGTAACGCAATTGATCAAGCGCGTAGCGGCGGGCCGCACCGTGCTGATGGTCGAGCACAACATGAACGTCGTGTCAGGTATCTCGGATCAGATAACGGTCCTTGCGCGCGGCGCGGTGCTTGGCGAAGGTCCTTACGAACGTGTCTCGGTCGATCCCGCAGTCAAGGAAGCGTACATGGGAACCGCAGAGACCCAGCTTGAAGGCATCGGGCACTAGCAAATGAATTCTGCGCTGGAGATCAGCGGACTCCACGCCTGGTACGGGGAGTCGCACATCCTGCATGGCGTCGATCTGCAGGTAGGCAAAGGCGAAGTCGTGACCCTGCTCGGGCGCAATGGTGCCGGCCGCACAACCACTATGCGCTCGATACTCGGACTCACTGGGTCGCGTAAAGGTTCGATTCAGGTGGACGGCACCGAAACGATTGCAATGAGCACGCATCGCATTGCGCATCTGGGTCTCGGCTACTGCCCGGAAGAGCGCGGCATCTTCGCGAGTTTGTCATGTGAGGAAAACCTAATGCTGCCGCCGCGTGTGGCAGTCGGCGCGAATGCTGGCATGAGCGTTGATGAGATCTATGGGATGTTCCCAAACCTGAAGGAGCGCGCTAAATCTCAGGGCTCGCGGTTATCAGGCGGAGAGCAGCAAATGCTTGCGGTGGCGCGCATACTGCGCACCGGCGCGCATCTGCTACTGCTTGACGAAATTTCGGAAGGGCTGGCACCGGTGATCGTGCAGAAGCTTGCCGAGATGATTCGCACGTTGAAGGCGCGCGGCTACACCATCGTTATGGTCGAGCAGAACTTCCGCTTTGCGGCGCCGCTGGCCGATCGCTTTTACGTCATGGAGCACGGAACAATCGTTGAATCTTTCGCCGCATCGCAACTGCGAGCGAAAGAGTCTAAGTTGCACGAATTGCTAGGTGTTTGATCAGTGTTTTAAAACGAAATGAGGGAGACGCAATGAAATTGAATAAGGTATGTGCCGCGCTGGCCGCGTGTGGATTGGCGGTTGGATTTTCAGCCGCCAATGCGCAGAAGCTTTCTGACGACAAGATTGTGATCGGGTTCGTAACCGATATGTCGTCGCTGTATTCCGACATCGACGGCCCGGG
>Ga0136634_10000773_pt1 | contig 13068 bp, 11 predicted proteins | sample AntDrymUQ8332106_2_FD_104654 | JGI IMG/M metagenome (GOLD analysis project Ga0136634, IMG submission 104654) | Polar desert sand microbial communities from Dry Valleys, Antarctica - metaG UQ833 (21.06) | ecosystem: Environmental > Terrestrial > Soil > Desert | place: Antarctica: Dry Valley... | reverse complement strand
GGATTCGGAGTCGCCGCGTACGCGGTTGGAGCAGGTGCTCGGGCAGCGGCAGATGACGGTGGACGATTTTCGGGTCGGTTACGAGCGGGAGTCCGGTGATCTGCTGTCCGGGCGGCAGGTCTACCGGTGGGTGGCGGGGGATCTCAAGAGGTTGCCGCATCCGCGGTCGCAGGTCGTGTTGGAGCGGATGTTCGGTGAGCCGGCGACCCGGTTGCTGGGCCCGCCCTACGGCATCGCCACCGCTCCGGTCATCCCGTCCCGCACGGGAGTCGCGCGTCGAGGCTGTGCGCGGGAAGACTGGCAGGGGCAGGTCGTCGCTCGGAGTGCGGGCCTCGTACGCGACTTCTTGCGGGACGCGGAGGCAACCAACGTGGGCACCGAGGCACTCGACCAGCTTGCTGACGACGTGCGGCGGCTCGCTGTCGCCTACCCGCGGCAGCCGCTGGCGTCGCTGCTGGAGGACATCGCCGACGCCCAGGCCCGCGCCTTGGGTTTCCTGAGAGGACGTCAGCGCCTGGAACACACCCGTGACCTCTACTTTCTCGCTGGCGTCGTCTCCGGGCTGATGGCCAAGGCGGCGCACGATCTCGGTGCCCCGTACGACGCGTTGACCCACGCGCGTGCGGCCTACGCCTGCGCCGACAAAGCCGGACACGACGGTCTGCGGGCGTGGACGCGCGGTATGCAGTCGCTGATCTCTTACCGGTCCGGGCGGCTGGACGACGCGGTGCGCTATGCCGAGCAGGGCGCCGACGCAGCCGCCCGCAGTCAGGGCACGGCGGCGGTGTGGCTGGCCATCGGTCAGGCGCGTCCTCTTGCGGCGCTGGGGCGGGTCCCGGAGGCGTATGCGGCCATCGCACGCGCTGCCGCAGCTCGGGACCGTGTGCGTCCCGACGAGCTCGACGGCCTCGGGGGCCTGTGCACGTTTACTCGACCACGCCAGCTCTATTACGCGGCGGACTCCCTCTCCTGGGGTGGGTACGACGAGTCCGACCACACCGAGCGGCTCGCGGTGGCGGCCCTCGAGGCCTACGACCACGCACCCGAGTCTGATCGTTCGTTCGGGGACGAGGCCGGTGCGCGGTGTGCGCTGGCGATGGCGCGTATCGCGCGTCGGGAGATCGAGGGGGCGGCGGAGGCCGTGGCCCCGGTGCTGGAGCTGCCGCCCGCTCAGCGCATCCACGGCGTCGTGATCGCGGTCGAGAATGTCCATCGTGCGTTGGTGGACCTCGGCAGTGAGGCACGTGCGGCGGCCGACCTCGCGGGGGCGCTGCACTCGTTCGGAGCCGAGCGGCTGGTCATGCCCCGATGACGGCCCCGCCCATCCCGCCGCCCGGGCCCGTCGAACTGTCCGGTACAGGATGACTACGCGGACCTCGGGGCCGGGTTCGGGGTAGGGCCACCAGTGTGGTCCTGCTTGTGGTCGCTGGTCTGCGGGGCGGGCGGGTTCGTCGCGGTCATGCCCTGATCGTCGTGGGCGTGTCGTTGTCTCGGAATGTCGTGATCGCGACTTCTGTTGTCGTCGGTCGTGCTGGTTGGTGTGCCTGTTCGGAGGGGTTCTACGGTGGGTCCACCACGATTGAGGGGGTGTCCATGGTGGATTCGGAGTCGCCGCGTACGCGGTTGGAGCAGGTGCTCGGGCAGCGGCGGATGACGGTGGACGATTTTCGGGTCGGTTACGAGCGGGAGTCCGGTGATCTGCTGTCCGGGCGGCAGGTCTACCGGTGGGTGGCGGGGGATCTCAAGGGGATGCCGCATCCGCGGTCGCAGGTCGTGTTGGAGCGGATGTTCGGTGAGCCGGCGGTCCGGTTGCTGGGCCTGCCCTACGGCATCGCCGCCGCCATGAGCACCCGGTCCCGCATCGGAGTCGCGCGTCGAGGCTGTGCGCGGGAAGACTGGCAGGGGCAGGTCGTCGCTCGGAGTGCGGGCCTCGTACGCGACTTCTTGCGGGACGCGGAGGCAACCAACGTGGGCACCGAAACTCTCGATCAACTTGCCGATGACGTGCGGCGGCTCGCTGTCGCCTACCCGCGGCAGCCGCTGGCGTCGTTGCTGGAGGACATCGCTGACGCCCAGGAACGCGCCTTGGGTTTTCTGGGCGGACGTCAGCGCCTGGAGCACACTCGTGACCTCTACCTTCTCGCTGGTGTCGCTTCCGGTCTGATGGCCATGGCAGGGCACGATCTCGGTGCGCCGCACGATGCGTTGACCCACGCGCGCGCTGCCTACACCTGCGCTGACAGCGCCGGGCATGACGGCCTGCGGGCATGGACACGCGGCATGCAGTCGCTGATCTCCTACCGGTCCGGGCGGCTGGACGACGCGGTGCGCTACGCCGAGCAGGGCACCGACGCGGCCGCCCGCAGCCAGGGCACGGCGGCCGTGTGGCTCGCTGTCAGCCAGGCGCGTCCCCTCGCAGCGCTCGGGCGGATTCCAGAGGCGTACGCGGCCATCGAGCGTGCCACCGAGGCTCGCGACCACGTTTACCCCGATGAGCTCGACGACCTCGGTGGCCTGTGCACGTTCACTCGACCACGCCAGCTCTACTACGCGGCGGACGCCCTCGCCTGGGCTGGGCACGACGAAGCCGACCACACCGAGCGGCTTGCGCTACAGGCCCTCGACGCCTACGAGCACGCGCCCGAGTCCGAGCGCGCGTTCGGAGGCGAGGCTGGAACCCGGTGTGCGCTGGCGATCGCGCGCATCGTGCGCCGGGAGATCGAGGGGGCGGCGGAGGCTATGGCCCCGGTGCTGGAGCTGCCGCCCGCTCAGCGCATCTACGGCGTCGTCACCTCGGTCGAGCACGTCCACCGCGCGCTGGTGGACCTCGGCAGCGAAGCACGTGCGGCAGCCGATCTCGCGAGCGCACTGCACTCGTTCGGCGCCGACCGGCTGGTCCTGCCCCGATGACGGCCTCGCCCACCCCGCAGCCCGGGCCCGTCGAGCTGTCTGGTGCTCGGGTGCGGCTGCGGGAGTTCCGCAGCGACGACGTAGACGGTGCGTTCGCGGTCGTCGGCGACGACCGCGTCACACATTCCTTGTCGTTCGACTCCCGCGACCGCGAACAGACCCGCGCGATGATCGCCGGCGCGATCGAGCGGGCCGGCGCGTGTCCGCGCACAGAGTACTACCTCGCTGTCGCCCTTCTCGACGACGACCGACTCGTCGGGTTCGCCCGGCTGGGCCTGACCGGCGTGCGAGCCGCGAAGCTCGGTACTGCGATCGCCGCTGACCACTGGGGCTGCGGCTATGCCACCGACGCCACCCGGACCCTGCTCGACTTCGCCTTCGGCCCGCTCGGGCTGCACCGCGTCACCGCCGCGATCGGCCCGGGCAACACCGCCTCGTTCGCCACCGTGCAACGCCTCGGCTTCACCTTCGAAGGCCGACTCCGCGATCACGTCTTCACCAACGGTGCCTGGCGCGACTCGCTGCTCTATTCGATCCTGGTGCCCGAATGGCAGCACACAAGCCGATAGCCGGTGCGGCCGGTCATCTGGTCAACGGCAGTGAGTCTCGATGTTGCGGTCGGAGCGCACGCACGAGACGCAGGCCGCCTCCCCCAACCAGTCGGGCGGCGGCATCGCTGAGAAGTTGTGATCCCTCATAGGGGCAATGAGGACGAGCATGAACGAGGGCTTCGTCAACATGGGTGTCATGCTGTTGCAATCCCTCGTAGGGGCGATGAGGACGCGGTCCGCCGCCACGGCCTACCGGGCCGGGGACCAGTTGCAATCCCTCGTAGGGGCGATGAGGACGTGGTGGGGTCGGATCGTCGGCCATGGGGAAGTCCTTTGTTGCAATCCCTCGTAGGGGCGATGAGGACGGACTCCCAATGCGAACATGCCCAGGATGCGGCAAGTTGCAATCCCTCGTAGGGGCGATGAGGACAACTCGGCCGAGGGCGTCCGCGACGTCGAGACGATCTTGTTGCAATCCCTCGTAGGGGCGATGAGGACACCTCCACAGACCACGGCCGCTCGGCCGGGTCCACCAGTTGCAATCCCTCGTAGGGGCGATGAGGACCGGGTCGCGGCCGGGGCGATCACCGCGGCCGCCAACGGGTTGCAATCCCTCGTAGGGGCGATGAGGACCCCGGACAGACCGAACGCGGCCCCGTCGACCAGGCCGTGTTGCAATCCCTCGTAGGGGCGATGAGGACTCGGACGCATGTTCCGCATCGACCCGGTGGCGATCCTGTTGCAATCCCTCGTAGGGGCGATGAGGACGACACCCGCCTGATCTGCGCGCCGTGGGCGGACCTGAAGTTGCAATCCCTCGTAGGGGCGATGAGGACCACCGCGTGGACCGCGTCCGATTTCGCCGCCATCGTCAGGTTGCAATCCCTCGTAGGGGCGATGAGGACGTCAGGCGCATGCAGGCCAACATGGCTGCCCTCAAATTGTTGCAATCCCTCGTAGGGGCGATGAGGACACGCTCACCCGGAACGGGCTGGTCCATCAAAGCGAACGGGTTGCAATCCCTCGTAGGGGCGATGAGGACCTGCTTCTATGACGTGGGGTTTGCACCCGCGGAGCTGAGTTGCAATCCCTCGTAGGGGCGATGAGGACCGGTGAGATCGCCCGCGCCCGCCACGTCCTCGCCCCGTTGCAATCCCTCGTAGGGGCGATGAGGACGTACCGATGGTGCTTTCGGGGTGCTCCTACACTTGTTGCAATCCCTCGTAGGGGCGATGAGGACCCCGACCACGGTGGACGTGGTGGCGTGGCGCGGGTCGCGGTTGCAATCCCTCGTAGGGGCGATGAGGACTCTCGCCGTGGCTGGCCGGACACACCGGCCAGGTCCCGTTGCAATCCCTCGTAGGGGCGATGAGGACACGCGGCGCCTGGGGAACGCCGACCGCCTCGGCCGAGACGTTGCAATCCCTCGTAGGGGCGATGAGGACCGCGAAAGCGGCCACGGCGTTCTTCGCAGATCACGTGTTGCAATCCCTCGTAGGGGCGATGAGGACCCCGCTTCTCCCGGTGGCCGTCATGACCGCCCACGACGTTGCAATCCCTCGTAGGGGCGATGAGGACTCAGACCCGGCGAGGACGAAGAGGTCTGCATGAGCATGTTGCAATCCCTCGTAGGGGCGATGAGGACTGGTCCTCCCTGGGTCGCGGCATGACCTGGTTCCGCGTGTTGCAATCCCTCGTAGGGGCGATGAGGACCGGGCAGGCACCCGTCTCAGCGGCCCTACCCGGGGTGAAGTTGCAATCCCTCGTAGGGGCGATGAGGACGGGCGCGGTCAACCACTGGACCGGTTTCCTCCTGGACGGTTGCAATCCCTCGTAGGGGCGATGAGGACCGTCGGCCGGAGTCGCGGGCCGCGACCAGCGTCGAGCAGTTGCAATCCCTCGTAGGGGCGATGAGGACGCCGGCGTCATGGTCCGGTACCTCCGCCGCGCGCTGCTGTTGCAATCCCTCGTAGGGGCGATGAGGACCCCTCTCGGGGGCCACTCCGGCCACTCCGGGCTGCCCCCGTTGCAATCCCTCGTAGGGGCGATGAGGACCTGATTCGTATGCCACGGTATGCTAGCGGATGCTGAGGTTGCAATCCCTCGTAGGGGCGATGAGGACTACGGGCGGGGCGCCGAGCTGCTCGCGGTCCTCATGTTGCAATCCCTCGTAGGGGCGATGAGGACCTGCTGCCGCACCGCCGCGGTGAGCGTGCCCTGACCGGGTTGCAATCCCTCGTAGGGGCGATGAGGACGCGACGGCCGAGCAGCTCGTCAGCCAGGACCTGATCGAGTTGCAATCCCTCGTAGGGGCGATGAGGACGCCTGGCCGAGGACGCCGACGAGACCACCATCACGTTGCAATCCCTCGTAGGGGCGATGAGGACCCCACAGTAAAACTGCAGGTCAGGCACCTGACTTGACGGCTGCCGGGGGTCATTTTTGCAGCGAACCGGCGGTCGCGCAAGACGGCCAGGGGGTTCGCTGCAACGGGGGTGTGTCGCCTGGTCAGAGGATGTCGTCAGCCTGGGTGTCTGGGGCGCCCCAGCTGTGCCGTTCGGGGTGGGCGCCGGGTGGGAAGGTGTAGACCAGGACACGGTCATAGCCGGGGTCGGTCTTGCGCTCCATGGCCACGCGGAAGCGGGTCATCTGGGCGGGGGTGAGGTGACCTTCGAAGACGCTGCGCTGGATGTGGTGCAGGTACTGGCGGCAGATCTTGAGCACGCCGAGGTTGCGTTCCGCGGCCGTATCGTAGACGACGATGACGTACACCCCGTCACCACCAGATCCGGAACGCCTTGTAGGGGGCGTCTTCGAGGCAGGTGCGGGTGAGGCGGAGGGCTTCGAGGTAGATCAGCTCGTCATAGGCGACGTTGCGTTGCAGCTGGCGGTGCTGGACGGTGGTGGCGAGGTCGTCGCGGACGGTCTGTACGACCAGTTTCCGGCCTTCCTCGCTGAGGGACGCCTGGTTCGAGGTGGTCTCGAAGTGCCGGGAGTGGAGCTGGCGACGGGAGGCCAGGCGCAGCAGCAGCCGTTCGGCGAACAGCGGTTTGAAGACCTCGGCCAGGTCCAGGGCGAGGGTGTGGCGGTGGCGTTCCATGGTGCTGTGCAGGAAGCCGATGCCGGTGTGCAGCGGGGTGAGGCGCAGGGCGGTCAGGACGCGCGCGTAGACGATGCCGTTGACGTAGCTGATGAAGGCGTTGCCCGCGTTGCGCGGCGGGCGGCGGCTGCGGCCGTGCAGCTGCAGCCAGTCGGGCAGCTTGGTGTCCATCACCGCCCAGGACGAGCGGCGGAAGGTGCCTTCGGCGCCCATGAGCTGCTCGCGGCTGGTGGCCGCCGCGGCGCTGTCCTCCAGCACCCGGTAGGGCCGGTCCAGCAGCTTGCGGTCCACGACCCGGCGGACGTTGAACGCGCAGGAGATGACCAGCTGCCGGGCGACCGCCAGGCAGCGTTCGTGGTCGGCGGCGAGACGGACCTGAGCGACGACGGTCTCGCCGGACGTGCTGCGCTCGGCACCGAGCAGGGAACCGGCATAGTCGCCGTAGTATCCGAGCAGGTGGACGTCGATGTCGTGCTTGTTCAGCAACGCCACCACCGCGGTGTTCACGTCCACGTTGTCGCTCGCGACGATGTCGCGCACGTCGTTGACGGGGATGTGCCGGTCCTCGTGGTCGTCGCGCTCGATGACGAGCGACTGGTCCTTGCGCCGGATGCGGCAGGCGGTGGTGAGCCAGTAGGTACGGGACGCTTCGGGCATTCACTCCACCCAGCAGTAGTCGAGGTAGCTGCAGCCCCGGCAGCGGGAACGGGCCAGCCGTGGTGGCGCGGACTGCTCGGCGACGGTCCGGAGCACGGTGTCGATGTCGGCTGCGGCGCGGCTCGCCTCGTCAGCCTCGTAGGGAATGGTCACGGTGCGGCGGGTCGAGGGGTAGTGCAGAACCGCGCCGCGTACCGCCACCCCCAGCTCGGCCAGCCGGTGGCAGTAGTGGATGGCCTGGGCCCGGTCGGCCTCGGTGGATCGGGACGAGGACTTCACCTCGTGCACCCAGGCCTGCCCGTCGACGAAGTCGATGCGGGCCGCGCCGAGGTCGACCGGGGTGCTCCGGGTGTAGGTCGTGTCGTGCACGGCCTCGCCGAACTGCACCAGCGAGCTGAGCCGTTCCGGACGCAGCCCGCGGGAGAACAGCCACAGCTGTCGCGGGCAGTGGTACAGGTACTTGACGTGGACCCCGCCCACGTCCTCGGCGCTGATCACACAATTTCCCCGGACCGGTAGCGGCTACCTGCGTGATCGCGGATCTCCATCAGGCCGCGGTCGGGGTAGTACTCGGCGTCGAGGATCCGGACCTTCAAGGTGGAGTCCCAGCGGCAGCGGGCGATGGCGTACTGCGGCAGTGGGATGAGCAGCTCCTCGGCCAGCAGGCGCCCGGCCGCACGGCGGGCTGAGAACAGCAGCTCAGCGTACTCGTCGCGGTCGTCGGCGAGTACCGCCTCGGTGCCGTTGAACATCTCGTCGAACTGGTCGGCCAGCCGGCTGCGGTCGTCGAACGGGTGGGTGAAGTCGAGAAAGGCCCTGCGGAACTCGTCGCGGAACCGCTCGACCTCCTCGCGCCACCGCGTCCCCCAGTCGCTGGTGTAGATCTCGTTGAGCCAGCCGAGGATCTCGCGTTCGTCGACGACGTGCCCGTCGTGGCGGGACAGCAGGGCCATCGCGAGCCGGGTCGGGTCGGCGTCGTAGACCCCGTCGGCGTACTCGGTCGGCCCGCCGCCGCGGCGCGGCCGGTAGGTGGGCGGGTGGACGACGACCGGGGCCGGGGGGCGGGCGCCGAGCCGGTTGACCCGGCCGAAGCGCTGCAGCAGCGCGTCGAGGGGGGCGCCGCTGGTGTGCAGCACGTCGAAGTCGACGTCCAGCGAGACTTCCACCACCTGGGTTGCCACGAGCAGGCCGGGCCGGCGGGGCCGGTGGGTGCCGAAGCGGGCCGCGATGGCCTCCTCGATCCTGGACCGGTCCCTGCGGCGGAACCGGGAGTGCAGCAGCAGCGCCGCGTCCGGCCCGTGCAGCTCGGCCACCACCGGGGCGAGCGTCTCGTGCAGGGCACGGGCGTCGGCGACGTTGTTGGCCACCACGAGCACCGCCTGCCCGGCCCGCACCTGCTTCTCGATCTCCGCGACGGTGGACGGCTCCGTCAGGTGCGCGGCCCCGACCGTGCTGCGGTGGCGCTGCGGCCAGGAGCCGGACAGGGCGACCTGCTCGCAGCGCGTCGCCAGGGTCGTGTCGATCAACTCTGCCAGGGCGTCCGGGAGGGTCGCCGAGAGCACCGCGATACGTCCGCCGAGGTCCTCCCACAGCCGTAGCATCGCCAGGATCATGCCGAGGCGGCGGGGATCGTAGGCGTGCAGCTCGTCGAGGACGAACACGGAGTTGGCGGCGTCGACGAGGATGCTGCTGTGCGCCGGCCCGGCCAGCGCGCCGCGCAGGAGCTGGTAGGGGGTGCCGACGCGGACCAGCTCGCGGAACAATCGCGTCGCGGCCGCCCGGGACACGGCCTTGTCCGCGGTGGCTTCCTGGTGCCCGTCGAGCTGCGGGACGCAGTCGTCGCGCAACGCGCGGGCCAGGTGGTAGGAGGCCGCTCGGGAGTGCGCCACCCCGATGTCGGCCGTGTCGAGCTCGGCGCGCAGCCGGTTGGTCATCGCGTTGATCGACGCCAGGTAGGGCAGGGTGTAGAAGAGGCGGGGGGTCGCGCCGGTCGTGCGGTGCAGCGCCTGGAGCTGGGCCTGCGCCCAGAGCAGGGCCGCCTCGGTCTTGCCGGAGCCGGTCGGGGCGCGCAGCAGCAGGTGGCCGTCGACGGCGGCGGCGCGGGCCTGGTGGGGGCGCAGCTCGGCGTCGTGCTCGCGCAGCCGAGCCTCCAGCCGGGCGGGGTACTCCGGGGTCAGCGGCGAGTTGGTGCAGAGCCGTTCGTGCGCCGACGACACATGATCGGCGAGGGTGACCGCTCCTTGCAGCAGCACCGCGGTCAATCCGGTCCGTTTATCGCTGCGCCGCAGCGGCCATTCCCACCGCTCGCGCAGCTGTTCGAAGAGCTCGTAGGCGTCCTCGCCGAGTCCGTGGTCATCCGGGATCGGCCCGCCGGCCTCGGGCAGCAGCTCGTGGGTCCGGGCCGTGGCGGTCAGCCAGTCCGCCAGCTCGCCGACCACCTCCGGGTCGGCGGTGCCGAAACGGGCGGCGAACGCGGCCGGATCGGCGTCGTCATAGCAGGAGAACAGGGGCAGGAACCGGGTGTCGGCGCCCGCGGTGAACGGGCGGTGGTGGGTGGCGACGCCGGTGGCCACCCACAACCGGTCGTCCCGGTCGAGGTCGGTGAGGACACGGGCCACGAAGCCCAGCGAGTACACCTCGTGCCGCTCGCCCCACGTCTGCGCGGGTGCCGCGCCGTTGCCGACCATGGTCTGGAAGCCGTCGGCGACCTTGCCTGCGTCGTGCAGCAGGATCGCCAGCTGCGCCCATGTCCAGAACCGTTCCGGCAGTCCGGCGACCTGCCCGACCCGCTGATGCAGCTCGTGCATCGCCTCCAGCCCCGCGGCCAGGTGCGCGGTGAGCAGCTCGCCGACGGTCTGGTCGCGTCGAGGGCTCTTGGCCCACAGCTGCCGCCGACTCACGGGACCTCGGCGGCGGTGAACTGGGCCGGGTGCACCGGGGGGAGCAGGACCACGGCCTGGCCGTCCTCGGTGGCCCACCCGGTGTCCACCTCGGCCTGGTTGTTGCCGTGGTGGTAGCGGTAGGCGTGCCACCGTGTCCGGGACCGGTCGAGGCTGACCGCGGTGGGCAGCCGCAGCAACGTCCCGGCGGTGGTGAGCTCGGCCGGTACCACGGCATGGCCTTGACGTCCGGCTTCCGGCGCCAGCCGGACGCGTCGGGTACGGGCGGTGGCCAGATCCTGGCTGCGACCCAGCCGCAACGGCCACACCGGCCGGCGCAGCGCCCGTTCCCACCACTCGAGGTCGTCGACCACCCAGAGCCGCAGGGTCACCTCGGCCAGGAAAGGCCGATCCTTGGGGGTCGGATCGGCCTTTCGGCCTGAGGCGTCCAAGGGGTGGTAGGTCTCCAGGTCGGTGCCCGCACCGGCGGCGGCGAAGGTCATCCCGAAGCGCAGCTCGCTCGGCACCCGGTCCCAGCCACCGGCCGCCGCGGCGAGCATCCCGCCGACGGTGGCCGGTGGGGGACAGGGCAGCCCGACCTGCACCCCGGCGTAGAGCGGGTTGCGGAACGACGCGATCGGAGCCCGGACCTCGACGTCGAGGGCCTCGATCATTCCGTGGGGTCCTCGAACCAGGTGTCCTGCGCTCCGTCTTCGACCTGCTCGGCCAGCCCGGTCAGGACCACCCGGGGATGGTCGATGACGACCCTTCCCGAGCCGATCAGATCGGTCAGCTCGGTACGGGCGCGCTCCCGCTGGTCACCCAGGAAACCGGGAGCCCAGCCGATCGACACCGGATCGTCCAGCTCGTCGGCCCAGGCGTCGAGCTCCTCGCGCAGCACGTCGGCGTCGAACACCGTCTGCTGCCCCTGGGCGCGCAGCACCCGGGTGAACGGGTTGATCCCGCCTTTGATCGGGGCAAGTAGCACGAACGCCGGAGAGCGGTCCCCGTAGTGCAGCGACCGCTTGGCCCCGCCCCGCACGCTGGCCAGCGCGCGCAGCAGCAGCGCCACCCGGCGACGGCGCTCCGCGATCGGCATCCGCAGCGCCCCGACGCCGCGGAAGGTGACGCGCTCGGCGCCGGCCTGTTCGGCGTTCTCCGCCGCCTCCGCGGGCAGCGCGGTCCGCAACCCGGAGCCGCCCATCTCGAAGGTGCCCACCCGCGGCAGGTCCAGCAGCACGTCCCCGGCCACGTCGGCGGTATAGTGCTCATGCTCGTGGATCACCGGGTTCTCATCGGCGGCGAAGCCACGACTCATGGTGCCGAAGTCTCTCGTCGGCGCCTGCGGTGCCACCGCCACCAGCGTCCCGGTGGCCAGCACGGTGTCGCGCTGGAAGTTGCTCTTCTTCACCGCGACCATGTAGCCGAAGAGGTCGTCGTCCAGATACCGGTCCGGTCGGCCCTCGGTGAAGGCCTGCTGGCTCGCGCCGCTGCCGGAACGGGTCACCCCGGAACGGGGCTCGTCGGCCGGCAAGGAGTCCCGCAGCCACCGTCGGAACGCCTGAGCCGAGACGTAGGCGTGGATCTTACCGTGGATCCGCGTCTGCTTGACCAGGGCGATGTTGTCCTCGCCGCGCCCGTTGTTCGGTGCTCCCGCGATGATGTCAAGAGCGATCTTGCCGACCAGGTAGGTCACTGGTTCTCCTCAGCAGGGAGGTCGTCGTCGAGTTCGGCACGGGCGTCGACGTCATCGGCGCGCCACCCGCGGTGATGCAGCTGTTCGAGCACCGCGATGAACAGCAGGTCCTGATGCAGCCAGCTCCGGCCGTCCGGATCGAACAGCAACCGCCACTGCTCGGAGGTGACGAACGGCTCGTTCTGACTCTCGGGTCGCGTCAGCGTCCAGCTCACCGCGCGCTTCTGCAGCCAGTCCTGCAGCCTGCGGGTATCCCGGTGCGCGTTCTCGTACGCCTTGAGCACCCCGCGCTCCCGGTTCGGCTCCATGACCTCGGCGATGTGCTCGGCGAGCTGCCGGATGCGGTTAACGTCGTTCTCGTTCACATGCAGTACCTCGATGGCATAGGAGAAACTCAGCGGAACCAGATGCGGCGCCTCACCCGGTACGGCCGCCGACTCGGCGAGAATCGTGCGGAGGAAGTAGCCGACCCGGGTGAACACCCGCTGCGGGGAGCGGAACGCGAGACGCGCGAGCATGGCGCTCCCGGGAACGTTCTTCGTCCGGTGTGCACGGCCCAGATACCGGAAGCCGTCACGACGCAGCGGGTCGCGAACCGTGCTGCGCAGCCACTCGGCCAGCGGCTGCTCCAGTGCATGCTCGTCGAGTACCTGCTCCTTGTTGCTGTTGCTGAAGACGATCAGTTCCACACCTGCGGTCAACCGGCGCGGGTGGTTGCGCAGCTGACGCAACGCGGTGACCTCCCGCCAGTACGCCGGCCGCGTGGCGGCCTCGGCCTGAATCACCGCCTGCTGGCGCGTGCGGGTCACCTGGACGCTCACGAACCGCTGCAGGAAGTCCTCGTCCCAGCTGTGCAGGACCGCGGCCCGGCCACCGCCGATCTGGCAGCCGTAGGGCAGGGCGTGGAAGCTGCTCACACAGGCGAAGCACAACGCCAGCCCGGCGTGATCGGGTGGGGTCGTGTTGCGGTACGCCGTGCTGGCACCGAGCGGGACATCGACCTTGCCGTAGTACCCGCAGGCCGCCCGGCCGCACAACGAGCACGGGACTCCCGGCCACCCGGCCTGATCCGGGAACGCTCGCCACTGGGTGATGCGGTCCCGCCGCTCCTGCGGCGACTGCTTCTTGCGGTTCGTCGGGTTCATCGGTGAGTTGGGCCAGAACAGGTAGCTTGTCCCCAGCCAGAACCCTCCCGGATCCTTCGAGCTGTCCACGTCCGCGGTGCCCAGCAGGTGCTCGGTCATCACCCGGGTCGCCTCGTCGAGCTTCTCCGGG
>Ga0136634_10000772_pt1 | contig 13071 bp, 11 predicted proteins | sample AntDrymUQ8332106_2_FD_104654 | JGI IMG/M metagenome (GOLD analysis project Ga0136634, IMG submission 104654) | Polar desert sand microbial communities from Dry Valleys, Antarctica - metaG UQ833 (21.06) | ecosystem: Environmental > Terrestrial > Soil > Desert | place: Antarctica: Dry Valley... | reverse complement strand
TATGAAAGTTAAATCTGACAAAGAAACGTAATTAGTAGTTGATTTATATTATTTATCCCCTTGTTCACACGAATGCTTTTAATTTTGCGTTATTACTGAACTAATTCATACTTAACCATGATGAAAAAAATCATTACTACTTTATTTATTGCATTTACATTTTTGAACAGCCATGCGCAGTTTGACTTGTTAAAAAAACATGTATCAAAAGACAGTTCTAAATCTATATTTAAGAATGCAACGAAAATTTTTCCATCTTCCGGAAATTTATTGAATGATGATATTATTAATGGCTTAAAAGAAGCCCTTACCATTGGAACAATAAACAGCTCAAAAATACTTAATACACCCGATGGATTTTTTACAAATGCAGCGATAAAAGTCCTGATGCCGGAAGAAGCGAAAAAAGTAGAAAGCACTTTAAGAAATTTAGGTATGTCATCTTTGGTTGATAAAGCTATTTTATCTATGAATAGGGCTGCTGAGGATGCCGCAGGTGGGGTATCCGCAATATTTATTGATGCGATAAAGAACATGACCGTCACAGACGGTATTAATATTCTTAAAGGCGACGATTTTGCCGCAACAACATATTTAAAGAAGATGACAACCTCTGAACTTACAGTAAAGATGCGCCCGGTAATAGAAACATCTTTAGCAAAAGTAAATGCAACTCAACATTGGGAAGCTGTTTTTAAAAATTATAATAAATTTTCAAACAAAAAAGTAGAAACAGACCTGGCTACATATGTAACTACAAAAGCCCTCGATGGTTTGTTTTATTCTATATCACTCGAAGAGCAGAAGATCAGAAAAGACCCCGCCGCACAGGTAACTGACCTGTTGAAAAAAGTGTTTGGGGGAAAATAACGTGATTTAAATAAAAGAATACATTCTTTATTCTTTAATTATATATCTATAGCTTCTCCATAAGCCACTGCTGTAGCTTCCTTTAATCCTTCACTCATAGTAGGGTGGGGATGTATTGCATTGAGGATTTCGTGGGCAGTAGTTTCCAGCTTTCTTGCTACTACAACTTCTGCAATGATCTCCGTTACATTAAAACCGATCATATGGCAACCCAGGAACTCGCCATATTTTGCATCATAAATTACTTTTACAAAACCTTCTGTAGCTCCTGCAGCACTTGCTTTGCCACTGGCGATATATGGAAATTTACCCACTTTGATCTCATAACCCGCATCCTTAGCCGCTTTTTCTGTAAAACCAACTGATGCGATCTCAGGCACACAATAGGTACAACCCGGAATATTGTTATAATCAATAGGCTCAGGCTTATGGCCACTGATATGCTCTGCAGCGATGATGCCTTCTTTAGATGCAACATGCGCAAGCGCTTGTCCAGGTGTGCAATCTCCTATAGCATAAATACCTTTAATATTGGTTTGCTGATTGGCATCCACTATTATTTTACCCTTATCAGTTTTTACACCAAGCTGTTCAAGGCCTACTTCCTCGATATTTGCAACAACACCAACTGCACTTAAGAGGATGTCAGCTTCGAGAGTTACTTCACCATTTGGGGTTTTAACAATAGCCTTCACACCTTTGCCACTTGTATCCACCTTAATAACTTCACTGCTTGTCATAGTAATTATACCCTGCTTCTTAAATTGTTTTTCAAGTTCTTTGCTTATATCTTCATCTTCAACCGGTACGATCCTGGGCATAAATTCAACAATAGTCACTTTCGTTCCCATGCTATTATAAAAATAGGCGAACTCAGATCCAATGGCACCGCTGCCACAAACGATCATGCTTTTTGGTTGCACAGGTAATACCATTGCTTCCCTGTAACCAATGATCTTTTTACCATCAATAGGCATAGATGGCAATTGCTTTGCCCTTCCTCCTGTGGCAATAACAATATTTGCAGCTTCTACAATGTTTTTTTTATTATCAGTTGCTGTTACTTCTATCTTTCCCGGAGCTACAAGTTTGCCATAGCCCATAATCACATCTATTTTATTTTTCTTCATTAAGAATTGCACTCCTTTGCTCATTTTATCGGCCACACCGCGGCTACGCTTTACAACCCCTTCAAAATTATGTGTTGGATTTTCTACTTTGATACCATATTCTGCAGCATGTTTCGCATATTCGAATACCTGTGCGCTCTTTAATAAAGCTTTTGTTGGAATACAACCCCAGTTTAAACATACACCGCCAAGACTTTCCTTTTCTATAATGGCTACTTTTTTTCCAAGTTGGCTGGCTCTTATGGCTGCAGGATATCCACCAGGCCCGCTTCCCAATACTATTACATCATATGACATATATAATAATTATAATTAAATAATACTGAATTAATGTGGGCAAAACTACTTCAGATAGTGGTACAATCCAAAGCTTTTTTATGGAATGTTATTCCGGAATAAATTTTTAGTTTATACTTTTTACTGTTGAAACATCAAATTAACTTTTTACTTCGTCCTTCTATAATTTTTCTATGTAATTTTAGGCATATGAAAAAATACCTTGTTTCATTATTGCTCGCCCTGGTTAGTATTACATCTCAATCACAGGATCTGCCTAAATGGAAGATATCTGATGTAGAGAAATATATCTCAGAAAATAATGGGGAAGTTATTGTAATAAATATGTGGGCTACATTTTGCAAACCCTGTGTTGCGGAAATTCCATCTTTTATTAAGGTAACTGATCAATATAAAGACCAAAAAGTAAAGCTATTACTGGTTAGTCTTGACCTGCCTTCTTTTTATCCTAAAAAAATTGCTGTTTTTGCAAAAAAGCATGGCTTTAATTCAAATATGGCCTGGTTGGATGAAACAAATGCGGATTATTTCTGTCCTAAAATCGATAAATCATGGAGTGGATCTATACCCGCAACACTTATGGTAAATACAAAAACAGGATATCGTAAATTTTATGAAGAAGAAATGAATGCAGAGGTTTTTGAAAAGGAATTGCAGGCTGCAATAAAAGGATAATTCTCTTCAAACAAATATTAAGTACAAACATTCTTTGCTAACCTCCCGGTTTAGTTATTGTAAAACCATTGTCATATTTTATACCATTATTATTAATAAGTTATCTTTAAGAACAGATATCCTTTGGCATTCCTCAAATTCTCCATTACCAAACATAAAACAAATATTATGCTTAGGATTAAAAGACCATTTTATCATTGCACTTTTTTATTCATTTCATTTATCTTTTTAGGTTTATTTGCTACTGCACAGAAAGGAACTGTTTCGGGAACAGTTAAGGATGTAACTGGAAAAATAATGGCAGGAGCATCTGTTCAGGTACAAGGTTCTACTGAAGGTGTAATCGCTGATAACAACGGAAATTATTCAATCTCTTTAAATCCGGGAAGGCAGGTATTAAATGTAAGTTTTGCCGGGTATGCTCCACTGCGTACACAGGTTAACGTTACTTCAGAGGGCAACACCAGCCTGGATATTATACTTAGTGAAGCCGGGGACCTTAGTAATATTACCGTTATCGGTTCACGAAATATTAATCGTACAAAAGTAGAAACACCTGTACCCGTAGACGTTATTCCTGTATCACAGGTGATCAATGAAATTGGCCAGGTAGATCTTAACCAGATCTTAAATTATATAGCACCTTCTTTTCAATCCGCCCGCCAAACTGTTGCAGATGGAACAGATCATTTAGATCCGGCACAATTAAGAGGCCTTGGTACAGACCAGGTATTGGTTCTTATCAATGGGAAGCGCCGTCATCAGTCTGCATTGGTAAATGTAAATGGTACTGTAAACCGCGGCCAGGTTAGCACCGATCTAAGTGCAATACCGGCAACATCTATTGAACGTGTTGAAATACTTCGCGATGGCGCAGCGGCTCAATACGGATCTGATGCCATTGCAGGTGTAATTAATATTGTTCTTAAAAGAAGTACCGGCTTACTTGAAGCCGGGGTGAGTTACGGAAAATATATAACTGAATATGAAAAGAACTATGCACTGTATAAACTTACAGGAAATACTGCTGATCCTTCTGTAAAAGCCCGGGATGGTGGGAATTTCCAGGCATCTCTTGGCTATGGCTTTGAATTGGGAAAGGGATACCTTAACCTTAATGGTGAATATAACAACCGCGAAGCTACCAACAGAGCCGGCACAGTTACCGGCCAGATCTTTCCTTCAGTTAATGGTGAAGTGAGAGATGATTCAATTTTGACGGCAAGAGGGCTGGACCGTAACTTTTTTGATATGCACATTGGGAACTCTAAAATGAAAAGTGGTGGTGTATTTTATAATTTTGGGTATCCATTAAGTGCCAGAACGGAACTTTATGTATTCGGTGGTTATAGCAAAAAAAAGGGAACTGCTGCAGGCTTTTACCGCTACCCTGGTGGCCCGAACAACCCAATTTTCAGTAATGCCAGTGCTTTTTACCGGGATAATGTATATGCATTATATCCAAATGGATTTCTGCCGCAAATCAATACTGACATCATGGATTTTTCCACAGCTGTAGGTATAAAAACCAAATTCAATCAATGGAATTTTGACCTGAGCAACACATTCGGAATTAATAAATTTGATTTTACAGTTGACCAGTCTGTTAACTATACTCAATTTTTTATACCAAATAATAATCAAACTGAGTTTGACGCCGGTGGTTTAAAATTCTGGCAAAATACAGTTAATGCAGATATTTCCCGTCAGGTTGATGTAATGGAGGGGCTTAATATAGCCGCTGGCGCAGAATACAGGGTTGATGCATTTGGTATAAGAGCAGGTGAGCCTTCGTCATATATAAATTATGATACGGCATCAAAGGCTGCATCAGGAGCTCAGGTGTTTGCCGGGTTTAAGCCAAGCGGAGATGATAAAACAAGAAACATTATTGCAGCATATACAGACTTTGAACTGGATATTACCAAACAATTTTTAGTAACAGCAGCATTACGTTTTGAAAGTTACAGTGACTTTGGTGAAACATTTAATTATAAGCTGGCAAGCCGTTATAAGTTTAGTGATAAATTTAATATTCGTGCTTCATTAAGCTCAGGTTTCCGTGCTCCATCCATGCAACAACGTTTTTATGAAAAAACAAATACGTTGTTTGTTTCTACAGTTAACGGACTGGTTGCAACAGAAAGCGGCACTTTTACCAATGACAGTAAAGCAGCAGAGATACTGGGCATACCTAAGTTAAAAGAAGAAACAAGCCACAACTATTCTGTAGGATTTACAGCCAGGCCTTTTGCAGGATTTGAATTTACTGTAGACGCTTACCAGATAGACATTAAAAACCGGATTGTGCTTACAAATAATTTTACCGGTGGTACAGATGCCGAGCTGAAAGCCCAGTTAGCATCAGCAGGTGCAAGCACTGCAAACTTTTTTTCTAATGCAATTGATACAAGGGCCAGGGGATTGGAAACAGTTTTATCATATAATAAAAGCTTTGCTAAAAAACAATCAATCCGTGCTGTTTTTGCTGCCACATTTATTGATAATGAAGTAAAGAAAGGAGCAAATGATAGTGCCATTATCCATGCTTCATCTATATTAATCAATAGCGGACAATTTAAAAGTTACTTTAACCGTGAAGATCAAAGCCGTATAGAAGTTGCAAATCCAAACAATAAACTTAGCCTGACTTTAAATTACAAATATGATAAGTTTGGCGTGATGCTTCGTTTTGTTCATTTTGGAAAAGTAGAATACCTTGATCCAAACATTAACCCCGCAAATCCAGATGCCTTCCCTGTTAATGCATTTACAACACAGAAAGAAACACTTGATCAGTCATTTGACGCAAAAACGGTAACTGACCTGTCTTTATCATACCAGATCGTTCCTCAACTTGGTTTTACAATTGGTGCAAATAATCTTTTTGATGTTTACCAGGACAAACACACACATAGCACAAATATGAGCAGCGGGCGTTTTATATATAGCAGGAGGGTTCAGCAAATGGGTTTTAATGGTGCATATTATTTTGCAAGATTAAAACTGACATTAAATCCCAATAAATAAGATTTATTTTAAATAATTGTAAAAGGTATAAAGCAAAACTTTATACCTTTAATTTTTTTACACCCGGATTTATAAAAATGAAAAGAATCGTATATCTATTGTTTTCAAAATTGCTTTTACAGAATAAGGAATGTTATGTTCCTTTCTTATACATTCCTATCCTTGTTTTTACGTTCTCCGCAATATTCATATAAAAGAAATTTATATCAGCTATGTGATAATTCTTCATGGTTAAAAAAATATTACCAAAAAATTTAGGTTTGCTGCTCCATAAAATATTTCCTTTTACCTGTGCATCTACAGCACCATCTATAATTTTATTAAAGTTTTGTAAAATGCCACCTTTGTTCATCGATGATGGTGCATATGCTTCCGCAGTCGTCCATAAAAGTGGATTTGTCACGGACATTTTAAGTGTTTCACTTACAACATAACTGGATCCGGCATATCCTTTTTTATATGTACGCCAGCTTACAAAACATCCGGTTGATGTAGAATCCGGGCAAGGAAATATATTTGTGAATTGTCCCTCGGGAACGGGCATCCCTATAAGATAAGCACAGATTAATTTCTCTTTTAATACAGTGCTGTCAAAAAATTCTTTTATAAGCCTGATTGCATGCGTGGTTCCCTGGCTATGTGAAGCAATTATTATAGGCTTCCCGTTATTATAATGTTTCAGATAATATATGAATGATTCTTTAACATCCTGGTAGGCAATATCAAAAGCTTTAGAAGCCTGTGCAGTATCCATGGTATAATAAGATCTCAAATGAGCCTGTCTGTACCGGGGAGCAAATACCCTTGTTTGTTCTGCAAAAGCACTGGCCTGGTATAAAATAGAACTGTAATCCGTTTTAGCATTGAGCACATTATCTTCGAATGTCGCATTCAGGCGCGTGTCTGTAAAAGAAATTAAAGAGGTTGGGTATAAAAAAAATACATCAGCAACAGAATCTTTTTTATAATTATTTCTAAGGGGGGAGGGGATGCTATCAGAAGGATCCCATTTCCAGGGATGGGCAGCCCAGTAATTTAAATTGGAATAATCAGGTGTGTCAGTGGTACTTTTAAACTGGTAAGCAGTGTTTGTTGCATAATTTCGTTTGCTGCAGGAAATAAACGTACAACACATCAGCATTAAAAAAACATATACAATATTCAAATATTTCATAAAATAAAATAACTTTTCATCAATAAAAAACCCGGCCGAACCGGGTTTACCAATTATAATATATTATTTAATATTATTCGGATTTATTAAATTTCCTCATACAACAATTCCCAAATACCAATCACTGATCTCTACTCTTTAAGCTTAACTCTTGTTCCTCTTAATTGTACATCCCACGCTTTTTGTTTCTTTAATTGCAACTTCTTTTCCGGCAACAACCTGGTCAATTGCATTTTTTAAATGGAATTGATTCACGGCACTTTCGTTTGAAGGATTATCATCTATGGCTCCATGGTAAACGAGTTTCAACTTATTATCAAAAAGAAAACATTCCGGTGTACGATTGGCACCAAAAGCATCTGCAACTTCATGATTTTTATCAACTACATAATTCCAGTTATATTTTTGTGTTTTTGCGTAAGCTTTCATTTCGTCAAAACTATCATCACCGGTTCTGTAAGCTTCATTGCTGTTTAAAATGATCACACCAACATTCAACTTTTGTGCGTACTTACTTATTTCATTTGTGCGTTGCTGGTTTTTAATAACATATGGGCAAGTATTGCAACTGAACATCACAAGTATTCCATTTTCTTTAGTTACATCTTTCATTGATACTTCTTTCCCTGAGATATCCATTAATTTTAAATCCGCTTTAGGCATTGCGCTTCCAATAGGCAATACATCACTTAAAGTAAATGCAGATGTAGCAACAACTGCAGCAGCCAGGAAAAACACCATTATTCTTTTCATTTTTTTAAATTTTATTTGTTTTTAAAGATAGAACATAGGAAGCTATCGGGTATGCCGTTTATATAAAAGTTAACAGGATTTTGTCAGTAAAAAGGAGGTTTTATTTTTTCAAGCCAGGCAAACTTCCCTTTAAAGTGTTTATACTAACGTTCAATTCAAATCCGATTAATAATACAAGTGAATTAATATAGATTAATGCCATCAAAACCATAATAGTTCCAATTGAACCATATAAAGCATTATAACGTCCAAAATTATTTACAAAAATGGAAAATGCGAAAGAGGATAATAAACTAAGGGTTGTGGCAATTACTGTACCTGGTGATAACAACTTCCATCTTTTTTGAACCCCGGGAGCATATTTATAAATAAAAGCTATAGCAAAAAATATTAACACAATCATCAGTAACCAACGGCCATAGCTGATCACATCTCTCCATCCACTGTCTTCTACTATCATTTCCAAAAGATTGCCCTGCATGATCAGTAAAAATAAATAAATAAGTAACAGGCCAAAAATAAGCATGGTAAGTTTAATAGCCATCCATCGTTGCATTAAGCCTTTTCTCTTTTCGAACCCTGCATAATTTTTATTAAATGCCCGCATCAATCCCATCATAGCATTGGATGCAAAAAAGAGAGATAATAACAGGCCAAAGGAAAGCAATCCGATACGGGTTCCTTCTATAAAGGAATCCACGAACTTAATAAGTTCTGTATTGTATTCCCGTCTGGGGATCATATCATAGATAAGACTGTGCAGCTGGATCTTTAAACTGCTCATAGAAATGAAAGGAAGATGCGGTATCAATGTAAATAAAAATAACAGTGATGGCGGTACTGACATTATAAAATTATAAGAAATGGCTGCAGCTCTTTCTGTAATGCCAATGGTTTTTACCTGGCGGTGAAAAAACTGTATAACATTAAAGAGCGGCAATCCTTCAAATCCCGGCAGATAAATTTTTTTACTCTTGCGTAAAGCAAATGACATTATCCTGTTAGAAGCAAATATTTTTTCCAGGCGACTAAGCAATTATTTATTGTTTTTTTTGCTGATGATCAGGCTGTCCAGTGCTTTCTGATAGGCTCTTGCAAATGATAAATGTTCTGTATAGGTAGAAGCAAAATTTGAATAACCTTTAAAATCAGGTTTGGCAACAAAGAATATATAATCAGTCTGTGGGGCATCTAATACAGCATCTATTGTATTTGAAGAGGGCGTACAGATCGGGCCAGGGGGCAAGCCGGTATTTTGATAGGTATTATAGGGAGATTGAAATTTAAGGTGGCCATGTAGTATTCGTTTCAATCCGAAATTACGCATCGCATATTTTACAGTAGGATCAGCTTCAAGTTTCATCCCTTTTCTGATACGGTTAACATATACACTTGCAATAAGCCCCTTATCTGTTTTATAATTGGTTTCTTCTTCAACTATGCTTGCCATTGTATAAACTTTTACCGGGCTTAAATCCAGTGCGGCGGCTTTTTTTAAGCGTTCATCAGTCCAGAATTTGTCATGTTCATTCGTTAATCTCTTAAAAATCTTTTTAAAAGAACCGTTCCAGCTCATGAAGTACGTATTTGGAATAACGATCGTCATCGCTGTGTTGGTATCCAGTTTATATTCAGCCAGGGAATCATTATTTGTAAGAAATGCCATTACTTCTGTTGAATCCGCTTCAAAATTAGTCCCGATCTTTTGTGCAAGATCCTCTTTGGTGCGTAGCTTATTTATTACAAGCTTTACCGGTGATTGCCTTCCCGTTTTTAGCATTCGTACCAGTGACAACATACTCGATCCTTCTTTTATTTCATACTTACCTGCCTTTACATTTTGATTGTATTTTAACCTTGTTGCCAGTTTATCAAATAAAAATGTATTGGATATTATTTTTTTCTCTTTAAGCGAGTTTTTAACTTCATCATATTTTGCTCCTGACCTGATATAAAAGAACCTGCTTTCCGGAGCAGAGACTGTTGGTCCAAAAACATTCCATCCTGCATAAATAATAATCCCAGCTATAATGATTACAAATACCAGTATTATTTTTTTCATATCCGCTTTGTCATTGAATGCTGGCAAAGTAAAATAAAAATCCCCGCTCCTGAACGGGCGGGGAAGATATATTAATTAAATAGTTTATGGTTTTGGTGTTGTAACGGGTGGTGGTTGTGTGGCACCAGGTAAAGGAACTGCTGAGGGCGGGGTTTTCTTTTGTTGTGCGGGTTTGGTATTTACACCCTTTAATAAATCATCATTTGCAGAAGAACCTGTGCCATCTTTCGGAATAAAAGCAGGGGAAAGCACACATAGAATGCCCACAACTGCTGCAAAGATCCATGTGCCTTTTTCCATTACATCAGTAGATTGCTTAACACCCATAAGCTGATTGCTAAATCCACCCAAAGCGCCGGTAAGGCCACCACCTTTTGGGTTTTGTACCAAAACAATTAAGCCCAGTATGATTGAAGCCAGGATAACCAATATTCCGAATAATGCCAGCATATTATTTGTCTTTAAAAAGTTCTGATTTGGCTGCAAAGTAAGCGCTTTTGGCAGGATTCAGCAAACTTAATTTACGGTAAATCTCCTTTGCTTTTTCCAGTTTACCCTGGCTATAATACACTTCTGCCATTGATTCTGTAAGGATAACTTCTTCTTTATTACTTTTTTCTGCTATATTTTGTACGGCCATATCAAGTTGTTCATTTCCGGGAGTGAGCTTTTGGTCATGAACATTTTTCATCGTTTTAAGCCAGTCAGTAAAGCTTTTTAATTGTTTTCCAAGCTTATCATCTGGCTTAATCTCCTCTCCCAGTTTAATCCCCTGAGATGCAAAATAATCGCTTGCAAATAGTGGTTCAAAGATAGCCGCCTCTCCAATCGTTTTTTTTTCTTCTATTTGATCATGTATTTCGTGACCGGAGCTTGTATCAAAAGATTCAATATTGTCATTTTTTGCAGGGTCAGGAATTATTACTGAATCCACAGGGAAGTTGATATCTTTTTTATTTAATAGATAATTGAGATAAAAGGGATTGTTGAAATGAATAGCAGTTCTGCCTGCGATATGATCATAATCTGTATCCCGGTCATTTATTTCTTTAAGTAATAGAAAATGAGCCACACTAAAATAGGGATATTCAATTATTGAATTTTTTATAAATTCACTTTTATCTTCATTAGATATTGTTCCAAAAATATCCGTAAATAAATCAGGTTGTAACATAATTTAAACTTATGATTTTTATGAACTGTTGTTACCAGTTTGAAAATATCTTATTAAAAATCTCATCAACAATGTTCTTCACAATTTCCGGGTTGAGAAAAGCTTCTGCATCTGTTAATGATTGCGTTGCCGGAAAATCAAAGGTGCGGGTGAGATCAGATTCAAAATTTTTTGTGTCATCCAGCTGATTCTTAAATATTAGGTGAAAACCCACTGTAAGCCTGTTACCGCTGGAATTGTTCCCGCTTATGCTTATGGTTGATGTATAATATTGAGATACATAGCCACTGATATCATAATGTGCATCATCATCATTTGTCTGGCGTAACCGGGTCGTATTAAGCACTTTGGATTTTAATCTCTCTGTTAACTGTGGGCTGAGTTGTGTATTAACATACTGGGCTTTATTCTGCAAATAATTCACCCGGAAGTTTTTTACTTCCGCCGGGATTGGAGATGAATCTCTGAAGCCATATTTACATGTTGAAAAAGAAAAGATCAGAATGCCAGCCATGCATATTACAATTTTTGCAAGGCCACTTAAATATTTATTTTGCATCGGCATGATAAAAAGCAAATTAAACAGAATATTTAAAGGGGACTGTTAAAAGTTTAAAACGGGAAGTTTAAATACGATCGACTGATATCTGCAGGCTGGCTTACATCTCTTATAATTCCTCAATATCATATTCCTTCAGTTTACGGTATAATGTTCTTTCACTGATACCCAAATCAAGGGAAGCATCTCTTCTTTTGCCACGGTGTTTTTTTAAAGCCTTTATTATAAGTTCTTTTTCCTTATCTACAATGCTTAAGGATTCTTCCACATCCTCATGAACGTGTATACTGTTATCACCATTGCCATTACTCCGGAAATAAACGGGTGCGCTGCTTATAGAAGCTCCCCCGGGGTGTGAAGTGATTTCCTTTACAGGATTATTTTCCGGTGAATAATTCTGGCTATGCTGATGTGGGGCAAGCGATGGATTTTGAATGAGATCATAGAACATTTTTTTTAATTCATTCACATCTTTTTTCATATCAAAGAAAAGTTTGTACAGTATCTCCCTTTCATTTGCAAATTCTGTATGACTTACACTGCCATTTCCGCCAGCGAGTACGGGTAACCGTGAATAATTATGATCAGGCAGAAATGCCTTCAATTGTTCCCCATTTATGTTCTTTTCTATACTAAGAACCGAGATCTGTTCTGCAATATTTTTTAGTTCGCGTATATTACCAGGCCATTGATAATTTACCAGGATATTCTTTGCTTCCTCATTCAGCTGCACAGGGGTGGTTTTATATTTATCAGCAAAATCAGCTGCAAATTTTCTAAATAATAAGAGAATATCTTCTTTGCGGTCTCTTAATGCCGGAACTCTTATAGGTACAGTATTCAAGCGGTAATAAAGATCTTCCCTGAATCTTCCGTTATTGGTAAAAACAAGCAAATCCTTATTAGAAGCGGCGATCACTCTTACATCTGTTTTTTGCACCTTGCTGCTGCCAACACGAATATATTCTCCGGCTTCCAACACACGCAGTAAGCGGGCCTGTGTACCTAAAGGCATTTCACCGATCTCATCTAAAAATATAGTACCGCCATTAACGGTTTCAAAATATCCTTTCCTGCTATCTACTGCACCGGTGAATGAGCCTTTTTCATGACCAAATAATTCAGAGTCTATTGTTCCCTCAGGAATAGCACCGCAATTAACAGCAATAAACGGATTGTGCTTACGTGCAGAAAGGGCATGGATTATCTGCGAAAACACTTCTTTTCCCACACCACTTTCCCCATTTATTAAAACACTCAGATCAGTGTTTGCAACCTGTACTGCTACATTTAAAGAATGGTTAAGGCCTATTGAATTACCTATGATACCAAACCTGTTTTTTATTG
>Ga0136634_10000771_pt1 | contig 13076 bp, 13 predicted proteins | sample AntDrymUQ8332106_2_FD_104654 | JGI IMG/M metagenome (GOLD analysis project Ga0136634, IMG submission 104654) | Polar desert sand microbial communities from Dry Valleys, Antarctica - metaG UQ833 (21.06) | ecosystem: Environmental > Terrestrial > Soil > Desert | place: Antarctica: Dry Valley... | reverse complement strand
TCCGGCCCGCCGCTCGCGCTGTGGCTTCGCGGCCCGCTCAACCTGGCGGACGCCGCCGCCCGCGCGGTTGCGGTGGTCGGTGCCAGAGCCGCTACGGCGTACGGCCGGGAGGTGGCGGGCCAGCTCGGTTTCGACCTGGCCGAGCGCGGAGTGGCCGTAGTGTCCGGCGCTGCCTACGGCATCGACGGCGCCGCCCATCGCGGCGCCCTCGCCGCCGGCGGTGCAACGATCGCGGTCCTCGGCTGCGGCATCGACCGGGTCTACCCCTCCGGGCACGACCGCCTCATCGCGCAGATAGCCGCCGACGGGTTGCTCGTGAGCGAATGCCCTCCCGGCTCGCCGCCCAGCCGGATGCGCTTCCTCACCCGAAACCGACTCATCGCAGCGCTCAGCGATGGCGTCGTCGTGGTCGAGGCGGCCCTGCGCAGCGGAGCGCTGAACACCATGAGCTGGGCCAGCCAGCTCTCCCGGCAGACGATGGCCGTGCCCGGCCCGGTGACCTCGCCGCTGTCCGCTGGGGCGCACCGCTGCGTGATCGACCGTGGCGCCCAACTGGTCACCGATGCCGCGGACATCCTCGAGCTGGTCGCGAGCGCCGGCGCGGAGCTCCAGGCCGTACGCCGTGCTCCCGAGTCCGACCGCGACCGGCTCGCCCCCGCGGTCGCCGCTGTGCTCGAGGCATTGCCTGCGCGGGCCGCCCGAGATGCAGGGCAGCTCGCAGTCATCGCGGGTGTGCCGCTCCATGCGGCGATCGGTGCCCTCGGGCAGCTGCAGGCGCAGGGCTGGGTGATCCGCGACGCCAAGGGCTGGCGGCGCACGGGGTAGGGCGCGGCACGACGGCCCAGCGCCGGTGGCGTGGTCCGGGATCTGACCGGCCAGGTGTCGCCGCCCATCTCGATGCCGGGACGCGTCGGAGCGGTTGATGACCCGCAAAAGAGTCGACCACTTCTGCGCGGTGATCCTGGGGTCGGCCAAGGCCGAGAGTCGACGGCGCGACGCGCAGTCGGATGCTTGCTTCGGCGGGCTCCGCAGCGCACCGTGGCGGGACGACATGCGAGGGAGGCGGGTTGCACACGGACCGTGGCGGTGCGTCGGTCGAGTCCGATCCGGCAGGCGACGAAGCTGGCCCGGGTGCAGGCGAAGCTGGCGCGGGTGCAAGCGGAGCTGGCGCGGGTGCAAGCGGAGCTGGCGCGGGTGCAAGCGGAGCTGGCGCGGCAGTCGACAAAGCCGGTCAGGCAGCGGATGGCGTGCCGGACGTGCCCCTGGGCGTGGACATGGACGTCGCGCTCGACAGCTTCGGCCGGCACCTCCAGCACGAGCGGGCCCTCTCAGCGCACACCGTGCGGGCCTACCTCGGCGATGTCGCCTCGCTCCTGGAACACGCCCGCCGGATGCGCGTCGAGGGTCTCGACCAGGTGGATCTGAGGGTCCTCCGCAGTTGGCTCGCGCGCCAGCACAGCACCGGCTCGTCCCGGTCCAGCGTCGCTCGCCGGGCCGCCGCCGCCCGTACGTTCACCCGCTGGGCGCATCGGCGCGGCCTCATGACCGCTGACCCCGGCCCGCTGCTCGCCAGCCCAAAGGCCCAGCGTCCGCTGCCGCATGTCCTCTCTCAGCGGGAGGTCGGTCAACTCCTGGATCTCCCCTCGGTGGCGGGTGCCGGGGCGGACCCGCTCGCGCTGCGAGATCGCGCCGTCTTGGAGCTGCTGTACGCAACCGGCATCAGGGTCGGCGAGCTCGTCGCGCTGGACCTCGACGACCTGGACGATGACCGGCGCGTTGTGCGGGTCGTCGGCAAGGGCAACAAGCAGCGCACCGTGCCGCTGGGCGTTCCCGCGGCGAGCGCCCTGGCGGCTTGGCGACAGACCGGAAGGCCGGCGCTGGTGTCGGAGCGGTCCGGTCCTGCGCTCTTTGTGGGCGTACGCGGCGGTCGGCTCGACCAGAGGGCAGTGCGGACGTTGGTGCACCAGCGGATCGCAGCGGTTCCCGGCGCGCCCGACCTCGCACCGCACGGTCTGCGGCACAGCGCCGCCACGCACCTCCTCGAGGGAGGCGCCGACCTTCGCAGCGTGCAGGAGATCCTCGGCCACGCTTCACTCGCCACCACGCAGCTCTACACGCACGTGTCGGTCGAGCGGCTGCGAGCCTCCTACCAACGGGCGCATCCTCGAGCGTGATCCGGCTCCGGATGGCGGGGTCGCTCCTCGGTCGCGGGGGCGGCGGCAGTCAGGGCGAGCCGGAAAGGGGCGGCGCGTGTTTTTCGCGTGTCGACCTAGCCGTCGCCGCGACCGCAGCGTGACACCCCCTCTACGTCCCCGGCGACAAGGTGTGAGGTCGTTCCAGCGGGGACGTCGCCTTCGAAGGCGGTCGATGTGAGCGGTCGGGTTGAATCAGCGGATGCCCACCGACGCGGCTGCGCCATCGTCGCTCAGCAACCCCTACTGGGGTGACGACTGGGCGCAGGTCCGCGCGCTGTGGCCGCTCGACCCCGGCTGGGCGCACCTCAACCACGGCTCGTTCGGCGCAGTCACCGCCGAGGTGACGGCCGCGCAGGATCGGTGGCGCGCGCGGATGGCCGTGAACCCGATGCGCTACTTCCTCATAGACGAGGTCGAAGGGGTCGCGGCGAGTCGACACCGTGCCGCCGCGTTCCTCGGCAGTGACCCGGACGGCGTCGCCCTGGTCGCCAACGCGACGACAGCGGCAAGCACCGTCCTCGCCAGCGTGGAGCTGCAGCCGAATGACGAGGTGCTCGTCACCGATCACTGCTACGGCGCTGTGCGGCTCGCCATCGAGCGAGCCGCTGCGATCGCAGGCGCCCGCGTCGTCGAGGCGATGATCCCGGTCCATGCCGCGGCGCCCGACATCACGCCGCTCGTCGTCGCGCACCTGACCGACCGGACCCGACTGATCGTCGTCGACCACATCGCCTCGCCGACAGCCCGGCAGTTTCCCGTCGGCGAGATCGTCGCCGCAGCGCACAGGGAGGACGTGGCGGTGTTCGTCGACGGTGCCCACGCCCCGGCGCAGATCGACGTCGACCTGAACAACCTGGGCGCGGATTTCTGGACGGGCAACTTGCACAAGTGGCCCTGCGCCGCTCGCGGCACCGCGGCGCTGTACGTCGCACCGCGCTGGCGGCAACTCGTCCGGCCGCTTGTCACATCGTGGCGACATGGTGAGGGTTTCCCGGCGGCATTCGACGACACCGGCACCCAGGACCAGTCCGCGTGGCTCACCCTGGGCGACGCCCTGGACGTGCTCGAGAGGCTGTCCCCGACCCGATTGCGGCGACATGGCGCTGCTCTCGCGGCGTACGGCCAGCACGTTCTCGCAGATGTGCTTCGGATCTCCGCCGAGGATCTGTGGGGTGACGACGAGCTGTGGATGCGATGTGTCCCGCTACCGCGGGGCGTGGCTACCACAGAGAGCGCCAAGCGTGCGCTGTGGCGACGGATCTCCGACGAGCTGCAGTGCGAGGTCGCGGTCACCTCGTGGTCCGGTCGCGGCGCGATCCGGATCTCGGCGCACGCCTACAACGCTCCCGCGGAGTACGACCGCCTCGCCGTGGGCCTGCGTGCCCTGCTCTGACCAACAGCCGTGGTCTGACGATGCCCTGTCGGGTAGCGCGGCCGGTCGCCACCTATGGCCAATGCACCGGGGCCTACGTCAGACCGCGAATCCCCTGAACCATGCAGCGCCGCGCGGCGTACGCCCGCCGTGCCCGGGCCACCCTGCTCAATGTGACGGTCTCGCCGTGTCGTCGCTGGGCGATCTGCTCGATCAGCTCGGCGTCGACGCCGAAGCGGTGGAGCCGCGTGATGGCCTCGCGCTTGGTGATCAACCTGCCGTCCTCGAGCGTGGCTTCGACGCGGGCCAGAGTGAGGAGGCCGAGATCGACATAGAGATCGTCAAACCACAGCCAGGGCTTGCGCACGGCACCGCTCCAGTAGCCCGTCAACTCTGCCCGGGCCGCCCGTTGCACCGCCGCGCGATCGAGACGCGGCAGTAGCTCCACCGGCGCTGGGCCGAACACGGTGATCCCTCCATTGAGCACCTCAGCCCTGGCAATGCCGCTGACCGGGCGTTGATGAAAGTCGCCGTAGCCCAATAAGAATGTGGCGTGGCCAGGTCACGCGCGGCGGCGAGCGGCACGTAGGCGCAATGCAGCTTCATGGCCGCCGGGTCGGCGCGACTCGTCGCGACGTGCAGCGCGCGCAGGTGCTCCAGTTGCTGACCGTCCAGCCGCGACCCGACGATCGCGACGACGTCGAGATCGCTCACATCCGGTTGGTAGTCACCAGCGGCGAGTGATCCGCCGACGTAGAGCCCGACGACGTCGGCAACCGGGCGCACCGCGGCGGCGAACGTTGCGACGACCGGCACCGGATCCAGTCGGCGGTCCATGCGCTCAGCTTGGCGGATCGACAGCGAGGCCCGCCGATCAGCCACCGCGAACGAGACGCAGCGCGAGCCGGGCGCTGAGCAGGGCACCTGACGCCGCGACCGCTCCGACTGCGAGGGGGGCCGGACTCTCACCGCCATCCGTGGCCACGGGCCGATCTGTCTCGCCCGCCGGCACCGTGTGCCACGGCGCGACCGGAGGGCGGGGCTTGACGTCCGTTGCGGTGCTCGCCTCCAGGACTGCGCGGTAGGACTCGCGCGTGCCGGCGTCGCCCCACATGGGCAGCAGTCGTGACGGGGCCGCCACGACGAGGGACGTGGGGTCGAGGTACGTCTCACCGCGGATTGCGCCCCAATGAAGGCACGGTGCACTGCAGTGATAGGCGAAGGACTGCAGCGTGCCGAGTACGTCGCCTGCCTCGACCGGGGCGCCGACTGTCACCGATCCCGCCACCGGCTCGTACGTCGTGCGCAGCTCGCCATGACTCACGACGACGACTCCGCGGCCGGCGATGACGCCGGTGAACGTCACCGTGCCCGCCGCAGGTGCGTGCACGGTCTGGCCGGCCGCAGCAGCGAGGTCCACGCCGCGATGCCCACTCGCCCACGGAGCGTCGGGCGGGTCGAAGCCGTGGACGACCTCGGCCGGCTCGACCGGCCACGACCACGTCGATGAAGCCAAGGCCGGCGCGCTGCACATCGCGATGAGCGCGCCGAAGAGCAGAACGCCGAGCACCCCTGCTTGGAGGGCTCGCGCGACCAGCGCTGACAAAGTTTGAGTGCCCAAGGTATTCACCACTGCACACTCGCGCCACTTTCGGACGCGCAGTTCGTGCAGCAGCCAACTGTGGATGACGGCCTCGACCTCGCTCGCGTGTGGACAGCGACGGCGAAGTGGGGGGCTGCAACGAGATTGGCCTGGTCAGGCGCACGGCGTAGACTCTCTCCAGCAACCCGCACGGGTTGACTTCGCACGCCCTCCCCGACGCAGGGCGATCGTCAGATCGCTGCGCCGGGATGCGACCCCGGTCCGCGTCCGGCTTCACCGCCGCCCACGGCCTTCGCAGCGCAGGCGTCAGGGCGGTGACCACCTGGCCACCGCACAACCGGCGCGCCCGGCAACGGGCGCCAACGAGAGGATGCGCGGCTGTGGCCGTCGTCACCATGCGTCAGCTGTTGGAAAGCGGTGTGCACTTCGGGCACCGCACTCAGCGGTGGAACCCCAAGATGAAGCGCTTCATCTTCACCGAGCGCAACGGCATCTACATCATCGATCTGCAGCAGTCCCTGCCGTACATCGACAAGGCGTACGAGTACGTCAAGGAGACGGTCGCCCACGGCGGCAGCGTGCTGTTCGTCGGGACCAAGAAGCAGGCCCAGGAGGCCATCTCCGAGCAGGCGACGCGCGTCGGCATGCCGTACGTCAACCAGCGCTGGCTCGGCGGCATGCTCACGAACTTCCAGACCGTGCACAAGCGCCTCCAGCGCCTCAAGGAGCTGGACGTCGTCGACTTCGACGACGTCGCCGGCAGCGGGCTGACCAAGAAGGAGCTGCTGCAGCAGCAGCGCGAGCACACCAAGCTGCAGCGCAGCCTCGGCGGGCTCCGCGACATGTCGCGGGTCCCGAGCGCGGTGTGGGTCGTCGACACGAAGAAGGAACACATCGCCGTCGCGGAGGCCCGCAAGCTCGGCATCCCGGTGATCGCGATCCTCGACACCAACTGCGACCCTGACGAGGTCGACTACAAGATCCCGGGCAACGACGACGCCATCCGCTCGGTCACCCTGCTGACACGCGTGGTCGCCGATGCGGTCGCCGACGGTCTCATGGCCCGCGCGGGCGCTCGGGACGACGGCGCCATCCCGGAGATCGGCGGCGACGAGCCGCTTGCCGACTGGGAGCGTGAGCTGCTCCAGCGGCAGGAGGCGGAGGCGCAGGGTGGGGTGCCGCCGGCCGCAGACACGCTCGGCGAGGTGGCAGCAGCCGACGCCGTCGCGGCCGAGCCCTCTGTCGACACGACGATCGCCGTCGCCGCCGACAGCGAAACTCAGCAGCTGGTCGTCGACGCTGGCACCGCCGTTCCGGACCTCGCGGAGCGCGGCGCGTCCTGACCGAAGCAACGGTTTGGGGCCATGGCGTACGAGCTGGAACACGCGCCCGTACGCCATGGTTGGAAGATCGGGCATCCGTACGCTCCGCGAGCGCACGGTCACCCGGACCACCGGACACAACGCTCATCGCGAGCAGAAGCACAGGAGTGGACAGGACCATGCCGAACTACACGGCCGCGGACGTCAAGAGGCTCCGCGACCTCACGGCCGCAGGGATGATGGACTGCAAGAACGCGCTCGTCGACGCAGACGGCGACTTCGACAAGGCTGTCGAGATCATCCGCATCAAGGGGCAGCGGGGTGTCACCAAGCGCGAAGGCCGAGCGACGTCCAATGGCGCAATCGTCGCGAAGATGGACGGTACGGACGCCGGCGTGCTGCTCGAGCTGGCCTGCGAGACCGACTTCGTGGCCAAGAGCGAGCGCTTCCTGGAGCTTGCGGACCAGGTCGTGACACACATCTTCGAGACCTCTCCCGCGGATGTCGCGAGCCTGCTGGGCGCCGAGCTCACGCCCGGGCAGACGGTGCAGCAGCTCGTCGACGACGCCAACGCGGCGCTCGGCGAGAAGATCGAGGTGCGTCGCTTCGCGCAGCTAGGTGATGGGCATGTCGCGGTCTACCTCCACCGCACCAGCCCGGATCTGCCCCCCCAGGTCGGTGTGCTGGTGGAGTTCGACGCCGGCAGCGGCGACGACTCCGCCCGCACGGCCAACGAGGTCGCCCAGCACATCGCTGCATTCTCGCCGCGCTACCTTTCGCGGGCCGACGTCCCTGCGGATGTCGTCGCCGAGGAGCGGCGTCTCGCGGAGGCGACCGCGCGCGAGGAGGGCAAGCCCGAGCAGGCACTGACCAAGATCGTCGAGGGACGGGTCACCGGCTACTTCAAGGAGAACGTGCTCCTGGACCAGTCGTTCGCCCGCGACAACAAGAAGACGGTCGCCACCGTGCTGTCCGAGGCACAGGTGACTCTGAAGCGGTTCGCGCGCTACCGCGTGGGGACCGAGTGACGTCGACAGTCGCAAGCTCGCCGAGTGACTAAGTGATCAAGTGATCGGCGACGAGGCGTGATCGGGCCCGGCGGGCACACCCCGCCGGGCTCGGTTCTGTGCGCTTCGCGATGAGGGGTGCACCGATAAGTGCTACGAACTACCCGACAGGAGGCCAGTGCGTGGACCACACAAGCTCGTGCACCGGGCCGGCGGCGTCGTCGTTGGCGGCTGGCAACCTGACCGCCGAGTCGACTCCGACACCTGCCGGTGCCATCGCTGCGTCCGTGCCGAGCCGCGACCCGTACATCGGCGCGAGCGCAACCCATCACCGCGATCGTTACCACCGGGCGTTGCTCAAGCTGTCCGGTGAGGTGTTCGGCGGCGGCAAGATCGGCGTCGACCCGGACGTCGTACGGGACATCGCCGGGCAGATCGCCGAGGTCGTCGCGCACGGCACGCAGATCGCGATCGTGGTCGGCGGCGGCAACTTCTTCCGTGGAGCTGAGCTCTCCCAGGCCGGGATGGACCGTCCGCGCGCCGACTACATGGGCATGCTCGGCACGGTCATGAACTGCCTGGCACTGCAGGACTTCTTAGAGAAGGAGGGGGTGGAGACCCGCGTCCAGACCGCGATCACGATGGGGCAGATCGCCGAGCCGTACATCCCGCGCCGCGCGATCCGCCACCTCGAGAAGGGGCGGGTCGTGATCTTCGGCGGCGGTGCCGGCATGCCGTACTTCTCCACCGACACCACCGCGGCACAGCGTGCGCTGGAGATCGGCGCCGAGGTCGTGCTGATGGCCAAGGGTGTCGATGGGGTGTACGACGCAGACCCTCGCACGCACCCGGACGCCAAGAAGTTCGACACGATCAGCTACGTCGACGTCCTGCATCGCGGGCTCAAGGTCGCGGACGCGACAGCCTTCAGCCTGTGCATGGACAACCACCTCCCGATCGTGGTCTTCAACCTGCTTGAAACAGGCGGGATCGGGCGAGCAGTGGCGGGTGAGAGGATCGGCACGATCGTCTCTGCCGAGGGCTGAGCGCTCGGCTCAACGATCTGTTGGATCGATGGGCCGCTGGATCACTTTGAAGGTGGGGAGCCGAGCGTGATCGACGACACCCTTCTCGAGGCCGAGGAGAAGATGGACAAGGCCGTCTCGGTCGCCAAGGAGGACTTCGGCGCGATCCGGACCGGACGTGCGCATCCCGGCATGTTCGCGAAGATCACGGTCGACTACTACGGCGCGCAGACCCCGATCAACCAGCTCGCGTCGTTCCAGATCCCGGAGCCGCGCATGGTGATCGTCAGCCCGTACGACAAGGGCTCGATGGCCGGGATCGAGCGTGCGATACGCGACTCCGATCTCGGCGTCAACCCCTCCAACGACGGCACGATCATCCGCATCTCGCTGCCGGAGCTCACGGAGGAGCGGCGACGGGACTACATCAAGATCGCGCGACACAAGGCGGAGGACTCCCGCGTGTCCATTCGCAACGTCCGCCGCCACGCCAAGGACAGCCTCGAAAAGCTGGCGCGTGACGGCGAGGTCGGTGAGGACGACGCTCGGCGGGCCGAGAAGCAGCTGGAGGAGCTGACTCACGCGTACGTCGCGCAGGTCGACGACCTCTTGCGGCACAAGGAGAACGAGCTGCTCGAGGTCTAGGGCACCCATGACCTCAGACGTCCCCGCGGAGCCCGCGCCTTCTCGTTCCGACGCTCCCGACACGACCCTCGTGCCGACGGTCCTGCCCGCACCGACGCGACGCCGCCGCGCGGGCCGCAACATGGTCACCGCCACCGCAGTCGGGCTCAGCCTCGCGGCGGGCGTCCTGGCCTCCCTGTTCGTCCAGAAGGATGTCTTCGTCGGTGTCGTCGTGCTCGCCGTGGTCGTCGGCTCGTGGGAGCTCACGACCGTCCTGCGGCGAGTCGATGTCGCGGTGCCGCTCGTACCCGTCGCGGTCGGGGTCGCCGCGATGCAGGTGGCTGCGTACGTCGGTGGCGCCGAGGCCCTCGTCGTGACGCTGGCACTCGTGGTGTTCGCCCTCTCCGCGTGGCGCCTGACCGGACCGTCCACGGGATTCCACCGCGACCTGACTGCCTCGATCCTCACCGTGATGTACCTCGGCGTGCTGGCTGGTTTCGCCGTGCTGCTGGCCCGGCCCGATGACGGTGCGTGGCGGGTCGTGTCGTTCATCGTGCTCGTGGTGTGCAGCGATCTGGGCGGGTTCGCGGTCGGTGTGCTCTTCGGCCGCCACCCGATGTCGCCGACGGTCTCACCGAAGAAGTCCTGGGAGGGTTTCGCCGGGTCGGTGGTGTCCTGCGTGGCGGCCGGCTGGGTGATCGTCGTGTTCGGGTTCGAGGGCGCGTGGTGGCAGGGAGCGCTCCTCGGCGTCGCTGCGGTGTGCAGCGCGACGCTCGGCGACCTGGCTGAGTCGATGATCAAGCGCGACATCGGGGTCAAGGACATGAGCAATCTCCTGCCGGGCCACGGCGGGGTCATGGACCGGCTCGACTCGCTGCTCGTCACCGCGCCGGTGGTTTGGCTGCTGCTCACCACGTTCGTCCCGCCTGGAGTGTGAAGACGCCGGGGACGTCTCCCTTAAGGTCCCCGCTATGACCGAGACCCAGGACGACTTCGCGTACGGGCACACGCACCGCCTCGACTGGTCGGACCCGACGATCCGCGAGTGGGACGCGACGGTCGTGTCGTCCGATCCCGAGCACGGGATCGTGCTCGACCGGTCCGCGTTCTACCCGGGCGGTGGCGGGCAGCCACCGGACCACGGCGTGCTGATCTGGAAGGGCGTCGAGACCCGAATCGTCGGCTCCCGCAAGGGCGACGACCTCTACCTGCTGCCGGCCGAGGGCGATCCGATTCCGGCCCCCGGCACAGCGGTCCGAGGGGCGATCGAGGACGCGCGCCGATCAACTCTGATGCGTACGCACTCCGGGCTGCACGTCCTGTGCGGAGTGGTGTTCCGCGACTTCGCCGCGCTGGTGACCGGCGGCAACATGGAGCCCGGGGTCGCGCGCCTGGACTTCAACCTCCCCGAGGTCCCGGCCGACTTCAAGCAGCACGTCGAGTCCGCGATCAACGCCGAGGTGGCCAACGATCGCCGTATCGACGCGCGGATCCTGCCGCGGACGGAGGCCCTCGCGATCCCGGACATCATCCGTACGCAGACCAACCTCATCCCCGCCGACGTCCCGGAGATCCGCATCGTCGACATCGCCGGGCTCGACGTGCAGGCCGACGGGGGTACGCATGTCGCCAGCACGGCCCAGATCGGACGCGTCGAGGTCGTCAAGGTCGAGAACAAGGGCCGACAGAACCGGCGCGTGCGCATCCGGCTGGTCGACTGACCGGACCAGCGCCCGGCCCTTGACCTATGCGGTCCCGGGACAGCTTGTCCTCCTGCGCGAAGGAGAACAGGGTAAGGAGCCGCTCCGCCACCGCCGGGTACACCTCGGCGAACGACGTCTCCTCGGCCCGGAGCCGGTCGAAGAAGTCGGACGGCATCACGTTCGCCGAGATCGAGTTCCACGCCGGCAGGGACGTCCACTGGTCCTTCAGGGTGCCGTAGATCGGCAGCACACCCTCTGCCTGGAACGTCTCGGCGGCAGCGACCATCTCATCGAACGTCGTCGGCGGCTCGACGCCGTGCTCGGCGAAGAGGTCCATGTTGTAGATGACGCCGCTGGCGTTGTTGGCGAACGGCACACCGTTCACCTCGCCCTCACCGCCGGTGCCGAGGTTCTGGAGGATCTCGACGATCGCTGGGTTGACCTCATCCAGCACCGGCTCATCGGCGAAGTCGTAGAAGACACCGGCCCCCGAGAGCTCGCCGAAACTGAAGTCCCCGTTGAGCGTCATGACGTCCGGCACGTCGTTGCGTACTAGTCGGGTCCGGATCGCGGTCCCCGCGTCCGGCACCGCGTTCTGGACGACGTGAATGCCCGGGTTCTCGGCCTCGAAGCCGGCGATGACCTCGTCGAACGCCTGGATGGCCTCAGGCTTGAACTGAAAGAACTCCAGCTCCACCCGGCCGTCAGACACCCACCCACGCCACATGCCGACAGCGCTAGCGCGGCACACAGGTAGACGCCGAACCGCGCTGTTCGTTGCGTCATGTGGTCCTCCCACTGTTAGCGGTGTGGGCTTGAACAATATTGATACGAGACTTTTATAAATATGGTTGCGGTGTAGTCTCCACCGGGTGAACGCGCGAGTCAAGGGGTTCTCGGGTGAGGTGGGCGCGAAGACTGCTTCTTCTCCCCTGCTCCGGCGTCTCAACGCAGGGGCGGTCATGGAAGCGCTCCGCACAGCGGGCGTCGTCACCGGTACCGAGCTGATGAATGCGACGGGGCTGTCGCGGCCCACCGTCCACGCTGCCTGCGACCACCTCATCGCGCTTGGTTGGGTCAGCGAGTGTGAGAGCCGCCGGTCCTCGGCCGGTTCGAGACCGGGCCGGCCCGCGCGCCGGTACGAGCTCAACGCGCGCGCCGGTTACGCGATCGGCGTCGACATGGGCGCCGCGACCGCGCGCTCCGTCGTCAGCGACCTGCGGGGCGACGTGGTCGGCGAGGCGAGCACGGCCTACCGTGACCTCCACGTACCCGCCGACGAGCGCATCAGCATCGTCAAGAAATCAATCGCTGCTGCGCTTCTCGATGCCGGCGTCAACGGCTCCGCGGTGCTGGCCGTGGGGTTGGGCGTCGCGGGTCCGGTCGACAACGATGGGCACGTCGTTGCGGCCGAAGAGTACCTCCCGGGTCTGGCACGCAAGGATCTCCGCGTAGCGATCGGCAAGGGTCGAGGCTGGCCCGTGCTCATCGAGAACGACGCGAACCTCGCCGTGCTCGGCGAGCGATGGCGGGGTGCAGCCGTCGGGATCGAGAATGTGGTCCTGCTCCTCGCCGGTGAGCGACTCGGGGCCGGCATCTACCTCGGTGGCAACCTCATCCGTGGTGGATCAGGGGGAGCGGGTGAGCTAAGGCCGCTCCAACTGGTGGAGGGTGTCGGTGATACGTACGGAATCGGCGAGCTTGCCCGCAGGCTCGGCGCGGAAATGGTCACCGGCCATCGCACCGGAAAGCCCGGTCAGCGCTCCCTCGGCCTGGACGGAGTGGACCCCAAGCTGCTGACGGCGCAGGTGGTCTTCGACGCCGTCCGGGCCGGAGACCCCGTCGCCGCACGGCTACTCGACGAGATCATGGATCGGATTGCCAAGGTGGTTGCCGTTGTAGCGACGCTGCTCGACCCGGACCTGGTCATCATCGGCGGCGCTGTCGCCGGGGCAGGCGAGCTGCTCATCGAGCCACTCAAGGCCAAAGTGCCCGCTTACACCACGTGGCGCCCGCGACTGGCCACGGCGCGATTCGGCGATCACTCGGTGATGATCGGCGCCGTCCGCCTCGCCCTGGACCACATCGAGTCGCGGATATTCGAGTCGCTCACCACGAGGGAGTCCACAGCATGAGCACCCCGACCGACGGCGAGGCACTCGTGCACTCGGCACCCACGTCCGAACCCGCCGCGTGGTGGAAGACCGCCGTCGTGTATCAGATCT
>Ga0136634_10000770_pt1 | contig 13082 bp, 11 predicted proteins | sample AntDrymUQ8332106_2_FD_104654 | JGI IMG/M metagenome (GOLD analysis project Ga0136634, IMG submission 104654) | Polar desert sand microbial communities from Dry Valleys, Antarctica - metaG UQ833 (21.06) | ecosystem: Environmental > Terrestrial > Soil > Desert | place: Antarctica: Dry Valley... | reverse complement strand
GGTTGATGAGGCCGTGGTCGAGCACGCAAGTGCCAAGGATTTAATCGCGCAGCTGGCCGACATGTCGCCCGATGACGATCTCTACGATGCGAAGGTCAAGGTGCTGGGTGAATTGATCGAGCACCACGTCGAGGAAGAAGAGGAGCAAATGTTTCCGAAGTGCAAGAAGGCGCGGCTCGATACGGCTTCGCTCGGGACTCAGATTTTGGAGCGCAAGATGGAACTCGTAGAAGAGCTGGGTATCGGCGCTGAAGCAACCGAGGAGCGCGAGTAGTCATTACCGTGTTTTTTGCATTTCCGACTGGTTTGACTTTTAGAAAGAGAATTTGTGAGTCATTTGAGTAGTGTTGGCGCGAGGGCGTTGGCCCTCGCGTTTTTATGTGGTTCGGTGCCTGCGCACTCTGCGAACAAGGCGCCGCGACCGGCCGTGACTGACATGACCCCTCCCGCGCAGATGTCGAAGACCGGCACTCAGTTCAAGGCCGACGCTGACATGCAGGCAGTGCTCGACGCGCACGCGAGCCTGAACCCGAAGCCGATCGAAAACCTGGAGCCCGCCGAGGCGCGCAAGCAGCCAACGCCAGCCGATGCCGTCAATGTTGTGCTGAAAAAGCAGGGGAAGGACACGGCCCCGACCGCGTTGGTGCCGGGAGTGACGAGCGAGGACCGCCAGATTCCGGGGGCCGCGGGCCCGTTGCCCGCGCGCATTTACACGCCGAGCGGCCCAGGTCCATTTCCCGTCATCGTTTATTTTCATGGCGGCGGCTGGGTCATCGCCGATCGAGTCGTTTATGACGGTGGGGCGCGCGGGCTATCGAAGCAGGCCAATGCGGTCGTGGTCTCGGCCGACTATCGCCTTGCGCCGGAAGCGAAATTTCCTGCTGCGTGGGACGATGCGCTCGCGGTTTACCAGTGGGTTGCAGCCAACGCAGCGTCCATCAAGGGCGATCCTAAACGGCTCGCTCTGGCGGGCGAGAGTGCAGGTGGCAACCTGGCTATTTCGACAGCGATCGCTGCACGTGATGCTGGATTGACCGCGCCGCTGCACATTGTTGCGGTTTATCCCGTTGCGCAGACCGGTAATCTGGCGACGGCTTCGTATGTCGACAGCGGCGGTGCCAAGCCACTTAATAAACCGATGATCCAGTGGTTCGTCAAGCACGTGTTTGCCAAGGAGGACGATGCAAAGAGCCCGCGTGTCGACCTCGTCAATGCGAATTTGAAAGGGTTGCCGCCGGTGACGATCATCAATGCGCAAATCGATCCTCTGCGCTCCGATGGTCAGTTAATCGATGCCGCACTTAAAAAAGCAGGAGTCAGGACCGAGCGCAAAAACTTTGACGGTGCGACTCATGAGTTCTTCGGTATGGCCGCCGTGGTCAAAGACGCGAAGGAAGCGCAGGCCTATGCCGGTCGACGGCTGAAGCAGGCGTTTGGCAAAGGCGGTTAATTTCTGCTGGGCGTAAAACGGGGGCTGGCTTTGCGCTAGCCCCCTTTTTTTTGCACGAGGCGCGCCATCGCTTTCTGCATTTCACCCGGCTGCTGCCGCAAGCCCTCTGCAACGCCGTCACGATCCTGTTCCGGTCGGTTCTGGCCGACCTTCCACTTGCCGCTGAGTCGTGCAATTTGAATTTCAATTCCGACAATTGATCCAGTCAATGTCTCAATGAAGTCAGCTGGAGCGTCGCTGACTTTCCACGGTTCCGCACGCGGTGCTTCGTAACGCTGAGTAAGCTGGTCAACGAATTGCCGCAGCCATTGTCGATCCTCTATTACGCGTAACGGCCCGTGTGCATGCACGACAGCGTAGTTCCAGGTGGGAACCACTTTGCCGTGTTCGCGTTTGGAGGGATACCAGGCGGGCGAGACGTAAGTGTGCGGACCCTGAAACATCACAAGCGCCTCGACGTCCGGTGAAAAATCGCGCCACACCGGATTGGCGCGAGCGACGTGCCCGCGCAGCGTTCCAAGTGGAGCGGGATGCGGATCGATTTCAAATGGAATGTGGTTTGCGTCGAGGCCGTGCGACGCGAGCACGACGAGCGCACCGAATGGATGTGCGCGTAAGAGTTCATGCAAGACTTCGACGCGGGTTTCCGCAAAGTGGGAAGGCACGTACATCAGGCGGCTCCCGGTCGCGCGTTTGCGGAAGGAAATGTGATCACGTGGTCGGCGTCGAGTCGAATGCCGATTTTTTCGCCGATTGCATGGTCATGGTGGCTCGGTACCAGAGCAAGCACCTCGCGGCCGCTGGCAAGCCGCAGCGTGTAGACGAAATCACCTCCGCGAAATACCTTGCGCACCACCTCGGCCTTCAACGCACTGGCATCGTCGTGCACGACATCATCCGGACGCAGCAGAACGTCGACGTCCACATTCGCGACATCACCGTTGACGGGCAAGTCACCGGAGGGGATATAGCTGAGCGGCCATTTGCCGTGCAGCTCCCCGAGTTCGATTTCCACATTCATCGACGTCAATACTTTCGCGGGCAGGAACACGCCTTCGCCGATGAAGTCGGCAACGTAGCGCGTGGCCGGACGGTGATACAGCTCATAGGGGCGGTCCCATTGCTCGATCCGCCCGGCGTTCATGACACCGACACGGTCGGCCATCGCGAACGCTTCCTGCTGATCGTGAGTCACAAGCAGGGCCGTAGTGCCGCTTGCTTTCAGAATCTGCCGGACTTCAGTTCCAAGCCGCGCACGCAGGTCGACATCGAGACTCGAAAATGGCTCGTCCATTAGCAGCAGCGCGGGCCGAGGCGCGAGCGCGCGAGCCAGTGCCACGCGTTGCTGCTGCCCTCCCGAGAGCTCGTGAGGATAAGAGCCCATCTGGTTTCCGAGACCGACAAGTTCGATCATCGCTTGCACGCGCGAGGCGCGCTCTGCAGGCCCGAGATGTCGAAGCCCGAAAGCAATATTGTCTTCAACCTTGAGGTGCGGAAACAGCGAGTAGTCCTGGAAAACCAGGCCGACGCCACGCTTTTCGGTGGCTGCGGTGAAGTGTGGGCCCGAAACCACCGCCCCTGCTATTTCGATTGTGCCGTCTCCAACTGGAATGAACCCTGCAATGGCCCGAAGCAACGTGGTCTTGCCGCAACCGGAGCTGCCCACCACGCAACCGATCTCCCCGCGTTCCAGAGACAACCACACGCCATCGATGACCGGGGGCGATGCGTTGCCTCGATAGGCAATTCGCAGTCTTTCGATCAGCAGTAGCGGCCGTTGAGTCTCCATCCAGTCAGTCTAAGTCAGGTGCAATAATTCCAGCCGCCAACGTTGATGATGGATGAATTACCTCGTCGAGGCCTGGCTACCGGAGCGAAATGAGCGGAGTGCTTGCAGGGAAGCGATTTTCACCACTTCGGGGCGACGACGGGCTCGGCCGGGCGCTTTCGCTGTTAATTGTGTGCGGCGCTGTGGTCTCGCTACCTGTGCTGAGTGTGTTTGCAAGCTTCTGGCACACGGGCGAGTCAAGCGATACGTTGCGCCATCTTGCTGCAACCGTGATTCCTTCGGCGCTGCTGCAAACGTCGGTGCTCGGCATGGCGGTGATGACGGGCGTGGTTGCTATCGGTGCCAGTACGGCATGGGTCGTGGCGACCTGCGACTTTCCCGGTCGCCGCATCTTCGAGTGGGCGCTGCTGCTGCCGCTTGCGATGCCGGCCTACATCGTCGCGTACGCGTACACCGACTACTTGCAGTATGCGGGGCCTCTGCAGACAGCGTTGCGCGAAAGTTTTGGATGGCAGAAGAGCGATTACTGGTTTCCAGAAATTCGTTCGCTGACCGGCGCTACCTTTGTATTCACCGTCGTGCTCTATCCCTACGTCTATCTGCTCGCGCGCACCGCGTTCCTCGCGCGGACGGCCGCGATGATGGACGCGGCTCGCAGCCTTGGCCACACGGCCTGGCAAACCTGGTGGACCGTCAACCTGCCGCTGGCGCGTCCCGCGATCGCCGCGGGCGCGCTGCTGGCGCTGATGGAGACGATTGCCGACTACGGCGCAGCTTCGTACTTCGGACTGCAGACGTTCACAACTTCGATCTATCGCGCGTGGTTTGCGCTCGGCGATCGCCTCGCAGCGAGCCAATTGTCAGCCGTGTTGCTGTTGCTGGTGCTCGGCGTGTTTTATGTCGAGCATCGAGCACGCGGGCGCGCGCGATTCTTTACGCCTTCCAACAGCCAGCGGCCGGCGGCACGCGTCACGCTGGCGGGACGACGGCGGATTGCAGCATTCGCGCTGTGTGCGACCCCCATCGCATTGGGCTTCGTTGTTCCCGTCGTGCTGCTGATTCGATTGCTGCTACCGGCGTGGGAAACGATCGATCGATCGCGTTACCTGCATTGGCTTTCCAATACGCTGATGATCGGCGTCGCGGCCGCTGTACTCGCACTGGTTGCCGTGCTGGCACTCGCTTATGCCGCACGCTCGATCACCCGCGGCGCGCCGGCGGCGTTGATCCGAAGTGCGGTCCGGCTGATGAGTCTCGGCTATGCCGTGCCCGGCGCCGTGATCGCCGTCGGGATCCTGATACCGCTCGCAGCATTTGACAATCGGTTGGACGCCGTGACGCAATCGATCGTCGGGGTTGGCACCGGCCTGCTGCTGACCGGATCGGTGTTCGCGTTGCTCTACGGATACCTGGTTCGTTATTTTGCAGTGGGCTATCAGGCGGTCGAAGCCGGGCTTACGCGCATTACTCCATCGATGGACGCAACGGCGCGCAGCCTGGGTAGTACCCCGTTCGATACCTTTGTGCGCGTTCATCTGCCGATACTGCGGCCGTCAGTGCTGGCAGCGGGGCTGCTTGTTTTTGTAGACGTGATGAAGGAGCTGCCTGCAACGCTGGTGCTACGCCCGTTTAATTTCGACACGCTTGCGGTTGTCACGTACCAAATGGCGAGCGACGAGCGTCTTGGCCAGGCAGCTCTTCCGGCGCTGACGATTGTGGCTGCGGGTATCGTGCCGGTCGCGCTTTTATCGCGCGCCATCTCAAGCGCGAGCCGCTTTGGTCGGCGCGGGTAGACTGCGCGCGCTCCGTTCTCGAGGATCTCCCAATGGGCTATGTATTTGCCGCACCCGCGCAGGCGGTGGTTCCAGTTGACGGCATCGTCGATCTATTCCCTGTGCATCGGATTTACTGCGTCGGACGCAACTACGTTGACCACGCGAAGGAGATGGGATTTTCAGAGCGCGAAGCACCGTTCTTCTTTTCCAAGCCCGCCGATGCGGTGCTGCCCGTGCCGTTCGGCACCACCGGCGAGTTGCCTTATCCGAGCGAAACGAGCAATTTGCATCACGAGATCGAGCTCGTCGTTGCAATCGGAACACGCGGCAGCAACATTACCGCGGCGGACGCGATGAAGCATGTTTACGGCTATGCAGTCGGCCTGGACATGACGCGGCGCGATCTGCAATTTGCAATGCGCGACAAGGGCCGGCCCTGGGATGTGTCCAAGGGCTTTGATTATTCGGCGCCGATTTCGCCTATCAAGCCTGTCGCAAGTACCGGTGAGATGCTCGACGCGCAAATCTGGCTCAAGGTCAACGGCGAGCGACGACAGGACAGCAGCATCGCAAAGCTGATCTGGAGCGTTAACGAAACGATCGAGCATCTATCCAGATTTTTCGAGCTGCGCGCGGGCGATCTGATTTACACCGGCACGCCAGAAGGCGTAGGCGCGGTCAAGCGTGGTGACGAACTCGAAGGCGGTATCGAGCGCCTCGGCGCTTTGAAGGTCAGAGTCGTTTAGCAAACCATTTCAGCGATGGTGAAGCTATACAGCTACTTTCGCAGCTCGGCCTCGTATCGCGTACGCATCGCTCTGAACTACAAGGGCGTGCCGTATGAATATGCAGCGATACATCTGCTGAAGGACGGCGGTCAGCAATTCTCGGAAGCGTTTCGCGCGCTGAACGCCGATGCGCTGGTGCCGGTACTCGAGGATGAAGCGCACCTGCTCACGCAGTCGCTCGCGATCGTCGAGTATCTGGAGGAAACGGCGCCTGACCCTCCACTGATGCCGCGTGACGTCATCGAGCGCGCGTACGTGCGATCGATCGCGTCGGCGATTGCGTGCGACATACATCCGCTGAACAACCTTCGTGTGCTGCGCTACCTGGTCCGCACGCTCGGAGTTTCCGAGGAACAGAAAAACGCGTGGTACCGACACTGGGTCGAGCAGGGCCTTGCCGCGCTGGAAGCCCGACTGGTTGCGGAAGATCGCAGTGGGCGCTTTGCGCTTGGCAATGCGGTAACAATGGCCGATGTGTTTATCGTGCCGCAGATCTTCAACGCGCAGCGAATGGACTGCACGTTGAGCAATGTGCCGACTCTGATGCGCATTTTTGCGCACTGTATGGAATTGCCTGCGTTTATTGCGGCCCAACCCTCATCGCAGCCCGATGCCGAGTAGCTCCGCGGCCAGAGCTCACCGCTCACGCGGCACAGTCGCGCTAGCGATTGCCCGTGCCAGCTCGACCACAGCGCTCGCATAGAAGTAACTGCGGTTGTAGTGCAGCAGCGCGCTGAAGTTGACGGTACCGACGCGATAAAGCCGCTCGACTTCTGCGCCGTTGAGATAGGGAAGGTCGATCACCAGAACGTGCGTATCGAGCGGCAAGTCAATGTCTCCTTGCACTCCTGCTGCTGATGCGCTCGACCACGTTGCTGCGGCTTCGATGCCTCTTCCGAGCGCGTCGACCGTTGCCTCGTCGGTCATCGCATCGAGCAGGATCGGCAGATCGCGCTGCCATCCATGCGCAGCAAGATAGCTCGCCACCGATCCGATCGCATCGACTGCGCTGCCGCTCAGATCGATTTGCCCATCGCCGTTAAAGTCGACTGCGTGCTGCCGGATTGAACCCGGCATGAATTGCGGCAGACCGATTGCGCCCGCAAACGATCCCTTGATCGCAAGCGGGTCGGCGTTCTGTTCACGTACGAGCAGGAAGAACTCAGCGAGTTGCTGGCGATAAAACGCGGCGCGGCGGAGATAATCGAATGACAACGTGACCAACGCATCGAGTGTGCGGAAGTTGCCGGTCATCCGTCCAAAATAGGTCTCGACGCCAATGATGCCGGCGATAATTTCCGGCGGCACTCCGTACACCTGCTGCGCACGCTGCATCGCGGCCTGGTGGCGGCGCACGAAGGCGGCACCGGCCTGCACGCGCGGTTCATCGAGATAGCGGGCGCGGTACTCGAGCCAGTTGCGCTGGGCAAACGCGATCGGCGGTTGCATGTAGCGTTCTACTGCGGGCGAATAGCGCGCGGCTGCAAACCACTGCTCAATGCGCAGGCGTTCATAGCCGTGCAGCGCAACTAGCTCGTCGATGAACTGCCGCACCTCGGCGCGCTGCAGGTAAGGGGTGCCTGCAGCGGCCCACGCAGCCGGCGCTACGGCGACTGCAAGCGCTGCCGCCAGCCACGTGCGCCTGGTCAGCGGCGCCGTTTCCAAACGTCCAACACGTTTCAATGCGGGCTCCATTCAGCTGCCGATGCCACGCGGCCGAAAATCCCTGATCGCCCGCAATAGCATCTTGATGTCAGCACGCGCCACTGCCTCGGAGCTGCGTGAATAGCGCATCCGCTCAACGCGTGACAACAGCTTGCGGGCACGTTTGACGTCGTCAGGCATCAGCGCGCGCTTGCTGCGGCCGTACAGCTCGCGAGGGCCGAGGTGCTCTGCGGTCGCAACACCCGCACGATCCAGCCGATCCCGCAGCAGCCGGAATGCGTCTCCCAGCGGATCGCGCTCTTTGCGCGTGCGCAAGGCAAATGCCGCCATCACCGCCAGCACGATTGTGGCAATTACCGCAAGCATCAGCGCCAGACTTTCCCAATTCGGCGTTAGCCCGAGCAGACTCATCAAGTCGCGCTGTCGCTCCTGCGAATAGGAAAGCACCCACTGGTTCCACGAGTTCTGTACGGCCTCCCAGTTGAATCGTATCGATCGAAGCCACGTGATACTTCCTGCGCCGCCCGGCAGGCTGATTCCGGACTGGCGAGCGATTTCGCTGGCGCCCTGGTCAATGCGCATCGATGCCACGATTGCTGTCGGGTCGACACGGACCCACCCGCGCTCCGCGAGCCAGACTTCCGACCACGCGTGCGCATCTGATTGCCGCACCGTCACGAAGCCGTCGACCGGATTGATCTCGCCGCCCTGGTAGCCGGTTACGACGCGCGACGGCACGCCCAGCGCGCGCATCAGGAATACAAAAGCCGACGAGTAGTGCTCGCAGTAACCCTGCCGTGTATCGAACAGAAACTCGTCGATCGATTCCCGACCGAGGCGTGGTGGCGTCAACGTGTACTGATAGCCGCCACGCCGCAGAAAATCGAGCGTTGCATCGACCCGCGCCGAATCGCTGCCGGCACGGCTGCGAATCTCGTCGGCGAGTTGTCGCGTGCGTGGATTGGACCTTTGCGGCAGCTCGAGCCAGTTGCGCAGCTCGGCCTCGCTCGCGTCCGCGTTGAACCGGTAGCGAGTGAAGGACCGCAGCTCGTAGCGCACACGCTGGCGCACGAGGTCGCCGGCGATGATTTGCATTTCAGGGGTCATCCGCACCGGGAACGTGCTGATTTCCGGCAGTGCAGCGGGCGCTTCGAGTGCGAACAACCAGTCGCGGTTGTGCGATTCGAGCGTCACTGAATACGACACAAGCGAACGTGCGTCGCCCTGGATCGAAACCTGGGGGGCGTCGCTGGACCGCTGCAGCGGCAGCCATGCGCGACTGGTGAAGGTTCCGAACACCGGCCCCCGCCAGTACAGCTTGTCATTGCTCGGCGGCGCGCCGTCAAACTTTGCGCGGAACGCTATCTCGGTTGATTCGAGCAATCGGCTGATCGTGCCTGGCGCCATCGAGTTGGAAAGCCCGGTGCTGCCCGTGCTCATGTCGCTCGGCGTTCCCCACAATGGACCTGAGATGCGCGGGAACAGAACGAACAGCACGGCAGTCAGCGGTATCGCTTTCAGCAACGTCCAGCCGACCATCTTCAATTTTCGCCCCGCCGGCAGATCGGTTTCTTCGAGATTCACGCTGATCAGGACAAAGAAAAGTGCTGCCACGGCAAGCAGCGACATGACGGCGACGTGAATCTCCTGGCCGTTCAAAAACTGCGTGAGCAGGATGAAGAACGACAGAAATATCACCACGAAGATGTCGCGGCGTGCGCGCATCTCCAGCAGCTTCAGTCCCATTAGCAGCAACAGAAAAGTCACACCCGCCTGTTGGCCGACAAGGGTCCGGTATTGCACATAGACAACCGCCGCAGCTGCCGCCAGCAACGGAAGCATCAGCAACCGGCTTGGCACCTGCCTTTGTGTCAACGTCAGAAACGCGCGCCAGGTCAGCAGCAACACAATCACCGTCGTCGCCCACCAGACCAGATGTTCGAAGTGCGGCACCACGACGAACGTCACAGCAAGCAGCAGCACCAGCATATCGCGTCGCTCGCGCGCTGCGCTCGATACTTGCGGCGCGAAGAGCAACGTGAACGGCGCCAGGTTGCGCTTGACCCGGCCGCGCAGGGTTGCAGGAGGAGGCGCGACCGCTGACACGTGTCAGCCCTGACAAACCGCTAGCGCGGTCAGACAATGTTCGCGGTGCTCAGAGCCGCCGGCGATGAAGATCATTGCGTCGGGTAACTTCACTCCATAGCGCGTGTGCGACGCTTCCGCATCGAGAACCCATCGGGTCAATCGCGACAGCTTTCCTTCGATCCCAAGCACTTCCGGTAATTCGTCGTAGTCGAGCATCAACTCGCCGCCGCCAGCGGATTCGAATTGTTTGACTGAGAGGTCGTCGGATCGTGCGGCCAGTTTCCATGCAATCATTTTGTGCGGATCGCCCGCCTGGTATGGCCGCACGCCTGCAAAGTCGTCACCGCTGGAAATGATTCCTCCGCTTTCTCCCGATCCTGCGCCACTGACCGGCAACGGTGGCGCGTCCGGTTCTGGGGCCGGATAGACCGTTGCGATCAGTGCCGGCGTTAGGTACGACCACGCTCGCCAGAGACCGAATGGATAACGCGTCTCAACGGTCATCCGTGGCGCAGGCAAGCGGCCGCGCAGCGGCGCGGGTAAGGGCACTGACACCGTTCTGAGACCGCGCGCCGGCAGCTCAACCGACACCACTGCTCTCTCGCTGTCGCCTGCTGAGCGGCTGAACAGGCGAAACGGTTCGGCGGGTGGGCCAAATGAAAAGCGCAACGCAAAGCGATCGACCATCGTAGGGTTGGTCGCAGTGACCTGAAACGTTGCAACGTCGCCCGCATAAACCGGCTCAACGCCGGCAGCGCGCAGAACAACCTGGGCAAGGTTCGAATGCGTGCTGTGCATCCCAACCACCGCCATGCTCGCGACCAGAAACGTCAGCAAGTAGCCGAGCTGCAGCATGTAGTTGATTGATCCGACCAGCAGGATCAGCGTCACGACGCCAAAGGCCAAGCCCGGCGCGGTTGGCAGAATGTAGACGCGCCGCCTGTCGAGCGTGACTTCGCCTGCCTCGGGCCCACGTCGCCCACTGATCCAGTCAGCAACGCGAATCAGGACAGCGTTGCCAAGGCCCATCAGGGGACAGCGACTGCACCGATCAGCTGCGACACGAGTTCCTTGCCGTGCAGAGCGCGGCCGCTTTCGCGGCTCGTCGCGTGCAGCCGATGACCGGCCACGCACGGCATGATGTTTTGCACATCTTCCGGGATCACGTGCTCACGTCCGTCGAGCCACGCCCAGGCGCGCGCGGCTGCGAGCAGCGCGAGCCCGCCACGCGGGCTGAGCCCTTCGGCGTACTTTCCCGATGCGCGCGTGTGGGCAATCAGCGCCTGGATGTAGTCGAGCAACGAGGCCGAGACGTACACCTTCTTGACCTCTGCTTGCGCGGCGATCAGATCCGCCGGTCGCGCGGTGGCGTTCAATGTCTTCAACATATCGCGCCGCGCCTCGCCCGAAAGCAGCAACCGTTCGGCAGCGCGATCCGGATAGCCAAGGCTGATGCACATCAAAAAGCGATCGAGCTGCGATTCCGGCAATGGAAAGGTGCCGACCTGGTGTAACGGATTCTGGGTTGCAATTACGAAAAAAGGGTTTGGCAGCGGGCGCGACAGGCCATCGACGGATACCTGATTTTCTTCCATCGCTTCGAGCAGCGCACTTTGCGTCTTGGGGCTCGCGCGATTGATCTCATCCGACAAAAGCACCTCTGTGAAGATCGGCCCCGGGTGAAACACAAACTGGCCACTGTTGCGCTCGTACACCGAGACGCCAATGACGTCGGACGGCAGCAGATCGCTGGTGAATTGAATCCGCCGGAACGGCAGACCCAGCGATATCGCAATCGCGTGGGCCATCGTGGTCTTGCCGACACCGGGCGCATCTTCGATCAACAGATGGCCGCCGGCGAGCAAGCACGTCAGGCTCTGCCGTATCGGCAACGTCTTTCCTACGATGATCTGGCCAATCTGGGTGGCGGTCGCGCGAAACTTCTCTAACATGGTGCGAACCGCCTGGAGGGAAGTGATTGATGCAAACGGGTTTGTTCACGCATCGCGCATGTTCGTTGCATGAAATGGGCTCTTGGCACCCTGAGCGTCCCGAGCGCCTGTCCGCAATTCAGGACCACTTGATCTCGACCGGCCTCGCGCCGCATCTCGCTTACTACGATGCACCGCTCGCATCGGTTGAAGTCCTGCAGCGCGCGCACAGTGCCGACTACATCGAACATTTGCAGTCTAGCGTACCGAGTAACGGATATCAGCCGCTTGACCCCGATACTTCGATGAATGCGCATACGCTGGATGCGGCGCTGCGCGCTGCGGGTGCTGTGGTCGACGCGACGGACCGTGTCGTCGATGCGCAGATTGCCAATGCGTTCTGCGCAGTCCGCCCCCCCGGTCACCACGCACGGAAGTCGGCTGCGATGGGATTTTGTTTCCTCAACAGTGTGGCGGTCGGAGCGCGGCATGCGCTCGAGGCCCACGGCCTGCAACGGGTCGCAATCATCGATTTCGATGTGCATCATGGCAATGGAACCGAGGAGATTTTTCTGGACGACGAAAGGGTGCTGATGGCCAGCTTTTTTCAGCATCCGTTTTACCCGTATAGCGGAGCGGTAAACCGCGCGAAAAACATGGTGAATGTGCCGCTTGCGGCCGGAACAAAGGGAGATGTGGCGCGCAAGGTGGTTGACGACGTGTGGTTGCCTCGCCTCAACGAGTTTGAACCCCAGATGGTTTTCATCTCTGCGGGTTTTGACGCCCATAGGGAAGATGACCTTGGGCAGATGGCGCTGGTTGAGTCCGATTACGTCTACATCACCGAGCGGCTGATGGAAGTTGCGGCCGAACATGCAGAGGGGCGCATCGTGAGCTCGCTCGAAGGAGGCTACAACCTCAGTGCGCTGGCACGCAGCGTCGGAGCGCACGTGAAGACGCTGGCGCGCCTCTGACAGCGGCGATGAGCGGGCAGATATTCGACGAAGGTTTGCAACGGAATGCGGCGAACTTCGCGCCACTTTCGCCGCTGCCTTTTCTGGAGCGGGCGGCAACCGTTTTTCCGGGTTTGCAGGCAGTGATCCACGGAAGCGGCACTGGAGCACAACGGCTTACGTGGTCTGAGTTGTATGCGCGATGCCGGTGCCTTGCGTCCGCGCTGTCACAGACGGGCCTGGCGCGTGGCGACACGGTGGCAGTCATGCTGCCCAACACGCCCGCGATGATCGAGGCGCATTTCGGCATTCCGATGACGGGAGCAGTTTTAAACGCTTTGAATACGCGCCTCGATCCGGCGTCTATTGCATTTCAGCTGAATCACGGTGAAGCAAAAATTCTGATCACCGATCGCGAATTCGCGCCGACCATCAAGGCCGCGCTGGCGATCATTGATCGTGAATTGACGGTGATCAATGTCGACGACCCGATCTACGACGGCGCGCGCGATTCGCTCGGCACGCTTGACTATGAGGCGTTTCTCGCCCAGGGCTCGGCCGACTATCTGTCTTCAGCACCAGCCGACGAGTGGGACGCGATTGCGCTCAACTACACCTCAGGCACCACCGGCAATCCAAAGGG
>Ga0136634_10000769_pt1 | contig 13109 bp, 10 predicted proteins | sample AntDrymUQ8332106_2_FD_104654 | JGI IMG/M metagenome (GOLD analysis project Ga0136634, IMG submission 104654) | Polar desert sand microbial communities from Dry Valleys, Antarctica - metaG UQ833 (21.06) | ecosystem: Environmental > Terrestrial > Soil > Desert | place: Antarctica: Dry Valley... | reverse complement strand
CTTGATGGTGTGCGCCAGAATGACCGTCGGCTGGCCGACGTGCTTGGTGGCGGCGTCGAAGGCGGCGTACACCTTGCGGTAGTCGTGACCACCGCGCGGCAGCTTCTCGATCTGCTTGTCGGTCATGTGCTCGACCATCTTGCGCAGCCGGGGGTCGGCACCGAAGAAGTGCTCGCGGTTGTAGGCGCCGTCCTCCACCGAGTAGGTCTGGAACTGGCCGTCGGGGGTGGCGTTCATCTGGTTGACCAGGACGCCGTCGACGTCACGCGCCAGCAGGGAGTCCCACTCGCGACCCCAGATCACCTTGATCACGTTCCAGCCGGCTCCACGGAAGGTCGACTCGAGCTCCTGGATGATCTTGCCGTTGCCGCGCACCGGGCCGTCGAGCTGCTGCAGGTTGCAGTTGATCACCCAGGTGAGGTTGTCGAGCTCCTCGCGAGCGGCGACGCCGATGGCGCCGAGCGACTCCGGCTCGGCCATCTCGCCGTCGCCGAGGAAGGCCCATACATGCTGGCCGGAGGTGTCCCGGATCTCGCGGTTCGTCAGATAGCGGTTGAAGCGGGCCTGGTAGATCGAGTTGATCGCGGTCAGGCCCATGGAGACCGTGGGGAACTCCCAGAAGTCCGGCATCAACCGCGGGTGTGGGTAGGACGGCAGTCCCTGGCCGACTCCGTGCTGGACCTCCTGGCGGAAGCGCAGGAGCTGCTCTTCGGTGAGCCGGCCCTCGAGGTAGGCGCGTGCGTAGATGCCGGGGGAGGCGTGCCCCTGGATGTAGATCTGGTCCCCGCCCCCGGGGTGCTCCTTGCCGCGGAAGAAGTGGTTGAAGCCGACCTCGTACAGGCTCGCGGCTGACTGGTAGGTGGCGATGTGTCCGCCGACCTCGAGCCCGGGCCGGTTGGCGTCGGAGACCATCACTGCGGCGTTCCAGCGGATGAACGCCCGGATGCGGCGCTCGGTCTCCTCGTCGCCTGGGAACCAGGGTTCGCGCTCGGGGGCGATGGTGTTGATGTAGTCGGTGCTGCGCAGCGCAGGCACGCCGATCTGCTGCTCCCGGGCCCGCTCGAGCAGGCGGAGCATCAGGTAGCGGGCTCGGTCGCGGCCGCGATCGCTGACCAGGGCGTCGAACGACGCGAGCCAGTCCTGGGTCTCGTCCGGGTCGATGTCAGGCAGCTGGGTCGGCAGGCCTTCATGGATCACCGAGGTACGCCGAGTGTCGGCGGGCTTGTGGGTGGTGTCTTCGGAGTCGCTCACCTGTTCATGGTGTCACTTCTGGGCAGCAGAGAGAATCTACCGATCGGTAAGCGCCACTGTCGGCCCGAAGGGTGGACCAGGGACGCGTGGGGTTGCGCCGGACACCCGGGTCGGGTGGACTACGGACACCGGAGCCCCCGATGAGCGGTGGGTGACTCCGCCGAGAACGAGGTACTGGAGGCAAACAGGTGAGCCCGAGCGCAGACCGCGCGGACGTCCAGCTGGGTGATCGGTTGGGGATGAAGCCCGGCACGGTGGTGCAGGAGCTCGGCTGGGATGACGATGTCGACGACTCCATCCGTGCTGCGATCGAGGACGCGATCGACTCCGACCTGGTGGCCGGCGACTATGGCGACGTTGTGGACGTCGTACTCCTCTGGTGGCGCGACGATGACGGGGACCTGGTCGATGCTTTGATGGACTCCCTGACCGACCTCGTGCGGGGTGGGCCGGTCTGGCTGCTGACTCCGAAGGTGGGGCGGCCTGCAGCCGTGGATGCCGCCGACGTGGCCGAAGCCGCGCCAATTGCGGGACTTTCCACGACCACGACCGTTGCGGTGGGCAAGGAATGGACGGGGACGCGACTTGTAGCCCCCAAGAACCACTGACCCGCCGCACAGGAGGGCACGGCCCGGATGTTCCAGCAGCTGCAGAAACAGGCCATGCGTCATGTCCGGATGGTCAAGGTGATGGCGGCGTCGGGGGTGATCCGGCCCTACGGCCCGGTGAAGCTCGCGGGGGTCGGCAAGACGATCCTCGACTGGGGCATCGGGTTCGCCGGCGGGGTCGGCGCCCTCGCTATCCGCTCACCCCAGGACGTGGGTCTGATCGACGAGCTCGGCGAGCTGACCTGGTCAGAGATCGACGAGCGTGCCACGCGGCTTGCGCACGGGCTCAAGGACGTCGGCGTCGAGGAAGGGGACAGTGTCGCACTGTTGTGCCGTAACCACCGCTACTTCGTGGAGGCCTCGACGGCGCTCTCGAAGCTCGGGGCGGACATCCTCTACCTGAACACAGCGTTCTCGGCTCCCCAGCTCGGAGAGGTGTGCGAACGGGAGCAGCCCGCGGCGATCATCTACGACGACGAGTTCACCAACCTGATCGACAAGTCCGGCATCGACGTCGCGCGGGTGATTGCCTGGCGCGGCGGCGAGACCGCAGACGTCCCGCAGGTCGAGGACCTGATCGAGAAGGGCTCGTCCGACAAGCTCCCCGTGCCGGAGCACACCACCCGGCCGGTCATCCTCACCTCCGGCACGACGGGGACTCCCAAGGGGGCTCCCCGCGGAGAGTCCAGCATCGACGGCGCGGTCGCGCTCCTCTCGAAGATCCCGTTCAGGGCCGGGGGCACCACCTACATCGCCGCGCCGCTCTTCCACACCTGGGGCTGGGCCCACCTGAACATGGCGATGCTGCTCGGCTCGACGATGGTGCTGCGTCGCAAGTTCGATGCGGCTGAGTGTCTCGAGACCCTCCAGAAGTACGACTGCGACGCACTCATCGTCATCCCGGTGATGATGCAGCGGATCATGAGGCTCGGCGCGGATGAACGGTCCGGGGACTTCTCGAAGCTCAAAGTCGTCGCCGCGTCGGGCTCGGCGCTGCCCGGGGACCTCGCCACGGACTGGATGGACGCCTTCGGCGACACCCTCTTCAACACCTACGGCTCGACCGAGGTCGCGTGGGCCACGATCGCGCGGCCCTTGGACATGCGTGAGGCGCCCGGCACGGCAGGCAAGGCGCCGTACAACACCGTGGTCAAGATCTATGGCGAGGACGGCAAGCTGGTCGAGCAGGGCGAGTCGGGCCGCATCTTCGTCGGCAACACCATGCTCTTCGGTGGCTATACCGGTGAGCAGGACGAGCGCAAGGAGATGATCGACGGCCTGATGTCGAGCGGCGACATCGGCCGGCTGGACCAGGAGGGTCGGCTGTTCGTCGAGGGTCGTGACGACGAGATGATCGTCTCCGGCGGCGAGAACGTATTCCCCAAGGAGGTCGAGGACTGCCTCTCGCGCCATGACGACGTCGAGGACGTGGCCGCAATCGGAATCGACGACGAGGACTACGGCAAGCGCCTGCGTGCCTTCGTGGTCACGTCTGGTGAGGTCGATGGGGACACCCTCAAGGCGCACGTCAAGCACAACCTGGCGGGCTACAAGGTGCCGCGCGAGATCGTCTTCCTCGACGAGCTGCCGCGCAACTCGACCGGCAAGGTCCGCAAGCTGGACCTCAAGGAGTACGACGCGCACGGGGAACCCAGCAGGGGTTCGGAGGACTGATGTCCAGTTCGTCACTCGTTGCTGGCACCATGACGGCATGACCCTGGCGATCGGCGATCCGGCTCCTGACTTCACCCTCAGGGACCAGCACGGCCAGGACATCACCCTCTCGTCGTACGCGAAGGGCAAGGCGGCGCTGATCGTGTTCTACCCGTTTGCGTTCAGCGGCGTCTGCACCGGTGAGCTGACCGGACTGCGTGACCGGCTAGGCGACTTCGAGACAGACCACAGCACCCTGATCGCGGTGAGCTGCGACCCGATGTATGCGCAGCGGGCCGTGGCCGACCGCGACGGCATCTTCTTCCCGCTGCTCAGCGACTTCTGGCCGCATGGGGTGACCACGAAGGACTACGGCGTGTTCGACGAGATCTCCGGGGCCCCCAAACGGTCCTCGTTCGTCGTCGACAAGGCGGGGCGGGTGGGCTGGGTAAGGCACAACGCGACCGGTGCGGCTCGCGACCTCGACGAGCACGCGCGCGCGCTTTCCGACCTGGTCTAGTTCTTAGGGACCATTTTTCGCCGAATCCCTTGGAACCCGGCCCGCACTAGTGCACTCTTTCCCTTGTCGCGCCGCTGGTGACCCGAGACGCCAGCGGCGCGACTTTATCTTTGTCCGGACTCGGGCGGGTTTGCCCGCCGGCCCCCGGGACCCCCTGTGCGGGTGCGCTCGGCGGCCGGCCCGAGACGGCTCCCGTAGTCTGTGCGCGCGTGTGATCGGGGCCGGACCTGCCGGCCGGTGGTCTCCGGGGCGTATAGCTCAGCGGTAGAGCACCTCGCTTACAACGAGGTGGTCGCAGGTTCGATCCCTGCTGCGCCCACGTTCTGCCGGTAGGTTCTGCCCCTGACCGGCGTCGTGCTCGTCGTGTTCTCCGGCGCGCCGATCGCCACCAGCCTCTGGCCGTTCATCCGGCCGAAGCTGAGTCGACCGATCTCCTGAGCGTGGCCCCGTAGTATTCGGTCGTGTCCGATGCCCTGTATCTCGTGGCGGGCTTCGCGATCCTGCTCGCGGCGGTGCTGCCGTCGACCTTGAGCCGACTGGCGATCTCGCCGCCGATGGTCCTGCTGGCCGCGGGCATGGGGATGGGCCTGCTCCCGGTGGGTAGCGACGAGCTCCTCGACCCGGTCAGCAACCGGGCGATGGTCGAGCAGGTGACCCAGTTCGCCGTACTCCTGGCGCTGATGGGTGTGGGGCTGGCGCTCGACCGCCCCCTGCGACTGCGCAGGCCGCAGGAGTGGCGACGCTGGTCCGCGACCTGGCGGCTGCTGCTCGCCGCGATGCCCCTGACCATCGGTGCCGTCTGGCTGCTCGGCTGGTGGGGTCTGGGGATGGCTCCGGCAACGGCTCTGCTGCTCGGTGCCGTCCTCGCCCCCACGGACCCGGTGCTGGCGGGGGATGTGCAGGTCGGTGGACCTGACGTCCAGAGCCAGGTGGAGGAAGAAAGCGACGAGCGGCACGAGGTCCGGTTCGCGCTCACCTCGGAGGCGGGACTCAACGACGGACTCGCCTTCCCGTTCGTCTACGCCGCGATCTTCCTGCTCGAGAAGGGCACGTCGTGGTCCTGGGTCGGGACGTGGGTGGCCTGGGAGCTCGTGGGCAAGGTGGTGGTCGGGTTCCTGGTTGGTGCGTTCGTGGGGTGGCTGCTCGCGAAGCTGGCGTTCCGTGCTCGCCGGATGTCCCTGCGCCTGGCCGAGCAGGGCGAGCCGCTATTGGCCCTGGCCGCGCTGGCGACCTCCTTCGGTGCCGCGGAGCTGGCCGGGGGTTATGGCTTCATCGCGGTGTTCTGCTGCGGGATGGCCATCCGCAACGCCGAGCGGAGCCACGACTACCAGGAGGCGATGCACGGTGTCGTCGAACGCCTGGAGCGCCTGCTCACCCTCCTCGTCCTGCTCTGCCTCGGCATCGCGATGACGCGCGGACTGCTCGACGCGCTGGACTGGCGGGGTGCAGGGGTGGCCGTCGCGCTGGTCCTGCTGATCCGCCCGCTCTCAGGCGTGGTCAGCCTGATGCCGTTCGCACGGCGTGGACACGGGATGGACTTGCGGGAACGACTGGTCACCGCCTTCTTCGGTGTCCGCGGGGTCGGCTCGCTGTTCTACCTGGCGTACGCCGCGGGTCACGGGCACTTCGATGACGTCCGCTGGCTGTGGGCGACGGTCGCGTTCACCATCGCGCTGTCGGTGGTGGTTCACGGCGTCCTCGCCAAGCCGGCCATGAACTGGCTGGACGGACGTGTGGCTAGGGTGGGCAGCACCCGAGAAGTGAGGGAGTCACTACTGTGATCGTGCCGTTCTCTGCCGCCGACTTTCTGGACCGTGCCTTGGCGGTGTACGCCGACCGTGTCGGCATCATCGACGAACCCGACCAACCCGCCGCGTCGCTCGGCGAGGTGACCTACGCGCGAGTGGGCGAGCTTGCCCGGGCGCAAGCCGCGAAGCTCGACGAGCTCGGCATCGGCTTCGGCGACCGGGTCGCCTACGTCTCGCACAACAGCGCGCGGCTTTTCACTTCGTTCTTCGGGGTCACCGGCCACGGCCGCGTCCTGGTGCCGATCAACTTCCGGCTCTCCGTCGAGGAGGTGAAGTACATCGTCGAGCACTCCGGGGCGCGGGTGCTCTACGTCGACCCGGAGCTCGAGGACGCGCTGAAAGGTGTCCAGTGCGAGCACAGGTTCCTGATCGGCGACGACGAGGACATGTATGTGGCTGGTGGAGCTGTGGGGGGCAAGGAGCCCGAGCCGTGGGAGCACGACGAGAGCGCGACGGCGACGATCAACTACACCTCGGGCACCACGGCCCGCCCCAAGGGTGTGCAGATCACCCACCGCAACATCTGGACCAACGCCATCACCTTCGCTCTGCACACCGGGGTGACCGATCGTGACGTCTACCTGCACACCCTGCCGATGTTCCACTGCAACGGTTGGGGAATGCCGTTCGCGATGACCGGCATGGGCGTCAAGCAGGTTGCGATCCGCAAGATCGACGGTGCGGAGATCCTGCGTCGTGTGGAGGAGCACGGTGTCACGGTGATGTGCGCGGCCCCAGCCGTCGTCTCCTCGGTGCTCGAGGCCGCCGAGACCTGGGAGGGGGAGATCCCCGGCCGCGACAAGGTGCGTGTGGTCGTGGCGGGGGCGCCGCCGCCCACCAAGACGGTGGCCCGGGTCGAGGCGGAGCTCGGCTGGGAGTTCATCCAGATCTACGGCCTCACCGAGACCTCGCCGCTACTGACCGTCAACCGTACGCGCGCCGAGTGGGACGATCTGTCCCGCGAGGAGCGCGCGACGAAGCTGATCCGCGCCGGGCAGCCGGCCATCGGCGTCACCCTGAAGATCGACGAGCAGGGAGAGGTGCTGGCTCGGTCCAACGTGATCCTCGAGGGCTACTGGGACCAACCCGAGGACAGCAAGGTCGCGCTGCGCGACGGATGGTTCCACACCGGCGACGGCGGTGTCATCGGCGATGACGGTTACCTGACCATCCAGGATCGCAAGAAGGACGTGATCATCACCGGCGGCGAGAACGTGTCCTCCATCGAGGTCGAGGACGTGATCTTCTCCCACCCCGACGTCGCGGAGGTCGCGGTGATCGGCGTACCCCACGAGAAGTGGGGCGAGACGATCAAGGCGCTCGTGGTCAAGACCGAAGGGTCCGAGCTCACCGAGCAGGAGCTGATCGACTACTGCAAGTCGAAGGTGGCGCGCTACAAGGCGCCCTCGTCAATCGAGTTCCGGGAGGTGCTGGCCCGCACCGCGACCGGGAAGCTGCAGAAGTTCAAGCTCAGGCAGCAGTACTGGGAGGGCCGCGACAGCCAGGTCAACTAGCATCGCGAAAGTGACGCCCACCTTCCTGAACACGTCGTTCGTGATCTGTGCGACGCCCGGCACCGGCGCACTGTTCACGCTGGGAGCGGGACTGGCGGCCCTGCTGCACGCAAGTGAGGTCGCCTTCGCGGTGATCAAGTATCTCGGCGTCGCCTGCCTGGAGTATCTCGCGTGGGCGACGGGCGGGACAAGGGCGCACGGGCGATCGACGGCGGGCAGGAGCCTCGTCCGGCTCGTCAGGTGATCTTCACGGCGATCACGATCAACCTGTTGAACCCCAAGCTCCCGACCTTCTTCTTCGCGTTCCTGCCGCAGTTCGTGCCGGCCGACGACCCGAACTCGCTCCGCACATGCTGGGACTGAGCCTGGTCTTCGCAGTGATGACCTTCGCGGTGTTCGCTGTCTACGGACTGATGGCGGCCGCGACCCGGAGCGGTTCCTGCGCAACCCCAGTGGCTCGCCCGCCTCCGGAGACTGTTCGCCGCGTCGTTCCTGGTGCTCAGCGGCCGACTGGCGGTCGAGTCCCGCTAGACGGGTATGACGTGACCGCCTTGGGTTGAGGGGGTTGCGGGCTGGGGCCTCACGCACACATGTTCGTGGGTTGTCGAGCAGATTCCCCTGCCCGGCCTATCCGACAGTTGTGGGAGGCCCCAGTGATCTATCAGCGTACGAGTGTTGGGCTGGACGTGCACGCACGATCGGTGGTCGCGGCCGCGATCGACGGTCAGACCGGAGAGATCCACCGCCGCACGATGACCCCGGGGTTCGGCGAGACCTTGTCGCGGGTCGGGTCATTGCCGGGCCCGGTCAGGGTGACTTATGAGGCCGGTCCGACCGGTTTCGGTCTGGCTCGGTTCCTGGCTGATGCCGGGGTGGAGTGCTTGGTGGCGGCGCCGTCGAAGTTGCAGCGTCCGGCCGGTGACCGGGTCAAGACCGACAAGTCCGATGCGCTGCACCTGGCGCGGCTGCTGCACCTGGGCGAGATCGTCGAGGTCACCGTGCCTGACGTGGAGACCGAAGCAGCCCGGGACCTGGTGAGGGCTCGTGAGGACGTCCGCGGGGAGCTGATGTCGGCACGACACCGGGTCTCGAAACTGTTGCTACGCAAGGGCATCGTCTACTACGGCGGGAAGGCCTGGACCGCCAAGCACGAGACCTGGCTGCGGTCCCACCGGTTCGACCAGCCGGCGTTGCAGCTGGCCTACGACACCTCGTTCGAGTCGATGTTGCTGACCGCGGGGCGCCGCGACCGGCTCGATGAGGCGATCGGTCAGATGGCTGCCGACAGTGTGTTCACCCCGGTGGTCACCCGGCTCGGGTGCTTGCGGGGTGTCTCGACGTTGACGGCGTTCGGGCTCGCGGTCGAGATCGGCGACTGGCACCGTCTGAGTGGGCGTTCGATCGGTGCCTATCTGGGGCTGGTGCCCACCGAGTCCTCCTCGGGAGCCACCCGGTCCCAGGGTGGGGTCACCAAGACCGGCAACGGTCACGCCCGCCGCCTGCTGGTCGAGGCGGCCTGGCACCACCGAGCGCCCTACCGGACTCCTGGGGCCACGATCCGCAAGCGCTGGGAGGCCGCGTCCCCGACAGCGGTCGCCCGGGGCAACGCCGGCAACCGGCGCCTGAACACCCGGTGGCAGGTCTTCTCGGCCCGCAAGAAGCGCAGCGTGGTCGCCAACGCCGCGATCGCCCGCGAGCTCGCCGGCTGGTGCTGGTCACTGGCCGTGCTCGAGGAGTAGGCGACAGCCCCCCGAAGACGACCGGTCAGTGAGCAACGATGGCGACGGCAGCGCCAGGAGTGACCAGCGATGAGGCTATGAGCAATCCCCAAGCCTGCTTGAGGATCACGCCCGACATCTAGATCAGCGACGCACTCCAGCCGGAACAACCGTCCTGCGGTAGCCAACCCGCGAATATTAGAGTGACCCGCGCGTCGAGAAGACACGCTCGTCGCCACCAACGACCACCGACCGGTCTACCAAGGAGCGGCGTCCGGGACGACGGTTCTGGGCGCCGCTTCGCCCTGCCCTCTTGACAGCAAGCCCGCCATATTAGCCTCGAGCCGTGCCGACCCTGGGAGAGATCACCGCATTGCTTGACGAGTGGTTCCCGCCGCACCTGGCGGACGACTGGGATGCTGTCGGGCTGGTCCTCGGCGACCCGTCCGTCGACGTACGCCGCATCCTGCTGGCCGTCGACCCCGCGACGGCAGTCGCCGACGAAGCGATCTGGTACGACGCCGACCTCCTCGTCACCCACCACCCGTTGTTCCTGAAGGGGGTGCACGGGTTCGCGGCCACCGATCCGAAGGGTCGGCTCGCGCACCGCCTCGTGAGCAACGGCTGCGCGCTGTTCACCGCGCACACCAACGCCGACTCTCCTGTCGGGGGCGTCTCGGAGTCGCTTGCGCTGGCAGTGGGCCTGGCCGACTCCCGGCCACTCGAACCCCGGCCTCGGGAGCTGGACAAGTTCGTGGTCTTCGTCCCGGTTGCCGCCGCGGAGCGGGTGCGCTCAGCGATGGCGACGGCCGGGGCGGGCCGGATCGGTGACTACGACCACGCCTCGTTCACCTCACCCGGTGAGGGTCGGTTTCGTGCGCTCGACGGCGCTTCGCCGGCGATCGGCTCGGTCGGTGAGCTGGCGACCGTCGATGAGGTGCGCGTCGAGATGGTGGCCGGTCGGAGGCAGCGCGGCGAGGTCCTCGCGGAGCTGAGAGCTGCCCATCCCTACGAGGAACCGGCCTACGACATCATCGAGCTCGCCTCCGAGGACGACCACAGCGACGGATCGGGCCGGATCGGCCACCTTCCGAAGCCAACCAGCCTGCGGGAGTTCGCGGAACGGGTCGCCGCGGCCCTGCCCACCACGGCCCATGGAGTCCGCGTCGCGGGCGACCCGGACCAGCCGATCGAGACCGTCGCACTGTGCGGGGGAGCCGGGGACTTCCTGCTCGACCGGGCCCGAGCAGCGGGGGCTGACGTCTACCTCACCTCGGACCTACGCCACCACCCCGCCTCCGAGCTGTGCGAGCACGGGGCTCCGGCGCTGGTCGATGTCGCCCACTGGGCTGCCGAGTCTGCCTGGCTGCCGGTGCTTCGACGTCGGCTGGTCGCCGCACTGGGAGATACGGTTGAGGTCATTGTCAGTGCGACGAACACCGACCCGTGGACCTTCCGGGTCTGAGATCACAACTACATCAGGAGAATCCTCTGAAAGCCGACCCGTTCGTCCAGCTCAAGCTGCTCGACGTCCAGGAGCTCGACTCCCGGATCGACACCCTGACCTATCAGCTCAGCTCGATCCCGGAGGCGGACCGGCTGCGCGAGCTCGCAGGGCGTCGTACGGCCGTCGCGAACGCCGTCCGAGACCTGCGCATCGAGGTCGACGACCTGACCGCCGAGCAGAAGCGCGCGGACGTCGACGTCGAGCAGGTCAAGACGCGCCGGGCTCGCGACCAGGGGATGATCGACGCCGGCCAGATCAAGGACCCCAAGGCGCTGGAGCGGATGCTCGGCGAGCTGGAGTCACTGCACCGCAGGATCAACTCCCTCGAGGACACCGAGCTCGAGGTGATGGAGCGTCAGGAGTCGGCGCAGGCCTCCCTCGACGCGCGGACCGCTGAGCTCGATGCCATGGAGGGCGAAGAGGCGCAGCTCCGTGCGGCGTTCGAGAAGCAGGCGGGCCAGCTGCAATCCGAGCTGGGGTCGGCCAAGGCGGAACGTGTCGCCACGGCGTCCGGGGTCTCGGCCGACCTGCTGGCCCTGTACGAGAAGCTGCGCGTCCAGAAGCAAGGCGTCGGGGCGGCCGCGCTGCGTCGACGCGAGTGTGGTGGCTGCCGGCTCGCGTTGAACGCGTCAGACCTCGGCCTGATCGCGAAGGCCCCCTCCGATGAGGTCATCCGCTGCGAGGACTGCAGCCGGATCCTGGTGCGCACCGGGGAGTCCGGTCTTTGACCGCCCCGCGACCCCACCGGTCCGTGGTCGTCGAGGCCGACGGTGCGTCCCGGAACAACCCCGGTCCGTCCGCGTACGGCGCGCTGCTCCGGGACCCGGACACCGGTGAGGTGATCGCCGAGCGCGGGGAGGCCATCGGCGTCGCCACCAACAACGTCGCGGAGTACCGCGGCCTGATCGCCGGGCTCGAGCTCGCCGCCCAGCACGCTCCCGGGGCCGACATCGAGGTCCGGATGGACTCCAAGCTGGTCGTCGAGCAGATGAGCGGGACCTGGAAGGTCAAGCACCCCTCGATGAAGCCACTCGCCGCGGAGGCGCAGCGGCTGGCACCGGTCGGCACGTCGTACACCTGGGTGCCACGTGCCGAGAACGCCGCCGCGGATCGATTGGCCAACAAGGCACTCGACGCCCCCGAGGGAACCCCGAAGCGGGGCTGGGGACCTCCGGGCAAGCCCACCACCCTCGTCCTCGTCCGGCACGGCGTCACCGAGCACACCCTCGGCAAGCTGTTCTCCGGCGGGCTGGCGAGCAGCAACCCACCTCTGAACGACCAGGGTCGCGAACAGGCCAGGGAGACCGGGGTGTGGCTCGCCCCGCTGGCGGGCACGTTCGACGCGCTGGTGAGCTCCCCGGTGCGGCGTACCCGCGAGACCGCGGAGATCCTCGCTGAGTTCCTGGACCTCGAGATCGAGGAGGAGCCGGGGATCGCCGAGATGGAGTTCGGCATCTGGGACGGAATGAGCTTCACCGAGGTGCACGAGCAGTTCCCCGACGAGATCTCGTCCTGGCTGGGCGACCTCGAGTCGGCGCCCCACGGTGGCGAGTCGTTCCGGGTGGTGGAGAAGCGCGTCTTCGAGGGGCGCGACCGCATCGTCTCGTCCTACGCAGGGAAGACGGTGGTGGCGGTCAGTCACGTGACCCCGATCAAGACCCTGGTGGCCGACGCGCTGGGTGCACCCCTGGAGGCGGTCTACCGGATGGAGCTGGCTCCGGCGTCGGTGACGGTGATCTCCTATTTCCGCGGTGGCCCGGACGGGGACATGCCGATGGCCAACCTGCGCCTCTACAACGGGCGGCCCACCGAGGTCTTCGGATAGGGACGATCAGAGCTCCTCGACGATCACGTCGAGCTGTTGCGTCGTCGCGTCGAGCTCGACCTTCCAGCCCAGGCCGGTGATCTCATCGGCCAAGCGGACGGGACTCGAGGGCGAGACTCCGCTCTCTAGCAGAGCACGGACGAGGCGGCCCTTCGTGGCCTTGTTGAAGTGGCTCACCACCTTGCGCTGCGCACCGACCTGGTGGAGGACACGCACGGTCGCGACCTTGCTCGCGAGGTCGCGATGAGGACGCCAGAAGCCGGCATAGGTGGTGGAGCGCAGGTCGACCACGAGGCCGTTCCCGGCGGCCTCGCGCACCACCGGGTCGAGCACCGAGCGCCAGTGCGCGGAGACCACGCCCAGGCCCGGGAGGTTGACCCCGCCGGCGAGGCGGTACGGCGGAAGCCGGTCACCGGGCCGAACCAGCCCGAGCAGCGAGGAGGTGATCGCCAGCGAGCGGGAGGCGCGCCTACGAGTCGGTGCGTCGAGCGATACCAGGTCGAGGGCTTCATAGAGGACGCCGGTGTAGATCGCGTCGGCACGCGCGGTGGGACTGGTCCGGAGACGAGCGTTGCGGCGTACCTCGTCCGCCTGCGTGGGACCGAGCCCGAGGGTGCGGGTCGCCCGTTCAGAGTCGCCCTCGCAAAACTGCGCGAGAGCGGTGATGACCTGCTCGCGCGCCGCGGTGAGAGCAGGAAAGCTGAG
>Ga0136634_10000768_pt1 | contig 13114 bp, 11 predicted proteins | sample AntDrymUQ8332106_2_FD_104654 | JGI IMG/M metagenome (GOLD analysis project Ga0136634, IMG submission 104654) | Polar desert sand microbial communities from Dry Valleys, Antarctica - metaG UQ833 (21.06) | ecosystem: Environmental > Terrestrial > Soil > Desert | place: Antarctica: Dry Valley... | reverse complement strand
TTTGATCTTTTAGAGGAAATTGAAAAGGAACTGATGATTCAGCTACACCCAATGACTGTTCCGATAAATAGTGGCAAGGAATTTAAAGGAGTATATGACCTGCATAAAAAAAGCCTTGTGTTATTTTCTGCAGGTACAAAAGCAAATGATGAAAACGTTGTAGAAATTAAAGATATAAAAAGCGAAATCCTTGAATCAAAGATCGGTGAAAAAGATGCGCAAATTTTAAGAGATGATGTTGAATTAATTGATGGGGTCTATGGCGCACTCAATCAGGAAGATTACCTGGATGGTAGAGTAGCACCCGTATTTTTCGGATCGGCTGTAAATAATTTTGGTGTAAAAGAAATGCTGGAAACATTTATAAGAATTGCTCCTACACCAAGGCCGAGGCAAACGACCATTCGCTCTGTAAATCCGGATGAAGATAAATTCAGTGGCTTCATTTTTAAAATACATGCTAATCTTGACCCGAAACACCGGGACCGTATTGCATTTCTAAGAGTATGCAGTGGAAGGTTTTCACGCAATACTTATTATAATCATGTGCGGCTTGAAAAAGATGTTCGCTTCAGTAATCCATATAGTTTTCTCGCACGCCAGAAAGATGTAATTGAAGAAGCTTATCCCGGGGATGTTGTAGGATTGTTTGATACCGGTACTTTTAAAATTGGCGATACACTTACGGAAGGTGAACAATTTTACTTCACAGGGATACCCAGTTTTTCGCCTGAAATTTTTAAAGAGGTAATAAACAAAGACCCGATGAAAACCAAACAGTTAGAAAAAGGTCTATTACAATTAACGGATGAAGGGGTCGCCCAATTGTTCACCCAGTTTGGGGGAAATAAAAAAATCATAGGCTGTGTGGGAGATTTACAATTTGAGGTAATACAATATCGTTTGTTACAGGAGTACGGTGCATCTGTTCAAATGAATAGCTTACCTTTTATTAAAGCCTGTTGGCTTACAAGTAAAGATCCTAAAATATTGCAGGAATTTGTTCGGTTTAAACAAGCCAATATTGCCGAAGATAAGGATGGACACCTGGTTTACCTTGCTCAAAGCGAATGGTTTTTAAATACGGAAAGAACAAATAATCCCGGTGTGGAATTTCATTTTACAAGTGAGATACATAAGTAGACCATGGACCATAGACCATAGACGATAGACCATAGTCAAAAAAGTTGTCATCCTGAGCTCGTCGAAGGACGAAGCAAAATTTTTGATAAAATAAAATGGAAATAAAAATACTATTTACTACCACCATAAACAACCATCGTCCATAGACCATAGACGATAAACCTTAGACAAAAAAGTTGTCATCCTGAGCTCGTCGAAGGACGAAGCAAAATTTTTGATAAAATAAAATGGAAATAAAAATACAATCTACTACCACCATAAACAAACATCGTCCATAGACGATAGACCATAGTCAAAAAAGTTGTCATCCTGAGCTCGTCGAAGGACGAAGCAAAATTTTTGATAAAATAAAATGGAAATAAAAATATAATCTACTACCACCATAAACAACCCATCGTCCATGGTCCATGGTCCATTGTCCATGGTCTTACTGTCTTCCCGTATAATTAAATGGAGTGATTGCCTTCAATTCTTTTTTTAATGCAGAGGATATTTTCAACTGGTTAATAAACAGGTGAATTGATTTTTTGTCAATGGAAGTCTTGCCACGGCTAAAGTTTTTTAGTGCTTCGTATGGCTGTGGATAATTCTCACGTCGCAGGATTGTTTGTATTGCTTCTGTTACAACTGCCCAGTTATTATCCAGGTCTGATCTTATTTTATATTCATTTAGAATTAGCTTATCCAGCCCTTTTTCAATTGCTTTTATTGCAATCAGGGTATGCGCCACCGGTACTCCTATGTTTCTTAAAACGGTACTGTCAGTAAGGTCTCTTTGCAATCTTGAAACCGGCAGCTTTGCTGAAAGATGTTCAAATAAAGCGTTGGCAATACCCAGGTTACCTTCTGCATTTTCAAAATCAATGGGATTTACTTTATGTGGCATGGCACTGCTGCCGATCTCTCCTTTCTTAGCTTGTTGTTTAAAATAATCCTTGCTGATGTAAGACCATATATCCCTGCAGAAGTCAATAAATATGGTATTGATCCGTTTTATTGCATCAAAATGAGCAGCAAGTGTATCATAATGTTCAATCTGCGTGGTGTATTGTTGCCGTTGAAGACCGAACTTGCTTTCTAAAAAATCATCTGCAAATTTCATCCAGTTAAATTTCGGATATGCGACATAGTGAGCATTAAAATTACCTGTAGCACCTCCGAATTTACTTGTGAAGGGAATATAGCTGAACAACTGAACCTGGTTCTCCAGGCGTTCTACAAAAACCATCAGCTCTTTACCAACCATTGTTGGAGAAGCAGGCTGGCCATGAGTATGTGCCAGCATTGGAATATTTTTCCATTTCTGTGATAATTTATAAAGATGATGTTGCAGATTTAAAATTGCAGGAAGATATTCCTGCTCTATTGCATCTTTCCAAAGTAAGGGTACAGCTGTATTATTAATATCCTGTGATGTAAGCCCGAAGTGCACCCATTCTTTTAACTGGCCTGCGCCAAAATCTTCCAGTTTATTTTTAATAAAATATTCCACTGCTTTTACATCATGATTTGTAATGACTTCTATTTCTTTTATTACACCTGCATCTTCCTCTTTAAAATTTAGAGCAAGCAGGCGTAACATGTTATTAAGCTTTATATTATTTTTAAAAAACTTCTTTTCACCCAGCATAATAAAATATTCCACTTCCACATGAAGGCGGTATTTTATTAAAGCATATTCTGAAAAAAAAGCAGATAAGTTTTTAGTGCTGTTGTAATAGCGGCCATCAATGGGAGATACGGCTTTAAGTGGATTGAAAGACATTATTTAGATGGTTAATGTAGATTTGCAGCGAAATTAAACTAAAGGAATTGGAAAGAAAAATAAGGGTTGCTGCTGTTGACTACCTGAATACAAAACCACTGATCTATGGATTTGAAAAAGGCCTGATGAAAAATGAACTGGAGATAACAATGGATTACCCGTCTAATATTGCAAAGATGCTGATCAATGACGAGGTTGACATTGCCTTAGTGCCTGTATCTATATTACCCAGACTGAAAGAATACCATATCATATCTGATTATTGTATTGGTTGCGATGGGGAGGTTGCCAGTGTATGTTTATTCAGTGATGTGAGTATTGACAAGATTGAAAATATCATTTTGGATTATCAAAGCAGCACTTCCGTTTCTTTGTGTAAAATTTTAATAAAAAATCATTGGAAGATCTTTCCTGAATTTATAAAAGGTAAGCCTGGTTATGAAGCCTCGATCAAGGGAACCACAGCCGGTTTAGTGATAGGGGACAGGGCATTAAAGCAACGGAAACCCTCAACTTATATTTATGACCTGGGATATGCCTGGAAAGAAATGATGGGCTTGCCTTTTGTGTTTGCAGCCTGGATCTCAAATAAAATATTGCCAGCAGAATTTATAAGATCTTTTAATACAACTACCGGCATAGGCATAAATAACTTACGGGAAATTGTGGCAGCAAACCCTTTTGATCCTTATGATTTATATTATTATTACACTCAGAATATCAGCTATCAACTGGATAATACAAAAAGGGAGGCGTTAGAAATATTTTTAGAATTGGGTAAAAAAGCAAAAGTATAATTCACAATAAAAAAATGATGCAATCTGGTTTTTATCTTATGCCTATCTTATTCTAAGTCGTTTTTTAATATTGTTAAGAATAGGAAGAAAGTCTGGCGTTATATTTCGTATATACATTCCCGTAATATAAAGTGAGATAAACAATAGGGATCTGCATATCAGCCCTGTCAATCCATCAGTCTGGTTAAATATAAAATAAGATACACCATATGATGCTAAAGCAATTGCTAATATTTCAATTGTCTTTGAGGTGAAAGGCTGCATGTTAAACCTGTTCCACAGAAACCAGAATCTTACAAAATTATATACACTGAAGGAAGCAAGATTCGCAATAGCAGGCCCCAGGATGCCATATTCAACTGTTAGAAAATAACTCAATGGAATAATTAACGCTGTTAATAAAAGGCTTGTCCATAACTCAAAGCGCCAAAAGCTTGATGTACCTATGATCTGTCCGTTTACACCCGTTCCTAATTCAATAATAGTTACAATACCCAATAAAAAAAATACCCATCTCCCTTCTAAATAATCCGGATTGATATTAAAGAAATATATGGCTTGATTAAAATTTAACCAGATGCAAAAAAATATAAATAAAGAAAAGCTAAGTAAGTTAATTGAAGAACGTTTATATATCCTTTCAATTTCACCAAAGCTTTTTTGTTTCCATGCACGTGAAAGGATTGGAACAGTAACGGCAACCATACTGCGAAAGGGAGCCTGCAATACAGATACCATATATGCAGCTAATCCGAAAATACCCACCTTATCAAGATTTTGTTTAGCTGCCAGTACCAGTCCATCAATACTTTGCCTGAGCACACTAACAATGATTACTATAAAGGTTAAGGCCATTATAGATATGATCTTTTTTCTAAACTTTATAGTAACCCGGCTTATTCTGAAACTTATCCAAAGCCTGTTCTCTTTATATAAATGAACAGCTAATATGATAAGTATTGCAGCAAACTGTAATGAAAATAAAATGATAAAAGTTTTAAAACTTATTAATCCAAATACTTTGAGAACAATTATGCTCATTGTATAAAGCCTCAAAACAGTTTCCCTTAAAAAACTGGTTAATACTCCTTTTTGAAAACCAATTGAATAGGCTTCAAGAATACTATATAATAGTACAAAAAAAGCCAGAGGAATGGTCCAGTAGAAATATTGTACCAGTAACATTGAATTCGCACTGAACTTTCTAACTATCAAAGGCTCAAGCAGAAATAAGCTTGCTGAAGTAACAATAAAACCGCATAATGCCACTACAAGTGCTACGGATAAGAGATCATTTTTCTTTGGTTCTACATTGTCTTCATAGTAAGGGAAAAATTTATACAAATAGGATGTGACACCCAAAGTTGAGAAGGCAAATATGAGCTGGCTGATTTCAATCAATCCCCTGGTTAAACCATATTCACTTGGGGCAAACCAGTTCTTATGTGTAAGAAAGTAAGTATTAATTGCACCTATCAAAAATCCAACATAAATCCATACTGCAGCTTTTAAACTTTTTTTTCTTATTTGAGACATTTGTTAGAAAATGGATGGAAACAATTTATCAGCTATTTTTGCGAAATTATTGATATTCAGGTTAAAAACGAGTATAACACTAAATAAATGAAAGTAGTAATATTTGCCGGTGGTTTGGGAACTCGCATTTCAGAAGAAACGGATGCACGGCCTAAACCTATGGTTGAAATCGGGGGCAAGCCTATTTTGTGGCATATTATGAAAATTTACAGTGGTTATGGTTTTAATGATTTTATTGTTTGCCTGGGATACAAGGGGTATTTAATAAAAGAATATTTTATGAATTACTTCCTTCATAATGCAGACCTGACAATAGATCTTACCGATAACCATGTTCAGTTCCATAATAATAACAGTGAAAAATTTAAAGTCACACTGGTTGATACGGGCCTTGATACAAAAACTGCAGGAAGGTTAAAAGCTGTTCAGCGATATATTGGTGATGAAGATTTTATGCTTACATATGGAGATGGAGTGTGTGATGTAAACATGGCTGACTTACTTGAATACCATAAATCGCATGGTAAAATTGCCACTGTAACAGCCATTCAAATGGATGCACGTTTCGGTGGAATGGATGTTGGAAAAGCTGGCGAGGTTGAATCATTCCGTGAAAAAGCAAAAGATGAAAGCAAGTGGATCAATGGAGGATTTTTTGTTTTAAAACCGGAAGTATTTAATTTCCTGGAAGGTGATATGTCAGATATGATGTGGGAAGATGAGCCAATGGAAAACTTAACAGCAGCAAACCAGTTACAGGCATACCAGTACAAAGGTTTTTGGAAATGTATGGATGCCTTAAGGGATAAAATTGAATTGGAACATCTCTGGCATACAAACCAGGCAAAATGGAAACGGTGGTAAATTTTCAATTACTGCAAACTTATTATAATAATAAAAAAGTATTCGTTACGGGCCATACAGGTTTTAAAGGTGCATGGCTTACTTCGTGGCTGCAATTGCTCGGAGCTAACGTTAAAGGGTATGCGCTAAATCCGGAATACAGTGAATGCTTATTTAATATTATGAAGACTCATAGCAAAACAGTAAGCTGTATTGCTGATATAAGGAACAAAAAAAAGCTGGAAGAGGAATTGGTTTCTTTTGAACCCGACTTTATATTTCATCTTGCAGCTCAGCCATTGGTTAGACGAAGTTATTTTTTACCCGCAGAGACTTTCGAGATCAATGCAATTGGTACCGCAAACCTGCTGGAAGGGGTTATTAAAATCAAAAACAAATGCACTGTTGTAATTGTTACAACTGATAAGGTTTATGAAAATAAAGAACAGGATATTCTTTATAACGAAACTAATGTACTTGGAGGTTATGATCCCTATAGTGCAAGTAAGGCATGTACCGAAATGGTGGCCTGTTCATTCAGAAGATCTTTTTTTGATACCGGGAAGTATAAGGATCATCAAAAAACCATCACAACTGTTCGGGCAGGAAATGTAATTGGTGGGGGAGATTATAGTGAAGACAGGATCATACCTGACATAATAAGATCTTTAAGAAATAATCATAGTATCAAAGTTCGAAACCCATCTTCCATACGCCCATGGCAACATGTGCTGGAACCACTGGGAGGATATTTATTATTAGGTGGTTTTCTTAATTCAAAGCCTTTAGAATATTCAGGAGCTTATAACTTTGGCCCCGAGCCACAGGATCATCTCCAGGTAAAGGAAATAGTGGAAATGGCAATTAATAAGTGGGGTAGTGGTAGTTGGGATGATATGAGCAATAACAGCGAAGTACATGAAGCGGGAATACTAAAATTAGACATAGGTAAAGCAAAAAATAAATTGAACTGGCAGCCAAAATTAAATTCTTTACAAGCTATTGACTGGACAATTGACTGGTATAAAAAAATTATACACGACAGCTCTGAAAATTTCACATTACAGCAGATAAACCAATATATGGCATTATGAATTTTATTACTACTGCTTTAAAAGGTAGCTATATTATTGACCCAATTCCAATTGGTGATAACCGCGGTTGGTTTATGCGTACATTTTGTAAAAAAGAATTTGAGGAAATAGGCCATAACAGGGAATGGGTTCAATTAAACCATTCATTTACTTCGAGGCCTGGATCTGTAAGAGGAATGCACTTTCAGGAATTTCCCCATCAGGAAATTAAACTGGTGAGATGTATTTCGGGATCTGTATTTGATGTTATTGTGGATCTTCGCGCGGATTCTGAAACTTTTTTACAATGGTTGGGTGTGGAGTTATCCGGGACAAATAAGAAGATGCTATACATACCTGCAGGTTTTGCACATGGATTTCAGGCCCTGGAAGAAAATACAGAGCTTATTTATCATCATTCTGAATATTATCATCCCGAATCTGAAACCGGTGTTCGTTTTAATGATCCTGCAATCAATATACAATGGCCGCTTGATGTTTCAGAAGTTTCACACAGGGATAATAATCATACACTAATCGATTCAACTTTTAAAGGATTATAAAAAATGCAATGCAGATTTTGTAAAAATGTTCTAACGGATGTGTTCATTGACCTCGGTAATTCACCAGCTTCCAATTCCTTTTTAACCAGTGAAGAATTGAATAAACCTGAAATATTTTATCCATTAAAAGTATATACCTGTAATACCTGTTTTTTGGTACAGCTGGATGAATACAAAAAGTCCGATGCAATATTTGATAGCAATTATGCATACTTTTCTTCATTCAGTAAAAGCTGGCTCAAACATGCAGAACAGTATGTAGAAAAGATGACTGATAGATTTCATTTAGATTCTTCATCAAAAATTATTGAGATAGCCAGCAATGATGGATACCTGCTTCAATATTTTCGCGATAAAAATATACCGGTTTTAGGTATAGAGCCTACTGCAAATACAGCCAGGGTGGCCATAGACAAGGGTATAGAGACCATTGTGGATTTTTTTGGAGTGAGGCTTGCGAGGGGGTTGGCATCCAAAAATATTAAAGCCGATCTGCTTCTGGGTAACAATGTGCTGGCACATGTTCCGGATATTATAGATTTTGTAAAAGGAATGAAAATTATTCTTAATGATACAGGATGTATTACCTTGGAATTTCCTCACCTGATGCAACTAATAGAAAACAACCAGTTTGATACAATTTATCATGAACACTTTTCCTATTTGTCATTTTATACCGTAAATAAAATCTTTGCATCACAACAACTGGAAATATTTGATGTAGAGGAGATACCTACTCATGGTGGGTCTTTACGTATTTATGCGAAGCATAAAGAAGACAAAACAAAAAGTATTTCCGGAAATGTTTTATCTCTTTTACATAAAGAAGAAAACGCAGGCTTAACAACCATTAACTATTATAAGAATTTTCAGCAAAAAGCCCTCAAGGTTAAGCTGGACATCACCCATTTTTTGGTTCAACAAAAAAGGGCAGGTAAGTCAGTAGCAGCTTATGGTGCAGCTGCGAAAGGTAATACGTTATTAAATTATTGTGGAATAAAAAAAGACATGATAGATTTTGTAGTGGATGCAAATCCGAATAAACAAAATAAATTTTTACCTGCAAGCCATATTAAAGTTATGACGGAAACATATCTGAAAGAACAAAAGCCAGACTTTGTGATTATACTTCCCTGGAATCTGAAAGATGAGATCATCTTACAGTTAGAATATATTAGAACCTGGGGTGGCAAATTTGTTATTCCTATTCCGTCGATTGAAATAATAGATTGATGAAAAAAATACTGGTAACCGGGGCTACTGGTTTCATAGGAAATTATGTAGTTGAAAAATTACTGCAGCTAGGTTACCCCGTTATAGCTACATCTGCGCATAAAACCAAAGCCATTGAATATAATTGGTTTACTAAGGTTGTCTATATAGAATGTGATTTGAATAATGTAGATGATAATATAAATTATTTTGTTTTTTTTAATAAACCGGATGCACTGATTCACCTTGCCTGGCAAGGCCTGCCTGATTATTCTGAATCATTTCATGTAAGAAATAATTTACCTGTGCATTTCACTTTCTTAAACAACCTTATCAGTAATGGCTTAAAAGATATAACGGTTGCCGGTACCTGCCTGGAATATGGGTTGATTGAAGGATGTTTAAGGGAAAATATGGATACTAATCCTGCAATTCCTTATGCAATAGCCAAAAATGAATTACGGGAAAAATTACAAAAGTTACCTGTAAGATCATTTTCATTAAAATGGATACGGCTATTTTATATGTATGGTAAAGGACAAAACCCCAATGCACTATTTTCGCAGCTTGATAAAGCATTGGAAAACGGCGATCCGGTGTTTAATATGAGCGGGGGAGAACAGGTAAGGGATTTTTTACCCGTTGAAAAAGTTGCCGATTATATAACAAGGATCGCATTACAGGATACTTTAACAGGTATAATAAATTGTTGCAGTGGCAAACCAATAACCATTAAGGAACAGGTAAAAAATTATTTAAACGAAAGAGATAAGCATATTCACCTGAACCTCGGATACTATCCTTATACTACATATGAGCCGATGAATTTTTGGGGAGATAATAGTAAATTAAAATCTATACTGAGTAATGATTAAATGCCCGCTAACAGGTAATACCAACGTTAAAATTATATACGAACAAAGTGCTGTTCCGTTAATTCAGAATAAAGTATACCGGACTAAAGAAGATGCAATAAATGCTCCTTGTATCAATGTTACATTAGCTCAGTCATTAGATAATGGTTTTGTTTTTAGCTCAGATTTTACAGACTTTATTATTGATTATGACATGCATTACCAGAACGAGCAAAGTAATTCACCCTATTTTCGCCGCCATCTTGAACATGTTATTGAGATCATGCATGATAATAATACTTTGAAAGGAAAGGTAGTAGAGATAGGTTGCGGCAAAGCTTTTTTTATGGATATGCTGCTGGACAGAGGTGTTGATGTTGTTGGATTTGATCCTACGTATGAAGGACATTCACCTAAAGTGATAAAGGATTTCTTTTCAGGTAAGTATTCAGATATAAATGCTGAATTTATAATACTCCGGCATACACTGGAACATATTGAGGCTCCATTTCAATTTATAAAAACCATTGCAGCTGCAAACAGGTTTAAAGGCAAGATCTATATTGAAGTACCTACTTTTGACTGGATAATGGAACACAATGCCTCTGAAGATATTTTTTATGAGCATTGCAATTATTTTACCCTCACTACTTTGCAAATGCTTTTTACTAAAAGTACAGGTGGAAACTTTTTTAACGGGCAATATATATATGTAATTGCTGACCTGGCAGATATAAAAGAGGATCTGGAAGAAAAAAAAATACAGCCCTACGAAGTTAAGTTTAACGACAGGATTGCAGAATATGATAGCCTGATCAGCCGCTTAATAAATGTAGCTATATGGGGCGCAGGTGCTAAAGGTTCTACTTTTTTAAACCTCCTGGATAAAGATTGCAAAAAAATAAAATACGTAATTGATATCAATCCTAAAAAACAAAATCAATATGTTGGTGGTACGGGACACAAAATTATCAGGCCCGGAGAATTGGAAGGAAAAGGGATTGAGAATATTATCGTTATGAACAAAAATTATATTGATGAGATAAAAACCATAACGCAACCGCTAAATATTAATCTTATAACTCTTTAAAACCATAACATGAATCCGGTAGATGCTTATAAAGAAGAATGTAAAATCAGGATAAAAAAGCAGGGTGTTAATAAAACGTTGCTCCAGGCAAGTAATAATTTTACTGAAGCAACTATCCATTCAGGTTATTCTTACAATTTTACCTGGATGGGCCGCCCCATTATTCAGTATCCCCAGGATATGATAGCGATGCAGGAAATTATCTGGGAAGTGAAGCCCGATCTTATTATTGAAACCGGTATTGCACATGGTGGATCTATAATTTATTATGCTTCCATCCTGGAATTGATCGGGAAAGGGGAAGTGTTGGGTATTGATATAGATATCCGTGCACACAACCGTATTGAAATTGTGAAACATCCAATGTTTAAGCGAATTAAAATTATAGAAGGCTCATCTGTTAGTGACGGAATTATTGATCAGGTGAAACAATTTATTAAAGCAGGAATGATCATAATGGTTTGCCTCGATTCTAATCATACCCATGAACATGTATTGAAAGAACTGGAATTATATGCACCGTTTGTTTCAGTAGACTCATACCTTGTTGCATTTGATACTATTGTTGAACATCTGCCTGCCGATGTATATAATGACCGGTCATGGTCTGTTGGTAACAATCCGAAAACTGCTGTTGATGAATTTCTTAAAAGTAACAGCGATTTTGTGGTTAATTCTGAAATTGACAATAAACTTTTGGTAAGTGTGGCACCAGGTGGATACCTCAGGAAAATAAAATAATCTCTTTATTTATTATGGAGGAGAAAAATGATCAGAAATACCAGGTGAGCTTTTGTATGAGTACATATAAAAGGGCTGACCTTTTGAAAGAAACATTATTCACCATTGCCAAACAGACTTATTCCGATTTTGAGGTGATCATTTCTGATAATGACCCGGAAAGGAGTGCCGAACCCGTTGTAAAAAATATGCAGGATAAGCGGTTTAAATATTTTTGCAATGGGGAAAATCTTGGAATGATCAGCAGCTTTAATAAAAGTATTGAAAGGGCTTCCTCTGATTATATTGTTATGATAACCGATGATGATCCCATTTATCCCGGTATGCTTGATACGTTAATTAAACTATACAAAGCTTATCCTGATTATGGAGTTTACCATGGAGGTTGCGATGTAATTTACAATACACCGGAAATGGCAGAATCCTGCCGGGGAAAAGTAGGAGTGAACTCATGCCTGGCTGATCTGCCCATTGGTTATATCCGTACTTATACATCTGCGGCGTTCCCCCTGGCATTTTTCAGGAATGAGATAGCAAATTATATGCTTTGGTCTGTTTGCATGGTTAAAAAGAAAATACTTTTAGATATCGGCGGCATTCCTGATTATGGAACACCCTTTATGGGCGACCTGGCATTCACTGTTTTAGTATGCTCACAGGAAGGAGTAGTGGTTATAAATACTTCCCTCGGTGCACAGGTTGTGCATGGCAAAAATTTTGGATATGTGCAAAATGATAACTACGCTGGTTATTATAAGACCGCAGCGGGTTTCCACAATTGGATATCCTCCAGGTTATCTTCAAGGAATGACTGGCCGTTAATTAAAATACAGATGGAAAAATTTATTGCACGCTGGATGGTTGGTTACGGGCTTTCCTTAAGAAAACATTTAATAAAGAACAATGGATCTTTACTTCAGCTTAACCAGGTATTAAAAAAAATTTTCAAAATTTCTTATATTAATAAATGGCGATGGAAATATTATATCAGTGCTTATTTCCCACATCTTTTTGAGTATCTTCTCCACCTGAAAAGGATATATTATAAAAAAGCACCGATAGGTTAATTGAATAAATTCTCTGTAATATTACCCGTATATAACGGTGGCGCATACGTGAAAGAATGCGTAAAAAGTATATTGGCTCAAACGAACAGGGATTTTAATCTGTTAGTACTGGATAATAATTCAACAGATAATACTTTACCATGGATAGAGTCACTAAAAGATGAGCGTATATTAATATACCGTTCATCCGTAACACTGGGAATTGTTGAAAGCTGGGCAAGGATTAAAAATATTCCTAAAAATGAATTCATTACCCTGATCGGCCATGATGATCTTCTTCTACCCGGTTATCTTGAAGAAATGAATCATCTGATAATAAAACATCCTGGCGCTGGTTTGTACCAGACTCATTTTAATTTCATAGATGGCAAAGGGGAATACCTGCGTACCAGTTTATCAATGGAAGTGAAACAATATGGGTATGAATTTT
>Ga0136634_10000767_pt1 | contig 13116 bp, 12 predicted proteins | sample AntDrymUQ8332106_2_FD_104654 | JGI IMG/M metagenome (GOLD analysis project Ga0136634, IMG submission 104654) | Polar desert sand microbial communities from Dry Valleys, Antarctica - metaG UQ833 (21.06) | ecosystem: Environmental > Terrestrial > Soil > Desert | place: Antarctica: Dry Valley... | reverse complement strand
TCTTTGCGGCTTTGCTCCTTATGCGACTTAGCGTGAAAAAATAATTTCGTTTAATTTTTATTATATTATCGCTCCGTACTTCGATAAACTCAGTATGACAACATTTATGTTATCGTTCCTCAATTCTCAACAATCTTCTGCAAGGGACGCGCGTTAATTTAAATTCATCACAATCGTTTAGCATATTCTTTTAAACCTTCCTTACCCATACTTACATAAGGCAACCATTTTTTCTCAATGGGTAAAAACACTTCCATGGCAGTAATGTCAGGAAAAATTTTATAATCAAATTTGGTGATGGCACTACTCATGTAACCGGAGTAATAAAGCGCAATATTATTTTGCAAAGCATAATTTATTTTTAGCAGGATCAGGTATTTTCCGAGGCTGTATTTTTTATAATGCGGATGATAAAAATTAAGAATACCTGCCAGTGCATTTTCGCCCAGGTCAAAATAACCAACGGCTATCAGTTTGTCCCCATCCCTGATCTCAATCATGCAGGAGGTAAAGGGGTTGTCAATAAATATATTTTCAAGGTAACTGCTGCAACTATCTGACACGCTAAAATCAATATGGTCTTTGTAGAGGTCGTACAGCGCTTCTGTTTCTGTGGTGATGGTTACATGTTTGAAATGAATAGTAAAAGCCTTGCATTTCGCAATGATGGCAGAAGCGCTTTTAGTAGGCTTGATTTTTTTAACCCATGTTCGTAACCAAAACACGGGCATGGGATCATTGTCAGCTTCTAAAAGGATGGCATGTGTAGTAAACATAAAATATTGTATCCGGTAGAATCCGGCAGCCAGGTGATCATCAAGTACTTTGCCTTTAAAGCCGTTTACATCAGGAAAGAGAAAATTTTCTTCGTGGGTCATGTGGAACAGTAAAGTACAATTTCTTTTTATGCAATACCATAGATGTACAATCTGAGAAGCCATATTTTTTATGTAGCCTGCATTTGATCTTTTTTCAACTTCATTGGCGTCGCACACTTGTACATTTTATTATTCTCAGCAATGTCTCCTGCAAGGGATGTTGCGTTTTAAAAAAGCGTAAGCATTGAAACGGGCTGCGTTTATTTTTATTATATTATAGCTCCGTACTTCGATAAACTCAGTATGACAACATTTTTTGTGTAATTTTTTCGCAACAACGTTTCTTGGAAGGGACGTGCATTTTAATAAAAGCATGACAGTGAAAACGGGTTGCGTTTATTTTTATTAAGTTATCGATCCGTACTTTGATAAACTCAGTATGAACATTTTTATGTGATATTATAATTCCCAGCATTTCTACTTTGCGACTTTGCTCCTTATGCGACTTGGCGTGAAAAAAATATCCCAATGAGAAAATTCATATAATATTTAGAATTAATATATTCATTTTATACATTTACCTCGCGCAAAGTTTATTGAAGTGGCCTTTTGCTATATCATCATAATTGTTGTCACGAACATTTTATATACAAGCGTATCTAATATTGATTATTTAGTAAATCTTTTTTAACCATTAAATAGTATAAAAATGAGCGACTCAAATTGTAACTGCTGTGGATGCCAGTATTCAACACCACCCTGGTGGGTAACAATGGGGTTTATTCCTCCAAATAATTCCGGAGGATATTATAGTTATCCGACAGGGGGTGGACAACCCGGCTTTTCTCCCCCACCAAGTGGTGGAACGACAGTGCCTCCACCGCCACGAAGTACAACAGTACCACCGCCCCAAACCCCAAATCCTGAAGATAGCCGCGAAGATCTTTTAGAAAAGTTGCAGGAATTGCAAGTTAGGTTAGCTGGTGGCGGAAGGCCATTATCCCCTGTTGGGGCACCGCTAGTTTTAGCCAAAGGTGTAGTTAACGAAGTTGTGGGTGAAATTGGAAAGATACTCAGTAAAATTTTTTAACACTTAAATTCTACTTAAAATGACTGAAGGAAAAAAATTTCTTTCGCTTTTACAAGTATCAGTGCCGCCCGAAACAGCACTTACCGTAACAGCGCAGGTAAAGATTCTTGAAATGCTAGGCTTTATTACAAACGGGGAAATGGCAAGGGCAATAGATATGACAGTTGCAATGATTCCCGCAAATACAACCGGTACCCTATATGGATTCCTGGGCTTTCTTGAAAACATGATCAAGAACCATCCTGACTCGAATAAGGCCCATCATGATGAACTGGTAACCGTGCTGAAAGATTTAAAAAATATTCCGGATATTAATCTTACTTACGGTATGTTTTTGCCTATTTGCGATACGTTGCTGAGAACATATCACCATCATAAAAAGCAAACAAAGGATACAAAAGAAGAGGGCACTACCAAACCCAGGAGCCGGTCGGGACCCCGAAAAAGAGCTGCTGCTAAAAAAGCATGATAGGGGTAGTATGGGTGTTTAATGGATTGAGCCTTTACTAAAATCTTTATAGCAGAAGATCAAAATCCTCTTTGCTGAAGTCTCCGGCGGGGAAAGATATGTATTTCGTTAACCGTAAACGTTATATAATAGGAATATCAACACTTATCAACTTTATGATAGCTTTCAACCCGGTTATGTCTGTTAGCAGAATTAAAACAAGTATTTGATGGGTGAGCTATATCCTTAGGAGAGGTTATTGGCACAAAAATATTTTTGCGTAAATTCTTAATTTATTAAATCACCCTCATTTCAAATACTCCTTCGGTATCATTTGCCCCTTCCTTTCCTCATCCCAGGTTATGCTCATGATGTACCAGCGGTGGTTTTCTTTTATTAACTCTACACTGTTTATCCCACGCTTCTTTTCGGGCGGTGTTGTTTCAGCAGTATATTCATAGGTTGAAAATACCTGGGCAATATTTCCGAACTGGCTACCCTTACGGCTTAGCTCTTTTTCATAAAATCCATGTTTTAAAAAGAAGGGTGCATTGCCCTGTACATATTGGGCCGGGGAAAATTTTTGTAACATACCACTGTCACTGATAGCTCCCATAAATGCATCCTTATGGTATAAACTGTGAAACCGGTTCCAGTCCCTCGGACCTGCAGGCCCTGATATAACCGTATACAATGCTTTTATGATGCCATCAATGGTTGATACATCTTCTGTTCGTGCCTCTCTTTTGATGGTAGCCGTATGATTATTCAGCCAGGTATTCCTTATCCTTAATTGTTCAGCAGTAGGCGTTGGATTAAATTTTAAAAGGTGCCTTCTTTTCTTCGGTACTTTAATAACAGTCCCCTGTAATTTTTTTATTTCATTATTTCGTTTAATGGTAACGGTTAGCATGTCCCCTTCTTTAACCATATTTTTAAACAACTGTTCTATCCGGCTGTTCAGGTTTTCAAAGTTTACCAGGGAATCATTAAAACTGACCAGTATATCTCCTTCCTGGTAACCCAGGCTTTTTCCAAAACTGTTAAGGTCTTTTACACCCACCTGCACCATTCCGTCCGTGGTAGGTGTTAGCGCCAGTCCGCCCAATGAAAAATCTGTGTAGGTCTCCACCGGGATATAATCAACCCCTGCCATAGCAAAATATTGATCATAAGGGATAGGCCTGTTACCTTCCACATGGTCTTTAAAAAAAGGTTCGAGCTCAGGATAACTGAGCTTATATATCACGTTAAATAAAGAATCGTCTTCAAAAAATTTGTCTGTACCATAATTTACTCCCAGGTCATGCTTAAGCTGCCTGAGGCCATACTGTGCATTGGATAATTTCAGCAGGTACAGATCGATACACGCGGATATAAGTGCACCTTTCTGATACACATTACCATACTCACTGGCATGCTTACCTGCACTTTGCAGACTTAATTCTGTAAAAGAAAGCGAGTCATTCATGTACGATCGGGAAGTATTGATCTTGTCTGACAGGCTTTCCAGGAATCTTTCCGGTGTTGTAATGCCTGACCATGCCTGCATGTGATGGGAATCATACTCCGTGCTTCCCTCATACAACCATACATGCTTACTAAGTACGGTCTCATTAAAATTAAATTGCTTTACTTCCCGGGAACTTATTGTAAGTGGCGTGACGATATGAAAAAATTCATGTGCTGCAATATCAACCCAGAAATTAATGGATTCCTTTTCCGGCGTTTCTTCCAGGCTATAAAAAGAAGAATAAGAATGTTCCCAAGCCCCTGATGATTTTAATTTTGGCTGCTCTCCATTAAAATAAAATATGAAAGCATATTTATCAACCGGCAATTTTCCACCGAGGTAATCTTTTGTACCTAATAGCAGTTTCCGCATATTGGCGGCAATGAATTTTGCTGTGGCTTTTTTGTTAGGAGAATAAACCGCCACAAGTACAACCGTTTTACCAACTTTAACCGTAGCAGTATCGGGCAGTGAATACATGATGGGCGAATCATATAAATGGTCCGCATTGCTCATCCGGAATATATCTGTAGTCGGGGAAGTGGTAACAGGTGTAAGACCACTTGCTCCATAAAAACCGGAAGGTTTCGTAAACGTTACCTGGAATGGTATTGATCTCATACCATCAAAATATCCAAATACACCGGGTGTGTTCAGCACGAAATTTTTACCGGCTTCAAAATTTGTCCCGCACATAGTATACACTTTATTATCAATATTAGAATCCCATGTATCTTCTATTTCATAACTTATCCTGTGTAGTTTATCCGCATTTTTAATAGTCCAGCCATTATCGCCGTATTTACCAACCTCTAATGCTTTACCTGCTTTACTATAAGCAATGAAGTTATGCGCATACTTGCCATAGTTACTGTTCATATATGTTCCGGGAACTATTTTCGGGAAGTAGAATATGATCTCTTTTTTTTGAATGACAGGAGTTATAAGTTCCACGGTTAGTTTGTCGTCAATAACCTTATTCAGGTCAACATTGTAAGAATACATATCCTGTGCTGATGCAGACACAGATTGCAGTGTTAATAAATAAATGAATAGTGTGCCTTTTGTCTTGCTGATGATCATATGTGTTAGTTTGGATGCAAATAAAAGGTTTTTATGAAATCTAAAAATGTAATTGTGATAAATACGGAAATGGATGTTTCAACGGTAATATCATTATTGGTGCGTGTGACACGCACCAAGGCGCTGGATAGCTGGTAAATAAGGATTAGTAAAAAATACATCAACCACAGAGGACACCGAGGTTACACAGAGAAACGCAAAGCGCTCTTATTTTCCCATTGTGTACTCTGTGCTGAATTACTCTGTGAACTCTGTGGTAAAATAAAATACGCAGCCTTTAGAATTAGTGGTATCTATAAAAAAAGTATATTTCAAATATTTTATAAATTTTTTATTAAAGAATGACAGATTTCATCGGTGATATTCACGGCCACGCGGATAAACTTGAACAACTGCTTGACAAGCTTGGCTATGCATTTATAAATGGATGTTATAGCCACCCCGAAAGAAAAATAGTATTCGTTGGCGATTACATTGACCGCGGCCCACAGATAATTAAAACCCTTGAAATAGTAAAGGCAATGGTGGATAGTGGTAATGCAATCGCACTAATGGGCAATCATGAATACAATGCACTTTGTTTTCATACCCAGGAACGGGAAGGCGGTCACCTGCGCAAGCATCTTATAAAAAATATTATTCAGCATTATGAAACGCTGAAGCAATTTCAAAACAGGCAAACTGATTATGAATTCTACCTGGACTGGTTCAAAACCCTTCCTCTTTATTATGAAACAGAATCTTTCCGTGCTGTGCATGCATGCTGGGATAATAAAAATATTGAATACTTAAAAAAAGTTTTACAGCATGACCGGTTAACAGATGAACTGCTGAATCAATCGGTTCAAAAAGGTACTGTCTTGTATAATACTATAAATACTACTTTAAAAGGAAAGGAAATTAAAATGCCGCAAGGCCTTTTTTTTACAGATAAAGATGGTACAGAACGCAGAGATATAAGAATTAAATGGTGGGAAGATCCTGAAACATCTACTTATAAAAGTATCAGTGTAGAACTATTGCACAATTTACCTGAGTCATTAATAGACATTAAATATTTAAACAACCGGGATTATTATCTGGAAGAAAATAAACCCGTTTTCTTTGGGCATTACTGGCTTAAAGGAACACCTGCTTTATACAGAAATAATATTTGTTGCCTGGATTATAGTGTTGCGAAAGATGGTTACCTGGCAGCGTATCGGTTTGATGAGGAAATAAATTTGAATAGTGAAAAATTGGTTTATGTATAATGTGCAAAAACAACTGGATCTAAAAAATATTTAAAAAATTAAAATGATCCTAATACCTGATAAGGAACCAAAGAATCTACGGACTATAAAAACTATGAACTATAAACTAATCATTATTTCTCCCTCACCCCTTTCTCCTTCATCAGCTGATAGATCTTTTCGGGAACAACTGTTGTAGCGGAGGTCAGGTTTTCCGCGCCGGTAGCGGTTATTACAATGGTGTCTTCCAGGCGTAAGTGTATTTTCAGATCCTGGTCTTCAATGATGGGCTCTACATTAAAAACCACGCCCGGTACAAAAGGTTTATCATAAGGACCTACATCATGCACGGACATACCCACAAAGTGACCAATGTAATTGAACCAGTATTTTTCCAGTCCGTGTTTTATATAAACATTTTTGGCAACCTGCTTCATGCTGTCCATTGTTATTCCTGGCTTCATTGCTGCGATCACTTTTTCTTCTGCTTCCTTTATGCAGTTGTAAAATTTTAATTGTACATCGGTGAACTTACCGGCAACAGGCCATGTGCGTGTGATATCTGTTACATAATAATTAAAATCCGGTGCATAATCCAGGAGTATCACTTCACCAGCTTTGAGCGGATGATTGTTGGCATTGTAATGCCAGGAAAGTCCGCGTTCGCCTGAAGCTGCAATGGCAAAAAAAGCAGGGCACTGCGCACCTTCGTACTGGTAAATAAAATCACATGCGGCCACAACCTGGTACTCATAGATACCGGGACGGGTTACACGCATGGCTTCATCAAAACCGAGTGCACCGATACGGCCACATTCACGCAGCGCAGCCACCTCTTTTTCATCTTTCACCCAACGCATCATATCAAGTATGGGGGTTAGGTCTTTTACCGTAACCTGCGGAAAGCGCTCTTTTATTTTGTTATGAAAAATAATTTCTTTTCCCAGCCGGCCATCCCATGGATCACTCTGCTGCTCAGCACGTATGGCATGGCAACGGTCGCGGCTCATCTCCGTGGTTTCTTCGGGGCTGGTGACGATATAGAATGGCTGGTTTAGTGTAGCGTGATAGTTAAGATAAGCGGTAAAATTGGTTGTACTCATAACAACATCTACTTTATAAAATTTTTGTGCGTCTTCCCCAGCTGTTATATGGGCTTCCTTTTTTATGTCACCGGAATTTTTATCGGGCACCAAAAGATATACCCTTTTACTTCTGCCATTCATGATCAGGATCGCACCCGGTGCTTCGACCCCCGTGAGGTAATAAAAGTTATTGTCTTGCCGGAACTTGATATACGATTCAGGTAACTCGGCGCCTTGCAGAATAGCAATGCCATCACCGATCTGTTCCATCAACTTTGCCCTGCGTTTTGCAAAATCGTCGGGAGTAAAGTATTTCCACATGTCCTGCGCAAAAGTGGATTGAATGGAAAGCAGTAATAGCAATGTAAGAAATTTTACAGATTTCATGGATGTATGTTTTGGTAGAAGGTTTTTTGAAGGTAGGGAAATTTTGGAGAGAAAAAAATAGACCATGGACGATGGACCATGGACCATGGGAGATGCAGTGACTAATTAATGAGTAGACATATAGTAAGACGATGGACCATGGACCATGGGAGATGCACACTAATTAATGAGTAGATGTAGTAAGACGATGGACCATGGATCAGACCATAGACCATAGACGATGGACGATGGGAGGAACGTTAATTAGAGGAGCGTACAACAATCGAGGCAATTTTCTTGATCTCCTTTTTTAACGAGGCTGGCTGCAACACTTTCACCTGCAATCCATGGCTTAATATTTCTTTGATAAAATCATACGCTATCACTAAATAAAGCTCTATTAATACCTCATCTGTTTCTGCACTTTCTTTAATTACCTTCTGGGAATGATGCAGCGGGTATGCGGTAACGTATTTACCGGCCTGGTAAGTAAATGAAAGTTTTATTTTTTCCGGTTTTTGTGTTGAATCATTGATGACGCCGAAAGCATGATGAAATATACTTTTGATATCGTAATCATATTTTTCAATAAAAGATTTTTTTTGAACATCAATTAAGCTTATACGATCGAGGCCAAAAGTTTTAAATTCATTGTCCTTTTTATCAACCCCCGCAAGATACCACCGGCCTATCGCTTCTTTTAACGCAAGTGGATGTACGAGGCGGATACTTTCACTGTCATCAGAAAATTTAAAGTAAGTGAAGGACAGTGGAAGTTTGTTTATGCAGGCATGCAGCAGCAAATGAAAATTCTCTATTCCTTTGGCCTGCCGGGTTTCTAAAAAAACATATTTAGTGTATTTATCTGCGGAATGAATAATATTTATAAGGTGATAACTTTCCAGCAACCGCCTGGCTTTATCTGTGTCCTCAGGGCGGGTTATGATATGATACCGCTTGTCGCCCTTTCGTTCATTTTCAATTTCATACCCTAACTGCTGATGTATATCCTTAATATCCCTTTGAAGAGTTCTGATAGATATAGTAAAGTCATCTGTTGAATCAGATTTGTTTTCCAGGTAATCTGCAATCTGTTCAAACGTTGCCGGACCGCGTTCCAGGCGTTCTATAATATACAAGTACCGGCTAAAATAAGTTTGTTTCGACACGAATTTATTTGTTAGAGATTTTTTACTTGATAAAGAATGTTTTAAAGGTTTAAGAGGTTTAAGAGGTTTAAAAGGTTTAAGAGGTTTAAGAGGTTTATTGTTTACATCATAATGCCCTTATTTATTCTCAGGACCTTTACTTCTTTATTGCAATAAAATAAATCCTTTTGATGCATTTGTTTATTTACTATTATTTGATCATTGTTTTTGCTATTTCGTTCGTGTATCAGGTTTATTAAATGTGTAATGCGCAGGCGGATCCGGGTGTCATCGGATTTTGTTATAGTTGTTGTTTTCATGTTTAATTTTTTAACCGCAGAGGCGCAGAGGCGCGGAGGAAATGCAATGTTTCCCGCAAAGACGCCAAGTTAATAAGGCGCCAAGTGCATGTTTATTTAATAATCATAATCCTTGTTATAATTCACTTAATTTTTCTTTGCTCCTTTGCGTCTTAGCGTGAAAGTTTTATAACTTTTCCTGTTACGCTTTCTCTCAGCTTATCCAGTATCCGTACCATTGCAAGTGTATCCAGCTTACAATATTCCAGCAATGCATTTTTTGTTGATTCAATCTTTTGCAGATTTGTTTCATTTTTTAAATTATAAAAGGCTGTACTTGCATCTGCTCCATTCCCTATTTCAAGGGATGCATAACTGAGTTCTGGCACCATGGCTGGCAATACATTTTTAATGGAATATCTTCCCTGCATCTCCGGCAAATAATAATATCTTTTGCGAAAGGGCTGCATCAGGTCAACCATGCGATTCTGTAAAGAAATTATCTTTTTTGATAGTTCGGGGAAATCATTTTTTAATTCATCCAGCCGGCAGCTTTCAAATGTTTTGTTATACACGACTATACTCCCGGTGTTGCCAGTAACATTGAGTAGATTTTGTATAAATAAATGTTGATTGCTTTGCGTATCATCTGCCAGGTAGCAATAATGCTGTAAAGGACCGCCTGGCTTCACCTGCACGTGTACGGAATACTGGAATGTTACCGCGCGGTAAGGCCAGTGGCCATCACTCTCAGGTATTGCTGCCATCCATGTTTCAAAGTCCATAAAGTACAAAGGATATTGCAACTCGCTGGTGAATGAACGGATGCCTTCTTTATCAATATTCTTCTTACCGTAATTCATTTCAATTTCATCCAGGTCTTTTGTACAATGCCCGGAAAAATTACAGGGATAAGGTTTATCACATTGTCCGCCTGTTATCATCTCTGGTGCTTCTTTCAACAAAAGAATATTTTTTAATTCGTTCTTTTTAATTTCAATGAATACCTGTTGGGCCCGTACATTATGTAATACAGATACAGGTGTAAATAATACTTCTACATTAAGCGCTCCCCGCCTTATATACTTATTGTTCAAATGAACAATTGAAATATCAGCCAGCGGCAATCCGGAATTTGTGATCACATAATATTGCAAGGCAGCATCCATGATTTGGGTATCTTTTACACTGCATGTACTTTTTATTTCATATGCATACCATTTATTATTTTTCTTAACCAGGATATCAACGGCACACAAAATTCCATCATATTGAAATGCCGCTTCATAAATGATGGAATGCCCCTGCTGTATATACCTGGCAGTATCACTGACAGATTGCTGATAAGAATAAGTATCTGCGGGAGTTGCATCCACACCACCGGGAAACAATTCACGGGCAAGCAAACCCACGTTGGTTCCCTGCTGAAAAATGGCAGTCTGGCATTCATCTTCTTCATCCATAACTTCCGGCATAAATTTATGCAGCCACAATCTTTTTGGACACTGGCAACCATACATAAAAGTGGTCTTGGATAGCTGGTGGCGTGAAATGGATGCAATCATTTGTTTCATATAGCAAACATAACATAGATGGGCGACAAAGTGTGTCGCTTTGCAAAGAAAGTTTTTGTCATTGAGACACCAAAAGACCATGGACCACAGACCATGGACGATAGAAGATGCAGAGAGTATTGAGCGAAAAGAATGTCAGTATTTTTCAAACGCCCCGTCTATTCCTCAGACCAACAGGCATCTAAGAATGTTTGTTAATATTGATGATATATAAATTAAAATCTGAGTTTCTTTGCATTTAGTTGAACATAACTATTACCGGCAATGCGATGGATATCATTGCCGGGGTCCTTTTTTTGTTACTTATTTTGGGCTAGCAAAAAGAGTAAAATAAACCGTTGATCGGGAGACCAGACGGGGCAGGAAAGAAAAATGGTCACAGACCGTGGACGATAGAAGATGCAGAGAGTATTGAGCGAAAAGAATGTCAGTATTTTTCAAACGCCCCCGTCTAGTCTTCAGACCAACATCCATCTAAGAATGTTTGTTAATATTGATGATATATAAATTAAAATCTGAGTTCCTTTGCATTTAAGTTGAACATAGCTATTACCGGCAATGCGATGGATATCATTGCCGGGGCCCTTTTTTTGTTACTTTTTTTGGGCAAGCAAAAAAAGTAAAATAAACCGTTGATCGGGAGACCAGACGGGGCAGGAAAGAAAAATGGTCACAGACCATGGACGATAGAAGATGCAAGGGACTGATGTTACATGAAATTATAGATTAAAATAATGCAAGTGTTTTCGTATCCTTTTCCCCATTAAAATATTTATCCAATACTGCCTGGAAAACAGGATCCGTATTTTCTAAAAAACTAAAAAGGGTCATACACGATCGTAGTTTCATATCATCCGGACTTCCGAAAATATGGTTTACTGTTTTGCCTTCAATTTCCAGTAACGCTTTTGAGATTTCAATAAGCCTGGCTCCCAGAATGGGGTGAGCGAAATATTCTTTTGCTTCCTGCAGATCTATAATCGCATAGAACTTTGCCATGTCACTATGACCCAGCCCGGCGATCTGTGGAAAGATGTACCACATCCAATGGGATTGTTTTCTGCCTTTCTTTACTTCGTTTAATGCTTTTGAATATTGATGTTCCTGGGCTGTTATAAAACGGTGTAAGTTGTACATGATTTTTATTTACCGCTAAGACACTATGACGCAAAGTAACGCAAAGTATTACCGCAGACCTGCCCGCCGCACAGCTATGGCAGGCGGGAACGCAGAGACGCAAGGTAACGCTAAGTTATTTTACCGCAGAGACACAGAGACGCAGAGTAACGTTAAGTTTTAACGGGGAGAGGCAAAGTATCATTAGTCTTTTGTATTTATTTATCATTGCGTAACATTGCGTCTTTGCGGTAATGTAAAAGCCAAAACTATAAACTTTAAACTATAAACTAATACTCCCTTGCTCAAACGTACCATCCCCTCCTCCAACGAACAACTCCCGGTACTCGGCCTTGGCACCTGGAGCACCTTTAATGTCCAAACAAATGCCATGCAGCCATTGCAAAAGGTATTAGATGAATTGTATACTGCGGGTGGCACACTCATTGACTCCTCCCCCATGTATGGCAATGCCGAAACAATTATTGGTGAACTGACAAACAATTTCCCCTTAAAACGTCCCACGTCTATAGACGCGGGACATTTGACAACTGATTTCTTCTATGCCACAAAAGTATGGACAACAGGAAAACAAGCAGGTATACAGCAAATGGAAGATTCATTTCGTAAAATGAAAAGGATTACCATGGACCTGATGCAGATCCATAACCTCCTTGATTGGAAAACACATTTAAAAACTTTAAGGGAATGGAGGGATGCCGGTAAAATACGTTATATCGGAATCACCCATTATACTGATTCCATGCATGCAGAACTGGAAAAGATCATATCCGCAGAAGAAATAGATTTTGTACAGTTCAACTATTTCATATTTGCAACGAATGCCGAAAAACATCTACTACCCCTGGCGGCTAACCGCGGAGTGGCAACTATTATCAACAGGCCATTCGGGGAAGGAAGTGCTTTTAATAAAGTAAAAAATAAAGAACTCCCTGCATGGGCAATAGAACAAGGTATGGATACATGGAGCCGGTTTTTTTTGGCGTATATTATTTCACACCCTGCAGTAACATGTGTGATACCCGCAACAGGAAATGGGGAACATGCCAAAGAGAATTTTAACTGGGAGATGCCAGGGTTGCCGAATAAAAAGATGAGAGCGAGGATGAAAGCCTTGTTGGATTAACCGCAAAGGAACGAGGCCGCAAAGAAGCGCGAAGAAATGTGAAAAGTGAATAGTGAATAGTGAATAGTGAAATATGTAAATCCCTGAATAGTGTTGACAGGTTTATACTAATTCATTATTAAAAATATTGACAGTTTTTCTATATTCTTTTTTCTGTTTTTCCCAATTTTGAATGAACATTGTAGGCTTCATTCTAT
>Ga0136634_10000766_pt1 | contig 13128 bp, 12 predicted proteins | sample AntDrymUQ8332106_2_FD_104654 | JGI IMG/M metagenome (GOLD analysis project Ga0136634, IMG submission 104654) | Polar desert sand microbial communities from Dry Valleys, Antarctica - metaG UQ833 (21.06) | ecosystem: Environmental > Terrestrial > Soil > Desert | place: Antarctica: Dry Valley... | reverse complement strand
CGCTGAAGGTCATTTTCAACATTAAAATTTATTGAATAACGCCCGTTAAAGTCATTATAAAAATCATTTAAAGGTTTTTTCCCTGAAATGTAATCAGATAATTTAATTGCATCCTGCATATCATTTAACACCAGCGTTGGTGTATTCAAAGAAGCATGTGAGAATGTCGCCCGGGTCTCTTCATGCGAAGGCTTGCCATGTATTATTACAGTATATTGTTGCTTTGCAATCTGTTCACTCCTGTTCCATACCTTTTCTACGAACGGGCATGTAGTATTATATTTTTCAATGACGATACCGATATCTTTTAATTGTTTTTCTATATCGAGTGTAGTGCCAAAAGCCGGAATAATTACAATATCATCCCTATTCAGATCCGAAAATGGGATAACCTGGCATCCCTCAATATCCTGTAAAAAACGAACACCTCGTTGCAGTAGATCATCATTCACCCGGGGGTTATGTATCATTTCACTCAAAAGGAATATCCTTTTACCGGGATTTTCATCGATAGTTTTAAAAGCAATTTCAATGGCATTTTCTACACCATAACAAAAACCAAAATGACGGGCAAGATATATTTTAACAGGCCCAAAATCAAGTACAGTAGCAGTGAAATCCTTTTTCATTTTATCCTGCTGTCTGCGCTTATTTTTTATGGCGGTTATTATTGAGCTCCTGTATGTAAAAGGTATAGTAAATTGCTTCATCTTATATTATCAGGCACAAAGGTACATCTAGAAATAGAATAAATTTTTTGCAGCGTTTAACAGGTTCGTTAATATTTAAAACAATGAAACAATTTATACAACCATCTTTCCTTTATTGTTCAAATATATACGAAGTAAATGTCCGTCAATTTACAAAGGAAGGCAATTTTAAAGCTTTTATGGAACACCTGCCCCGCCTGAAAGCAATGGGAGTGGAAATTTTATGGTTCATGCCTGTTCATCCTATTGGTATAATAAACAGGAAAGGAAGTTTGGGCAGCTATTATTCTATAAAAGATTTTACAGATGTGAATCCAGAGTTCGGTACTAAACAGGATTTTCAAAACCTGGTGTTTGCAATTCATGAATCAGGGATGAAAATTATTTTAGACTGGGTAGCAAACCATGCATCATGGGATAATAAATGGACCCTTACAGATCCTGATTTTTTTGTAAGGAATGAAGAAGGAAATTTTTTAGCACCATATGACTGGACGGATGTTATCCAGATCAAACACGATAACCCGGATGAGCAAACAGCTATGATTGCTTCTATGGAGTATTGGGTAAATGAATTTGATATTGATGGATTCAGAGCTGATCTCGCTCATCTTACCCCTTTATTATTCTGGAAAAAAGCAAGGGAGCAATTAGATACTTTAAAACCCGGAATGATTTGGCTGGCGGAGACAGAAAATCCGGAATACCATGAAGCATTTGATATTTCCTATACCTGGAAATGGATGCATGAAAGTGAAGACCAATTAAAAAAAAATAAGGATATAAATTTTTTAAAAACCGTACTTACTGATAATTCACTGGTATTTAATAATGCACTTCGCATGTATTTTACCAGTAATCATGATGAGAACAGCTGGAATGGCACTGAATATGAAAAATATGGTTTGTATGTACATGCCCTCACAGTATTAAGCTGTACTTATATTCATGCAATTCCACTTATTTATAGCGGGCAGGAAATACCCAATCAGAAACGCCTGGCATTTTTTGAAAAGGACCATATTAACTGGGATGAAAATTTATCAAACTATTATTTTTATCAAACATTATTTGAATACCGTAAAAGAGAACCCGTATTTAAAACCGGAAAGGAAGGTTTTTCATTTTTAGAAAATGATTTTCCAGTAATGGCTTATCAACGCACATTTAGAAATAATTGTATGATCGTTATCCTGAATTTATCCTCTGGCAGAATGGATATTCCTTTATTTCCAATCATGATAAAAGGGACATTTAAAAATATATTCAGCCTGGAAATATTAGAAATTGAAAAAAACATACAGGTACAGTTGGAGCCCGGTGGTTTTATTGTTTTAGAAAAGATATTAAAATAAAAACCCCGCCATTTTTTTAATGACAGGGTTTCCATATTTTTAAAATTTAAGTTTTAATCTCCGTCGAGGCTGATCGGGTATTCATATAATGCATCATAGCCAGGATAAAATCCACTAATGTTTACAGTGCCTGTTCTGCCAATAGCAGCTCTCAGGTCATTTACATTTGATATAGTTTTATCATTCACTTTAACAATAATGAAACTGTCTTTCATTCTTGTCTGGTCTGCTAAAGCTCCTGATGATGTTATTCTTTTTACTATAACTCCCCCGCTAACTCCATATTCTTTTGCTTTTTTTGGATCAAGTGTTGCAAATTCCCCTCCCAGTTTATCTAATGCATCGTTTGTAACAACATCATAATTGCCTGCGTTATTTTTAAGCGTAACAACAATTGTATATTCTTTTTCATTTCGTGTATACGTAACCGGTACTTTATCGCCGGGCTTATAACGGCTAACCTGCTCCTGTAATTCGCCACCGCTTAAAATGGAAACTCCATTTACCTTTTCTATCCTGTCACCTTTACGGATACCAGCCTGGTATGCGCCACCACTTGCCAGCACTTCTGTAGCATAAATACCATCGTAAGCAGAAACCGGGATACCTTCCTGTTTTTTTCTTTCATCAGACATGTCGGCAGCGTTACCGAACTGAATTCCAAGATATCCTCTCTGAACAGTTCCGAATTTCATGATATCATCCACTACTTTTTTAACTATGTTAACAGGTATTGCATAAGAATAACCTGAATAATAACCGGTGGGGGATGCGATTGCGGAATTAATGCCAATAAGTTTGCCGTCAGTATTAACCAGGGCGCCACCACTATTGCCCATATTAACAGCAGCATCAGTTTGTATAAATGATTCTACGCCATTGCTTGCACTTCCATTCCTGTCACGATTTAATCCCAGGCTTCTTGATTTTGCACTTACTATGCCTGCTGTAACAGTGGTTTCCAGGTTTAATGGATAGCCGATAGCCAATACCCATTGCCCTATTTTTACTTCATCGGAATTTCCATATATTAAATAAGGAAGTCCGGGGGCTTCTATTTTAATTACGGCAAGATCATAACTTGGATCTGTTCCAATAACTTTAGCCTTATAGGTTCTTCTGTTATTTAAAGTAACATTGATTTCATCTGCATTTGCCACTACGTGATTATTTGTTACAATGAAGCCATTATCACTAATGATTACACCTGAACCAGATGCCCTTTGCTCGGGGATAGCGCCATTTCTGCCATTACCAAAAAGCTGGTTGAACATTTCTTCATCCAGCAGATCACTGAATGGATTTTGCCGTTGCGTTTTCGGCAATCCATTGTTGGTTGCCCTGGCATTTGTCTTGGTTTTTATATGAACTACAGATGGAGTCGCTGCTGAGGCGGGCTGTGTAAAATCAACAGGCCCCGGTGGTATACTGCCATCGCCAAATCCTACATATTTATAATTCGATGGAATGACATTCGCCAGCTGGCCACCATAAGTATTATCTTTTATAAAATACTTGCTATATCCCCAGGCAATGGCTAAAGTAGTGATAGCGCTGATAATGATTGTAAATAATATCTGTCTAAATCTCATTTTATAATTTTTATATTTTGATATCAGTTTAAGGTCAAATCCTATGCCTGTACATGCAAATTAACGATGGACTGACAAAATGATTTTTACCTGCTGCCATCTTTAACAATAAATTAAAAAGGATATATAAATTGTCATAAAGTTAATAAAAACTCCATTGTATCTATATTATCTGCATATGAAAATAAACCGGGTGATTGGGCCTGACCAAAGGGCAAATAATTCTTCCCTGAAACAGATTGTATATCAGCGGTGATTGGAAACTGATTGAGAATTTTTTCATCATCATAGAATTCATAATGTAATACAGATACAGGGGAAAAAACCGAAAGATTTTCATTTAATAAAGTAGAACCATTGCTCATATAATATATTTTATTCATCAGCATGACCGATAGCTGGTAATCATAATTATTACTGTATTTATGGTGATCTTTAAAATACAGGTATTTTTCAAAAGATTTCAGTAAGGGAACAAAATCATATCCTTCCGGCACATATATTTTTGTTATACTTCGGCACCCCAGTCCGAAATACAGATGTATATCAGTTGATAACTCTTCCAGCTCATTTGTACTTTCTTTTCCTGTAAGAATGGCAACCGATGTTTTGTTTCGCCGGATAATGTTTGGATATTTTGAAAAGTATTGTTCAAAATATCTTGCCGAATTATTACTTCCTGTAGCTATATAGGCATCGCAGTTTTTCAGCATGTCTGCTATTAAGACCTGTTTTTTAGTTTCGTCATCAAAGCCGTATAATTTTTTTAAAAGATGTTCCAGTAAAATATTATCCTTTGAAGAAAACTTGATTGTTTGTTTGTGCCCGCTTATAAACACGCTTAAAAAATCATGAAATCCTACTAAAGGAATATTTCCAGCCATTACCACTCCAATATTTTTACATGAGATATAGTCATCGAGATGATAATGTGCAGCCCATTTTATAAGAGCTTCTTTATTTAAAAAATTTTGAACAATATTTTCAGAAGCTATTTCAACAAATTCCGGGGTAAACCAGGCATTGTGCTGAAATGATTTTAATATAATATCCTGCCATTCGGGATCGTTTTGCTGCATATATTTTCCCAACTCGGTCATTAAATCAATTCGATGTTGCAAATTCATGTCGATCTTTATTAAATTGCATCAAAATTACGATAGATGGCTATAAAGATCACAGATGAATGTATTAACTGCGGAGCATGCGAACCAGAATGTCCGAATAATGCAATCTATGAAGGAGGTGTTGAATGGGCACTTTCTGATGGCACAACAATAAAAGGTACATATACACTCATGGATGGCACTATTATAGACGCTGATAAGCGCCATTCTCCTATAGCTTTGGATATGTATTATATTGTTCCTAATAAATGCACTGAATGCCAGGGGTTTCATGAGGAGCCGCAATGTGCTGCAGTATGCCCGGTTGACTGTTGTGTTCCTGATGAAGCGTACCGCGAAACGGTAGAGGAATTAATGGATAAAAAAGTGAAACTTCATATTTAATTTTCTTAAAAATAATAATATCGATATTTCTGTTGCTGCGCGAAAGTATCCGATACTTTCGCTTTTTTATAATAGTGTGGTTTTAAATTTTTTGATATGAAATACTTAATACCGCTGCTGATTTTTATGGGGGCATCATCATGCAATATAAAAAAAGAAGTTTCAACAGATAAAAATGCAGAAAAAATAAAACTCATGAATTCCGATATAGCATTTTCAAAAATGAGTGAGGAAAAAGGAATGAAGACTGCTTATATTGAGTATATTGACAGCAATGGAGTATTACTAAAACCCAGCCATCTTCCTATTGTTGGTGCCAACGCAATCGATTACCTTATACAGCAAAATGATTCTTCTTTCACCCTTACCTGGCAGCCTCATAATGCAGTTGTAGCCAGTGGAGGAGATATGGGATATACATATGGAATATATTCTTTTCAATCCCTGGCTCCCGATACCATTTTATATGGCACTTACGTTAATATATGGAAGAAGCAAATAGATGGCACCTGGAAATTTGTTCTTGACTCTAAGAATGAAGGCATAGGTGAGCAATAGCATAACGATTAAATTGTTTTAAAATAAAGATTAAAGTTTATCTGGAAATGAAGAAAAAAATAGCATTGGTTACCGGGGGCTATTCAGGGGAATCAGTAATATCTTATAAGAGCGCAGAATTTATTTACAATAATATAGACCAAACGAAATGGGATTGTTATATTATTGATATTCATCCTTCAGGTTGGTTTTATAAACAAAATGATATTAAATATAATGTTGACAAGAATGATTTTTCCATAATTGTAAATAATGTAAAAATTATATTCGATGCCGTTTTTATCGCCCTTCATGGAACTCCCGGTGAAGATGGAAAGCTACAGGGCTATTTTGATTGTCTTAAAATTCCTTACACTTCCTGTGATGCTGCTTCTTCTGCACTAACATTCAACAAGCGTTATACAGTTGCAGTTGCTTCATTTGCAGGTATGCATGTTGCAAAATCAATGCATCTTTTTAAAAATAATAAAACCTCTGCAGAAGAGATTCTTGCACAGTTGTCACTTCCTTTATTTATAAAACCCAATAATGGAGGCAGTAGTCTTGGAATAAGTAAAGTAAAAGAAGGCAAAGAAATAAAAGAAGCATTGGAAAAAGCATTTCGCGAAGATGAACAGGTACTTGTTGAAGAATTTATAAAAGGAAGGGAATTCACTATTGGCGTATTCAGATCAAAAGGAAAAATAATTACTCTCCCAATAACTGAGATCATTCCTAAGAATGAATTTTTTGATTTTGAAGCTAAATACGAAGGGGCAAGTGAGGAAATTACCCCGGCACAAGTGGACGAAACAATTGCAGAGCAGGTGCGAAAAGAAGCAATAAAATCATATGTTGTTTTTAATTGCCGGGGAATTGTTAGAATTGATTTTATTTATGAACAAACAAAAGGATATCCATATATGCTGGAAATAAATACAGTTCCGGGACAAAGTTCCGCAAGCCTTGTGCCTCAACAGGTATTGGCAATGGGATGGTCTTTAAAAGAATTTTATTCATCGTTAATTGAGGAATGTTTTGACTAAGCTCATAGTACTATTCAAAAAATTGTAAATTGTAATCATAATCCTAATTTCTTAATGTGTTTAAATCATTAACCCACCGTCCTTTCTGGGTAAATTTTATAGCGGCTATCATCCTGGTTTGTTTATTGGTATTTATATTTTTACAATTACTGGGCTTGATAACAAGGCATGGCCAATACCTGACAGTACCTTCTGTTTTGGGAAAGAAAACGCCTGATGCTATCCGTTTTTTAGAAGAAAAAGGATTCGAAGTGCTTATACAGGATTCCGTTTACGTAGATGATGCAAAAATGGGAATTGTATTAAAACAATTACCCGATCCAAATAGTACGGTTAAGATAAACCGGACGGTTTTTCTAACTGTAAACCGGGTTACTCTTCCTTTAATAGATATGCCGGAATTAGAAGGTAAAACTTTGAATTTTGCTCTGGATATAATCAGGCGCAGCCATCTTGCTTTGGGTGATACAATGTATAAGCCGGATTTTATGCGGGGCTCGGTTTTAGAACAACTATACAGGGGAAATAAAATAACTACCGGCACCAAACTACCGTGGGGCAGTAAAATTGACCTTATCATTGGAAGTGGATTAGAAGACCAGCGTATCCTTGTACCTGATTTAATAGGAAAAAGTTTTGGAGAGGCCAGAATATTACTGGAGCAAAATGGTATAAGCCTGGGGGCGATAATAATCGAACCAAATATTAAAGATACACTGGGTGCATTTGTGGAATGGCAAAGTCCGCAACGATTTACGGATGATAATGAACCGGTTTATATGCAGGCCGGTCAGCTAATAGATGTTAAACTTATCAAAACAATGAAATTGCCGGCAGATTCTACCAGTAACGAATAAACGATTTTTATGCAATCAATAAACACATCGGATCTGAAAAAAAGACTAGAAGCAGGAGAAAAAATAAACCTGCTGGATGTAAGAGAACCTGATGAAAATATGGCTTTCAATATTGGAGGTATATTATTGCCATTAGGGCAGATACTTACATTGCAGACAGATGAAATAAATAACCTGAAGCAGGAAGAAGTGATATGTTATTGTAAATCGGGACAGCGAAGTATGCAGGCATGTTTAATGCTTGAAACTTTGGGGTTTACAAACGTGAAAAACCTGACCGGCGGGATGACTGAATGGCAAGGGAGTGTAAAGTGAATAGTCCCGGTAGCTATCGGAAGTGAAGAGTGAAAAGTGAGTGAATAGTCCCGATATCTATCGGGAGTGAATAGTGAACTCACTAGTACCGATAACTAATGGGGATTGAAAGTGAATGTTTACTGAAATTGTATATTTAAACCTGCAATAACATTAAAGGGCGCCATGGGAAAATAATAATTCTCTGTGTTTAGTTTGTCTGCATAGATATAACTAAAAGTATAGCCGTTAGCCTCATATTTTCGTAAAAAAATATTATTCAGCTGTATAAAAAAATTGAGTTTTACATTATTCCTTTCTATTGTATAATTAGTACGTAAATCCTGTACATAATACGGTTTAAGGCTTCGGGATCGCTGTGATGTATTATCAAGGTATTGCCTGCTGATATATTTTCCTGTAAGGATTATTTCTGCATTTTTAACTGGAATGAATTTAATGATAGCAGTACTGATCACGGAAGGTGAATAGGAGAGATTTGATTTTGTATAAAACTTCGTTTGTTGCCCACCGTTATCATAGTCATCTATATATTCAGTAAAGTCATTTATTTTATTTATACTTAACGAAGTATTGCCGGAAATATCAAGCCATTTATTAATAATACTTCTTCCCTGTAATTCAATTCCGGCCCTGTAACTTTTTTTAACATTGATCCTCGTATAAGCACCAACATCATTGATCTTCCCGCTAAGCGAAAGCTGGTTATGATATAACATATAGTATAAATTAATTTCCCAGGTATTTTTCCTGCCTTTTTTTTCCATGCCCAGTTCAAAATCATTTAATTTTTCAGGCCTGGGAATATTATTTGTGGCTGCTTCAAAATCATCCCGGTTTGGTTCTTTTGTTGAGCGGCCAAATGAAAAATAGGCACGTGTTTTATTTTTTGAATAAGTGATACCCGCCTTTGGGTTGAAAAATAAATAATTGTTTGCCTGGAAAAGCACAGGGTTATTTCTGAATCCATAAATATTGTATTTAACTGCCCGTATTTGTAAGTCTGTATACGTTCTCCAGTTTTCTGAAATTATTTCTGTCCACTTGCCAAATATTCCAATATCTGTTTTATCAGCATTAAGATCATACCATTTATAATTTCTAGGAACAGCTGCCTGAATTTCCGCACTAATGATCTCACCGTAATGCTTTCCTTTATATTTACTCCAGCTGCCACCAACGATTAAATTTCTGTTGAGATGATCATGTTGCACAGAAAAAATATTTCCAAAAAAATCATTATCCAGCCACAGTCTTCTTACCAGGTTAGTTTCCGTAATTTCATTGATTCCATTATTATAATCGGGGAGCCCGTAATCTGAGAGCATTTGGGCAGATTTGTATTGTTCGTAATAACCCTTTCCTTTTGTGAGGAATGCTGCAACATTTGCTTTCCAGCTTTTGTTTAATTTTTTATTGTAAAACAACTGGTAGTGGCTTTGTACATAATTATCCGTTTCATTTTCATAAGGCTCACCTGCTTTTTCTGTGCCTGCAGAATTATATCGCCTGTTTATTTGTAATGTTTTTTCATCCACCCCATTCCATGCCTGGTATGTTTTTTCTTTGCCTGAAAAAATGTTCAGCCTGAGAGAATTTTTTTTATTCAGGAAAGCAAAACTGGTATAATAAGATTTAAGCCTGCTGTCTGACCTGTCGATATATCCATCACTACGAATATTGCTAAACCGGGTATCAACAGTAAAATGCTTTCCAAAAATTCCACTGTTAAATATCAGCGTATTTTTAAAAGTATGATATGAACCAAAGCTATTATTGAATTCGATATTTCTTTTTGCAATGATATCGTTGGTGCTGATATTAATAGAGCCTCCAAATGATCCTGATCCATTTGTAGAAGTTCCTGCACCTCTTAATACCTGGATACTATTCGCAGACGAAGCTATATCCGGCATATCCACAAAGAATGTTCCCTGGCTTTCAGCATCATTATAGGGAATACCATTTAATGTTACATTTATCCTGCTGGCATCTGTTCCCCGGATACGAATACCGGTATAACCAACGCCATTCCCTGCATCTGAATTAACAACGACGGACGGACTTTGATTGAGTATAAAGGGTAGATCCTGGCCCACATTGTTTTTAGATATCTCTTTACGGTTAAGATTAAATTTTGCAAATGGCATTCCATCTGCAGCCCTTACAGCAGTTAATTCAACAGGTTGTAATAAAGTAGTGTCACCTGTTTTCTGACTTGTACTTTCATATGCATGCAATGCAAGCAAACCTGCAAGAATATATTTCATTAAATTAAATTGTGCTGAATATCCGGGAAATGATAATCCCGTTATTTTAATTTCTCTTCCTTCGCAGGCATTATCCTGTGCAGGTTATACGGGTTTTATCTCAGCCTCAATGAAGCACCCCGGAAATTCAGATTAAAAAGAACGAAGCTGTAAGTTACATTCATTATATGATTAAAATGATTTTCCCTTTTTTTCATAAATTGTAACTATTTCCAAACTTGTTCGTATTTATAAAAAAATATTATTATGAAGCTAATATTCATTGGATTATTATCAATCGTAAGCATTGTGGGCCTTGCGCAGCAGCAGGTAGAAATTTCAGATCCAAATGCTAAAAGCCGTATTTTAAACGGTTCATTTTCCGCTATCACAGTTTCTGATGGGATCGTACTTTACCTCTCAGCAGGCGACCAGGAATCTATTGCTGTTAGTTTTTCCGATGCAAAATATGAGGAACGATTTAAAACGGAAGTGGAAAATGGCGTTTTAAAAATTTATTTTGATAACAATGGTTTTAATTGGAACACCAATGTGAAAAGAAAACTTACCGCATATGTTTCATATAAAGAACTTAAAAAATTATATGCATCAGGAGGTGCTGATGTGATTGTACCTGTTCCGGTAAAAGTTGATAATCTTGAAATGAAATTTACCAGTGGAACGCAGTTTACAGGAAAAATAACTGCAAATGAACTGGAAGTAATACAAAACAGCGGTTCTCAAATAGATATGTCGGGGTCTGCATTAAAGATTAATATTGAAGCCTCAAGTGGCGCATTATTTAAAGGGTATGACCTTGCAGTTGATTATTGTACAGCTAAGGCTACCAGCGGGGGTGCAATCCGGATATCTATTAAAAAAGAGCTTGATGCAAAGGCTAATAGCGGGGGAGCCATTCGTTATATAGGAGAAGCCATAATAAAAGAAGTAGATGTACATAGCGGAGGTATAGTAAAAAGAAGCTGATATAAATGAAAAAGATACTTTTAATAATATCCCTATTATTTTTTGCATTGCAAATCAAAGCACAGGATCAATTGATAATTGATCCAAATGCTGAGATACGCAGTATTTATGGAAGTTTTAATTCTATCAGGGTATCAGGTGGTATCGATCTATACCTCAGTCAATCTGGAACAGAAGCCATAGCGGTAAGTGCTGCAGAAGAAAAATATAAAGCAGGTATAAAAACAATTGTAGAAAATAATACACTACGGATATTTTTTGATGGGGATAGAGGTTTAAGTATGAAAAACAAGCAATTAAAGGCATATGTTTCCTTTAAAACCCTTGAATTGCTGGATGCCTCCGGGGCTTCTGATGTTTTAGTAGCGGGTAACATTACAACATCTCACTTGAATATGAGATTTTCCGGAGCCAGCGATTTTAAAGGCTCTGTATCTTTAAGTTCGCTGGAATTAGATCTTAGCGGTGCGTCCGATGTTAATATTACGGGTTCTGCATCTTCATTGACAATCCGTAGTAGTGGTGCAAGTGATGTAGATGCATATGAACTGGTAACAGACTTTTGTGATGCCAGTGCATCCGGGGCATCTGATATAAATATCACAGTACATAAAGAATTGACTGTTAAAGCAAGTGGGGGAAGTGAAATCTCCTATCGCGGTGATGCAATAATAAAAAATATACAGAAAAGCGGTGCAAGTTCAGTTAGTAAGAAAGGTTAAAGCAGATGGTATGATAATATTTTGGAAGCAATGTGATTAAATCATATTTTCGCACCGCGAAGTAGAGCAGCGGTAGCTCGTCGGGCTCATAACCCGAAGGTCAGAAGTTCGATCCTTCTCTTCGCAACTACAAGAAGCCTGGAATTCCGGGCTTTTTTTATTATGTATGAAAGCAGGGTTTGTAAATATTTTCGGAAAGCCAAATGCGGGCAAAAGTACTTTGCTGAATGCATTGATGGGCGAAAAGATGGCGATCGTATCCCATAAAGTACAAACTACCCGCCACAGGATAAAAGCCATTTTAAATAATGATAATTACCAGATCATATTTTCAGATACACCAGGGATAATTGAACCTAAATATAAGCTGCATGAAAAAATGATGCAGGCCGTAAAAGGAAGCCTCGAAGATGCCGATATAGGATTACTGATAGCGGATGCAAGAGAAAGCGTTAATGAAAGCCATGAAATATTTACTGCGTTAAAATTAAAAGCACCAGCTATCCTGATACTAAATAAATCTGATGCAGTGCGGGATGAAAATACTATACGGGATGCAAAGGAATTTTATGAGAAACAACCTTACTGTATTGAAGTGATCGTTATTTCTGCATTACATAAAACCGGCACGGATTACTTATTGGAAAGGATACTTCATTATCTTCCTGAGGGACATCCTTTTTATGAAGGGGATGATCTGAGTGACATGCCAACGAAATTTTTTGTTGGAGAACTCATTCGTGAAAAAATATTTCAATTATACCAGGAAGAACTTCCGTATCATAGTGCGGTTTTGGTGCAGGAATATAAAGAGAAAATAACTTTGGTAAAAATTTCTGCTGATATAATTGTACAGCGTGAAACCCAGAAAGGAATTATTCTCGGAGAAGGAGGTAACATGATAAAAAAACTGGGAACATTAGCGCGACAGGACATTGAACAATTTCTTGACAGAAAAGTATTTTTGGAGCTTTTTGTAAAAGTGAGGCCCAGGTGGAGGGATAATGAAACACATTTAAAGGAGTATGGGTATTAGGAAGTGAAAAGTGAAAAGTGAAAAGTGAAAAGTGAATAGTGAAAAGTGAATAGTGAATAGTGAAAAGTGAATAGTGAAAAGTGAATGGTGTAAATCCCTGAATAGTGTTGACAGGTTTATACTAATTCATTATTAAAAATATTGACAGTTTTTCTATATTCTTTTTTCTGTTTTTCCCAATTTTGAATGAACATTGTAGGCTTCATTCTAT
>Ga0136634_10000765_pt1 | contig 13135 bp, 11 predicted proteins | sample AntDrymUQ8332106_2_FD_104654 | JGI IMG/M metagenome (GOLD analysis project Ga0136634, IMG submission 104654) | Polar desert sand microbial communities from Dry Valleys, Antarctica - metaG UQ833 (21.06) | ecosystem: Environmental > Terrestrial > Soil > Desert | place: Antarctica: Dry Valley... | reverse complement strand
CCGGCAGCAGGTATTTCACATCGGCCTCGGTCAAAGTCGAAAATCGGACTTTAATCTTGTCGGGAGTGAAAATTTTGACTTCGGGCTGATAGCCGTCCGAACCGGTAAAATGCGAATCACCCTGTATCGACTGCATCGTGTGGTATTCGCCGTGCGGATCGACGATCAAAACCGAAGCACGATTGAACGGGCTCATCAATTCTTCGACCAACACACCGGCCGTGTATGATTTACCGGAACCGGTCGAAGCAAGTATTGCAAGGTGAGTCGAGACAACATCTTTTACGGCTAACACAATTGGAACATCGCCCGGTTCTCGCGTCAGGAGGCTGCCGATATGCGCCGAGCCTGTTTCCGCCGTTTTCTTTGAGCTGAGCGTGTGCGAAAGAGTTTCGGATGACACTAAATAGATCGGATCGCCAGGATTAGGCGGAATGCGAGGGTTGACGAAATCCTGCAGTTTGTTACTGAAATAGCCGATAGTTTCGACGGTTATTTCGTAGATTTCCAAGGCTTCGCCGTCCAAACCGATCAGTGAAGAGATACTGGACGGCGGTGTGCCCGGATCCGCAAGAAATGCGTCCGGCAAATTTCGCACAAGCTTTCTGCTGTTGATCGTCCCGAGTATTTGACGTTTTTCATCGCCTACATCGGGCTGATAATAGACAAATTCGCCAATGCGGTTTTTTTTGTTGTCTTTTGTGATGAAAAGATATTCATGCGGCAAAACGCCGGGGCCTTTAACTGTACCCGTCAGGGTATCCAGTGCGGTTTTTAACATAAATTAATTGAAGTAGGACACGGGGATTCGGCGCGAATTATAGCAATACACGTCTGTGCTGAGGCTTTGTAAGCAAGTGTCTTTACTCACTCTGTTCCTGATCGTCTAAATCAAGCAGTTTGTCATCGAGAACGTTCAGCTCGGCGCGGAGATTATGTTCCATCGAAATCGCAACTTCTTCCTGTTCGATCTCAATTGCCTGTTCCTCAATGTCACGGTCAAGCTCCATATGCAAATTACGATTTGCCCTTTCAAGCTGGTCGATTATCTCGTTACGCCTTTCCAGCAACTGTTTTTTCGTTTGCTTTACTTCCGCCATATTATTCTCACTTTTTCAATTTTTATTCATAAATTATAACGCCAAATTAAATGTTACGCTAAAAACGTTACAATTTTGAGAACGGGCGTAAAATCTTTCGCAAATATTCTATTGGATTACGTCTATTAAACAGTACGCGGATTTAACAGGTTGGGCGGATCACGGCAATTTGACCCGGACGATTCCGGGTTGAGGCGCACAATCTGTAAAATCCACGTACTTTTTCTTGGTTTTAGATTTCAGTAGAAACTTTCTTATTGGGAAAAGTTCGATAAAACCGCCTAAGGACCTAACGCCCGTGTTCTGGTTCTAAAAGAACTCGCTCCCGTACCGCGGAAAAGCGGGGTGAAGACCCATTTGGAATGATTTTCGACGCCGTAGTAGGATAGGACGGATTTGCTCCGGCTTTGGCTCGCCACCCCGATAAACGGGGTATTGTCAGTTACGATCTCGAAATTCTCTTCGTCCGGTTCTTCAATCTCGCCCTCGGTGCCGGTGTCAAGCGTATTTACCAGAACGATCGAATACCGGTCGAGCAGCTGTGTGGGATTTGTCGGAAGCACGCCGTTGTTGTAATTCTGGACGCGCTTTGCGAATGCGGCGATTGTTTTGGGATCAGGTTTGATAAGCCGCCATTTTCCGTCTTCGCTGAGAGGATCAGTCGCCGATGAAGCGCGAAGTATCTGAGTCTTTTTTGTGCCCTGGGGCAAGCCCTCGAGCAATTGATCGATGGACTCCGGCAGTTTCCTGCCCTGGTGAAAGATAATAAACTTTTGGATGGCTTCGGCTACATCTTCCCCGCGCCGGATGGATTCGAGCTCCTTTTCTCGCTGAACTTCCAACTGTACGGCCGGGGCAACAGCAAGCAAGGCGATCGCAAAAAGCGTCATTACGGCCATGACCGCAAGCATTGTCATACCACGCTCGGATTTATGATTTTGGATTTTGTATTTTGTATTTAAGAGCGGAAAAAAAGGACAAAGTAATAGATTATGGATTTTGTATTCAGAATTTAAATTATGAAACGCAGGACGAAGGAGCGCTGCTATTTGCGAAATCCAAAATCCAAAATCCAGAATCGAAAATCTCCTAGTTGTCTCCATCATCATCGTCGTCATCCATTTTTTTATCCGAAGGCTGACGCTGCGGCGTCGGCGGCACATAACGCGGTATGTTATCGGGAATTCCCGGAATACTCGAGTTGCTATTCATCATCATGTTGCTATTTGTTTGAATAGTCGGATTGAAAGGCACATAACTATCGGCAGCGGGAAAGCCTCCGGCACCGGGAAAGCCACGGGGCCTTTCAGGTGCGGATGATGTAACGGTTCCCGGAGCCGGCCGGAAAAGCGGCAATCTGTGGCGAAAACCAAGATTTACATCTTCGAGAATCGTCTCCTCGGCAGATATGCTAAGCAGCCGGAAACGGCCGTCAACGATGTCATTAAGTCGTTTACCCATCGGCGTAGGTTTTCCTTTTTCCAGGAAATAGGCCGTATCATTGTTGCTCCGCTTGCGTGCGATCATCCCGATATACTGAAATTCCGGCTTTGGCGGAGCTTGAACATTGAGCATGATCTGATTTGAATAAAACTTGCCGTCAGGCGTCTGCACAATAACCTGCCGTGGCCCTTCGCCCGAAATAAAGCCAGCGGGAATATCCGCAACCAATTTCTGAGGGTTTATAAACGTTGTCGGAAGCTCGTTCTGACTAAAATAAATTCGTGTATCTTCGGTAAATTTATCGCCGCTTACTTCAAGCCGAAAACCTTTAGACCCCGCATATACGCTTTGCGGTGCGACAAATGAGATAAGCATCGGCGGTACCGGCGTCGGCTCAGGAGTTTTTAGCGGAGGAGCAATAAAAGGCGTCGGGCTGTAAGGCGTCGGTGCCGGCGGCTCATAAAATGCAAAGATGTTACGGCCCGGCCCGGGAGCCCAAAAACCGTCCGGCCTGTAATCGATTGCGGTGGTTACATAGCTGAAATCCTGCTCGCTTTGACTGGGAAGCTTTAGATCATCCGAATTCGCTTTGGGCGCGGCCATGGGCTTCGGCGTCGAAGAAACCGTTGCGGTAATTTTAGTACTTCCGCCGCCAATGCCTCCAAAAGCAAAGTAAAGCGCAAACAACGCCAGCGCGCCCAATACGCCCGCAGCGATGATCTTATTTCTCTCGGTTGGAGATTTACCCTCAAAAAGTTTCATTTTTTCTAAAAGCTCTGAGTTCACGCTTCAGCGTGTTTCTTATGTTCAGAGTGTACTCTGAACATAAGTTTATTGTACCGTCGTTTCAAACGGTGCGACGCTCGGGCGGCGGAAATATGCAGCCATCTCAAGACGCAGCCTTACATTCGAGCCGTGCGTTTTTCCGCGGGGCCTCGCCTGTTGTTGGGATTGTAAATTCGGCTGAATGCCCTGCGAACTGTTGGAATCTGAAAAACCGCCGAACCGGGGATCACCCGGATAGTTGCTTCCCGTGCCGGCTGCCCGGACGGGAGCAGTTCCCTGGCCGCCGCTTTTCTCTTCCGAATCCAACGGCTCAAGCTCGACAGCGCTGATAACCACAAATTCGTTCCCGGTTTCGATTTCCCTTATAAAGCGTCGCAGGTTCTGATACGGACCTTCGACCGTTGTTGTAACATACACGCCAGGAAAAAGGCTTTGGAATTTCGAACGGCCGCGTTCTGCGTCCGATTGGCCGCCCTGGTCTTGCTCGGCTATTTCCAGAGGCGCGTAATCGGGGCCGGTTGTATTTACGAGGCCGTAGCCGGCAATCAGCCCATTTATCCTTTGATACAAAGCCGTCCTGCCGTTCACAGGCAAAGGCAAGTAGCGGGATTCGAAATCATCCACGCTTGCAACAAGCTTTGCGACCTGCGTTTCAGTGCTCGTTATATCGCCGTATTTTTCCCGCATGGAGATAAGCTCTTTTTCCAGACGGTCACGCTCAGCGCGGTTTTGCTCCAACTCGCGATTCGACGGCGCGACTACGAAAATATAAAGCAGAACCGCTGTCAATACAGCCATAAAAGCTACGCCGGCCGTGGCGATCGCTATCGGGTCCCACATACCGCCATAAATCTTACGCGGCCGGTTTTTCGGGGCGATATCAAAATAAGGCTCCTTTTCGATAATTATCGTTTCATTGTCCGTCAGCAGAACGGTGCGGTCCGCTTCCTCGACAACCACGGCAGGATCGCGCGTAGTTCCGTAATCATTTACCAAAATCTCCGGTTCGTAGTTTTCCGGGACGCCGGGAAGGTTGTTTTGTTCGAGTTCTTTTTCGTTCATTACTGCGCACCTCCCTGACCGGTTTGAGCCACGTCGGAAGCGGGAGCGACTGAATTCCCGTAAGCAGGCGTATAGATAAGATGAAGCGTGTATTCGGAATAGGTCATCCGCTCATTTTTTTGAAGATCCTGGCCGCGAAGATCAGCCTGAAACAGGCCCGAGTTATTCATATTTCCGATCATTGACATTACGGCCGTATAATCACGGCTTAAAACGCCGAATTCGAGCTCGGCTTTGACGCGGTCGCCATCCTTGTAAACGTTCTCCACGGCGATTCTCGACGCGCTGACACTTCCAGGCAGAACCGATTCAAGATCGGCGAACAGTCGCGACCAGCCGAACGATTTGTTGGCAACCAGCTTGTGCGAAGCGACAAGAAGCTGACGCTGTTCGGGCGACAATTGCTGCTGAACTTTCTCACCCTCGCCCTTAAGCCGTTTAACTTCTTCTTCCATCTGATCGACCTGGCCGGCGGCTATCTCATTTAATTTGTTGTTTTCATTCAATTGCGAAAAACACAGAATCGCGCCGGAAACGGCGACAGCCAGAAGCAGCAGAGAGAGCAAATAAGGTGTAGTTCTGTTGCGAAAGGGTTTAGTGGATAGGTTGAGTTTGGTAATCACGTTGATATGAAAATGCTATTATTTACAGGGCTAAATCAAAGTTTAAACTAAAAAAAATTCCATTGTCTTTCACGAAAGGCCGGAAAGAAAAGTTGCAAAAAATTACTGCCTGCGGGCCGGCAATTGCCGCTCCAATTCTTCACGCGTCAGATCGCGGTAAGCGCATACCCTGTTACGCCCTTCGCGTTTTGCCCTGTAAAGAGCAGAATCGGCCATCTCGATCAGCTCGATCGGGTCGCTCGAATCATCCGGAAACGACGCCACGCCGATACTTATAGTAACACGATGCGTTTCAGACGGCCTGTTGTGCCATATTACAGTAAACTCCCTGCTTTCTATTTCGGCACGAATTCTCTCGGCGGCAACTATCGCCTGACCTATCTCGGCGTCGAGCAGAAACGCTGCAAATTCTTCGCCTCCAAACCTTGCGGCCGCGTCGCCGCTGCGAACGCGTTCGGTTATACAGGCGCCGATCTCTTCGATCGTTTTGCTTCCCGTTAGATGCCCGTAAGTGTCGTTCACGCGTTTAAAATTATCGATATCCATCATCAGCACGCAAAAAGGCCTGTTTTCCGCTTTGGCCCGCGCCGCTTCGCGCCTCAGCTCGGAGAAAAAAGAACGGCTGGAAAGCAGCCCTGTCAGATCGTCGTGAGAAATAAGCCGGTGGATCTGCCGCTGGTACTCGCGGTCGATCTCGTCAAGCAGATCAAACCGCAAAATGTACTCGCCGATCGCGATTTTGTCGCCGTTTTGCAAAGCTTCCCGCACAATTTTTTCGCCGTTTAGGCTCGTGCCGTTTCTAGAGCCTAGATCCATGAGAATATACTCGGTTGTTTGCGATTCCGCGTTAAATATCGTATTTACCTTCGCGTGACGGCGGGAAACCTGCGTGTCATTAATGCGGACGTCTGCAGCCAAAGCACGCCCCAGGAGCACCTCTTCCCGTTCGAGAGGTATTGGGACAGCTATCAAATCACCCGTGAGAAACACAAGTGCCGGCCGCAGGTCGCGATCTTGGCGTTTTGCTTTGGACATAGAAGGACTTTTTGAGGCAAGCGGCGAAGACAGAATGACTCCACCTAACAGGATAACTTATACTGTATCAAAATTTCCAGATTTTTTTGATGGGCGCATTTATTTACCTGCAAATTGGCGAAATGGAAATACGCCGCTTTTGTAAATTATAATTTATCCTTGAAAATTCTTATCGTAAAACTTGGCAGCATCGGGGACGTCGTCCACACGCTGCCGGCATTGGCCGCCATACGCGCGGCTTTGCCGAACGCGGAGATAGGCTGGGCGGTTGATGAACGTTCGGCGGAAATATTGCGCGGCAACAGATTGATCGACTATTTAATTGAGATAGATACAAGTTTTCTGCGGGACGGGAAAAACCTCGGGAAAATTCTTCCGGAGCTTCGTAAACAAGCACTTGATCTTAGAAAGCTTAGTTTTGATATAGCTCTTGATTTCCAGGGACTATTCAAATCCGCGATGATTGCGAAGCTTTCCGGAGCCAAAATCAGATACGGATTCTCGAAGGAAGCTCTTCGTGAGCCTGCCAGCCGGTTTTTAATGAACGGCACGGTCGAAATCCAGCCGCAAACTCATATTGTACGCAAAAATTTACTGCTAGCCGCTAAAGCTCTTGAGATTCAAATACCGGACAACAGCTTAGTGTTTCCCATATTCACAAACAACGGGCAAAAAATGGAAGCCGGGCGGATTATCGAGCAGGCAGGCCGCGGCTTTGCCATTCTTAACCCTGCGGGCGGTTGGGTTACGAAACTTTGGGACGCGGAGAAATATGGACACCTTGCTGACAGATTATGGGAACAAAGAGGTTTGATTTCGATAATCACGACGGGCCCAGGCGAAGAATCTCTTGCAAAAAAAGTTTTGGATAGTTGTAGAACTGGCAAGGCATTCGCGGTGCAGCCGAGTTTGAAAGGATTTTTTGAGCTCGCTAAACACACAAAAGTGTACATAGGTGGCGACACAGGCCCGACCCATCTGGCAATCGCCGCCGGAGCTCCCGTTGTAGGTGTTTTCGGCCCGACGGAATGGTGGCGAAACGGCAGTACAAACCCCGGAGACATCTGCGTCGAGCGAATCGACATCGACTGCCGCGCCGATTGCCACCGCCGGACCTGTTCGAATTGGATATGTATGGATATCGGTGTTGAGACAGTTTTCAACGCGGTACAGAGAAGACTTGAATAGGCTTGAGTTGTGCCGGGCATCCTATTGCGGACGCTAAACGTCTGAAATATCAGAAATCGGTTTCTTGCAAGCATAAATTCTGACTGCTTATTATAACAAGCGGCTTAGAACTGTATTTTCGGTTATACTAATTGATACGAGGTACAACACCGGAGCAAGCTTTGCTCCGCTACGATTTTAGATTCGAATTATGAAACCCTTGTTATTCAAACTGTTTGCAATTTTTGTTGTTACGGCAGCGTTTGCGGCTATGCTGTCCGCGCAGGCCAACGGCGGTAATAGATCTAAGGCCATGCCTTTTGCCAACGGCGAAACTCTGACTTACGAAGGGAAGATCAGCAGAATCGTTCGCGGAATCGCGGTAGCGGATATGACGTTTACTCTTCTCCAGCCTTCGAAAACAGAAAATTATATTGTAAAAGGCGATGCAAGATCGAAAGGCACTTTCCTAAAGCTGTTTCGTTTCAGCTTTTCGCAGCAGCTTCAATCCACCATCTCCAACCGCGAGTTCCGAATATTAAAAACCGTCAAGCATGACGTTCAAAAGGACCGTGTCCGCGACAGCGAAGCTCTTTTTGATTACCAACAGGAACGCGTTACCTACATTGAAACCAATCCCGAAGAGCCGATGCGTCCGCCGCGCAAGATCGCATCCGAAATTGAAGAAACAACCCACGATATGATCTCGGGCATTTACAGCCTGAGGATGCTGCCGCTTGCTGTCGGTAAAACATTCGACCTGACGATAAGCGATTCCGGGCTGGTTTACAAAATACCTGTAAAAGTCACGGCGAGAGAGCAGCAAAAGACGATTTTGGGAAATGTCTGGTGCCTGCGGGTCGAGCCTGACGTTTTCGGGCGGAACCGCCTCATCGAGAAAGAGGGAAGCATGATCATCTGGATGACGGACGACGCACGCAAAATACCGGTTCGATCACAGATAAATTCACCGGTCGGGCGGATCGAGATTAAGCTAAAAACCGCAAAGAATCTTAAGTAAACAATTCCGGAAATTATCTGTAAATTTAAAGCCCGGCTTGTAAGTTACCTCAAAGAAACGCATAATTTCGTCTGTTAAGTAAGATAGATATGACTGAAAACGCCATTAAAAACTCAGCCGAAATTGTCGATTCGCAGAGCGAAAATATTTTTGAATTTGTTTTAGACAGCGAAAGCCGTGCGTCGTCATCCGAATTGATCAGAGAGCGCGAATTAATACCACGGAGACCGGAAGTCATAGCCGACATTCCCGTTTCGGGCGGCGAAACCTTTCCTGTCCCGGCCATGGCCGCCCAGGTTTCCGTGTCACCGGTTTTTCAAAAGCTTGCGGCCCCGAAATTACCAGAACTCTCAAAAGAGAATCGAGCCAAACTGCTTATGCAGTCGCCGAACCGTTTGTTTTTCTATTGGTCGCTCGGCAAAAATCCTTTTCAGACATTGAATCGGGCGATTAGCAGCCAAACCGGAAATTATACTCTGGTTGCAAAGCTGATCGATCTCAAATGCGAGACGGAAGAAATTCACAGAATCGATTCCGAAGGCTCGCGATGGTTCGATGTCAATGCCGATACCGATTACCGCGCGGAGATCGGTTTTTATGCGGTGAATCGTCCCTTTGTTCGTGTGATGTATTCAAACAATGTGGAAACGCCGCGCAAAAGCCCTTCGCAAAACACGGCTTCGTCTGATGATTGGACAACTACGTCCGACAAATTTGCACAGGTTCTGGATGTTGCCGGCTTTTCGCAGGACGCCTTTGACGTTGCATTGGCAGGCGACGACATCGAAGCTGCCGAAAACGCTACGCATTCCGCTTTTTCCCAATTTACCGGCAAAACTGTGACCGCTGCTTCTGGAATCGGCGCAGACGAAATACGCTTTGTTATGCTTGCCTTGGCCTCGGGCGTGCCTCTGGAATCACTGCGTTTCCGGATAAGCCCGGGCCTTTTTGCGATTCTCCGGCAGAACACAAAAAATTTGAGCATTGAAAATGCGCTTGCCGTATTGCAGGATCAATTCAATATCGACTTCGATGAGATTTCGCAAGACGAACCCGGTTCCGCAGTCTTCGGAGCCAGTCTTATAAACTTTCCGCGCATTTTGAAAACGAAACGCAAGTTAACAAAGTTTGCTCCTGTTAGTTCTCATAGTTTGCTTTGAACAATCGATTTGCAGGGTCGCAACGAACGACTCGCCTGCTAAACGGACATCCGGCGACTGCCAACTGTTTCCTATGCCTGTTGGTTATTTCAGCCTCATACTTCACGCTCATCTGCCTTTTGTCAGGCATCCCGAATATCCCGCTTTTCTTGAAGAGGACTGGCTTTTCGAAGCGATCACGGAAGTTTACCTGCCGATAATTTTTATTCTTCAGAATTTGCATGAAGGAGGTGTTAAATCCAGACTCGCGATGAATGTTTCCCCGCCGCTGTGCGAAATGCTCAATGATGAGCTGCTTCAGACCAGATACACGCGGCACCTGGAAAAGCTGCTGGAACTTGCCGAAAAAGAGCTTCGCCGCACGGAGCACGAGGCACTAGAATATTTCGACGCTGCCCGCATGTATGTGGAAAATCTCAATGTTTCGCTCGATCTTTGGAACAACAGATATGGGCGGAATCTCGTGGGTGCCTTTCGCGAGCTGCAGGAAGAAGGCGTCGTCGAGATAATTACATGCGGAGCGACGCACGGATTTTTGCCTCTGATCTCGACACCCGAAGCGCGAAAGGCCCAGGTGCGGATCGCGGTGAACAATTACCGCATGCATTTCGGCAGGCAGCCACGCGGGATATGGCTGCCTGAATGCGCCTATGAGCCTGGCGTCGAGAATCTGTTGAAAGACGCGGGCATTGAATATTTTATAAGCGATACGCACGCGATTCTTTATGGCGAGCCGCGGCCGCGTTACGGCGTCCACGCACCGGTCGTTTGCCCGAACGGAACCGCGGTGTTTGCCCGCGATGTCGAAACGAGCCAACAGGTCTGGAGCGCGGAGGTTGGATATCCCGGAAATGCGGTTTACCGCGAATTCTATCGCGATATCGGCTGGGACCTCCCGCTCGAATATCTCAAGCCTTATCTCGACAGCGACGGAAGCCGGAAACATCTGGGACTAAAGTATTATCGTATTACAGGACGGGATGTGCCGCAGCAAAATAAACAGCCGTATATCCCGGGGGTGGCACGCGAGAAAGTCGCGGAAAACGCCGCACATTTCATCGGCGAGCGCATAAAGCAGGCTCATAAGCTGCGCGAAACATTCGACGGCCACCCACCGCTCGTCGTTTCGCCGTACGATGCCGAGCTTTACGGGCACTGGTGGTTCGAGGGGCCGCAGTTTATCGATTTTTTCTTTCGCAAGCTGCACTTTGAGCAGTCGGAGATCGAACCCATCTCTCCGGGCGATTTTCTCGATGCAAAAATTCCGATCCAGATTCAGCAGCCTACCGCGTCGTCGTGGGGCGAAAACGGCTATTACAAAGTCTGGTTGAATGAAAAAAATTCGTGGATGTATCCGTATCAGCACGACGCCGAGCAAAGAATGACGGAACTGGCGGATAAATTCTCAGGCGCTGACGAACTTGAGACGCGCATTTTAAACCAGCTTGCAAGGGAGCTTTTATTGGCTCAGTCAAGCGATTGGGCGTTTCAGATCTATCAGGGCACGACGGTCGAATATTCTTCCAAGCGTTTCCAGTCGCATATCCACCGCTTCGATCTTCTGGCAAATATGCTGGAGAGCGGTACAGCGGACCAAGACCTTCTCACCGAGATTGAAAACCGCGATAACATCTTCTCAGAGATCGATTTCCGATTCTATTGCACTGAAGTCCGCGATCTTTAAAATAAAAAGAGGCCGGGGGAATGAATCCCCGACCTCTCTAGTCCTAATGCAGCAGCCGAATCAGAAGTGTTCCTGATAGTTAGCAACCGGAAAATCGCCAATTTGACCCCATGGCCTGCTGGTCTGAATTCTGGTGCCAACTGTCATTACAAAGAAGATTCCAGGAGTAGCCTCTCTCCATACCCCATAGTCCGTCCGTCCGTCGCCGTCATAATCTCCCGGTGCGATTAGATCCGTTGCGGCAACTCCCCACGTGTCCCTGACTACAGTTGTGCCGGCAGTCGCACTCGGCTCAAAATCCCACACATAAAAGCCCCCGGTTACTCGCACAACCGCAACGTCGGTCCTGCCGTCGTCATCGTAATCGCCCGGCACAACAGAGTCATTGGCAAAGCCGAAGAGTTCGCTGCTAAAGCTGCCGGTTGTCAACCGCTTGTGGAAGCGGCCGTTCACCCCGTTAGAATCAGGACGCTGAACCACAAAATCGGCTCTGTTGTCGCCGTCGTAATCGCCGGGCGCCGGTACATCGCCGAATTGTCCCCAATCGATAGTTGCAAAGGATGGGGATCCCTGCGTTTGATAAAACCAGCGTGCTTGAGCTCCCGGAGCGGCTCCGCCGCGAAATACGGCGACGTCGTCTTTACCGTCATTGGTATAGTCTGCAACTATTGTCGGATCGTCGCCTGTAGTGCCCAGATCGGAGATGCGCATCGTCGAAGATCCGCTTTGAACGATATAAAAAGTACCCTGGACTCCCGGACGCCATACGGCAAAATCGTCTCTGCCGTCGCCGTCGTAATCGGCAGGTACGAAAAAGTCGGACCTGATTCCCCAATCAGTGGTCGAGGTGGGAAAACCGTTGCTGAAGGATGTATACCATGTTACCTGGGAGCTGGGTGCGGTGCTTGCAGATCTTATGACTACATAATCCGTTCTGCCGTCACCATTTAAGTCGACAGGAGCATCATTGACAGGACCGGAAGGCCCGGCTGTAATGTCAAGACTCCAACCGCCGCTGATGGATCCAATATCACCGGGTGCATCGTCGTCTACGTACAGGCTCCACGTTCCGTTTGGACTGCCGGTGTTGAAGCTCGACAGTAAAAGCGAATACGGGGCGGCCGGCGCCGGCGCCGGGAAATTTTCAGGGTGTGTAGGTCCCTGGCCGCTGCCGGATGTTCCCTGCGTCGGCTTATAGCTTCCGGTTGTGATAGGGGTATTCGCGGTCAAGCCGTCGGGTAAACAGTTTGCTGCAGCATCATAGAATGTTACATTAACACCTGAGATCGGCCCGCCGCCAGCCCCTCCCAATCCTCCTCCTGCATCCGTCATCAGGCGAACCTTTGCACCACTGGGGCTGACCAACAGAACGCCTATATCGTCGGGATAAGTATGGGACAAACCGTTTAAAGTAACGGTTACTTTGGTGACCGTGCCGGTGATTCCGGCAACTGCAATATTCGACGGATATGGGGTAGCCGGGCCGTTGTCGTTAATTGTAATAGGCGCGGTATTCGAAAAAACCACGGCGGGTGTGGCTGACCGGGCATTCACTTCAATAGATTGAAATGCGCCCGAAAATATCGCCGTAGATAAAGCTAGTAGAGCGATAACGCACAAAAATGGACGCATCGACTTGTTCCAAGACATAGAACTTCCTCCTCAAAATGTTAAGTCAATTTTTAATAGTCGGTGAAATGAGTAAAATCCTTTTTAAACACTATTTCAATAGATTAGTATTAAAACGGAATAGTTTTTGAAATGTACAGTTATTTTACGGGAATGTCAAGGTTTTATCGCATCAGGGACTGACGGGCGAGCATTATTTCGCGTTAGCTTAAAGTATTTAGTTTGAGTTTCCGTATTTGCCTAATTCCTGCCGCAAAGCTATTATTCTCATTCGTAATTTCAAAGCCATTCAGCGAATTGACGGCCGCCTTTTTTTGCGAACCAAATTCGCTTCGCGGCATTAGTTCATTGGAGTATTTAATGATCAAAAAAGGGGTGGACATTGCACCCGCAAATGGAAAATTGGGAATTTTGCTGGTCGGGCT
>Ga0136634_10000764_pt1 | contig 13141 bp, 13 predicted proteins | sample AntDrymUQ8332106_2_FD_104654 | JGI IMG/M metagenome (GOLD analysis project Ga0136634, IMG submission 104654) | Polar desert sand microbial communities from Dry Valleys, Antarctica - metaG UQ833 (21.06) | ecosystem: Environmental > Terrestrial > Soil > Desert | place: Antarctica: Dry Valley... | reverse complement strand
CGACGCCGCCGCCGGCGTGCCGGGCAGCAGCGTCGTCACGGCGATGGCACGCAACGGCACCGACTTCGGGGTGCGAGTGTCGGGCACCGGCGACACCTGGTTCACGGCACCGGCCGAGACGCCGGACGGTCTGTACCTCGGTTCGTACGGCCCCGCCGACGCCAACCCGGACATCGGCGACTCAGCCATCACCGAGACCGCTGGACTCGGCGGCTTCGCGATGGCCGCTGCCCCGGCGATAGTTCGTTTCGTGGGCGGCACGGTGTCCGACGCGCTGCGCACAACGCGGGAGATGTACGAGATCACGCTGGCGGAGAACGACGCGTACGCAGTACCGATCCTGGACTTCCGCGGTGCACCGACCGGGATCGACGTCACCGCGGTGGCGCGTACCGGCATCCAACCTCGCATCAACACCGGCATCGCGGGTCGGGTCGCCGGCACCGGGCAGGTCGGCGCCGGTCTGGTGAGCGCGCCTATGGCGTGCTTCACGCAGGCGCTGGCCGGACTTGCCGCCGCCGCGCCCTGAGTCGTGCAATCAGGACGCGGTGGCGCAGCCCGCTACAGGACGAAGAAGAGAACGACGATCACGGCAATTACCAAGGCTGCGATTGCGATGGTGCGTGTGTCCATGATCGACCTCCGTCTGCGCCGCAGGCACATCCCGCTGCTTTGGCAGCGTATCCGCGGCGCCGCATTTGAACCGACGTACACGCGGAGTCGTTGGCCAGCACAATCCCTCGTGCCGTACGGATTGCAGGTCAGAGCGGCTCAGCAGGCGACGGCGACCGGGTCCCAGGACGGGTCCAGCAGCGTGCGCAGCTCCTGGGCGAGCGCCTCGAACACAGCAGGGGCGAACAGCAGCCCGCCGTGGGAGGTGGCCACCTCGCGGTGCCGGGCGGCCGGGTCGAGGCAGGTCCGCCAGTCGACGACCCGGTCCAAGCGCGAGTACACGCTGAGCCAGGAGACATCGGCCGGGAAAGGCGTGAGCAGGTCGGATCGCAGGCGCCGGCAGCAGGATCCCCAGACACACGACGGGCGGAAGATCCCCGGCACCCCTAGGCTGCCGGCGACACCCAGGGCCACGAGCTCGGCCTTGAGTCTGGGGTGGATGCCGAGAAACCGCGTCACCGGGCTGCCCAGCGTGACCACGCCGTGGAGGAGCTCGGGGTGCCGGACCGCGACAGCGCGGGCGAACTGACCACCTCGGCTGTGCGCGATCATCACGCTGCGACGCCCGCTGGTCTCATTGAGCTTCTCGAGAGCCTCGGTGACCCACCCGGTCGTACGCTCCCCGCAGTCCACCCCGGACCGGGTCGGCGCGATCACCGGCCTGCAGTTCAGCCGTACCAGCCAGTCGGACAGCACCTGGAGCTGGGCGCCGCTGCCCGCCAACCCGCCGACGAGCAGGACCGGCAGCCCACGCGCGTCCATCGGCGGGCGGGTCCACACCTCATGCTCACGCACGGCGTACTTCGTCGCCGACGTCGCATCCCGGCGGATGGTGGACGCGACCCGACAGACCCAGCGCGCCCCGTCGACCGATGACCCGTCGACCGATGACCCGTCGACCGACGGCACGTCGCTTGAGTCCTTCACAGCATGCCCCCATGCGTACGACGTCCGTTCCGGTCGTTGTACAGACCGGGAGGCAGCGGCAGAGATACACAGAGCACGTCGCAGGAGGGAATGACGGGCCCGCGGGCGCGCGTGGTGCCCGTCCGGTGGTCAGGTGCTCGGCGCCGCTGGCTTGTAGCCACCGATCGTCGCAGCCGCTCGACAGATGACGACGTCCGTGTCGGTGGCATCCTCGTGGAGCTGCGCGGCGATCATCTCCACTCCGTCGCCGCCGTCGAGAACGGTCACCGCGCGGTATGTCAGCGTCCCGATCCCCGCCAGCACCACCTCGCCCCCCTCCTCAGGAAGCTCGACGGGGACGCCGTCCACGGTGAGCGTCGTGATCAGCGTGCCGCTCGTGTCCAGCTCCACCGTCCCGTCGGCGTTCTGTGTGACATGCGCGACCGCCGTGACGCCGTCGATCACCACCCGACCGTCCACGAGTGCAAGGTGCCCGATCGTGCTTGTCGCGGTGGCCTCCGGCAACGGCAACTGGACGGCGTTGACCGTAGACACCAGATCTTCGGCCTTACCCACCGGCCCGAGCTTCACGAGATCGCGGTCTTTCACCAGGTCCTCGCCGCTGGTGCCGACGCACGGAAAGCTCTTCACTGCGCTGCGGCCGGACGTGACCTCGTCCGCGACAGTCACCTTGGTGCCGTACGACGCCCCGGTGAACACCGCATTGATCGCCCGGCCGTCCGTGCCTGCCCGCGCCTGACCGAGCTTGACGACCGCACCGGACTCGAACAGCTCTATCTTGACCGCGGTCACCTTCGCCTTCGACCGCTGCGGCAGCTCCTTCAGCTTCTGCTTGGCGACCGTGATCTCGGCGAGTCCGGGCACCTCGATCACCTGTTCGCCGCCGGTGAGCTCGACCTCGACCCCGTCGACCGTCAGGATCGAGATCGTCAGGTCGAGCGCGGCGTGGTAGCCGTCGATGTCGCTCGTCGCCGTCACGAGCGCGTTGATCGCGCCGACCACGATCCGACCGCCCTGCACCGAGGCGCCCGACACCGTCGACAGTCCCGTCGAGGTGTAGGTCGAGGCACCCTCCGACCCGCTGCTGATCGTGCTCGAGACATCGCCGATGTCCGCCAGCTCCGGCACCTGATGGGCGGGGAGGGCGTCCGTCACCGTCTTGTCGTCCTGCCGGGTGCAGCCGAGCGAGACGTATGCGCTCTTGCCGGAGCCGACGTACGGCGGGTCGACCTTGACGGTGCTCCCCCAGGCTGCGCCGGTGAAGGCCAACGGCGCCCGCGCGTTCGGTCGGTCGTCTGTCACCGTCGAGGAAACGGACGACGCACAGCTCATCCCGAAACCAAGAGCGACCACGAAGACACAGATCTGGTGAACCGGCAGCGCGCGTCGAGCCATGAGTCTCGCCCCCTCGTAGTGAACAGGGGTAGTCAAACGCAGTTACTCAGCGCTGTCAGGCTCATCGGAGAAACCCATCGATCGAAACGCGGAGCGCCAACCGCAGTGACCGTCCGCCGGTTTACACTTCCCCGCGCAACCTCGCCCGATCTCGGTGCGTCCGGCCGGGGACGCACGCTCAGACGTTTTGAGCGTGCAGGCTGCCGAGGCGAGCTAGTCACCTTCGTCAATGCAGGGCGCGGGCGGCGGCGAGATCGGCGGGCGTGTCGACATCGGCGTTCGAGCCGATGTCTTCGCACGGCACCTCCACCACCGTCTCGGCGTGACGGGTAAGGAAGTCGCGGGCTCCCGAATCGCCCTGCGCCGAGCTGATCACCTCGGGCCAGTCGTCGCGGCGCAGGACGACGGGGTGGCCGCGTACGCCGTCATAGGTGGCAACGGCAACGCGGGCTCCAGCGGCCGTCGCGGCCATTACCCGGCCGACGCACTCCGGCGCCACCTCGACATGGTCCACGAGCAGGATGACCACAGCGTCGCGAGGCGCGACGGTGCGGTCGTACGTCGAGATCGCAGCCAGGCCGGCACGCAGGGAGCTGCCCATCCCCGTCCGCCACTGGTCGTTGTGGACCACCAGAGCGTCGACGTGACCGACCGCCGCCGCGCCGACCACGACGAACACGGGCTCAGGGCCACCCGCGGCCAGCACCGCGACCGAGCGGTCCACGAGCCGCACGCCACCGACCTCGACGGTCGCCTTCGGCCGGCCGAGCCGGCTTCCCGACCCGGCGGCGAGGACTAGCCCGGCGACACGCACGCGTGCACCGTGGTCACGGCGGCGCGGCGCGGTTGCTGGGACTGCGCCGCCGCAGCGCGACGACGGTCTCGGCGACCCCCTGGCGCAGCGAACGTGCCGACCAGCCCAGCTCTCGCTCGGCCTTGGCGGGCGAGCCGAGATAGGAGGCGGACGCGACCCGCAACGACTCGGCGCTGTACGTCGGGGGCAGCCGGATCACCCGCCCCAGACCACCGGTGACGACCGCGACCGACGACACCACCGGGCTCGGCACCCGCACCGGTCGCCTGGTCCGGGCGATCGCGGCAACGAGGTCGAGGAGGTCGCCCAGCCCGGTCTGGGGGCCCGCGAGCATGTACGACTCACCCGGTGTCCCGCGCTCCATCGCGAGCAGATGGCCGCGCGCTATGTCGTCGACGTGCGCCTGGCACATCGTCGGTCCGGCCGTCGCGACGACCCGCCGCCCGTCCGCCACCTGGGCCATCAATGCACCGATCTGGCCGGTGTCGCCGGGGCCGTAGATGCCGCCCGGCATGACCGTGACGACCTGCAGCTGCTCGGGACTCGTCTGCCGAACCAGCTCGTGCGCGGCTGCCTTGCTGGCGTCGTACGCCGTGAGGTGGGTGCCGCTGAACTCGTACGTCTCGTCGACCGTCTCGCCCGCGGTGTCGCTGTTGACTGCGAGGGTGCTGGTGTAGACCAGGCGCGGCGTACCGGCTTCGATCGCGGCCGCCAGGACGTTGCGCGTGCCCTCGACGTTGACCTGCCAGCCGGGCGCGGTGTCGCGCACGCCCACCTTGAACCAGCCCGCGACATGGAAGACACCATCCACACCGAGCAGCGCCTCACGGACCGACGCGACGTCGGTGATGTCGCCGGTGCGCAGCGTGACGCCGGAGTCTTTCAGGCTGCGCGCATGGTGGGTGTCGCGCACCAGCGCGACCACGGAGTGGCCCTCCGCACGGAGCAGCCTCGTGAGCGCCCCGCCGACGAAACCGGTCGCACCGGTGATCAGATACCGCACCGGAACAGGCTGGCACATAGAGACGCTGCGTGTTCACCGTTCCGGAGTGTGATGCGATCCGTGGTGGATGGGCCCGTCCGTCTCGCCCAGGCGCTGACCCGTGCCGCCCCACCGCAGCGAGATCAGCTCGGCGGCGATGGACACCGCCGTCTCCTCGGGCGTGCGGGCGCCGATGTCGAGGCCGATCGGCGCGGCGATGCGGTCCAGAGCAGCGTCGGTGACCCCCGCTTCGCGGAGCTGGGCGAGGCGCACATCGTGGGTGCGGCGGCTGCCCATCGCGCCGATGTACGCCGCCGGGCCGCGCAGCGCGACCTGCAGGAGCGGCACGTCGAACTTGGGATCGTGCGTGAGGACGCAGATGACCGTACGGTCGTCGACCTCGCAGGACTCCAGGAAACGGTGGGGCCACTCGACCACCACCTCGTCCGCCTCGGGGAAGCGACGGGGGGTGGCGAACACCGGTCGGGCGTCGCAGACCGTGACGCGGTAGCCCAGGAACTTCCCGATCTGTGCCACCGCCCGGGCGAAGTCGATGGCCCCGAACACGTACATCCTCGGCGCCGGCGCGAACGACTGGACGAACACGCTGCGGTCGTCGAGGCGACGCTCCCCGTCGGGGCCGTACCTGCGCTCGCCCGTGGCTCCTTGCGCGAGCATGCCGCGGGCGTCGTCGATGACGGCGTCGTCGAGCCGCTCGCCGCCGAGCGTCCCGGCGACGCGGTCGGGCCAGATCGCGAGATGCGCGCCGATGATGCCCGGACCCGCGACGGCGGTGGCGACGGCGACCGGGTCGCCCGCGCGGATCGATGCTGCGACATCCCGTAGCTCGGGGTACGTCGCGCTGGTGACCGGCTCGACGAACACGTGCAGGATGCCACCGCAGGTGAGGCCGACCGCGAAGGCATCGTCGTCGCTCACACCGTACGTCTCCAGCCGGGGACGCCCGTCGGCGACGACCTCCAGGGCGACGTCGTACACGGCACCCTCCACGCACCCGCCCGACACGCTGCCGACGACCTGCTCCCCGCCCACCGCCATGGCGGCGCCGGGGTCGCGCGGGGCACTTCGGAATGTACGGACGACCGTGGCCAAGCCCACCGGCTCGCCGCGGTCGTACCACTCGAGAAGCGGCTCCAGGACGTCGCGCATCGCCCGGCTCAGTCGTTCTGCGAGGTCGCGGTGTGCGCTCTCACGAGTGCGCGGAGCTGCACGGCAGCAACGTGCGCGCGCTTGCCGTCGGACGTCTGGACGCCCATCGCGTTCAGCGTGGTGCCGTCGTCGAGGTCGAACACGAGCCAGGGGTCGCCGGGACGGAGGTTGACGTCCACGACCTGCGCCCACTCCAGACGCCGGCGCCCGAAGACGTTCGTCACCTCGAGGCCCGTGCTGTCCGCGCGGATGCGGGGCCGGCTCAGCAGCCACAGCCCCGCGAGCACGGTCAGCGCGACCACGCCCATCGCGAGCCTGTCCCCCGTGCTGAACCCGCCGGTCGTCTCGGTCGCGGACGGCAGCGCGAAGGTCACGATCGCGATCGCAGCGGTGGTCGCGACAGCCAGGCCGACAAGCACGCGACGGGCGAGGTACGGGCGGAATGTGACCGGCAGAGCCGGCGCGGCGAACGGCATCGCGTCACCACCTCCGCGTCGTCGGTCCTGGCGGTGAGTGTTCGGTACGCGGTCCGCACCGACAAGCTCCCACGCGCCGGTCACCACGCTATTTCAGAGCCGCCGCAGCTGCCTCGGCCGGTGGTGCGCTCTCGGCGTCGATCGTGCGGCGCACGCGCATCCAGGTCAGGAACCCCCAGATGACGAAGCCGCCATAGATGAGGTAGAGCAGCGCCGACGGGTAGAAGCCCGCGTTCAGAAGGGTCGGTACGCCGACAGCGTCCACGGCGATCCAGATGAGCCAGAACTCCACGTAGCCGCGCGCCATGCCGTACGTCGCGAGGAGGCTGCCGATGAAGATCCAGCTCTCGGTGAAGGGACCGTAGCTGTCCAGCTCCTGGAAGATGAAGTAGCAGGCCGTGATGCCGACGACGGCGAACGCGAGGAGCGCCAGCCGTTCGCGATTGGTCGCCCAGCGCGGCTGGATGGCACCGCCGTCACCGGTTTCGTTGGTGCGCCGGGACTGCTGCCAACGCCACCAGCCGTACACGCTGACGACGAAGAAGAACACCTGCCGGCTTGCTTGGCCGTAGAGGTTGGCGTGTCCCTGCGGGATCTCGAAGATCGCGCCCATGAAGACGGTGAAGAGCAGGGCGTTGCCGATCATGCCGATCGGCCAGGTCCAGACTCTGCGGTACATGCCGAGGATCGCGCTGCCGATCCCGAACACGTTGCCGATGATCTCGCGCCAGAGGATCTCCGACCCGAGCATGTTGATCTTGGCCTCGAAGAGCCAGGTGAGCGGGTCCATGTGGTGCTCCTTTCGACGCCCCGGGGTCGAAAGACGGCGAGCACACTCGTGTCGCTTCACCTGTCGTACGCGCTGACCGGCTCGCGCGGGTGGCGGGACTCACGCCCGACCGCAAGAGGACGGCCGCCCGTGACTAGCGAAAGCGGTCGAGCTCGCACTCGCCGCGCGTGGTCCTCCCATCCGGACTTTCACCGTCGGTCCTGGAGTTCCACCAGGTCAACCAGCCGATGGCTTCGGCTGGGTCGCGGACTGTCACCGCCGGTTCGGATTCGCACCGACCCCGGAACACGCGTGGTTGTTTGACTTGTCGAGAGTATGGCACGCAGGGATCACCCTCAATGCAGTCTCTGCCGCTCCGTTCTGGTCGATTCCCTGGCCCGTCCCCGGTGGATTAGAGCGAGACCGCGGTGCCGAGCGAGGCGGCGCCGATGAACTTGGGCGATCCCTTCTCGTAGAAGGCGTCCACGCCGGTGATCGCGAACCCAGCGTCGGTGACCAGGGTCACGATCGGGCGGGTCAGGTGGCAGCCGCCGGCCATGCGCTGCTGGAGCGGATCCAGGCGGTGCTGCCAGCGGCGTACGCGCTCGTCGGGGGCGAGGCCGTGTTCGAGAAAGTGGACGGTGCCGCCGGGTTTGAGCACCCGGCGCACCTCGCGCAAGGCTGTCGTGACGTCCGGGATGGTGCACAGGGTCCAGGTCGAGAGGGCATGGTCGAACGTGTTGTCAGCGAAGGGCAGTGACTGGCCGTCGAGGCCGGCCCGCTGCACTCGTACGCCCGTGGCTGCGAGTCGTTCGCGCGCCAGCTGCCAGCTGATGTCAGCCGGCTCGACAGCGGCGACGTAGTCGACCGCGGGTGGATAGAACGGCACGTTCAGCCCCGAGCCGAACCCGATCTCGACGACGTCGCCCCTGAGCCCCGTGCACACCCGGCGCCGCAGCGGCTCGAGCACCTTCGACCCGCACGCCACGTTCATGAGCCGCGGCAGCACCTGCGTGGCGTAGCACCCCATCAGCTACCTCCTCGACTGACCCGGCGCACATCTGGCGCCTCAACGGCGGCGCGCGCCCGAGCCCGGAGGTCCTGGACGGCCGCGCCGGGATCGGTCGCTCCGTACACCGCTGAGCCCGCGACGAAGGACGTCGCGCCGGCGTCGGCGGCTTGGGCGATGGTGTCGACACCGATGCCGCCGTCGACCTGGAGCCAGATGTCGAGCCCGGCTCGGTCGACGAGCCGGCGGGCCGCCCGGATCTTCGGCAGCACCTCGGTCATGAAACCTTGACCACCGAACCCGGGCTCGACGGTCATGAGCAGGAGCATGTCGAGCTCGGGCAGCAGGTCGGTGTACGGCTCCAGCGGCGTGCCCGGCTTGATGGCAGCTCCGGCGCGGGCTCCACGCGCCCTGAGGGCCCGGGCCAGGGCGACCGCGTCAGCCGCCGCTTCCACGTGGAAGGTGACGCTGGCGACTCCGGCCTCGGCGTACGGAGGAGCCCACCGGTCGGGGTCGTCGATCATCAGATGGCAGTCGAGCGGAATGCGCGTGGCCTTGAGCAACGACTCGACGACGGGGAGTCCGAGGGTCAGGTTTGGCACGAAGTGGTTGTCCATGACGTCGACGTGCAGCCAGTCGGCGGCGCCTTCGACCGCCGCCGCTTCCTCCGCGAGGCGGGCGAAGTCGGCGGACAGGATGCTCGGCGCGATGACGATGGACACACGGTCAGGTTAATGAGGAACCACTCGCCAACCCGCAAGTGGCGGCTCGGCGGTGGGATCGACGCCCAGGGGCGAATCGCGGCTCAGCGGCGGCGGAGCAGGGTCAGGTGCATAGCGTCGGTCCCGTGGCGGTGCGGCCAGAGCTGGACGTGCGGTCCGTCACCGAGGCTCGGCACTCCGGGCAAGAACGGTCGGGCGTCGACGCGCTCGACCTCCTCGTTCCCCCGCAGGGCCGCGTCGACCAGGTGACGGGTCTCGGCCAGGTGCGGGGAGCAGGTGACGTACGCGACGAGGCCGCCGCGCCGGGCGGAGTCGAGCGCCGCGACGAGCAGGTCTCTCTGCAGCCGGGTAAGCGCCGGCAGGTCCGCGGCCTGACGTCGCCAGCGTGCCTCCGGCCGCCTGCGCAATGCGCCCAGACCCGTGCAGGGAGCGTCGAGCAACACCCGGTCAGCGCTGCCGGCCCGCCAGGCGGGCTGGGTGCTGTCCGCGGTGACGACCAGCCAGCTCCCCGCTGCGCCGCGCAACGTGCGCTGCACCAGCGCGGCGCGATGCGGAGCGAACTCGGCGGCGAGGAACCCGATGCCGCGTTCCGCGGCGAGCCCCTGCAACAGCCCGGCCTTGCCGCCGGGTCCCGCGGCCACGTCCAGCCACCACCGCTCCGGACCCTCGATTGGCGCGGCCGCGAGGGCCAGCGCGACGAGCTGGCTGCCCTCGTCCTGGACGCCGGCGCGCCCCCGGCGCACCGCGTCGATGGCGCCGGGGTCACCACCGGCGAGCTCGGCGCCGTACGGCGAGAACCGCGCGGGGTGCGCGCCGGCCGCGACGAGGTCGGCGACCGCCCCGCGACCGGGGCGCGCCGCGAGCATGACTGCAGCCGGCACGTTGTTCGCCGCCAAGGCGGCAGCCACTTCGGCCAGGTCCCCGCCGAGAGCGTCGCGAAACGCCGACACAATCCACTTCGGGTGCGAGTGCGCGACCGCCAGATGCCCCACCGGGTCGATGTCGAGCGGCGGCGCGACCCGAGCCACCCAGGCGTCGAGGTCGGATGCGCTCACGCGCCGCAGGACCGCGTTGACGAAACGTGAGCGCCCGTCGCCGCCGACGTGTCGGGCGAGGTCGACGGTGGTGCCGACCGCTGCGTGCGGTGGGACCCGCATCGCGAGCAGCTGGTGGGCGCCGATCCGGAGCACGTCGAGGACATTCGCATCGACCTCGGCGATAGGCCGGTCGACGCAGGTGCCGAGGATCGCGTCGTACGTCCCGCGCCCGCGCAGCGTCCCGTAGGTCAGCTCGGTCGCCAACCCTGCGTCGCGACCCTCGATCCCACGCTCGCGCAGGAGGCCGGGCAGGACCAGGTTGGCGTATGCGTCGCGCTCGTCCACCGCGCGCAGCACGTCGTACGCGGCGAGGCGCGACGTGTCGACGCGTGACCGCTGCCGCGGCGACGGACGGTGTGTCGTGGTCCGCTCTGAGCGGCTCACCGTCGGACCGTCCGCACCCCGGGCGCGGCTCGGTCCACCGCCGGCTGATCGACTCGTCACCCGAATCCCTCGCCGGCCCGGATGCGGCTCCCCCGCGCCCAGTCCGCCGCGGGCATGGGGCGGCGACCGTGCGGCTGGACCTCGCCGAGCTCGACGGCGTGCGTCCCAGTGCCGACGAGGACGGCGGACCGCCCTGCGTCGAGTGTCCCCGGCGGGAGCGCCGTGCTGTCGGGTCGCGGTGTGACCGGGCCGAGCTTGAGCCGATCGCCGCGGAGGGTCGTCCACGCACCGGGCTCGGGCGTCATGGCGCGTACGAGCCGGTCGGTGTGGCGACCCGGCGCGGTCCAGTTGACACGGGCGTCGTCGACGGAGATCTTCGGCGCGTGCGAGACGCCGTCACCCGGCTGGTCGTGCGCGGTGATCTCGCCCGACTCAATGCCGTCGAGCGTGGCCGCCAGGAGCGTCGCGCCGGATGTTGCGAGGCGGGTCAGGAGGTCGCCCGCCGTGTCGCGCGGTCGGACGGTCTCGGTCGTCACGCCGAACACCGGGCCTGCGTCGAGCTCCTCGACGATGCGGAACGTCGTGGCCCCCGTCACCGGATCTCCGGCGCGGAGCGCGTGCTGCACCGGCGCGGCGCCGCGCCAGGCTGGGAGGAGCGAGAAGTGCAGGTTGACCCAGCCGTGACGTGGGATCGTGAGGATCCGGGTGGGGAGGATCGCGCCGTACGCGACGACCGGGCAGCAGTCCGGGGCGATCTCCGTCAGCCGTCGGACGGCCTCTGGGTCGCCGGGTCGCCGTGGCTGCAGCACCTCGATGCCGAGCTCACGCGCCAACACCCCCACCGGGCTCGGCGCCATCTGCCGGCCGCGCCCGGCCGGCGCGTCCGGCCGCGTGATGACGCCAACAACGTGATGGTCGGAGTTGATCAGCGCCTCGAGGGCGGGCAGCGCGACGGCCGGCGTGCCGGCGAAGACGACCCGCACCCTCAGGTGACCCTCTGTGCCCTGATCTGACGCTTGAGGCGCGCGAGGATGGCCGACATCCCCCGCAGCCGCAGCGGCGAGATCACCGCGCCCAGACCCATCGCCAGGTAGAAGTCGTCGGGCACACCGAGCACCTCGTCGGCGGGCAGCCCGACCAGACCCGTGGACAGGATGCCGGCAAATGCTCTCGTCGTAGGCGCCTCACGCGGTGCGTCGAACCACGCCCGTACGCGGTCGTCGGGGTCCACGTGAGCAGCGAGGAAGAACCGCGTCTGGCACTCGGGCACCGCCTCCATCCGCTCCGGGTGCTCGCTCAGCTCGGGCGGCAGTGCCGGCACCGCATCGGCGTAGTCGAGGAGCAGCTCGAGCACCAGCTCCCGCGGCGCGTCGGCGAACTCCTCGACGACCTCGCGCAGCCGGTCCGGCAGCGCGGGACTCTGGGTGTGATCGGTGATGCTCATCGCTGTCACGGTAACCCACGCTTCAGGCAGTGCGCCGGGCAAGATCACGCCGCTCAGCGGCCACGCAGGGTGAGCAAGGGGCGCTCCGCACCCCGGCACGCCGTACGCGCGGGTGGCCAGTGCCCCCTGCTCTCCTCAGCCGGACGTGCGAGGCGCGGGGGGGCCCGTGCCCGCCGGCGCTCGACCCTCGGGTGTCGCGAGACGCCGTGAGCCGCTTGGATGGACACGCGCCCACGACCGGTGTTCACGTGGCCGGGCGCCCCTCGGCCCGACCCCGTACGAAAGGATCGTTCATGCCCGTCGCACCCGACCCGTCCCCGCAGCTCGCGCAGTACACGCACCCGGAGCGGCTCGTGACCACCGAGTGGCTCGCCGAGCACCTCGACGACCCGGACGTCGTCGTCCTGGAGTCGGACGAGGACGTCCTGCTGTACGAGACGGGACACATCCCTGGCTCGGTCAAGATCGACTGGCAGCTGGAGTTGAACGACGAGCTGACTCGGGACTACCGCGATGCGCAGGGATTCTCGGCACTGATGTCGAGCAAGGGGATCGGGCGCGACGACACGGTCGTGTTCTACGGCGACAACTTCAACTGGTGGGCGACGTACGCGCTGTGGGTGTTCCGCCTGTTCGGGCACGAGGACGTCCGGATCCTCGACGGCGGGCGGCAGAAGTGGCTCGACGAGGGACGCGAGCTGACCCGCGACGTGATCGACCGCGCGCCGGCGTCGTACCCGATCGTGGAACGCGACGACGCGACGATCCGAGCGTTCCGCGACGACGTCGTGGCGCACCTGGAGACGGCCGGGCGGCTCGTCGATGTGCGCTCGCCCGAGGAGTACCGCGGGGAGCTGCTGCACATGCCGAACTACCCGCAGGAAGGGGCGCTGCGCGGGGGGCACATCCCGGGCGCGGACAGCGTGCCCTGGAAACGCGCCACGAACGAGAACGGGACATTCCGCGCGGCCGACGAGCTGCGCACGCTGTACGGGGACGAGGTCGGGCTCAGCCCGAACGACGACGTCGTCGTGTACTGCCGCATCGGGGAGCGCTCCAGCCACACCTGGTTCGTGCTGACGCAGCTGCTGGGGTACGACCGGGTGCGCAACTACGACGGGTCGTGGACGGAGTGGGGAAACTTGGTGCGCGCGCCGATCGAGCGCTGAGAACGAGGAGCGAGCGAAGCGAGTGACGAAGTGGAAGCGCTCCAAAATGAATCGAGCGCTGAGAACGAGGAGCGAGCGAAGCGAGTGACGAAGTGGAAGCGCTCCAAAATG
>Ga0136634_10000763_pt1 | contig 13173 bp, 13 predicted proteins | sample AntDrymUQ8332106_2_FD_104654 | JGI IMG/M metagenome (GOLD analysis project Ga0136634, IMG submission 104654) | Polar desert sand microbial communities from Dry Valleys, Antarctica - metaG UQ833 (21.06) | ecosystem: Environmental > Terrestrial > Soil > Desert | place: Antarctica: Dry Valley... | reverse complement strand
TTCAGCTCAGGATCGTACGTTAACCGTGGACTAGCTTCTCTTTTAAATTCCATTACATATCGTGCAGTATTTGCTGAAACAAGATTTTTGTCTGCCGCATTAAAAAAACGGCCACCAAATACGGGCTGGCCATCTTTAAAGCTTAATACTTCGATTATTTTTTTATTGCTGCGTATATTATTTTCATCATATCCCAATAGTGTGTAATAATTATTGTTCATGTACTTTGTTCCAATGATCTTGTAGTAAACAGCTCCCATCCATCCCAGGTGATTACCAATAGTATCCGACATGTTTAGTGTAATATCAGATTTATCAATTAGCGGAAATAACTTTAATATACCATCCGGTGTTTTCATCTGAATTGCACCATGCTGCCGGATCACATTTTCATTAACTACCATCTGCCAGGTAAATATCCGAAATGAGCTGTCTGGTGCATACAATTTAGAAATCGTTTCCAATGAATCAAAACGATAATTAAAAGAATATGGAAGTTTTAATGCACGCACAAAAACTTTTGTAAAAAGACTATCGGCATTCAAACGATCAGCGGCATTGATGCCCTGAATAATCTTTGATGCATGAATTTTTAATGTATCCTCTTTAGCAGATAAAAATGGATCACGCACGTGCTGAGAAAAGGCATAAATATGGATAAATAAAACTAAAATAAAAACACAGGTGTATTTCATAAGATAAATTTAGCCAAACATTCAGCAAACGAATTTAGAATATTGATTTAATGTTAAATTTAACTAAAGCTTACCTACTGCTTAATGCAACAGCAAATTCCAACAAAGAAGCATAAACACCGTCTATCCGCGTGTCTTCCTGATTTACATCAGGCCGGGTAGTAGGCAAAAATAATGTGTAAGCACCCAGGTTGCGGCCAAACTCCATATCGCTTATTGTATTGCCTATCATGATAGATTTTTTCAGATCTATATCAGGAAATTCCTTAACGGCTTCTAATCCCATACCCGGGTTAGGTTTGCGGTACGGATTATTATTATCAATTTCGCTGCAATAATAAATTGCATCCAGGTGACCACCTGCCTTTTCAATTTCTTCGAGCATTTTTGCATGAATTGTATGCAGGTCATCCAATTTGGTAATTCCTTTTCCTACACCTCTTTGATTTGTTATCACAAGAATGCGGTTAAATTTTTCTGTAAATATTTTTATAGCTTCAACAGCGCCGTCATAAAATTTAAATTCCTCCCATGTATGTATATAATCTTCATATTTTTCCTGGTTGATCACACCATCCCGGTCGAGAAATAGCGTCCACGTTTTATCAATCTGATGAAGGGGAATTTGCACGGGGAGTGAAATTTTAAATTTTAAATTTTATATTATGAATTATGAATATGAAAAGACAACTCCTTATCCGCTCTTAAAAGATCTTCCGGTATCCCGATATCAATAAAATATTCATCCTGTACCAGCCCCATCATTTTATGGGTTGAATAATATTTTTCCAGGTAATCTTTTTCAAAAGAAAACTTAGAAGGTAGGGGAATAGATAAAATTAATTTACTGTTTAAAATATATATTCCACCGTTGATCAATCCCTCACCATAAAATTTTTTTTCCCTGAAGGAAATGATATATCCCTTCGTATTTAATTCTACCACACCATACCTGTCAAAATTCTTTAATGGCTTTAATGCAATTGTGCAGTCAGCATTATTTTGTAAATGAAATAAAGAAAGTTTTTTAATATTCACCCTGAAGAATGTATCCCCGTTTATTATTAAAACATTTTTAACCGATAATTTTGAAGAGGCTAACAGAATTGCCCCGCCTGTACCCAGGGGAAATTCTTCTATTGAATATTGTACATGCAAGTCCGGATATTTTGCTCTAATATAATCCTCAATGACCTCATGTTTATACCCCAATGAAAAAATAAAACTTTCAATTCCCTGGTCCAATAAATAACGGATAACGTGATCAAGAAATGGTTTACCTGCAACTACCGCCATACATTTAGGAACATCAGTAACAACAGAACGTAATCTTGTTCCCAGGCCACCAGCCAGGATGATACATTCTTTTATTGATTCAGGGATCATGTTATTTAATTGCCGCTATTGTATCGAAATAACGTTCTTCTACTAATTGACAAATTATATGTCCCAATAAAATATGGCTTTCCTGTATTCGGGGTGTATCATTCGAGGGAACATTGAGTAAATGATCGGATAGATCTTTTAATTTACCGCCTGTTATCCCGGTAAAGCCTATTGTTATCATTTCTTTTTCTTTTGCCATTTCAAATGCCTTTATAATGTTGTTGCTGTTACCGGAAGTACTTAATCCAATCAGTACATCACCTGCATTACCAATACCTTTGATCATCCTTGAATAAACCACATCATAACTATAATCATTTGCTACAGCTGTTATGTAAGAAGTATTTACATGCAACGCTTCAGCAGGCAATGCATCACGATCTGTATAAAAACGACCGCTGAATTCTGCTGCCAGGTGCTGTGCATCTGCAGCACTTCCGCCGTTACCACAAAACAATACTTTATTGCCGTTCCGGAAAGCAGTAACAATTAAAGCCACACATCTGTCAACTGTCTCAACAAGCGCCTGATCCTGCAGTACCCCTTGTTTTACATCAATAGAAGCCTGGATAAGGTCTTTGATTTTTTCTTTCATTTTGTAAAGATAGGGGAACGAGATGCTAGATACTGGATAGGGAACGAGATGCTGGATACTTGATACTGGATAAAGACTTCTATTGACAATTCACTTTTGTCTATTCACATTTCACTATTCACTTTTCACTTCCGATAACTATAGGAACTATTGGCTATTGACTCCCGATAGCTATCGGGACTATTCACTTCATCACACACACCATGTAGTAAGACCATATTTTGTAAATGAATACTTTTTTATTTCTCCACCAAATTTATTAAGTGAATCCATAACTGCAAACTTTGTATTGGCGGGACAATAAAAGATCATAAAGCCGCCACCGCCGGCCCCACTGATTTTTCCACCGGTTGCTCCAGCCATCTTTGCTGCATTATATATTTCTTCAATGCTGCTGTTACTGATATTTGCAGCCATATCCCTCTTTTGCTGAAACCCGATATCCAGTATTTTTCCAAATTCATGAAGCTTACCTTTTAACAAAGCTTCTTTCATCATTTTTGCCTGCTCCTTCAACTGGTGCATAGCTTCAATACTTTTTTCATTATTATTATTCACGTTTTTCACCTGCTCTTTTATAATTGTTGCACTTTCACGTGAAGTAGACGTAAAATAAAGAACCAGATTATTTTCAAGCTCATGCATGTATTGGGGACGGATGCGTAATGGGTTGACAATAACCTTATCATTACTGTAAAATTCCATAAAGTTTACTCCGCCAAACATGGCAGCATACTGATCCTGTCTTCCCCCTGCAAGGTTAAGGTCAATTCTTTCAATTTCAAATGCATAATGCGCGATATCATAATCTCCCAGTGGAAGCTTTAGCATTTCTACAAAAGCACCAATAATAGCAACAACCAAAGTAGATGAAGTGCCAAGCCCCGAACCTGCAGGCGCATCAACAAATGTAGATAAACGAAAGCCACCAGCAGGCAAGCCAAAATCTTTTTGTATCCTGTTAATAACTCCTTTCAATAAATCCAGTTCACCATTTACCGGCAGTAATTCCCCGCAATTATAAATTTGTTTTTCATTTCGGTCCAGTGCTTCAATAATAATTATATTTTCCTTAAGTAGTTCTATACTAGCATAAGCTGACAGGGATATTGTTGCATTCAGTATCGCACCCCCAAACTTATCACAGTAAGGGCTTACGTCAGTACCACCACCGGCAAGGCCTATACGCAAAGGTGCTTTACTTCTATAGATCATTTTATGGAATATTCAATTTGTTCAAAAGGTAAAAATACGTAATCATATAATGTAAAGTCATCCTGGTTTCACGCAAACCCGCCCGCCGCAGTGCTATAGCTGGGGACCGCAAAAGAGCAAAGTATGATTTACTTTATAATCGAAACTATTGCATCAACCATCACTTCCCAGCTATATTTCTTTTTTTCTTCTTTTAAATATGGCAGAAAATGCTGCGTACCTTTTTCAAAATATTCATTTATTTTTTGAGCAATGGAAGCTGCATTTGGTTCTGCAACAAGACCAACTTTATTATCCGGCACAAGAGATGGAAGGCCTCCGACATTGGTAACGATCATGGGGATTTCAAAATGATAGGAGAGGGGAGTAACCCCGCTTTGTGTTGCGTTACGGTAGGGCTGTACAACGACGTCAGCAGCACAAAGAAAATATTTTACATCACTATCTGCTATGAAACCTGTTCGCAATAAAATATTTTCTTTTAGATCCAGGCGCTCTATCTGCAAATCATACGATTTTCTGTCTTCATAAAATTCACCAGCGATCAAAAGCTTTGGAGAATAGGGTGAAGACTGTAAAATTTTCATAGCATCAATCAAAATATCAAGTCCTTTATACTTCCTGATAAAGCCAAAGAATAATATAATTGACTGGTTAAGATCCAGCTTTAATACTTTCCTGGCTTCTTCTTTGCTTATTTTTTCGCCAAAATTATCATACAAAGGATGGGGTATAAATATTGCGGGCCTGGCAGTATCGAAATTTTTCAGGTCTGCTAATACTTTCTCACTCATAGTTATAAATGCATCTACGGGTTCGATAAAATATTTCGTAAATGTTTTGTCGCCTGCCCTTTTTTCATGAGGTATAATATTATCTGCAATGCATACCACCTTAGTATGTTTATTTTTTTTTGCAATTCTCAATATTGTTCCGAGGCATGGTCCCATCAGCGGGAGCCAGTAACGCACTATAATGATATCAGGCCTTTCCTTCCTTATCCTGTTTCCTATCTTTATCCAGTTAAATGGATTGACAGAATTAATAGCTACATTAATTTTTAAATCCGGGGGTGGTTTTTCTGAAGAATACTGTGTAGATCCCGGGAATATAAAATCAGGGTATTGTAACGAAAAGGTGTAGACGCTTATTAAATGTCCCTGTTGCTGGAATGCTTTAGCAAGGCGTTCATTATAGGATGCAAGGCCACCTCGTAAAGGATGTGCAGGGCCAATAAGTATAATATTTTTTTTAGGTTGATCCACTTGCAGTGCTGATTTTTTTACAGACCCAGCTTTTCTTCTATCAGGTAATTGTTTCTTATTGATGAATTACGTGTGATCAGTTCACCAAGAAAACCTGCAAGGAATAATTGTGTACCTATTACCAATGAAATAATACCTACATAAAATAAAGGCCTGTCTGTCATATTGTATACCTGGAATGCGATTTTGGCAATGAACAGGTATATCCATATACAAAGTCCGGCAAAAAATACAATGGTGCCCCATAATCCAAAAAAATGCATCGGGCTTTTACCAAACTTACCTACAACGGTAATAGAAGCAAGATCCAGGAATCCATTTACAAAACGTTGCCAGCCAAATTTTGTAACACCATATTTCCTGGGCCGGTGTTCAACAATTTTTTCCCCTATTTTTCTAAAGCCACTGCTCTTTGCAAGGACAGGCATATACCTGTGCATTTCACCATACACTTCTATGCTCTTAACAACTTTTAATTTATAGGCCTTCAGTCCACAATTAAAATCATGTAATTTTATTCCGGAAGTTTTGCGGGCAGTTGCATTAAATAATTTAGAAGGCAGATTTTTGGTAAAGGTATTGTCATAGCGTTTTTTCTTCCATCCACTCACCATATCATACCCATCATTGATAATCATACTTCGCAGCCCTGGGATTTCATCAGGGCTATCCTGCATATCGGCATCCATCGTAATAATAACATCACCCGTAGACGCTTTAAACCCTTCATTTAATGCAGCGCTCTTACCATAGTTTCGCTGAAAACGAATCCCCTTGATAGAAGGTTTATCCTTGCCCAGCTGACGTATTACTTCCCATGAACCATCAGTACTTCCATCATCTACCATTATAATTTCATACGTGAAATAGTTCTGCTGCATTACCCGCTTTATCCATGATATCAGCTCAGGAAGCGATTCCTCTTCGTTGTATAGCGGTATTACAATTGAAAGATCCATACTTGATTTTTATACCCGGCCCACTCTATATTTCAGTGCCGGTAAAAGATGTATTATTTTGATCGATATTAGCACCTTTTGTTCTGATCAATATTCCTGAAACTATAGCAGTAACTATTGCGCCCACAACCAGGTACCAGAAAATTGCAGCAGAAGTAAACATGGTCACATAATATTCTTTTGCATATTCTACATTCTTATTTATTTCTGCAGGAGTAAAATTATTTTTGTTTTCAAGTTCTGTACGAAAATTTTTAGCCATTTGTTCCTTTAAAGCAGGATCAGATTTTATAAAAATATATGTAAAACTCACCATCATCAGTGTTATAACTATAAAGCATTTAAATCCCTGGGAGAAATAATTGCGGAAAGACCTGATGGCATGTTCCATTTTACTATACGTGATAATTGCCCATGTTATACCCGCGATATATATGGCATAAGTAAGATATTGCAGATCATTGTCAAAGGTTTTTTTATAATAAAATATACCCATAGATATTGCTACCATTACAAAGCCAGTCAGCAATCCTTTATATGTAGCATTCAGGTTTCTCATTAATTTAATATTAAAAAATCTTTATTGACTATTCCGATAATTTTTCCTTTTAACTGTTTCCCTATAAATGCGGAATTTTTTGATTTTGATCTAATCATCGTTTCATCAAAAGTATAAGTTTCACCGGGATTAAAAATTGTAAGACAAGCGCTGCTGCCTACTTTTATTTCAGGCACTGGTAATCCAAAGATCCGGCGTGGATTTGATGTTAATTGTTCAATAAGAACATCCGGGGTTTTTGCAATATTCATGACACCAAATAAACTCTCCAGTCCGATCATGCCACATTTGGCATATTCAAATTCACATGTTTTATCATCCCAGTGTTCCGGTATATGGTGGGAGGCAATACAATCTATCGAGCCGTCCTGTACAGCCATTTGAATGGCAAGCATATCTTTTTTAGAACGTAAAGGAGGATTAACTTTCAGGTTGGTATCATATTCCGCGAGGTCTTCATCATTAAAAAAACAATGATAAGGTGTTGCGGAACAAGTTATCTGCAAGCCTTCTTTTTTTGCACGTAAGATAAGTTCAAGACTTTTTTTTGTAGAGATCCCTGTTATGTGAAGTTTTGAATTCGTGTATTTCAGTAATTCAATATCCCTTGCAACCATCAATTCTTCTGCTATAGCAGGCTTACCCGGTAAACCAATTCTTGTACTCATTATACCTTCATTCATCAGGCCATGATGCCCTATTGACTGATCTTCCGGCAACTGGATGATGGTTGCAGATACTGCCGTTACATATTGTAAAGCCTTCAGTAATATACCAGGACTTTGTACAGATCTTTTACCATCACTAAATGCGATAGCGCCACTTGCGTGCATATCATACATTTCCGACAATTCTTTTCCTTCTGCATCTTTCGTTATTGTTGCTATCGGGTATATATTGACAGGCAACAGGGCAGTTTTATGTAAAATGTATTCTACCTGGCTCTTGGAAGATATAACCGGGTTAGTATTGGGCATAATCATTACATCAGTAAATCCTCCGGCGGCTGAGGCTGCTGCACCTGAAATCAAAGTTTCCTTATGTTCGTTACCAGGCTCCCCAAAATTTGCGAATACGTCCATCCAGCCAATGCTTACATATAAATTATCATAGACAACTGTTTTATCGGCTTTATCATTTAACTGATCCTCAATTTTCTGAATTTCACCATCAAAAATAAAAATGTCTTTTACTTGCCCGTGATGTGGAGAATGAGAACAGCATATAGTGGCTTGCTTTATTAAAACCTTCATTATAATGAGATTGAGCAAATATCATAAAAAAAACTGAGATACAATTTGCAGAATAAAATCAAATATTCTTACCGTTGGTGATAACACCAAACGGTGGCGTTACATAAAAAAAACTGAGATGCAAATTGCAGAATAAATATGCCGGAATACATAACATATGCCAGGTCGGAAAACAGATTTGCAGGATAAAACTTATACATATTAATATGAAGTGGGGAATTTATTTCAATGTTAAAACAATGATTTGGCTTTGTTTATAACATTACCCTTTCGGCATAATTTTTAATTAATCTATACAAATCAGTTTCAACATTTTTAAACTTAAAAAATATAAAAAATGAAAGCAGCAGTTTTTCATAAACCCGGGGATATTAGCGTGGATAATGTTGATGATCCAAAAATAAAAGAGGCTGAAGACATCATTGTGCGTGTTACTTCAACAGCAATTTGTGGTTCAGATCTGCATATTTATAATGGATTCATGCCACAGGTAAAGGATATGGTTATGGGGCATGAATTTATGGGTGTTGTAGAAGAAACGGGTAAATCAGTTACCAAAGTTAAGAAGGGAGACAGGGTAGTAGTTCCTTTTGTTATTGCTTGTGGAAGCTGTTTTTTTTGTAATAAAAACCAGCATCCAAATTGTGAAAATACAAATCCTAAAATGTACGGCCCGGAAGGACATTTAGTTAAAGGCAAAGGTTCAGGTTTGTTTGGATTTACGGATTTGTATGGGGGATATGATGGAGGCCAGGCAGAATATGTAAGGGTTCCAAAAGCCAATGTAGGACCTAAAGTAATTCCTGATGGTTTAAAAGACGAGCAGGTTTTGTTTTTAACGGATATATTTCCTACCGGATGGTCAGCAGTGAAGTGGGCTAAAGTAAAACCCGGAGATACAGTAGCGATTTTTGGAAGTGGGCCGGTGGGCTTAATGGCTCAGAAAGCAGCCTGGCTTAATGGAGCAGAAAGAGTGATTGCTATAGATCCGCTGGAATACCGGCTGGAAAAAGCCAGTTCGGTAAATAAAGTAGAAACTTTGAATGCCGATGATGATGATCTAATTGAAAAAATCAGAGAGATAACAGGAGGGCGGGGAGCGGATTGTGTTATAGATGCAGTAGGAATGGAGCCTGAAAGAACATTACTTGACAGAGCAAAAGCTGTTATTAATTTTGAAAAAGGATCATCAAAAGTTTTGGAGAATTGTTTTGAAGCAGTGAGAAGGGGTGGTAATGTAAGTGTTGTGGGAGTTTATGCGAGTAATTATGATAATTTTCCTGTACACCAGCTGTTTGAAAAAGGATTAAACATCAGGTTTGGACAGGCACATGTTCAAAAATATATTGATGAGTTATTTGAAATTGTACAAAGTGGCAAAGTAACATTAAACGATGTTATTTCTCATAGAATTCCATTAAGTAAAGCTGCTGATGGCTATGATATATTCCGGAATAAAAAGGATGATTGTGTTAAAGTTGTGATGACACCGGGAGAGTAAGGATACTAGCATCTATGCATTATCGTTAGATACATATGGAGTGAAATATAGGGGTAACAGTAAGGGTTACCTCTTTTTTTATTTCAATGGTAACATTAATCACTTTTTTCTGTAGGGATCTTGCATTTAAATTCGAATTTTTTATTCTAAAATATTTTTTATGAAACAAAAAGATTTTTTAAGTATTATTCCTGGTCAATATACAGGTAAGGAAATAGAAGCGGAAGCTACTGTGGATCTTGAAGAAGGTACAGATCCGGTAACTACATTCTATGAAGCAAAAGAGCGTTTGCTGAACGTAAACAAATGGCATGATGTAGCAGGTATTGTCAGCGCAAAATTCCAGGTAGTTGATAATAATGGAAGAGAAGTGGACAGGAATGTTCAAAAAGGGGATTATTTAAAAATTGATATCCCCGGTCCGGGCAGTACTGCAGGAGAAGGATATGATTGGGTGATAATAGAAGAATTAAAAGAGATCTCTGAAGACGAAATTCAATGCATTGGTTTCCGGGTACGGCCAACAAAAAATCCATCAGGGGATGAAAATAGTATTGCTCATTTCTATGAAGATTCAGCTACCAGTAATTTTATTATAACACGGGAAGGGAAAAAAATTACCGCCAATATTATTGACCGGAATATAAAACCAAATGATAAAACAGGATCATTCACTGATAAGATCCGGGATACTGCAGTAGGCATTGGTGCTATTGGAGGATTTTCTAAATTACAATGGCAGAATCTTGCAAATGGATTGGTGGAAGTGAAAAAATAAGTATCAAATAATACATGAATCGCCATAGTTTGTGGCTCACGAACCAAATAAAAGAATATTATTTCCACCGCCATGGTTCGTGGCTCACGAACCATATAAAGAATAGTATTCCCCAAAAGATTTCGATTATGTGTAACGAATCAGGTCCAGGAAAAAGGACAATTATGGATATTTATTTTGATTTGCTTTGTTTACCACTTTTATATAATAAAATGATAACATAAAAATGGGGAGCATCAATGCAATAAAGAATAATGTTGACATTACATTTTCTACAAGATCAGTTTCGTTAATAATCCCTGTTACATTAATAACAGTAGAATTCAGATTAGAAATGGAAGCAGGGATATTAATGATAAAATGCATTAAACCAACTAACAGGATATTTTTCGTTAAAGCATATACCGAACAAAGCAACATACCTAAGGCCATGGCAAATAACATCTGATTCATTATACTCCAGAGATCTCCGTACCTGAATATATTTACTATGTGTATGAATGCAAATAATATAGAACTTACAATAACGCTTTTATAAATTGAGTATTTTCTTTTTAAAAGATTATATAAATAACCCCGGAAAAATATTTCTTCGGCAAGTGCCAGAATAAAAGTAGATACTAATGAAAGCCCTAAAACAGTATTTGTAATTGAAACGTCTAGCTTAAATAATTTTTCTTTATTAAGAATGATATATAGTATCAATAAACAAAATACAGGAAGCAATTTTAATAAAACAGACCTGCTTTTAAAAAAAAATGAATGAAAATCATTGGTTAAGTTTTCACGCTTTACTAAAAATAATATTATAGTTATATATATTATTCCTTTTACGGCTTTCAAAATTAATTCTAGGGAAACCGGAAGGTTAAACAACCTTACAGGAAAAGCTAAAATAATTGCCGTTATTAACAGCCCAACTATAATCTTTTTATACATATTTATAATTTAAAAGATACCCTGAAATGCAGCATTTCAGGGTATCTTAATTTTTACCACTCAAGACCTACTTTACATTCAGTTAGTCCCCAACACTGCCATCCCAATTGTACGCATGCTGTACAAGTACCAGTTGGGGGCGGGCATCCTATTTTGCCAAATTTGCAGGAAATTTTAATTTTTGGTTGTAAAACCCTTTCATTATTTAATTCGGCTTTATGCATAAAATTTGGATCATAATAGATAGTATTTCTATCAAGATTGGATCTATTAGTTGAACTAAATGTAGATATTTCTTTTGAAGTATACACTCCATCTCCAGGTATTAGGTCGTTGCCTGTTCCATCATCGCCAAATATTTTATTACTGTATCCAAACCCCTTAGGAAGCTTGCTTGTTTTTTGATAATCTTTGAGCGTTATTTCTACCACGTACTGGTTTTTCAATACCGGCCGGGCTTTCACACCGGATATTATTACATGCTTCTCTATATAATCAGATTGTGCCTCTACCATTTTTGTTTGAGCGAAACAACTTAAATTGAATAAAGAAAAGATTACTACGATTATAGTTTTCATTTTATAAATTTAAAAGTATTGTTGAAGAGGATATCCTCTATCACATTTCAACTATGCGTCTTACCTCGCTATTTTTTTTGGGTAAAGCTGTCAGATGTTATTTAAACCCTTTACAAGAAAGGCAATTCATATTGGACCCTGGATTATCTCTATGATCATGAAATTTTAACCTGCAACAAATCTATTATTGAGATTTTATAGTTTCAAAGTGATTACATCAGCGTCGATAGTTGTTTTACGGAAGATCAAAAATAAGTTTCTGCCTATTATGGTTTTTTAGTTATTCAAAAATTCAAGCAAGTGATAGTGTAAAAAATCAGTTGATACTAACATAATTGCACAAACGCTGCATCATTATAGGAGATAATGAAGGAAATGCAGGGAGGATATCCTATTTGCTTAAAATGAAAAAATCAAATTCAAATAGTGGGAAAAGGATTGGACATTTTTAAACCATGATATCGGGGATAATTATTATTTCGTTTCCGTTTAAATTTAAATTAACTAAAGCGCTGCGTTATGCCGTTTGATCACCATTAACAGCGTGAAGTCAATATTAATTTTTTAAAGAACCCGATCATTCCTTAGGAATTTGAAGATAAAAATTATATATTGCGGAGGCTTATTACTGCTGATACCATATAAAGCTAACTCATCCATTCTCCCATTTAAAATTATTTCCTACAACCCTAATGTAGCTTCAGTCCAGGCTGATTTTAATTTTTGTATTATCCTATCCCTATGTAAAACCGTTCGACCTCCCTATGCTTGGGAAATCCTTTATCCACCTGATAAATCATTACCATCTTATCAAATAAAGAATTATTATGAGGAAGTTTTACTTAGCGTTTTTACTTATTAAATTAAAGGCTAATGCTTTAGGAATAATTTTACGAAATGCAAAATTAGCCTCATTTACCATAGCCAGTTTATTGTTAATAAGCACTTCATTCGGACAGTCAATATCTGTTACAAATGTTGCTACAACTCCAGTGTGTGCAGGATCAAGCGTAACAATAACTTTTACTGCAGTTAGTGGTAACGGTTCGTCAAATAGATACAATGCATCGTCAACGTTCACTGCATTTTTAAGTAATAGTTCCGGAATTGCACCTTATACTTCGCTGGGCACTTTCACACGAAATGCTTATACATTTTGTAATAGCAATGGATGTGCAAATCTTGGAATTACGGGATCTATTCTAATTCCTAGTATTACAACTTCAGGTACATATAGAATTTCTTTAAGTTCAGCTAATCCTGGCTTTAATGGTAGCACAGGGGTAGGTGCATCGGCAACTTTTACAGTAAATGGTTTACCAGTAGCAGCTGGTACAATAAACGGTACGGCAACAGTATGCCAGGGACAAAGCGGTGTTGCTTATTCAGTTCCTGCTATTACTAATGCAACCGGGTATGTATGGACATTGCCAGCTGGAGCAACAATTGC
>Ga0136634_10000762_pt1 | contig 13175 bp, 12 predicted proteins | sample AntDrymUQ8332106_2_FD_104654 | JGI IMG/M metagenome (GOLD analysis project Ga0136634, IMG submission 104654) | Polar desert sand microbial communities from Dry Valleys, Antarctica - metaG UQ833 (21.06) | ecosystem: Environmental > Terrestrial > Soil > Desert | place: Antarctica: Dry Valley... | reverse complement strand
TGGCCAGCCAGCTCGAGACCCTGGAGGAGCCGCAGCCCGACGAACCGTCGATCCGGGTGCCGATCGAGCAGTCGCTGGCGGAGATCGCGGAACAGGTGGTGGCGGAGGTTGGGCAGATGCCCCGGTGACTGGACACTGAGACAAGCGCGCCCAGAACCGATCCATCAACACACACCAGCGACAGGAGACGCACGACGTGTCTGACCATGGCAGCGAGAGTGAGAACCCGGTCATCGACGCCCCGACCCCCAAGGGGGCCCGGCCGCGGACCAACAAGGACTGGTGGCCCAACCAGCTGGACCTCCAGATGCTCCACCAGCATTCGCCCGCGGCCAACCCGCTGGGCACGGACTTCGACTACGCCGAGGAGTTCGGCTCACTCGACGTCGAGGCCCTCAAGCGCGACGTGACCGAGCTGATGACCACCTCGCAGGACTGGTGGCCCGCCGACTTCGGCCACTACGGCGGACTCTTCATCCGGCTGAGCTGGCATGCCGCTGGCACCTACCGCATCGCCGACGGCCGTGGCGGCGCCGGCGACGGCGGCCAGCGCTTCGCCCCGCTCAACAGCTGGCCCGACAACGCGAACCTCGACAAGGCTCGCCGCCTGCTCTGGCCGGTGAAGAAGAAGTACGGGAAGCAGATCTCCTGGGCCGACCTCCTGGTGCTCGCCGGCAACGTCGCCCTGGAGTCGATGGGCTTCAAGACCTTCGGCTTCGGCTTCGGGCGCCAGGACATCTGGGAACCGGAGGAGATCTTCTGGGGTCCCGAGGACACGTGGCTGGGCGACGAGCGCTACGGCGGGGACCGCGAGCTGTCCGGCTCCCTCGGCGCCGTGCAGATGGGGCTGATCTACGTCAACCCCGAGGGCCCGAACGGCGAGCCCGACCCGATCGCCGCGGCCCGCGACATCCGCGAGACGTTCGCCCGGATGGCGATGAACGACGAGGAGACCCTCGCGCTGATCGCCGGTGGGCACTCGTTCGGCAAGACTCACGGCGCCGGCCCCGCGGACGCAGTCGGGCCTGAGCCCGAGGCCGCCTCCATCGAGGAGCAGGGTCTCGGCTGGCGCAGCACTCACGCCAGCGGCAGGGGTGCGGACGCGATCACCAGCGGGATCGAGGTCATCTGGACCACCACGCCCACCAAGTGGAGCGTCAACTTCCTCGAGAACCTGTTCGGGTTCGAATGGGAGCTGACGAAGAGTCCCGCAGGTGCTCACCAGTGGGTCGCGAAGGACGCCGAGGCGACAGTGCCGGACGCTCACGACCCGTCCAAGAAGCACCGGCCTACCATGCTGACCACCGACCTGGCCCTGCGGTTCGACCCGATCTACGAGCCGATCGCCCGGCGGTTCCTGGAGCACCCCGAGCAGTTCGCGGAGGCGTTCGCCAAGGCCTGGTACAAGCTCCTGCACCGCGACATGGGGCCGGCCTCGCGCTATCTGGGTCCGTGGGTGCCGGAGCCGCAGCTCTGGCAGGACCCCGTGCCACCCGTCGATCACGAACTGGTCGCGGACGCCGAGATCGCCGTCCTCAGGGAGAAGCTCCTCGACTCCGGACTCTCGGTCTCCCAGCTCGCTTCCACCGCGTGGGCCTCGGCGGCAAGCTTCCGTGGCACCGACAAGAGGGGTGGCGCCAACGGGGCGCGGATTCGGCTGGCACCGCAGAAGGACTGGGAGGTCAACGAACCGGCCGAGCTCGCGGAAGTGCTGGAGACGCTCGAACAGATCAAGCAGGACTTCGACGGCGCCCAGTCGGGAGGCGTCAAGGTCTCGCTGGCCGACCTGATCGTGCTCGGTGGGGGCGTAGCAGTCGAACGTGCAGCCAAGAAAGCCGGGGTCGAGATCCAGGTGCCGTTCGCGCCGGGCCGCACGGACGCCTCGCAGGAAGATACCGACGTGGACTCCTTCGCCGTGCTCGAGCCGAGGGCGGACGGGTTCCGCAACTACCTTCGCCTCGGCGAGAAGCTGTCGCCGGAGACGCTGCTGCTCGACCGGGCCTACCTGCTCGGGCTGACCGCTCCGGAGATGGCGGTGCTGGTCGCGGGCCTGCGCGCCCTGGGGACCAACGTCGGGCGGACCCAGCACGGCGTATTCACGGACGCGTCCGAGTCGCTGACCAACGACTTCTTCGTGACCCTGCTCGACCAGGGCACGGATTGGAAGGCGTCGGCCTCGACTGAGAACGTGTTCGAGGGCCGGGACCGCGGCACCGGCAAGGTCACGCAGACCGCCACGGCGGTCGACCTGGTCTTCGGCTCGAACTCCCAGCTCCGTGCGCTCGCGGAGGTTTACGCGAGCGACGACGCCCGGGAGAAGTTCGTGCACGACTTCGTCGCGGCCTGGGTCAAGGTGATGAACCTCGATCGGTTCGACCTCGCCTGAGCTTGCTGACCTCGTCCGCGCGGCGATCACTCGACATGTCACGGAGAGGTGGCGATGGAGGAGCTGGCCACCATCCTGGTCGCCGCCCTGGCGGGTGGTGCGGTCGCTCACCTCATCCGACTACCCCCACTCGTGGGATTCCTGGTCGCCGGCTTCGCCCTCAACGCGTTCGGCGCGGACGAGCCGGCCGGCCTCGCCCTCGCCTCCGACCTGGGCGTCGCACTGTTGCTGTTCGGCATCGGCCTGAAGCTGGATGTTCGCACTCTGCTCCGCCGCGAGGTGTGGCTGACCGGGACCGTGCATCTGGCCACTTCCACGACCGTGGTCGCGGCCGTGCTGCTGGGCGCCGGCGCGCTTGGTCTCGGCCTCTTCGCCGGCAGTGGGTGGCGTACCCCAGTCGTGGTCGCGTTCGCGTTGTCCTTCTCGAGCACGGTCTTCGTGGTCAAGCTGCTGGAGGAGCGAGGCTCCGGTCAGTCACTGGGTGGTCGCACCGCCATCGGGATCCTGATCCTGCAGGACCTCGCTGCGGTGATGTTCCTCAGCGCGACAGGCGGGGAGCCTCCCAGCCCGTTTGCTGTCCTCCTGGTCCTGCTGATCCCGGGGGTATGGGTGCTCCGGCGGATCCTCGGAGCACTCGGCCACGGCGAGCTCCGGCCGTTGTTCGGGCTGACCATGGCGCTGGTGCCCGGCTACGTGCTGTTCGACGCCGTAGGGCTCAAGGGTGACCTGGGGGCCCTTGCGGTCGGTGGCCTGTTCGCCTTTCATCCGGGCGCAGGTGAGCTGGCCAAGAGCCTGCTGTCGCTGAAGGACCTGCTGCTCGTCGGGTTCTTCATGTCGATCGGTTTCGTGGGCCTTCCGTCTATGGAACACCTCGCTGTCGCGTTGGTGCTCCTGACGCTGCTGCCGCTGAAGGCGATCGGCTTCGCGATGTTGCTCTGGGCGATGGGGATGCGACGTCGTACGGCTGTGCTCGCAGGAACCGCTCTCGGCAACTTCTCCGAGTTCGGCCTCATCGTTGCCGTCTCCGTGTCCTCCGACGTCCTCAGCGACGACTGGCTGGTCATCCTGGCCACGACCATTGCGGCCAGCTTCACCTTGTCGGCGGTGCTGGGGCGCCGTTCCGAGTTCGTCGTGGAACTCGCGCGCCGATTGCTCCCCGACCGAGAGCCCGCTCGCATCCATCCCGAGGACAGGCCCATCGACGTCGCGCATGCCCAGGTGGTCGTCCTCGGGATGGGCCGTGTCGGACGTGCGTCCTACGACAGGTTGCGGCTCGAGTACGGCCTCACCGTGATCGGCATCGAGACCCTGGTCTCGCGGGTGGAGCATCTGCGCTCGCGGGGGTACGACGTGATCGAGGGCGACGCGACCGACCCCGACTTCTGGACCCGGTTGCGAACGGCCGACGTGCAGATTGCCGTGCTGGCGATGCCGTTCCATGGCAACAACCTCGACGCGCTGGGGAAGCTGACCGCCAGCAACTTCGCCGGCACCGTGGCGGTCGTCGCGCAGTACGACGCCGAGCTGGAGCAGAGCTATCGGCACGGGGCGCACACGGGGATCCAGCTCTACGAGGGCGCCGGTGCCGAGCTCGCGGACCGGGCAGCCACTGCAGCCGGAGTGAAGCGCGGTCCGGAGGCGGGCTGACAGCGCAACTGACTTCTTGGCCATCTAGGGTCGTGCCATGACCGACGACGTCCTGTTCTGCTACAGCCGCACGTTTCCCGCCGAGGTGGAGGAGTCCTTCGACGAGCTGCTTCCCTTCGACCTCACCGCGCTCTTCAACCGGCGCTTCGCCGCGCTTCCCCCGGTCAAGAGCATCCTGGACCAGGCCGGTCCGTGGAGCACGGTAGGGCAGACCCGCACGATCGCCCTCGCTGACGGCGGCACCATGCGTGAGGAGCTGCTGGAGGTCACCAGACCCTCGCGGTTCGCCTACCGGATCAGCCGGGTCACCGGCCCGTTGAAGCCGCTGGTGGTGTCATTGGACGGGGCCTGGGAGTTCGAGCCCGCAGGCACCGGCGTACGCGTCACGTGGACCTGGCTGGTTCGACCGAACGGGCGCCTGGGCAGACTGGCGATGCCGTTGTTCCGCCGGATGTGGCAGGGCTACGCTCGGCAGGGTTTCGACAACATCGAGCGTGCGCTGGTCCGATGACCGAGTCCTTGCACCGCCCCTGCGGTTCATGGCCGACGCCGATCACCGCTGACCTGGTGGTGCATCAGGCCACCAAGGTCGGTGCGGTCGCGATCGACGGGGCGGTCGTCTACTGGTCGGAGCTCCGTCCGCACGAAGGCGGCCGGATCCAGATCGTCAGCCTGCAGCCAGGTGGAGTGCCGACCGATGTCCTCCCCGCCGGGGCCAACGTCCGCAGCCAGGTCCACGAGTACGGCGGCGGCGCCTGGTGGGTCAAGGCCGGCACGCTTTGGTACGTCGACTGGGCCGACCAGCGTCTGCGACGCCTCGACCCGGGCTCCGACCCGGTCGAGATCACGCCGGAGCCCCCCGAGGGTGGCTCGGTGCGCTGGGCCGACGGCGACGTGCACCCGGCCGACGGCAGAGTCGCCGTGGTCCGCGAGACCCACCCAGTGGGATCGCAGGGCGCGGTCGACGTGGTCAATGAGGTGGTGGTGCTCGACACCAGCGGGCACGAGGAAACAGTCGCCTCCGGCTCGGACTTCGTGTCGGACCCGCGGTGGTCGCCTGACGGTGGATCGCTGGCCTGGCTGGAGTGGGACCACCCGCAGATGCCGTGGGACGCCTCGACGCTCAAGGTCCAGGCAGCGATGGGCACGGTGACCGTTGCCGGTGGGGTGGACGACGACGCCGAGGGTGTCTGCCAACCCAGCTGGGCGCCCGACGGTTCCCTGTGGTTCTGCTCGGACCGTGACGACTGGTGGTCGCTCTACCGCTGGACGCCCGAGAGCGGCGTCGAGCAGATGGTCCACGAGGCGGGAGACGTGGGTGCGCCGAAGTGGGCCTTCGGGCCCCGGCGATTTGCCTTCCTCGGCGACGGCAGGGTCGTGCTCGCGGTCCTGCGCGAGGGCGCGGACAAGGTCTGCCTGCTCGAGCACGACGGAACCGTCCGCGAACTGCCTGTCGGCAGCACCTGTGTCACCGACGTCGCGGCTTCGGGATCGGTCGCGGTCTACGTCGGCTCGTCACCGGTCCAGGAGGCCGCGGTCCGGCGCCGCGAGGTCGACCAGCCGGGGCAGGAAGAGGAGACCCTGAGCCCGGTGCGCGAGCTCGGTATCGGGCACGAGTGGTTCGCCCAGCCAGAGCACATCGAGTTCCCGGGCAGTGGTGGGCGGCCGACGTACGCCAACTTCTACCGACCGACCAACCCCGACGCGCTGCCCCTCGACGGCGAGCTGCCACCGCTGATCGTGGTGATCCACGGCGGGCCCACGTCGAACGCGGTGACGACGCTTTCCGTGGGCCAGCAGTTCTGGACGAGCCGTGGCTTCGCGGTGGTCGACGTGGACTACGGCGGGTCCACCGGCTACGGCCGCGCCTACCGCAATCGGCTCCAGGGCGCGTGGGGCATCGTCGATGTCGACGACTGTGTTGCCGTGGTGAGCTGGTTGGGGGAGCAGGGCTGGATCGACCCGGCTCGGGCGGTCATCCGCGGCGGTTCGGCTGGCGGGTTCACCGTGCTGATGGCGCTGGCGGTCTCGGACGTGTTCGCCGCCGGGGCCGACTACTACGGAGTCGCCGACGTGGAGGCTCTCGCGAGGGAGACGCACAAGTTCGAGTCCCGCTACCTCGACGGCCTGGTCGCCCCGTACCCCGAGGGACGCGAGGTGTACGTCGAACGGTCGCCGCTCACCCACCTCGACTCCATGTCCTCCCCGCTGATCGTCCTGCAGGGAGCCGAGGACCGGGTGGTGCCGCCGGCGCAGTCGGAGCTGATCGTCGCCGCGCTCCGCGAGAAGGGATTGCCCGTGGCCTACCGGCTCTACGAGGGCGAGCAGCACGGCTTCCGTCAGGCCGCGAACATCAAGGACTCCCTCGAGGCCGAGCTGTCCTTCTACTCGCAGGTGCTCGGTTTCGACCTTCCGGCCGAGGAAGAGATCCCGGTCCTCGAGGTGGAGAACCTTCGATGACCCGCTGACTGGGATCAGGGGCCAAGGAGCTCGCCAGCGATGCCGCGCGCAACGAAGTCGCCGTAGTCCGCCGGGGACCAGCCCGAGCGGACCACCAGCAGGTCGTAGAGCTCAGGCGAGCTGAGGGACCACAGCACGTCGGTCGCCTCCTCGATGTCGGTGCCGGCACGCAGATGTCCGCCATCGGCGAGCCGGAGGGCGTTGTGTGCCATGCGAACTCGACGGGATTCATCGAGGTCGTCAGCGAGGGTCGCCAGGTTCGGGTCCTGGGCCGCGGCTGCGCGCAAGAGGAGCAGCACCGGAGCCACCCGGGGGGCGACCTCGGCCACCAGGCGGCCCCACCCCTCGACCAGGGTCATCGGGTCAGCGGACTCGAGAGCGTCCGAGCGGGTTTCTGCCGACACGGGTCCCTCGCCCTCGAGCGCGCGCGCCACGACTGCCCGCACCAGACCGGCCTTGCTGCCAAAGCGCTTGTAGACGTACTCGGCGGAGAGTCCACAGGAGGAAACCACCTCCGAGACGGTCGTCGCCGAGAAGCCGCGGGCCAGGAACAGCTCACCAGCGGTGCTGACGACGTGGTCGTAGGTCTTCTGTGCGCGGGCCCGACGAGCGGTGGCGTCGTACTGGCGCTTGACCGGAGACATCTCACCGCCCCATACTGAGTATTCGATACAACCCATTGTACTGGATTGCTGACATGTCCAAGGCCACCCCATCCCGGTTTCTCGATCGTCTCGAGGTCGCCACGAACGCTCACGACCTCGACGCGCTCGTCGACTGTTTCACCGACGACTACGCGCTCGCTCAACCCGCGCACCCCTCGCGCTCGTTCACGGGCTCCGCGCAGGTCCGGGCCAACTGGCAGCAGATCTTTGCCGCCGTCCCCGACCTGCACGCACGCGTCACCGCCCAAGCCGTCGATGGGGCGATCGTGTGGTCGGAGTGGGACCTCGAGGGCCGTCGACTCGATGGCGCGGCGCACCGCATGCGGGGCGTCATGCTGTTCGGGCTGAACGGCGACCGAGCCGAGTGGGGCAGGTTCTACCTCGAGCCGGTCGACCACGACATGAGTCTCGAAGAGGCCCTGCGCGCCCAGCTGCGCGGTGACCCGCCGTGATCGTCGTGGCTGGGGGAACTGGACTCCTCGGTCGGCACGTGGTCGCGGACCTCGCCTCGCACGGGCACCGCGTTCGCGTGCTGACGCGGGACCGCTCCCGCGCGGAGCTCGTCCTGACCGAGAAGGTCGATGTCGTAGAGGTCGACGTACGGCTCCCAGCGGGTCTCGCCGACGCTGTCGACGCAACCACCACGGTGATCTCGGCGGTCCACGGATTCCTGGGTGGGCGAGGTGCCGGCCCAGCGGAGGTCGATGTCCTCGGCAACGCCCACCTCTTGGCCGCCGCTCGGGACGCTGGCGCCGAGATGGTCCTGCTCTCGGCGATCGGGGCGGCCGTTGACTCGCAGGCGGAGCTGCTCCGTGCCAAGCACGCCGCGGAGTGCGCGCTGCGCAGCAGCGGGGTGCCCTGGTCCATCGTGCGGGCGGGACCGTTCATCGAGACCTGGGCATCCGTGCTCCGGGACACCGCTCGCAGGACTGGTCGACCACTGGTCCTCGGTCGCGGGTTGCGCCCGATGGCATTCGTGTCGGTCCTCGACGTCGCGAAGGTCGTGGCCAGAGCCGCGACCGACCCGACATTGCGTGGTCACGTCATGGAGGTCGGGGCGGGGCCGATGTCGATGCTTGAGCTGGCCCGAGCCGTTCAGCAGGCCGACGGCCGCACCGAGGCGCCGCGCCACCTGCCGCGGACTGTACTCCGGCTCGGCGCCATCCTGACCTCACCCGTGAGCCCGGCCTTCGCCCGGAAGAACCGCATGGCACTGGTCATGGACACCACCGACCTCGGTGAAGGCGACTTCGAGCTGCGCGACCGGCTCGCCCTGCCTCCCCCGACCAGCGTCGGCGACGCGCTGGGAGCGACGCTCAGCTGCTGACCAGCTCCTCCGCGTCCGCGCGGTGGCGGTCTGGGTCCTCTCGCAGGTGCAGGCGCTCCAGCTGCTCGCCCTCGACGTCGACGCTCGGCAGGATGCGGTCGAGCCACTTGGGCAGGTACCACGCCTTTACCCGAGGAGGTACATCACGAGTCCGATCAGGAAGATCGGCATGAAGCTCACGATCGGCTGGCCCTCCATCAGGCCGAACGCGCCATCCTGGAACACCACCACCGTGGCCCACAGGGTGGCCAGCACCGAGAGCAGGAAGCCGAAGGCGGCGGTCAGCGGCACCAGCAGCGACCGGAACACCAGCATCAGCAGGACGAACGCCAAGCCGATGACGACCGCGAGATGGACGGGCAGGGCGTCACTGAGCCGCTCGGAGACGTCGGTCGTGATCGCGGTCAGACCGGTCACCCCGATCTGCGTCGCGGTCCGCTCCTCGACCCCGGCCTGGCCGTCTCGCGGGTCCCTCAGCAGCTGCGCTCTCCCGCATAGGTGCTTTTTGCACTCTGACCCAAGAAGTGCACAATCGCCTGGGGTCTGATCCAGGTCGCAGCACCCTCCCCCGACGTGAGCGTCCGAGGTGGGTCAGGCGGCTGCTGCGGCCTGCCGGGCGCGCACCCGCGGGCTGATCGCCGTGAGGTAGATGCTGACGGCCACGTAGTACGCCACGTAGGCCAGCGAGAGCCCGACGAAGAACATGTTCGGGTCGGGGAAGGTCGCGAGAATGACGCCGTAGAGCACCAGCCACAGCCCGGCCAGGCTGAGGTTGAGCGCCCAGAAGGCGTTGGTGCGCGAGGGGTAGACGTACTTGATCGGCACGAACACCAGGACGGCGCAAGCCAGCAGGATGACAGCTGTCACCGTGGGCGACAACTCGAGCACGACGACGTAGAAGGCCACGACGTTCCAGTAGCTCGGGAAGCCGAGGAAGAAGTGGTCATCGGTCTTCGCATCCGACCGGCAGAACTGGTAGCTCGAGGCGAGGAGCGGGATGGCGGCCAGCGCCTTGCCCCAGAGGCCCTCGGGCAGGTAGTCGCCGGTCCACAGCAGGAGCATCGGGACGAAGGCATAGGTGATGTAGTCGACGATGTCGTCGAGTCTGGCTCCGTCGAAGGTCGGGATGGTCTCCTTGACCCGAAGCGCGCGCGCCATCATTCCGTCGGTGCCGTCGACCACGAGGGCGGCAAGCAGGATCCACAACGCCTCGACCGTGTCGCCCTCGATCACGGCGATCACCGCGAGCAGGGCCAGCACCGTGCCACTCGCGGTGTAGAGGTGCAGCGCCCAGCCCGCAGCGCGGAGTGGGACGGACGCCGTAACGGACTCTCGGGTCACATCGGTGGTCAAGAAGCCCCCATGGGCGCTGGTCTAGCCGGCCGGACGTCCAAAAGTCTTGCACAACTCCCAGATCGGACGCAGACGTGTCCGTCCGAACATCCTTCCGGGGTGCGAGTCGGAATCCTCGGAGCCGCGGAAGCCCGGCTGAACGGGTCCGCGATCGACCTCGGCACCCGCAAGCAGCGGGCCCTACTCGCTGCGCTCGCGATGAACCGCGGACGGCCCGTTCCGCCCGATGCGATCGTCGACCTGCTCTGGGGTGAGGCGCCGCCGACGGCGGTGACGGCCACGCTGCAGGGGTACGTCGCCCGGTTGCGCCGCGCGCTCGAACCAGAGCGACCGCCCCGTGCGCCCTCGGAGGTGCTGGTCACCCAGCAGGCGGGGTATGCGCTGATGCTGCCCGACGACGCACTGGATGCCGCTCGCTTCGAGGCGGTGGTCAGCAACGCACACCAGCAGCTCAGCCCGGCACGCACACCCGAACCCGAGCAGCTGGACGCTCTCTTCACCGAGCTCAGCTCCTCCCTCGAACTGTGGCGTGGACTGCCCTACACCGAGCTGGAGGACGCCCCGGCTGCGCAGGCCGATTCGGGCCTGGCTCGAGGAGCTGCGGGCCATCGCCCTGGAGGATCGCGTGGTGGCCGCTCTGGGCCTCGGCCGGCACGCCATGGTCGCCGGCGAGCTCGAGGTGGTGACCGCGACGTACCCACTGCGCGAGCGGCTCTGGGGGCTCAGGGCCCTCGCGCTGACCCGGTCGGGTCGCCAGGCGGACGCTCTCGAGGTGCTGCGCCGGGTGCGCGACCTGCTCGCCGACGAGCTGGGCCTGAAGCCGGGCGCCGAGCTGCGGGCACTGCAGACCGCCGTGCTCCGCCAGGATCCTGCCCTCGAGTGGAGCCCTCCTCAGCAGCCGACCGCTGCGCAATCACCCGACTCCAGGCAGGGCTCCGAGCCGCCGCGCACCCAGACCAGAACCACCGAGGCCGCCTGGCCCCTCGTCGGCGCGCCGCTTGTGACTCTCTGGTGGTCCACTGGCGGTCTACTTGATGGCCCGAGTTCACGACTTCTTTGCCCGCCAGGGTTTGTTCTCGTCGTACTGTGGAAGGGTCGAAACCAGGGTGGTATACCCGCTCCATAGATTTTCCACAAAGGTATGTCCGATTTGAAGGTTTTGGGATATGTTGTCGGTCTAGTCCAGATAGGCCTGAGAGGGACACCATGTTGTCTGTCGCACCTGCATCCGTGATGTTGATCGGTCTGCTCGGGATGTTCGTGATCGCCTTCGCCGTGGCCCGGATGAGCGTGCTCGAGCGCAGGGTCCAGCGCCCCTCCTACCTCGAGCCGAACCGCAACAGCTTCGTCGGCTCAGGCGTCTCCTAGATCCAGCGCCTGAACCACATCCGCTGCAGCCACTCGCGGTTGGTCACCAGCTGGTCGGTCCAGACCGGCCAGAACCACGCGAACGCCAGCAGGGTCAGCACCAGCACGCTTCCGACGGCTGCGGCACCGATCGTCCTGCGTGACGGCGCAGCGTCGCGTCTCCCCAGGATCTCCCCGAGCAACAGGGTCGATCCCAGCACCAGGAACGGCAGGATCGTCACCGCGTAGTAGCTGAAGATCGGCCGGTCGTCGTACCGCAGCCAGGGCAGCCAGGTGACAGCGATGCCCATCACTACCAACCCGTAGCGCCAGTCGCGTCGCCCCACCCAGGCCAGTACCGCCCACAGTGCGGCGACGGTGCCGAACCACCACACCATGGGGTTGCCCAGGAGCAGCACCTGGCGCAGGCAGGTCGAGCCTGCGATCGCGCCGCAGCCCTGTTCGCCCGGCGCGATGTCGAGCTGCGCGTCGACGCCGACCGGGCGGTTCAGCACCAGCCAGCCCCACGGGTTGGACTGGTAGACGTGCTTGCTGTCGTTGAGGAAGCCGGTGTGGAACGCATAGACGTCGTGGTGGTAGTGCCACAGGGAACGCAGCGACTGCCACAGCTCGGGGAAGAACCCCTGCGCGTCGCGCCGGAGGTAGTTGCCCCAATAAGGCCCGTACTGCGTGTCGGACAGCGCGCGTTCGTAGGCGCCCGCATGCAGAAGCCACCCGGTCCAGCTGGCGACGTAGACCAGGAGCGGCACGAGCACGACGTAACCCAGGGCCGGCAGGGCGTCGAGGATCGCGGACTTGAACAGCGCCCGTCGTACGCCGAACGAGCGCCGCGCGCCGGCGTCCCAGAACCACATCAGCAGTCCGAAGGCGGCGAGCGGGAACAGCGCGGACCACTTGGTACCCAGGGCCAGCCCCCAGCAGATCCCGGTTGCCAGCCGCCACGGGCGCCAGAGCAGGAGCGGCCCCCAGGAGTCCGGCGACAATCGTGCACCCGGAGGGACCACCCGCGCCATCCGTGCACGGACCCAGTCGCGGTCGGCCACCATGCAGCTGACCGCGCACAGCACGAAGAACGCGAGGAACAGGTCGAGCAGCGCCAGCCTCGAGAGGACGAGGTGCAGGCCGTCGAAGCAGATCAGCAGTCCGGCGACAAGCCCCAGCAGCGTCGAGCGGGTGACCCGTCGCGCGAGCCGGATCATCACCATCACCATCAGCGCCCCGACCACGGCAGACGCGACCCGCCAGCCGAACGGGGTCATCCCGAAGGCGCTCTCACCCAGGGCGATCAGCCACTTGCCGATCTCCGGGTGCACCACCATGTTCGGCACACCGGTCCACAGCTCGGAGGTGTGCCCTGCGAGGATCTCCTCGTTGGCCTTCTCGATGTAGTTCTGCGAGTACCCGTGGTGCAGCAGGGACCAGGCGTCCTTGGCGTAGTACGTCTCGTCGAAGAGGAACGCGCGCGGCTTGCCGACGTCAAAGAGTCGCAGGAATGCCGCGAGCAGGGTGAGCGCGATCGTGCCTGCCCACGCGAGCACGGGGTCCTGGTCATGGGCCCGCATCCGGGCCCGCGCGGCGGCAGTGGGTACGACCTCCCCGTCAGCCGCGCGCGAGAGCCCCTCTGTGCGCTCGAGCCGGGTGGGGATGCTCACGCGGGCGATGCTACGGCTGCCATGATCGGTCACATGACCCAACCGGCCCCCCACGCAGGAGGAGACGCGGCCGGCGTGCTCGTGCTCGCCGCAACGCCCATCGGACGCGTCGAGGATGCATCCCCGAGACTGGCCGCGGAGCTGCGGGGTGCCGACGTGGTCGCCGCGGAGGACACCCGGCGGCTGCGGCGCCTGGCCACGGACATGGGCGTGGAGATCCCCGGCCGGGTGGTGTCCTACTTCGAGGGCAACGAACACATCCGCACCGAGTCGCTCCTCCAGTCCCTGACGAACGGCGACCGGGTGGTGCTGGTCAC
>Ga0136634_10000761_pt1 | contig 13218 bp, 10 predicted proteins | sample AntDrymUQ8332106_2_FD_104654 | JGI IMG/M metagenome (GOLD analysis project Ga0136634, IMG submission 104654) | Polar desert sand microbial communities from Dry Valleys, Antarctica - metaG UQ833 (21.06) | ecosystem: Environmental > Terrestrial > Soil > Desert | place: Antarctica: Dry Valley... | reverse complement strand
CAGTTCGTCCTCGGCGCGGGTGAGGTCCCCAGGGCCGGGCGCAGCAAGAGTCCGGGTGATCCGTTCCCAGTGCGGGTTGGCGAGGAGCTCCAATTCAGGGATCGACTCAAGGTGCTTGGCAAGCAGGGCGAAGCCGGGCGCACGCCGCTGATCGTTGCCCTTCTTGTAGTCCAACCGGTAGCCCAGTTGGAACAGCCCGACCATCGCGGGGTGGGGGTGGACCTCGATGCAGAGTCCAGCTTCCCCGTCAGTGGGGGCAGCCGGGTCGACCTGCCACCCCATGCGCTTCGCCAACCGCATCGCTCGGGGCTCCTGGCCAGCGGCCGCCACCACGACTGTGCCGGGCTGCGCCGCGATCTAGGCGACGATCTCATCGTCTGTTCGCACGCGCCCGGACCCGGTCAACCGGCCGGTGTCATCAACCGCCGCCAGGCCGGTCGCGCCGCTAGTCCAGCCCAGGTCGAGGCCGATGAACAGAGGCTGCCCGTGCTCTACTGCGCTGACCGTCACGTTGGCATTCTGCCAAGCGGGACGGCCAGAGGGCTCCTCTGGAGACGGGGGTTTGGGACCGCGCGCAGACCCGGCGGGACACTCGCGCCGCAGCCACTGACACGCCGGCGAGGAACGCCCCCTCAACCGCCGCGGCTCGATCGGCCATTCCGATGGTGGTGGTTTCCTCCACTGCACGGGCGTCCCGGTGGACGATCCGCCACCGGTCACCGCCGTCAGCGCGCGAAACCTCCAGCGTCGCCGGTCGGCGTTCGACGAACGGTGGCAGGCTCACGTGTACGGACACAGCCGCTTCCTCACGCACCGTAGGACGACTCGTATAACCTACACGACGCTCCGTCGGCACTTCTCGTACGATGTTGATGTGGCGACCGATCGACCGGTGTTCCAGAGCAAGAGCGAGTACGCCTATGACGTCGTCAAGCGACGCATCTTGTCCGAGGAGATCGCTCCCGGCGGCGTGGTCAGCCAGGAGCGGATCGCCGGCGAGATTGGCATGAGTACCACGCCGGTGCGGGAGGCGCTCAAGCGGCTCGCGACCGAAGGGCTCGTCACGCTCGGCTCCTACCGTGACGCGCGCGTCACCGAACTGTCCGCGAGTGAGGCTCGCAGTCTGTACGAGGTTCGCCAGAGCCTGGACCCCCTTGCTGCGCGCCTAGCGGCCGAGCGTCGCCGCCCCGGCGACGTCGCCGCCATCGACCAGGCGCTCGAGCACCTCAATCCTCTGACGGGCAAGGCCGACTGGGAGGGTCTCATCGCGCACCGCGAGTTCCATCGAGCCGTCTACCGAGGCGCACATAACCAGCCGCTCTTCGATGTGCTCGAGGGTTTGTGGGACAAGGCCGACCGCTATCGCCAAGTCGGTCTGCGCGCCCACCCGCGCACCGGGAAGGAGATCGCACGCGTGCAGTACGAGCACGAAGCCCTCGCGGACGCGCTGCGATGCGGCGACGCCGCCGCCGCCGAGACGATGATGTTGCAACACATCAGCAACAGCCTGGGACGGCGCGCTATCGACGAGCTCGCCGACCAAGACGTTGCTGGTAGCTAGCTTAAGCTAACTGCCGAACGCAGGCGCAGCACGCTCATCACCGCTCATCACCGTCTAGCAGGTGCGGCGCGCTGCCGTCCCGCCAGGGCACGTACGCCGAACCGTGGGCAGCTGCCTCTTGACTTCTTGGGGCCAGCGCGCCACGATCTAGCCTATAACTTATAAGGTCGATCGAACGGGAAGAGGCGCCATGCCCATCAAGGGACTGGGTACCGACGAGGCGCCAGGTGCACCACATCGGACCCCGCTGACCATCGCGAAGGCGGTGGCAGCAGTCGTTGCCGTCGCGCTCGTGGTAGCCGGCGTGTGGGATGCGGCTTCGGGGAGTGGCGGCGCCACTGCCCGGTCCCAGCTCACGTTGATCGCGCCAGCGTCTGCCGGTGGCGGTTGGGACGGCGCGGCTCGCGAGATCCAGCAGGTGATGCGCTCGGAGGGGATCGTCAACAGCACCCAGGTGCTGAACATCCCCGGCGCCGGTGGCACCATCGGCCTGAACGAAGTGGCTCAGATGGACGGCGAGACCCAGACGTTGATGATGATGGGGATCACGATGCTCGGCGCGGTCCGCGTCAACAGCTCCACCCGCACACTCGACGATGTCACGCCGATCGCACGCTTGACCGACGACTACGACGTCCTTGTGGTGCCCGCCGACTCGCCGTTCAACTCGATCGACGACCTGGTGACCGCGTGGGCCGCCGATCCGAACGACTTTGCGTTCGGCGGCGGATCGCTCGGCAGTGTCGACCAGATGATCATCGCTCAGCTTGCCCAAGAAGCCGGCATTGCCCCGCTCGACGTCAACTACATCGCCTACTCCGGGGGTGGCGAGCTCGCAACGTCCTTGTTGTCCGGCACGATCAAGGCCTCGGTCAGTGGCTGGGCCGACTTCTCCGACCAGGTCGAGGCCGGTCGCCTGAAAGCGCTCGCCGTTTCGGCCGAGGAACCGGTCGACTTCATCGGCGTCCCGACGATGAAGGACGAGGGGTACGACGTCACGCTCACCAACTGGCGGGGCATGGTGGCGCCGCCGGGCATCAGCGACGCAACGCGACAGGAGCTCGAGGAGATCGTCACCGAGGTCGTGGAGTCTGCCGCCTGGGCTGACGCCCTTGAGCGCAATCAGTGGACCGACACATTTCTGGTCGGCGAGGACTTTCGCGCCGACCTGGCGGAGCAGACCGAGACGGTGAACGAGATCTGGACTGATCTCGGCTACTGACGCCTCCAAGCCCCTTCAAGCACCACGACGCCTCCACGGACAAGGAGCAAAGCTGATGACCCTGATGGTCGCCTATAGCCACACCGCCGAGGGCGCGGCGGCACTGGAGCAAGGGCGCAGCATTGCCGCCCGGCTGCAGTTCCCCGTCGTCGTCTTCGACCTTAACGCTGAGTCGCGTTCGGCTGGCCGAGCAGTGGACTCACCCGAGGGGATCGGCGAGGCGGACGAGCGGTGGCTGGGGCTCGCCCCTTCGGCACCGGACGGGGTCGAGGATCTGCTCGACACCGCTCGTGAGCTCGCCGTGGAGACGATCGTCGTCGGGGTTCGTCGTCGTTCAGCGGTGGGCAAGCTGCTCCTGGGTTCGCAGGCTCAGCGCCTCATCCTGGGCGCCTCTGTGCCGGTGGTGGCCGTCAAGGTCGGGGTCGGCGCATGACAACGCTCCCCGAAAGCCGCTCCGAGATTCACGGTCCGACGCGGTGGGGAACGGGGCGCAGCGGTGTCGTGCTGGCTGGGCTGATGCTGGCACTGGGCATCTACCTGACGGTCGGCATCGCGACGATGACGGTGCCCACGGGCGCCGAGTCGCCTGGGCCCACGTTCTTCCCGACCATCTTGGCGGTGGGCTGCTATGTGCTGGCCGTGCTGCTCGTCGTGCACTACCTGCGTCACCCCGAGGCCCCTGCCGACATCGGCGGCATTGATCCGCTGGAGGACTCCTTCGAGGGTCCTTTCACAGACTGGCGGTCGCTGGGCCTCACGATGGCGGGCTTCCTTGCTTTCACCCTGCTGCTCAACCCGCTCGGGTGGATCCTCGCGGCCGCACTGATGTTCTGGGTCATCGCGCGAGCAATGGGCTCGACGTCAGCCGTCAAGGACGTCGCCGTGGCGCTGCTGCTGTCGTGCACCGTCCAGGTCGCGTTCTCGGCCGGGCTCGGGCTCAACCTGCCTGCGGGCGTCTTGGAGGGAGTTCTCTGATGGAGTCACTCGACCTGCTCGCAGGCGGTTTCGCGCTGGCGTTCACCCCGATGAACCTGCTCTGGGTTTTCGTGGGCGCATTCCTCGGCACGGCCGTCGGGGTCCTGCCGGGTCTCGGATCGTCGATGGCTGTGGCTCTGCTGCTCCCGGTGACGTTCACCCTCGATCCGACTGCGGCGTTCATCATGTTCGCCGGTGTGTACTTCGGCGGCCTGTTCGGTGACTCCACGATGGCGATCCTGGTCAACACACCAGGCGGCTCGACCGCTATTGCCTCGGCCTTCGAAGGTCACCGTATGACTCTCAACGGGCGAGCCCCCCAGGCACTGGCGACGGCGGCGATCGGAGCGTTCATCGGTGGCCTCGTGTCCTGCGTCATCGTGGTGCTCTTCGCCCCCAAGCTCGCTGACCTGGCCATCAACTTCGGCCCTCCGGAGTATCTGGCACTCTCGGTTCTCGCGTTCATCGCAACCGCGTCGGTGGTGAGCTCCTCGGTGGCCAAGGGGATGACCAGCTTGTTCCTCGGCCTGGGTCTCGCCGTCATTGGAATCGACGGCATCTCCGGTGCGCAACGCTTCACCTTCGGCGCCCCGCAGCTCTTCGACGGCATCAGCATCATCGTCATCACGGTCGGCGTGCTCGCCCTTGGCGAGGTCTTCCACGTCGCGTCCCGCGTGCGCCGGACACGTCCTGGACAGCTGCATCAGGTGACCGGACGGCCCTACCTGTCCCGCGCCGACGTGCGTGAGGCCGCCCCGGCCTGGGCGCGGGGCGCCGGGATCGGCGCCCCGTTCGGCGTGATTCCGGTCGGCGGCGCCGAGATCCCCACCTTCCTCGCCTATGGCAGTGAGCGTGCCCTCGACCGGCGACGTCCGCACCCCCAGTTCGGCAAGGGCGCTATCCGCGGGCTCGCCGCGCCCGAGGCCGCCGGTAATGCCACCGCCGGCACCGCCATCGGCGCACTTCTCGCCATGGGGCTGCCGACCTCGGCGACGGCAGCGATCATGCTGGCGGCCTTCCGACAGTACGGGCTGCAGCCCGGCCCCCTCCTCTTCGACCGCAGCGCCGACCTCGTGTGGACCCTGCTGGCGAGCCTGTTCATCGCGCTGTTCGTGCTGCTGATCCTGAACCTCCCCTTCGCCCCGATGTGGGCGAAACTGACCAAGATCCCCCGCCACTACCTCTACGCCGGCATCGCCGTCTTCTGCGGCCTCGGCGTGTACGCCACATCCGCGGCAGTCACCGACCTCCTGCTGGTCCTCGGCATCGGATTCGTCGGCTTCCTCCTGCGGCGATTCGACTTTCCCCTGGCACCGATCATGATCGGCGTCGTGCTCGGACCACTGGCGGAGACGAGCCTGCGCAACGCACTGCTCTCCTCGGGCGGCGACTACAACATCCTCGTCGACAGCGGGATCTCGCTGACCATCTACGGAGCACTGCTGCTGATCATCGCCTTCACGCTCTTCCAGTCTCTCCGGTCATGGAAGGGACGCGACGTCTGAAAACCGACCAACCTCAGATCGAAGCACACTGCGCGGAAACGTCGGCCAGCCTTCCGGTCTCGAGTCACAGGACAACCTTCAGGGAGCCTCAGGAAGGCGGACATGTCTGCATTCGATAGCTTCGGAGCCCGGCAGACCCTCGACCTGGGATCGGGCAAGCACGAGATCTGGTCGCTGCACGCCGTGCCGGACGCTGAGCAACTCCCCTTCTCGTTGAAGATCGTGCTGGAGAACCTCCTGCGCCACGAGGACGGCGGCGTGATCACCGCAGGGGTCATCCAGCGGTTGGCCAGCGGGTCAGGCCAGGGAGAAGAGGTCTCGTTCTCACCGGCTCGGGTCTTCCTGCACGACACCAACGGCATTCCCGTCCTGGTCGACCTAGCGGCGATGCGAGAGGCCGTCGCCGGACTAGGTGGTGACCCGGCGACGGTCGATCCGGTCATCCCCGCCGAGCTGACCGTGGACCACTCAGTGGTCACCGACGTCTTCGGTCGTCCGGACGCCATGCGGGTGAACGTCCAGCACGAGTACCTGCGAAACGAGGAGCGCTACAGGTTCCTGAAGTGGGGTCAGGAGCGGTTCCACCGGCTGGCCGTCGTCCCGCCCGGGACCGGAATTATGCACCAGATCAACCTGGAGTACCTCGCCGACGTCGTCGTGCAGCGTGACGGGCGCGCCTTCCCCGACACCCTGGTCGGAACCGACTCCCACACCACCATGATCAACGGGCTCGGCGTCCTGGCGTGGGGTGTCGGTGGCATCGAGGCAGAGGCAGCCATGCTCGGCCTGCCCGTCGGGATGCTGATCCCACCGGTCATCGGGCTCGAGCTCGTCGGGGACCGCCGCCCCGGGGTGACCGCCACAGACCTCGTGCTGACAATCGCGGAGATGCTGCGCGCCCGCGGCGTGGTGGGCAGCTTCGTCGAGTTCACCGGGCCATCCGTATCGGCCGTCCCCCTCGCCGACCGGGCGACCCTCGCCAACATGAGCCCCGAGTTCGGCAGCACCTGTGCGATCTTCCCGATCGACCGGGCGACGACCGACTACTTGCGATTCACCGGCCGCACCGCCGAGCACGTCGAAGCGGTCGAGCGGTACGCAAAGGAGCAGGGGCTGTGGCACGACCCGACGGCACGTCCCCGCTTCGACGCTCTCATCCGGCTGGACCTGTCCACGGTCGAGCCCTCGCTGGCCGGGCCCCGACGCCCTCAGGACCGCGTGCCGCTGGCCAGCGCGCGCAGCCGCTTCCAGAGCGCGCTCGCCGAGATCCTCGCCGAGCGGTCACACAGCCGCCCCGACGACGCCGTCGACGAAGCCAGCGAGGAGTCGTTCCCGGCCAGCGACCCGCCCGCTGTCGCCCCCGTCCTTCTGCGCCCGGCGGCGGAGAGGGAGCTGCGCCATGGAGCGGTGGCCATCGCAGCCATCACCTCGTGCACCAACACCTCCAACCCGTCGGTGATGGTCGCCGCAGGCCTGCTCGCCCGCAACGCCGTTCGAGCCGGGCTACAGCGCAAGCCCTGGGTCAAGACCAGCCTGGCACCAGGCTCGAAGGTCGTCACCGACTACCTAAGCCGCGCAGGACTGGACCGCCCCTTGGAGGAGCTCGGCTTTCACACCGTGGGCTACGGCTGCATGACCTGCATCGGCAACTCCGGTCCGCTGATGCCGCAGATCAGTGAGGAGATCGCCGACCGGGACCTCGTGGTCGCCGCGGTGCTGTCGGGCAACCGCAACTTCGAGGGGCGCATCAACAACGACGTCTCCATGAACTACCTGGCCTCACCACCTCTGGTGGTGGCCTACGCACTGGCCGGGTCGATGGACGTCGACGTGCTCCACGAGCCCCTCGGCACGACCAGCACAGGGGACCCCGTCTTCCTGTCCGACCTGTGGCCTTCCGACAGCGAGATCGAGGACGTCGTCCGCGCCCACCTCGACCCGGCCATGTTCACCACCCGCTACGCCGACGTCTTCACCGGCGAGGAGCGGTGGGCCAGCCTGACCGTCGACGGGGGCGCCACCTTCGACTGGGACCCACAGTCCACCTACGTGCGCCGGCCACCGTTCCTGGAGAACGTGCAACCTCACCCTGCCGACGTGGTCGACATCGCAGGAGCCCGCGTCCTGGCGGTGCTGGGCGACTCGGTGACGACCGACCACATCTGCCCGGCCGGGCGGATCCCGACAGACAGCCCAGCGGGACAGTACCTACAAGCGCGCGGAGAGACAGACTTCAACACCTACGCCTCCCGCCGCGGCAACCACGAGGTCATGCTCCGGGGAGCGTTCGCCAACCAACGGCTGCGCAACCAGCTCGTGCCGCACCGTCGCGGAGGCTGGACACTGGATCACCTCGACGGCTCCGAGCGCACCGTCTACGCGGCGGCAGAGCACTACCGTGCGAGCGGCACACCGCTTCTCATCCTGGGTGGCAAGGAGTACGGCACAGGCTCGTCCAGAGACTGGGCAGCCAAAGGAACGGCGCTGCTCGGCGTGCGGGCCGTGCTCGCGGAGAGCTATGAACGCATCCACCGCTCCAATCTCATCGGGATGGGCGTGCTGCCGCTGCAATACCTGGACGGTCACAGTGCGACGTCGCTCGGCCTCACCGGCCACGAGACCTTCACGATCGAAGGGCTGGCAGGACTCAGTGAGCACGGCTGGCCCCACGAGGTGACCGTCCACGCCAGCAGCGCAGACGACGTGCGCACTTTCACCGTCCGCGTCCGCCTCGACACCGCCGCAGAGGCCACGTACTACCGCCACGGCGGGATCCTCCCCTACGTCGCGCGTTCCCTCAGCAACGACTCCACTCCTGAGTAGTTGTTCCTCAGCCTGGGCGTGCGGCGTCATCGCCTCGCAACCAGCTGGCACTCGCCCGACGCGCAGGCGCCGATGGCTTCGCGGATCAGTTCAGTCTGCGGGTGCGCTGTAGTGCTGTGACCTGGTCAACGATGCGCTTCTCGACTTGCTCGAGGCGCCATCTTTGCGATCCACAGGTGGCGCCCTCGGTGTCGTGGGCGCTCAGCGCGTCGACTACGTCGGCGACTAAGCGTAGGTGCTTGCCCGCTGCATGCGGCGTCGACTCATGCACGCTCATACCGCGGAGTGGATGGTCCACTCGCGGCTACTAGTCGAAGTGACGCGCTTCGCTCGCTCGGGGGATCGGTCGTCGGGCGTGCTGGCTCAGGGCAGCTCGGGGTCCGGGTGGTCGGCCGTGAACCTCTCGGTGGCGCTGTCGTCGATGAGGCCTTGGTTCAGGAGCCACTCGACGGCGCGGCGCTGGGCTCGGGCGTCACGCAGGGTGTGCCATGGCGAGATCAGCTCGGGGTGGTGCTCATGGAGCTCGTTCTTGAATCGACGGAACGCTCCGCGGCCCTGTAGCGCCCTGGCCAGGCGTTGGCCGGCGGCGCCGTCGCTGATGCCCTGAGCGAAGTCGGCGATGTCTTGGTACAACGTACGACGGGAGCGGTTCGATGGGGATGAGGTCCAGCTCGTCGAGTCGACGAGGTTCTCGCCGTCGATGCCTGTGTCTGCCTGTGGTCCAGAACGCCACCTGGCCGGTTCGCGGGTCGAGCAGCCAACGGTGTTCATCGTCGGTCTGGTCCGCGAGCGCGGTAGCGATCTCCTCCACGTCGATTCCGACGAGGTCGAGCATCTGCTCAGGTTAGAACCCGCATCCAGCGTCTTGGAGGAAGTCGCGGCGGCTGGATGGGAGGGTGCTCTCACACTGGGATCTGGTCCTGACCGGGATACGGAACGGCTGAACCTGGTGTGCTGGGCCTGGTAGGAGTCGGTGCCGGCTATCGGCTTACGTCGTTGGTCAGCGCCGTGCCTGGTTCGATGTTCTGCTTGTCGCATCTGAGCTTCTTTTCTTTCTGTGTTGGTCGGTCGTGATTTCGGAGTTGCCAGGCATGTGGCGGTCAGGCCGGCACCTTGGGGCGGATGTTCTGGTTGCCGGCGAAGACGTTGCTGGGGTCGTACTCGGACTTGATCTGTGTCAGTCGCTCGAACTTCTGCGCACCGAAGGCCGCCTTGATGCGCTCCTCGCCCTCGTCGCCGATGAAGTTGAGGTAGACGCCGCCGGTCGTGAAGGGGGCGTTCGCCTTCCGGTAGTCGCGCACCCAGGCGATGTTGGCTGCGTCGTCGGCAGGGTCGTCCCAGGTCGCGAAGGGATGACTGACCCAACGCGCCGAGCGCTGGCTCAGCGGTGTGGCGTCAGCCTCCACGCGCGCCAGCGCGCCCCCCACGGGAGCAGCAGGTGTTGGGTCATCGGCGACGCACGGTGTGCGCCCGCGTCCAGGAACACCTCCAGAGCGTCGTCGGGAAAGACGTCGTGGTAGTCGGCGCTCCAGTACTGCCGGAACCCCGGCGGGTCGTCGAGCATCGACTGCAGGGCCGCGTAGGGCATCGGGGCGACCAGGTCGACCTCCGGAGACAGTTCGCGCATGACCTGGACCACGTCAGCGCCGGTCGCCTCGTCACCGTTCCAACAGACCGCGACCGCGATCAGGGGCTGGCCTTGTAGGTGTTGGGGGATGAACTCCTCCGGCGGGCCGGTGAGCATCACCAGGCCGGTGCCGAGCTCTTCGGGAGCGTCGTCCGCCCAGTCGCGGAAGGCCCGAGACACCTCGGGTCCACGAGCGGCCGGCCACGCCATCAGCCCACCCAGGATCACCGGACCGACCGGGTGCAGCTGGAACTCCAGCGCGGTGACAACACCGAAGTTGCCGCCCCCTCCCTTGCTCGCCCAGAGCAGGTCCTGGTGCTGGGTGTCGTCGGCGCGGACCTGCCGGCCGTCGGCGGTCACCACCTCCACCGCCAAGAGGTTGTCGCAGCTGAGCCCGTGCTGACGTTCCAGCCAACCCGAGCCGCCGCCCAGGGTCAGCCCGCAGACGCCGGTCGTGGACACCTGGCCGCCGGTGGTCGCCAGACCGAACTCCTGCGCAGCCGCGTCGAACTCGGCCCAGGTGCACCCGCCCCCGACCCTGGCGCGTCGGGCCGCGACATCGATGTCGATGGCCTTCATCGGACGGACGTCGATGACCAGCCCGTCGTCGTTGCTGGACTGCCCGGCCACCGAATGGCCACCCGAGCGCACGGCCACCGGGAGAAGATCGTGCGCGGCGCGCTCCAGAGCCTCCCTGACATCCGCTGGGCCCTCGCACGCCGCGATCAGCCGCGGCCTCGTCGTGACCATGGCGTTGAACACCTCGCGCCGCTCGTCGTACTCGGCCGCGCCTGGTTCGACCCACTTCGTCATGCTCGTGCCTCCTGGTCGTCCGCGGGAAACCCACACTCCTCCGGGCCGAGGACGGTGCCAAAACATCAGGGGGACCAACCGGTGACGACCTCGGCGGACGTATCCCGCGCATCGGGGGACGGCCCGGGGCCCGATCAGGGCCTGGTAGTCCGGGTTGTCGAAGTCGGGTAGCCGTCACAGGCCGTCACAGGCCGTCACATGCCGCCCGGACGCTGCCGAACCGGGCACCGCCGGTGCCCTCCAGCATCTTCGCCAGGCGCATCACGTTCCAGCTATAACGGAGGTGTTACGGGTTGGTGAGCTCGGTGACCGGTCCGCCGCCGCGGGTCGAGGTAGGACGGGCCAATGACCGAACGGCAGAAGTGCTCGGAGCGGATATGCAGTCACCGCACGCGGCGACCCGGCAACGGGCACAGACCCCGATCGCCGCCAACGCGGCCGGCCAGGCACCCGAGCCGAATCGACACCAGGCCCCGCCCCCGTCGATAGCCCCGCGTCCGCAGGCGGCGGTATGGCGCCTGGGCCGTGGTGGTTCGACCCTGGTCATCGGTGTCCTGGTGGGTGGACGCGACGCCTCGTCGTCTCTGTTGGGAGCTGGCGGCTCGTGTCCGGCTCGGGTTACGTTCGTTCGGCCGCGTCCTTGATGCGCGCCACGGTGGTGCTCATGCCTTGGCACAGGTCCGCGTCGCGGTCGCTGCTGCCGGTCCACTTCTTGGTGATCGATGTCATCGCTGTCCCCAGGGGGCGCTCGGCGTCGTAGGACTCGGTGAGGAGGGTGCCGGTGGCGGTTGGCTCCATGACGTACCGCCACGTGTAGGAGCCGATGCCCGGTCCGTTCCGGTTGAAGGCGAACTCGCGACCGGGGTCCGCGGCGATCACCGTCGGTGTGTTGGACCAGGCCGGACCGCGACCCCCCTTGTTCTTGGCCTTGAATCGGGCGCCTACGGCCGGACCGTCCGCTCCCTTCGTCCAGGTGCAGGAGACGCATTCCGGGCTCCACTCGCCCATCCGGGTGATGTCGGAGACGAGCGCGTAGACGTGCTCGGCGTTGCGGTGATCTCGGTGGAGACGGAGTCGTGGGACTTGCGGTTGGACATCGATGAGCTCCTCAGCTGACGGGACGGACGTAACGGGTGAGGCGGTGCAGCATGTGGAGGACGGACAGCCAGGTGATGAGCTCGATGATGGCTTGCGGTGCGAGGTCCTGGGCGCAGGCCCGGATCGTGGCCGTGCTGAGCGTCACCGGACTGAGCGAGGCCTCACGAACCAGGGCGAGTGCTGTCCCTGTTTCCGGAGCGGGCGATTCGCCTCGACCGTAGGCCGCGGCCGCCGCGAGAACGTCATCAGATAGGGCGACCCGGTCGGCCAGTGCCTCGACGTCGGCCATGAGGTGGGCGTCCGCCACGGCGGCGGCGTACACCGCGCCGGCCAGCACCTTGGTGCGGATGCCGATGATCGTCGTCTCGGGGTCGAGGTTGTCCTTGAGCATCGTCGCGATTGCGCGGCGGGCCCGTGGCGACGGCAGCCCTGCCAGCACGGGGAAGTCGTGCCCGACGGTCTCGGACAGACGCCGGGCCACGGCTGAGCTGGTCCTGGGCATGCCGCGCTGGGCAAGCCGGTCGTGACGGATGGCTGCAGGAAGCAGGGGAAGGAACCGCAGCCTTGAGCGCAGTCCGTCCACCGGCGGTGCCGGATGCGCCCCGTCCAACGCAAGGGTCTGCACATCCTCGAGCACCGCTTGCTCGACCTCCAGGCCGATGCTGCCCATGAACTTGTTGAGGAAACCCATCATGACCACGCTCAAGGCGATCCACTCCGCGCCCTGCTCGCCGTAGGCATCGATCAGCGCGGTCTTGTCCCGGGCTCGCAGTTCCCCTGGATCCGAGGCCAGCGACCTCGCTACCGCGATCGCGGCCAGCTCGCCTGGTTCGAAGGACGGCCTGTCCGGCAGGAGCGCGGCGGCAACCTTCGCAGGGTCCGTCCCCCGGCGCAGGGCGAAGGAGCACGAGTGGGCCGAGCAGTACTCGCAGGCGGCGGTCCGGCTGGCGACGTACACCGCGAGGCCGACCACCGACGACGGTGGGCCGCTGAAGCCCAGCACGGGGACGGGCAGGTTCAGCAGGTTCGGGACCATGACGTTGTAGGACCGGAACGCCGGGGGCCAGATCTCGAGGTAGCGGTCGCAGTCTGGCACGACCCCCAGCAGAGCCCTCACCAGCTCGAGCAGCGTGTGATACCCGTCATCCAGCTCGACCCACCCGACCAGCGAACGCTCCAGAAGAGGGGCGAGGGACGCCGAACCCGGCTCCACCTCATCGGTGATCAACTCTGCCTCGACCATGCGACTCACCGTCCCGTTCAACTCTCTGTCACTGACAGAATTGACAATGCCACCGTGGCATGGATTGACTTGTCTGTCAATGACAGACAACGGAAGCAAGGCAGCCGCTCGCCGCAGTCGCGCCGAGCGGGAGATCCTCGACGCCGCGTGGGCCGTGATGGCGCGAGAGGGGGTCGCGGCCCTCAGCGTGCGGGAGGTGGCCCGGTCCGTCGGCATCCGCCAGCAGTCGCTGACGTACTACTACCCCACCAAGGGAGAGCTCCTCGACGCGCTGTTCGCAGACGGCTTCGCCGATCTTCAGCGACGCTTCGAGCGGGTGCCGCAAGCCGAGGAACCCGTCCAGGGTGTGGT
>Ga0136634_10000759_pt1 | contig 13255 bp, 11 predicted proteins | sample AntDrymUQ8332106_2_FD_104654 | JGI IMG/M metagenome (GOLD analysis project Ga0136634, IMG submission 104654) | Polar desert sand microbial communities from Dry Valleys, Antarctica - metaG UQ833 (21.06) | ecosystem: Environmental > Terrestrial > Soil > Desert | place: Antarctica: Dry Valley... | reverse complement strand
GCGACCTCGTCGCGGTCGCCCGGCACCGTCGCCTGGGCACGCGCGGTGTCGGCGAGTCGGCGTACGCGCAGCTGCCCGTGCGCCCCGTCGGCTCCGCGGTCACGCGCTATCACATCAACCTCGATGTGGCCGACCGCCCGGGTGTCCTCGCCCATGTGGCCCAGGTGTTCGCGTCGCACGACGTGTCGATCCGGGTCGTGCACCAGGAGGGCTCCGGCGACGACGCGTCGCTGGTCCTGATCACGCACTCGGCGCGCGACGACGCGCTGACTGATGTCGTCGCGGAGCTGGCCGGGCTGGACATCGTGCGGGCTGTCGTCGGAGTGATGCGGGTGGAAGGGGAGGAGTCGTGACCATGCAGGCGCATGCTCAGACACTCGGAGCGCCTTGGCGCGGCGTGATCGAGGAGTTCCGCGACCGACTGCCGGTGTCGGCGGCCACTCCCGTCGTCACGCTGCACGAGGGCGGCACGCCGCTCGTGCCCGCGCCACGCCTGTCGGAGCGTACGGGCTGCGAGGTGTGGCTCAAGGTCGAGGGCATGAACCCGACCGGGTCGTTCAAGGACCGCGGCATGACGATGGCGATCTCGAAGGCGGCCGAGGAGGGCGCCGAGGTCGTGATGTGCGCATCCACCGGCAACACGAGCGCGAGCGCCGCTGCGTACGCCGCTCGCGCCGGCATGACCTGCGCCGTGCTCGTGCCCGCCGGCCGGATCGCGCCGGGCAAGCTCGCGCAGGCGTTGGCGTACGGCGCAAAGCTGCTCCAGGTCGCGGGTTCCTTCGACGACTGCCTGGTCGTCGCGCGCGAGCTGACCGACGAGCACCCGGTGATCCTGGTGAACTCGGTCAACCCCTACCGCATCCAGGGCCAGAAGACGCTCGCCTTCGAGGTCGTGGCAGCGCTCGGTGACGCACCGGACATCCACTGCCTGCCAGTGGGCAACGCGGGCAACATCACCGCGCACTGGCTGGGATACGGCGAGGAGCACGCGTCGGGAGGGGCGAGCCGGCGCCCGCGGATGTGGGGCTTCCAGGCGGCGGGCGCGGCGCCGTTCGTCCGCGGTGGCCCGGTGGCCGACCCGCAGACCGTGGCGAGCGCGATCCGCATCGGCCGGCCGGCGTCCTGGGACCAGGCGATCAGCGCGCGGGACGAGTCCGGTGGCCTCATCGAGGCGGTCACCGACGAGCAGATCATCGCCGCGTGCCGGCTGCTCGCCACCACCGAGGGTGTCCACGTCGAGCCGGCCTCTGCGGCGAGCGTCGCCGGGCTGCTCGACCGGCACTCGGCCGGGCGACTCGACCCGGGTCAGCGGGTCGTGTGCACCGTCACCGGACACGGTCTGAAGGATGCCGCGTGGGCGACCGAGGGCGTGGTCGTCGGCGCGTCCGCGATCGCACCCAACGCGGCGGCCGCAGCCGCCGCGCTCGGTCTGTAGGGGTCGGCTCCCGCGTGCAGTGTCCACCCACGTGGTGAACGCGGTACGCGTTCGCGTGCCCGCGACGAGCGCCAATCTCGGACCGGGGCTCGACGCGTTCGGGCTGGCGCTCGCGCTCTACAACGACGTGATCGTGCGCACTGCGCCCTCGGGCGCCGAGGTGACGGTCGAAGGCGAAGGGTCGGAGCGGTTCGCGACGGGTGAGGGCAACCTGGTCGTCCGCTCGGTCCGCGTCGCGCTCGACGAGCTCGGACATCCCGTCCCCGGGTTGCTGCTGCACTGCACGAACCGCATTCCCGGCGCTCGCGGTCTCGGCTCGTCCGCGGCTTCGATCGTCGCCGGCGTCGTCGCCGGCGCGCTCCTGGGCCGCGACGCGCTCGAGGGTCCGGCTGGCTGTTCGGGGGTCGACGGCTCAGGCGGCAACGGTTCGGGGGGCAACGGATCCGCGCTCCGTGGGTCCTTCCCCGGGGGCCTCGACGTGGACTGGGCGCTCGAACTGTGCGCACGCTTGGAAGGTCACCCCGACAACGTCGCCGCCTGCCTGCTCGGCGGTGTGACGGTCGCCTGGTACGACGTGGACGGCCGGGCGCGGGCCGCTCGCGCGGACCCTGCGCCTGACCTGGTGGCGGTGGCGCTCGTGCCGCCAGGCCGGGTCGCCACGGCTGACGCACGCAGGCTCCTCCCGCAGCGGGTGACCCTGACCGACGCGGCCCATTCCGCCGGGCGCGCCGCGCTCCTGTCGATGGCGCTCACATCGCGCACCGACCTCCTGCTGCCGGCGACCGAGGACCGGCTGCACCAGACGTACCGCCGCGACGCCATGCCCGAGTCCCTCGCGTTGATGTGGCGCCTGCGCGACTGCGGGCTGGCTGCCACGATCTCAGGCGCTGGACCCAGCGTGCTGGTGCTGGCCTCGGCTGTCGAAGACGGCAGCGCGCTGGGCTCCGGACCCACGCCGCAGCCGGGCCGCCCGTACGACCGGCATGTCGACCTGATGGCGGCGATAGCTGCCGCCGACCTCGCGGGGTTCGCCGCCGTCCCACTGCACCCTGACCCGCGGGGGGTTCAGGTCCGACCGGTCGACCCCCAGCTCACCCGTTAGCACCACGCCCAGCAGCGGCTCCCGAGCCCGCGCAAACGTACACCTGCGCTCGAGCGCGACGGTTGCACTCAAGTGCGATTGTTGCTTCAACCACGCTGGTGCCGCCGACGTTACCTGGGGAATTGTCGGGGCCCCTCCCGCGTTGCGGTCACGACGGTGTTAGGCTCTTTCTGCACCCAGCACCCACTCGGGTCGGTGCTTCGCCCTCCGGGACTACTTCCGGTGCTTCTGGGTAGAAATCGCGTGTTGCTTGGCTCTTCTGTCCTGCCATCACAACGGGCTCGCGTCCAACTGGCGACAACCTCGTCACCTGGGCAGGACATCAGCAGTCATTGCTGCCGAGTGAGAGTGCGAGCAAGACTCACCGACACCTACTCCTGCTGTTGCTCGAGTCGGCAGGTGCTGTACCACCCGGGGTCACCCCGGATCCTCCACATGTCCGGCCGTCACGGCTCGGGCACAGCTCCAAGGAAGGAAACCCTTAGTGAGCGAGACCACCGAAGCCATCGACAGTTCGACCGCGACCGCGACCGCGTCCACGACGCGACGCCGGGGCAGTGGACTGTCGGGCATGGTGCTCCCCGAGCTCCAGCAACTTGCTGGCACCCTCGGCATCACCGGGACTGCGCGCTTGCGCAAGAACGACCTCATTGCAGCGATCAAGGACCGTCAGGGCGGCGCCAACGGCTCTCCGGAGCGTGCATCGACTGCAGCCACAGCTCCCGGCAGTCAGGCGAGCTCCGAGACAGCGGCCGGCGGGCCAGCGACCGACGGAACAGCGGCCGGCGAAACGTCGCGTGGTCGCGCCCCGCGCGGCGGCGGCGCTCGCGACACCGGCTCTCGCGCATCACGGCCGCGCTCCGTCAACGGCTCGATCCAGCAGGCCTTGAGTCCCGGCTCGGACAACGAGCACTCCGGGGCAGAACGCGCGGGCACCGGCGCTGCCGCGTCCACTGCTGAGAGCGCCGGCGCGATCGTGCGGCCCGATTCGCGGGCCGGCGACCCTCAGGATGCTCCGCAGAGCCCAACGGCGGGTGGCCAGTCGGCACCCGCGGCTGCCGCGTCCGCGGGCGTGACGGGCGGCGCAGATGCATCGACCGGTCCGCGGGCCGACGCGTCGACCGACGCGCCGGGTGACGCCTCACGCGACGGTCAGGGAGGGACACGCCGCAGCCGCTCTGATGCGCGCCAGGGTGAGTCCCGTCAGAACGAGCCCCGCCAGAGTGAGGCACGGCAGCAGCGGGACCAGCGCCCGGCCGATTCGCGTGCCACCGGGTCCCAGAGCGACCGCCAGAACGAGTCGCGCCAGAACAGCCAGGACCGCCAGAACGAGTCACGCCAGAACAACCAGCCCAACCAGGACCGTGGCGACGACGATCGCAGCAGCCGCTCGCGCCGCCGTCGCAGCCGCAGCCGTGACCGCGAGCGCACCACGACGCGCCCCTCGTACGAGAACGAGCAGCAGCCCGTCGCCGACGACGACATCCTCGCGCCGGTGGCCGGGATCCTCGATGTCCTCGACAACTACGCCTTCGTGCGCACCTCGGGCTACCTGCCAGGTCCCAACGATGTGTACGTGTCGCTGTCCATGGTGCGGCGCTATGGCCTGCGCAAGGGCGACGCGGTCACCGGGGCGATCCGCCAACAGAAGGAGGGGGAGCGCAAGGAGAAGTTCAACGCGCTCGTCAACCTCGACACCGTCAACGGCGACGACCCGGAGCGATCCAAGAACCGCCCCGACTTCAGCAAGCTGACGCCGCTGTACCCGCAGGAGCGGCTGCGCCTCGAGACCGAGCCGCACCTGCTGACCACGCGTGTGATCGACATCGTGGCACCGATCGGCAAGGGTCAGCGTGGTCTGATCGTGTCGCCGCCCAAGGCGGGCAAGACGATGGTGCTCCAGGCCATCGCAAACGCGATCACGACCAACAACCCCGAGGTCCACCTCATGGTCGTGCTCGTCGATGAGCGGCCTGAAGAGGTCACCGACATGCAGCGCTCGGTCAAGGGCGAGGTCATCGCCTCGACGTTCGACCGGCCCGCCGACGACCACACCACTGTCGCCGAGCTGTCCATCGAGCGCGCTAAGCGGCTGGTGGAGTTGGGCAACGACGTCGTCGTCCTGCTGGACTCGATGACCCGCCTCGGCCGTGCGTACAACCTCTCGGCCCCGGCCAGCGGGCGCATCCTGTCCGGCGGCGTCGACTCGGCGGCGCTCTATCCGCCGAAGCGGTTCTTCGGAGCTGCCCGCAACATCGAGCACGGTGGGTCGCTCACGATCCTGGCGACGGCGCTGGTGGAGACCGGTTCCCGCATGGACGAGGTGATCTTCGAGGAGTTCAAGGGCACCGGCAACCTCGAGCTCAAGCTCGACCGCCGGCTCGCCGACAAGCGCGTCTTCCCGGCCGTCGACATCGACTCGTCGGGTACGCGCAAAGAGGAGATCCTGCTCGCACCCGACGAGCTCAAGGTCGTTTGGAAGCTGCGTCGCGTCCTGCACGCGCTCGACTCGCAGCAAGCCATCGACCTGCTCCTCGACCGGCTGCGCAAGACCAAGAGCAACTACGAGTTCCTGCTGCAGGTCCAGAAGACGACACCGGGCGGGTTCGACGGCGACAACGACTGACCGGTCGCGGAGCCGCGAACGCCCAGCCCACGACGGGCTGGGTCAAGCCTCCCGACGACGGCCGGCATCACGTGTTCGGGGCCGGCGTCCAGGCGGGGTCCCGGCCGATGAAGCCAAGCAGTCGGGTCTGGGCGTCGGCGTCGTCCGGCACAGCGACTCGCGGGCCGTACTGGCCGGAGGAGCGCATGACCTCCTCGATCGGTTCCATCCCGGCGACCAGCTCCGCGCAGAAGGCGGCGTCGAGGGTGTCGGCCTGGCCGGTCGCACGGGCCAGGTCCCAGGTGTGCATGAAGACGTCGGCAGTGTAGAAGCGGTCGACGGCGACGGGGAGCGGCATGGTGCCGATGTGCTCGTTGGAGAACGGACGATCGGCGTTCCCGGGGTCGTCGAGCACGGCCTGGATGCCGTCGGCGTGCACCTGCCAGGCAGCCACCGGGTCCTCGTCGACCGAGGGCCCCGTAGGAAGCCGCACGTCCGAACCCATGGCGAGGAAGCCGGGGAACCACTCGACGAGGTGGCGAACGACGTCGCGGGCCGTCCACCCGGCGACCGGCGCCGCCACGTCCCAGTCCGGTGTTGCCCGGACGCGGTCGGTGAAGGCGCCGGCGGCCAGACGGTGGCGCTCGGCCGGTGGCGCGTCGACGAGCGTGGCCTTGGCGTTCACCCGGCCGCGCCGTCGGCGAGCAGCTCGTCCAGCTTCGCGTAGCCCTCATTGACGCCGACCTCCATGCCGCTGGCCAGCCAGCCGTCGCGGCCCTCGAAGCTGTCGCAGAGCGACTCGGCGACCAGGCGGGTCCGGCCGTTGCCGAGGTCCTCGAACCGCAGCGTCTCCAGGGAAACGGCGTCAGGCATGCCCTCCCAGGTGAAGGTCTGAACGATCCGGTCCGGGCTGACGGTGTGGAAGCAGCCCCGGAAGGCGTACTCATCGTCGCCCCGGACGTTCAGGAAGCGGAACGAGCCGCCGTCGCGGGCGTCCCAGTGATCGATCTTCGTGTTCAGGTCGCGCGGGCCGACCCACCGGGCGAACAGGTCCGGGTCGGTGTGGGCGCGGAACAGCTGCTCGGGGGTGGCGGCGAACTGGCGGGTGATCCGGATGACAGGGACCTCCGGCACCGCCTCGATGGTGGCTTCGGCGATGCTGTCGCCAGCGGTGCCGGAGTGGGTGTTGGCCGTGCTGCTCATGATGCGGTTCCTTCCTGGTCGATGTGGTGCCCAATGAGGTGATCGGTCTGGGACTCGGTCGTTCCGTTCATCGCGGCCAGCACCTCGTCGAGGCGCTGGTAGCGCTCCTCGGCCTGCCGGCGGTACCGCTCGATCCACTTCGTCATCAGGTCGAAGACCTCCGCCTCCAGGTGCACCGGCCGGCGCTGTGCCTCCCGGCTGCGGCTGACCAGGCCGGCCTGTTCCAGCACCTTCAGGTGCTTGGACACGGCCTGCATGCTCACGTCGTACGGCGCCGCGAGGGCCCCGACGGTGGCGTCCCCGACGGTGAGTCGGGCGACCATGTCGCGCCGAGTCGGGTCGGCCAGGGCCGCGAAGACGCGCGAGAGCGGGTCGGTCATCCGGTCCCCTTCCTCAACTGCTCGGTTGACGAGAACTCTAGAACCGACTGTGTTTCTTATCAACCAGTTGGTTGAGCAACGACGCCCCGGGCTGCGCCAGTCGACTGATCCTGGAGGGAGGGGTCGGGGTGAGTTGACGCGGCTGGGTGCCGGGAAACTCCGCTAGCCTGTCCGGGTGCGACGTGTCCTGCTGCTTACCGAGCCGCGCTGATCCGTAGCGGGTGCCCTCGAGCACCGCATCGGCGCGGCCGCCCCTCGACGCCCGAGGGGCCCTTCCATGTACTGGGTCATTTACTGGGTCATTTACTGGGTCATTTACGGGGTCATTTACGGGGGCCATGTACGGGCTCATGCCGGCACGAGCACGCCGGCGTCGCGCACAGCGAGCGAGGGACCATGACCGACACCATCTCCGGCGCAGTACCAACACCCGTACCAACACCCGTGCCGTCCCCGGCGACACAGGCGTCCGACGAGCCTCCGCACCGCTACACCGCCGCGCTCGCCAGTGACATCGAGCCGCGCTGGCAGGACCGGTGGGCAGACGAGCGCACTTTCGAGGCGCCCAACCCGGCCGGCCCGTTGGCCGACTCCAACGCCGTGGGCGGCCGGCCGAAGCGCGTGGTGCTCGACATGTTCCCGTACCCGTCCGGCGCGGGCCTGCACGTCGGGCACCCCCTGGGTTACGTAGCGACCGACGTCTACGCCCGCTACCGGCGCATGCAGGGCGACAACGTCCTGCACACCATGGGTTTCGACGCTTTCGGCCTGCCGGCCGAGCAGTACGCCGTCCAGACCGGCACCCATCCACGGATCACCACCGAGCGCAACATCGAGATCTATCGCGCGCAGTTGCGCCGGCTGGGCATGGCCCACGACCAGCGGCGATCGATCTCCACCATCGACCCCGGCTACTACCGCTGGACGCAGTGGATCTTCCTGCGGCTGTTCGAGTCCTGGTACGACGCCCGCGTCGGCCGCGCGCGCCCGATCGCAGAGCTGGTTCGGGCGTACGAGTGTGGTGATGTCGCGACCCCGGGCGGCAGAGCATGGGAGGCGCTGAGCACGACTGAGCGCCGCGACGCCGTCGACGGGCACCGGTTGGCGTACCTCGCGAACGCCCCCGTCAACTGGTGTCCCGGTCTGGGCACCGTCGTGGCCAACGAGGAGGTCACCGCCGACGGCCGCAGCGAGCGCGGCAACTTCCCGGTCTTCAAGCGTCGGTTGCGACAGTGGATGCTGCGCATCACGGCGTACTCCGACCGGCTGCTGGAAGACCTGGACCGCCTGGACTGGCCGGAGCCGATCAAGCTGCAGCAGCGCAACTGGATCGGCCGGTCGTACGGCGCGACGATCCGGTTCGCGCCAGTGACCAGCGCGACGGCGGTGGGCGATGTCGAGGTGTTCACGACGCGGCCCGACACGGTGTTCGGCGCGACGTTCGTCGTGCTGGCGCCGGAGCATCCGCTGGTCGGGGCGCTGACACCGGCGAGCTGGCCCGAGGGCACTCTGCCGGCATGGACGGGCGCATGCGCCTCGCCCGCTGAGGCTGTGGCGACGTACCGCGAGCAGGCCGGGCGCAAGACCGAGGTCGAGCGGCAGAGCGAGGGCCGGGACAAGACGGGCGTCTTCACCGGGTCGTACGCGCTCAACCCGGCCACCGGTGCGCAGATCCCCGTGTTCGTGGCCGACTATGTCCTGATGGGCTACGGCACCGGCGCGATCATGGCCGTGCCGGGGCAGGACGAGCGGGACTGGGAGTTCGCGACCCGCTTCGGGGTGCCCATCGTCCGGACCGTGCAGCCGCCGCAGAGCTGGACCGGCGAGGCGTACGTCGGCGAAGGGCCGGCGATCAACTCGACCAACGCCGAGGTGAGCCTGGACGGGCTGGACGTCGCCACCGCCAAGACGCGGATCATCGCGTGGCTGGAGCAGACCGGGCGCGGGGTCGGCACGGTGACGTACCGGCTGCGTGACTGGCTGTTCAGCCGCCAGCGCTACTGGGGCGAGCCGTTCCCGATCGTGTACGACGCCGAGGGGACGGCCATCGCATTGCCCGAGTCGATGCTGCCGGTCGAGCTGCCGGACGTGGACGACTACTCTCCGCGCCTGTATCCACCCGACGCGGCCGACAGCGAGCCCGAGGCGCCGCTCGCCCGCGCGACGGAATGGGTCGAGGTCGAGCTGGACCTGGGCGAGCTGGACGGGAACAGGGGGCCGCAGCGCTACCGCCGCGAGACCAACACCATGCCCAACTGGGCGGGTTCCTCCTGGTACGAGCTGCGCTACCTGGACCCGACCAACGACGAGATCTTCTGCGACCCCGACGTCGAGCGGTACTGGATGGGCCCGCAGACGGCGGGGCATCCCGGCGGCGTCGACCTGTATGTCGGCGGGTCCGAGCATGCGGTGCTGCACCTGCTGTACGCGCGGTTCTGGCACAAGGTGCTGCACGATCTGGGTTTCGTGTCCAGCGAGGAGCCGTACTACAAGCTGGTCAACCAGGGCATGATCCAGGCCCCCGCATTCACCGACGACCGCGGCGCGTACGTCGAGGCGAGCGGTGTGGTCGAGCGCGACGGCGGCTTCTACTTCGAGGGTCAGCCGGTCACGAAGGAGTTCGGCAAGGTCGGCAAGAGCCTGAAGAACATGATCACGCCGGACGACATCTTCGCGGAGTACGGCGCGGACACGTTCCGGCTGTACGAGATGAGCACCGGCCCGCTGGACGCCTCCCGGCCATGGGAGCCGCGGGCCGTCGTGGGCTCGTACCGGTTCCTGCAGCGGGTCTGGCGCAACGTGGTCGACGAGACGACCGGTGCGGCCCGGGTTGGTGACGGCGAGCTTGATCTGGAGCTGCACCGGCTGCTGCACCGCACCATCGCGGGCGTGACCGCGGACTACGAGGCGCTGCGCCTGAACACGGCCATCGCCAAGCTGATCGAGCTGAACAACGGGCTGACCCGGCTCCCGGTCGTGACGCGCGAGGCGGCCGAGGCGCTGGTGCTGATGCTGGCACCGCTGGCTCCGCACGCGGCCGAGGAGCTGTGGTCTCGGCTCGGGCATGCGGGCTCGCTCGCCTACGAACCCTTTCCGGTCGCCGACCCCGCCCAGCTGGTCGAGGAGACGGTGACCTGCGTCGTGCAGGTCGCGGGCAAGGTCCGTGATCGCCTCGAGGTCGCTGCGGACATCGACGAGGCCGCGTTGCGCGAGCTGGCGCTCGGGTCTGCCGCTGCCCAGCGGGCCCTCGCCGGACGCGACGTACGCACCGTGGTCGTCCGCGCCCCGCGCCTGGTCAACGTCGTACCTGTGTGAGCGACAGCCATCCAAGCTCGTCCGGGGCACTCGTCAACAACGCCCCCGCCTGACACCCTGACCAGGTGAGCCCGCGCATCGCCGTCATCACCGACTCGTCGGCGAACCTCACGCCCGGCGAAGCGGCTGTGCTGGGAGTGACGGTCGTGCCGCTGCGGGTCGTCATCGGCGGTGTCCAGTACCTGGAAGCCACCGAAGTGAGTGCAGAGGTGCTGACCGAGGCGCTTCGCAGCAAGGTCACGGTCACGACGTCGCGTCCGAGCCCGCAGGCGTTCCTCGCGGAGTACACCCGCTTGCGCGACGAGGGTTACGAAGCGGTCGTGTCGGTGCACCTGTCGCGTGAAGTGTCCGGGACGTACGACTCCGCGAGGCTCGCCGCCGCCGAGGCGCCGCTTCCCGTCGACGTCGTCGACTCGACCACACTCGGCCTCGGCCTGGGATTCGCGGTTCTGGCGGCCGCGTCGGCGACGCAGGTCGCGCAGTTGTCGAGTGGGTCCGAGGCGGGGGAGGCAACCGTGGCGCCGAGCACTGCGGCCGAGTCGATCGCGACCGCGGTCACCCGCGTCGCCCAGGTCGCGGCGGACCGCGCGGCGTGGAGCTCGTCGCTGTTCTACGTCGACTCGCTGGAGTACCTGCGCAGGGGAGGCCGGGTGGGCACCGCACGCGCCTTGCTCGGGTCGGCGCTGGCGGTGAAGCCGTTGCTGCACGTGCACGCGGGCCGCATCGAGCTGCTCGAGAGGGTGCGTACGTCCTCTCGTGCGCGGGTCCGGCTGGAGGACCTGGCGGTCGAGCGTGCTGGGGACAGCCCGGTCGACCTCGCCGTGCAGCACCTGGCGGCGACCGCGCGCGCCGAGGAGCTGGCCGAGAGGTTGCAGGCGCGCCTGCCGCAGGCCGCCGCGGTCGTGCTGCGCGAGGTGGGCGCCGCGATCGGAGCGCACGTCGGGCCCGGCATGGTCGCGGTGGTGGTCTCGCCACGGGCCGCTCCTCGCGAGCTGTGATCGTCGCCACGATCCGCTCCTGAAAGCTCACCCACCACCTGCAGCCCAGGGACCGGTCCGGAGGCCGCTGCCCATGATCATGAGGTTTGGGCGGTGCTATAGCACCGTTGGATCTTCATGATCATGGTCCGAAGGCCGCTGCTCGTGGCCCGGGCCGGCCGCCGTCCACAACGCCCGGGTGGTGCGTACCCCCTCCACAGGTCGGCGCCGCCGGGTCTGGGGGCGCCCATCCGCGCCTAGCGTCGACGGAGTGGACACCAACGAGAGAGCGCACCCGCCGAGAGGCCGCGGCCGCGCGCGACCGGTTGCAGCGGTTGGACCCAGCGCGTGGTGCGGCGCTGCATTCTCGGCCTGTAGACGAGGCAGATCCCGTGCCCATCGAGGAGGTTGAGGCCGATCCCGACTTCGTTGACCCGCCGGAGCCGCTCGAGGGTGGCGGGACGAGTGGCCGTCGGCGGCTCGCGGGAGCGGTCCGGGATCGGCTGCCACCGACCCTGCTGGCGTCGCGCTGGTCGCTCGACGGACGCTCGGTCCTTGTCCTTGTCGTGAGCGCGGCTCTGGCAGTCGGTGTCGCCGTGGTGTTCTTCGCAGGCAGCCCACCGAGCGAAGCCATCGTCACTCCCGCCTTCACGCCGTCCACCGGTGCTGTCACGGCCGGGACCGCCGCCGAGGCGAGCGCGAGTCCGGCATCGACGGCGACGTCAGCTGCAGTGCTTGTCGTCCACGTGGCGGGCTTGGTCGCACGGCCGGGGGTGTACGAGGTGCCCGCCGGCTCGCGCGTGGTCGACGCGATCGAGGCCGCTGGTGGGGCGATGGAGGGCGCCGACCTGTCCCAGCTCAACCTTGCCCGGCTCCTGACCGACGGCGAGCAGGTGGCGGTGGGGGTGCCGCCCGCCCCGGACCAGCTCGGTCAGGGCACAGTGCCGGGCTCGGCCGCGCCGGCTGCACCGCTCGACCTCAATCAGGCGACCGAGTCCGAGCTCGACACGCTGCCCGGCGTCGGGCCGGTCCTGGCCGCGCGCATCGTCATCTGGCGCCAGGAGAACGGCACGTTCTCCAGCGTCGACGAGCTGCTCGAGGTCTCCGGCATCGGCGAGGCGACGCTCCGCGACATCGCGCCGCTGGTGCGGGTCTGAGATGGCCGACCCGCCGGGCACGACAGCGGTGCCGGAGGTCGATCGCACCGACCTGCGCCTCGTGCCCCCGGCCCTCGCCGGCTGGATCGTCGCCTGGCTCGCGCCCTTGGCGTCGGTGCAGTTCGCGGCCATCGCGGCGCTGGCTCTCTTGGGCGCTGGGGGCTGCGCCTGCGTCGGCGCAGGCAGCACCAGCCGTCGGACGCTTCGAGATCCGCATGCCCCGGCAGCGTCGAGGCGACCGCCACCGCGGCCGGCCCGCCCGCGAGACCCGGCGCTCACCGGCGCGCAAGGCTGGGCGTGGAGCGTGGCCGCCGCGCTCATCGTCGCCGCGGCCGTGCTCTCCGTCGCCGCGCTCCACGCGGCCCGCGCGCGGGGGAGCCCGGTCGACGAGCTGGCCGCCGAGCGTGCCGTCGTGGCGGCGGAGCTACGGATCACCGGCGACGCCCGTGCGGTGGCGGTGACCGGCGTGCCGGTGGCCGACCCGCTGTGGGTCGTCGACGCCGAGGTCGTCGTGATCATGGGGCGCGGCCAGCGCACGGACGCGAGCGCGCCCGTGGTCGTGCTCACCACGGACCCCGGCTGGAGCTCCTTGACTCCGTCGACGGTGGTGCAGGTGACGGGTCGACTGTCACCCAACGACCGGCTCACGCGCGAGGTCGCGGTGCTGCGAGTCGCCAGCTCGCCAGAGGTTGTCCGTCGTGCGTCCGCGCTGCAGAGAGCGGCGCAGTCCGTACGAATTGGGCTGCGCACGGCCGTGTCCGACCTGCCGCCGGATGCCCGGGGGCTGCTGCCGGGGCTGGTCGTCGGAGACGAGTCGCTGATGCCGCCCGACCTGATCGCCGATGCGAAGACCACCGGGTTGACCCATCTGACCGCCGTCAGCGGCGCGAACGTCGCTCAGTCACAGGACGCCGCATCCGCGTAACCGGAAGGATCGCCATGACCAGCACCGAAGACAGGCCAGCAGCCACGACGGCCGCATACGAGCAAGGCCGGGCCGACGCAGCAGCGCTCGGGCTCGACTACCCGGCAGCACTCGCAGCGGTAGAGGCAAGGATCACGCCGTCGTGGCTCCCGTGTC
>Ga0136634_10000758_pt1 | contig 13269 bp, 14 predicted proteins | sample AntDrymUQ8332106_2_FD_104654 | JGI IMG/M metagenome (GOLD analysis project Ga0136634, IMG submission 104654) | Polar desert sand microbial communities from Dry Valleys, Antarctica - metaG UQ833 (21.06) | ecosystem: Environmental > Terrestrial > Soil > Desert | place: Antarctica: Dry Valley... | reverse complement strand
GTTGAGCCGGTCCAGCACGAACGTAAGACCATCGACTTCAGTTTCCTCGACGGCAAATCGCTCGGCCTGAAACCTTTCACAGCGCGGGAACGAGAGATAGACCATTCTCCGGGCTTTGAGAAACTGCTGCGAGAGGTTGGCTGGTCGAAGCGCGAACCGTGAGGTTCATGCTCGACGCAAATATCCTGATTTTGCTGCTTAACCGCGATGAACGCGTACTGCTTCGAGCGAAGCAATGTTTCGAGGGGGATTTGTGTTTGTCGGCGATTGCGTATGCTGAGGTCACTCGCGGCACGGTAGCCGGAAAAACGCCACCGCAAACACTGTTAAGCCGTGCGGTTGAATCGATCCCTGTGCTTCCATTTGATGATCAGGCAGCCCGTCATTATGCCAGTTTGCCGCTTGCGCGCCATCGCTTCGATCGGCTGATCGCTGCCCATGCTCAGTCGCTCGACCTGACTCTGGTCACGGCCAACGTTCGCGATTTCCAAGGGATTGACGGCCTTAAGGTTGAAGATTGGACCCAATGACCTTTCGCGCCACCATCCTCACGCTTTACCCCGAAATGTTTCCCGGGCCGCTTGGGCTGTCCATCGCCGGGCGCGCGCTGGGCGAAGGGAAGTGGGCACTCGAGGCGCGCAATATTCGCGATCACGCGATCGATAAGCATCGCACCGTCGACGACACGCCGGCCGGGGGCGGGGCGGGGATGGTGCTTCGCTGCGACGTGCTCGCCGCCGCCATCGATGCCGTTTCAGACGGCCGGTCGATCCTTGCGCTCACGCCGCGCGGCAAGCCGCTCTCGCAGGCCCGTGTGCGCCAGGTGGCGGCTGGAGAGGGGGTCATCCTGCTGTGCGGCCGCTTCGAAGGGTTCGACGAGCGGATCTTCGACGCCCGCGACATCGAGGAGGTGTCGATCGGCGACTATGTGCTGTCGGGTGGCGAGCTTGGCGCTCTGGTCCTGCTCGACGCTTGCGTTCGGCTGATCCCCGGGGTAATGGGCGCGGCCTCCAGCGGTGAGGAAGAGAGCTTCGAGGCGGGGCTTCTCGAATATCCGCATTATACCCGACCAGCCATCTGGGAAGGACGCACGATCCCCGAAGTGCTGCGATCGGGGGATCATGCGAGGATCGCGGCGTGGCGACATGACCGGGCATCCGAAGACACACGGCTAAGGCGGCCGGACCTGATCGAGCGCCATGGGGGCGCCCGGGAGGAACCGCCCTCTGGTGCGCGGCTAGAAGATTAAGGCTCCAAGGCAATGAACCTCATCCAGACACTCGAGAGCGAAGCGATCGAGGCCCTGACCGAACTGCGTCCGATCCCCGTGTTTCGCCCCGGCGATACGCTCAAGGTCGGCGTCAAGGTGATCGAAGGCGATCGCGCCCGCGTCCAGAATTTCGAAGGCGTGTGCATCGCCCGCTCGAACAAGGGCATCGGCTCCAACTTCACCGTCCGCAAGATTTCGTTCGGCGAAGGCGTCGAGCGCGTCTTCCCGCTTTACTCACCGGCGATCGATTCGATCGAGGTCGTGCGCCGTGGCGCCGTCCGACGCGCCAAGCTCTATTATCTGCGCGGTCGCCGCGGCAAATCGGCGCGTATCGCCGAGCGCCGTGATCCGCGCCCGCCCAAAAGCAGCGACAAGCAAGACAGCTAGGGCTGAGGCTCACTCGACCAAAGCAAAGGGCGGCTCGATAAATCGGGCCGCCTTTTTCTTGTCCGTTAAAAAATGACTCCGCGTACTCGGACACTGTTGTCAGGGGCATATTGCGGCTGCGTGTTCGCCGGCCGCGCCTCGACCAGCGGCCTCGCTTCTCGGGGAATTGCAAAATGTGTCCCGAATAGCCGCGCCTTGACCGGTGCCTGACCCGCCAGCCGTATCTCGACCACCAAGCCGTCGCACGCCCGACCGCTGCACGCGATCGACGACGGCCCTGGCCTGGCGTCGCTCGAAATTGCCCGAATTTGCCCGGCAAGCCCCATCGCCAGCACGGGTACGGCTTTATCGAATCTCAGACCGACCGTGTCGGCGCCGCCGCGATCGATCGCAACGCGCACCACTCGCTGCTTCCCAATGGCCACCGTCGACAACACTCGAATAACGGGTCGGGGGATGTCTATCAGCGGCGCGTCGCTGACCCAGCGGTGGCGCCCGTTATACGCCAACTCGACGTCGCGCCATTTGCCCAGCCGCTCGACCGCGGCGGGCAAGGGCGACTGTTTGTTGGCTATCGCCCACAGCGCCTTGCCGCTGATCTCATCGCGAACATAGCCGATTGTCAGCGTCGCGGGCCGCTCCAAGCTGGCGCGCGGAATGGCCATCGCCCCGATCCACATTGCGAACGCCGCTGCGCAGAGCACAAGCAGCGACGAGCGCGATCGATCGGCGGGGAGCGTTTCGACCAGCACCGGCAGGGCAGCCAACGCGGCAAGCGGAGCGACCGCCCACAACGGCCCGTCGATCAGCAGCATTTCCATCAACGCCTGCAATTCGGCGAACAGCAGCAACTGGATCAGCGCCGCTGCCCAAAACAAAGCCGTCGTCACTACCGCCGACCGGCGCTCGATCAGCATCGCCGCCAGCGCGATCAGCGGGGAAGCGAGGAAATAGATGCTCGCTCCGGGAAGTGCGAGGCTCAACAACGCGCCGAACGCCGTGATCGTCAGCCAGCCCGCAATACGCAACCTTACGCGGTCGATCTTGGCGGCGAACCGGACCAGCAGCGCGCACTGGATGGTCAGCAAGCTCGCATAGACCGCCACATAGGCAATCGTCGGGTACGCCCGCCAATAATCGCCGGGGCGCAACCAGCCGGCAAGAGCAACCACTACGGCCGTAGCGATCATCGCTCCCACCGTGAGCATCGCCACCTTTCCCACCGCGACGCCGATACCCTTGCGGCGGATGGCAACGAACGTCATCGCCAGCAGGATGGCGCCCAGGAGCCCAGCCGCGATCACCAGCGGCAGTGACACGAATCCACGCCCGGCGATATCGGTGAATACCCGCCGTCCGCGGCTGCCCGCACCCTGATCGTCCGCGACGCTTCGGGTCGCAGCCAGGATTTCGCTTCCGACATGATGAAGGCTGGCCCGATCGAGCGCGGCGATGGTATCCCCGGCGCTGTGATACCGAGTTTCGTTGCCGATGATCGAATAGCTCAACGTCTTCCACCCGCGTTCCTTGAACACGGTGACGTCGGTGGTGTTGGGGATTAGCGTCGCAAAGTCGGTGCTGACCGAATTGGCGTACGGCCGCCGCGCCGCGCGCGCATAATCCGCAAGCGCCGGACCATTTGGAACATTGGTCTCGAACATGATCGCCGGGCCGCTCACCCCGCGCGTGTCGATATTGATCAGCGAATCCACTTCGCGCGCCAGCGGATCGCTCGCGACGAAGGCCCGTGCGCCGTTAAGGCCGAATTCCTCGCCTTCGTTGAACAGGAAGGTCACCGGCCGAGCCGGCGGCGAGACGCGCAAATTCGCCGCCACCTCGATCAGCGCCGCGACCCCGAGCCCGTCGTCCGACGCACCCGGCCCGGTCGGCGTACTGTCGTAATGCGCGTTGAGCAGCAAACGCCGCCCCGTCGCCGGGCCGATCGACGCGACCACGTTGCGGGTCATCGCGCAGGCCACCGCACGCGACTTTGGCGTGATGTTGCAGTCCATCGCCCCGCGCACTTGCGGCGATAGTCCGATCGACCGAAGCTCGGCGATCATCCGCTCCCGCACCGCGTCATTGGCCTCGCTGTCGACCGGATGCGGTCGCTGATCGCCTAAGATACGGGCGAGCCGGCCCATCGCCCTCGGTGTTTCGAACTCCCCGGCGCTCACTGTCGGGGGCGGCGGGGGCGGCGCGATCAGCGCGCCTTTGAAGCCGAACGCCAGTAGCAGGGCGGCAACCGCACCAAGCAGGCGAAAATTATACCCTCCAGCAATCAAATCCGGCCCCCCGATCGCCCGCGAGCGTTGACTTTGCAGCCTTCGATCCTAGGTGCAAGGCCACTTCAGGACACAGGTTGGGACATCGAGCATGGGTTATCGGGTCGTCGTGGTCGGCGCCACCGGCAATGTCGGACGCGAGATTTTGAATATCCTGGTCGAACGCGAATTTCCGTTCGACGAGATTGCTGCGGTGGCGAGCTCGCGCTCGACCGGGACCGTCATCGACCTTGGCGACAGCGGCAAGGAGTTGAAGGTCCAGAACATCGACCATTTCGACTTCGCGGGCTGGGACATGGCGCTCTTTGCGGCCGGTTCCGAGGTCAGCCGCTCCCATGCGCCTCGCGCCGCCGCGGCCGGTTGCACGGTGATCGACAATAGCTCGCTCTATCGGATGGACCCCGACGTTCCGCTGATCGTGCCCGAGGTCAATCCGGAGGCGATCGACGGTTACCGTGCCCGCAACATCATCGCCAACCCCAATTGCTCGACCGCGCAAATGGTCGTCGCGCTCAAACCGCTGCACGATGCGGCGACGATCAAGCGGGTGGTGGTCGCGACGTACCAGTCGGTGTCGGGCGCGGGCAAATCGGGAATGGACGAATTGTTCGAGCAAAGCCGCAACATCTTCGTCGGCGACAGCAATTCGCCGGTCAAATTCACCAAGCAGATCGCGTTCAACGTCATCCCTCATATCGATGCCTTCCTCGACGACGGCTCGACTAAGGAGGAATGGAAGATGGTGGTCGAGACCAAGAAGATTCTCGGCGCGAAGATCAAGGTCAGCGCGACCTGCGTCCGCGTGCCGGTGTTCGTCGGCCATTCGGAAGCGATCAACATCGAGTTCGAGGACGAAATTTCGGCCGCGCAAGCCCAGCGCATCCTGCGCGAATCGCCCGGCATCATGCTGGTCGATAAGCGCGAGGACGGCGGCTACGTCACCCCGGTCGAATGCGTCGGAGAATATGCCACCTTCGTCAGCCGCGTGCGCGAGGATCCGACGGTCGACAACGGCCTCAGCATCTGGGTGGTGAGCGACAATCTCCGCAAGGGTGCCGCGCTCAACGCGGTGCAGATCGCCGAGCTATTGGGCCGCAGGCACCTCCAGAAAGCCGCTTAAGGCGCATCGCCCCAGTCGCGCAGAAGGTTCTGCTGGATGATCAGCAGGCGGGCGTGCGCCGCCGGGTCGAGCCGCTCGCGTTCGGTTCGGGCGATGATTCCAATCTCCGACACGATTTCTCGCTTGGCCGGGTCGGCAATGCGGCTCTGGATGAAGCTGAAGGCGGACAGTCGCTCGCCGCGGGTCACCGGCTCGACTTCGTGCGGCATCGTCGCCGGATAGAGGATTGCGTAACCGGCAGGGAGGCGAAACGAATTCGTCACATCCCCGTTGTGGATCACCAGCGCACCGCCGTCGTAGCTCGCCGGATCGGCGAGGAAGATGGTGCAGGCGAGGTCGTTGCGGACGGTCTGCGGCCCCAAATGAATGTACGCATTGTCGCCATGGATCGCATAGCTCATCCCCGGCAAATAACGGCTCAGCAAGGGCGGCGCGACCGCCACCGGAAGCGCGATCTCGTTGAAGGTCAAATTCCCCCGGAGCGCCTCGACGAACAGCCGCCCGCTTTCGTCGCGCGCCGCGCCGGACTCGATCTGCTCGTTGTTCTTGCCGCTGTTGGTCGGGTTGGTGGCGCGCCCGTCGACCCAGTTCGCGCCTCGCGCAATCTCGGTCAGTCGCGCAACCTGCTCGCTATCGAGCAACTGGAACAGTCGATACATCGTTGATGCCCCCGATGAGCTGGCCGGAGACAAGCATGAAGCGTGGCCGACCGCAAATGCGAAAGCCTTGCGGCCTGCCACGCAAGAGCTAGTCTGGGCGCAAGAAAAGAGGAGCAGATCATGATCAAGTATGTGCCCGTCGCCGCTGTGACGTTGCTTGCCGCCTGTCAGCAGCCCGCGGCCGAGGTAAGGCTCGACCCGCCGACCCAGGCCCAGGCAGAAAAGATCGTCGAGGCGACCGAGAAGAGCTACGGCTCGGGCGACGCCGCCCAGATCATGGCCCACTATGCCGATGGCGCGGTGATGTTCGACCAGGGCCTGCTCGCGCCGACTGCCGACCGCCAGTTGCAGACCAAGCTGACGCAGGGCTTCGCCGCGACCCGTCCAAGCGACTTCACCGTCGCCAATCGCGCCATCCAGGTGCTCGACGCCGAGACATTCGTCACCTCGGGCGTAACCAGCTTCACCATCCAGCTCGGCCAGGCGCGCCAGCCGGTTCGTGCGCGCTTTACCCAGGTCTATCAGCGGCAAGGCGACGGCGCGTTCAAGATCGTCCACGAACATATGTCGGCACCGCCCGCCGGTTCGCCGCTGTAATGGGCGAGACGCCGCCGTTTGGACGGCTGGCGGACCGAGGTTACTGGATCGGCGCGGCGGTGCTGCTGCTGGGCGGGTCGCTGCTCAGTGCGTCGGGCGCGATCTATCCGCAGAACACGATGCTTCAGATCGGCCCAATCGTGCTGATCGCGATCGCGCTTCCGTGGATCGGTCGGCGCTGGCCTTTGTCGCGAACCAGCTGGAATTGCCTGATCGGCTTCCTGATGGTCCATTTGTTCGCCGCTCATTGGACCTATAGCGACGTCCCCTACGACCGCTGGCTGGCGGCAATCGGGATCGATCTCCAGGGGTTGCTCGGAAGTTCGCGCAACATGTTCGACCGGGCGGTGCATTTTTGCTTCGGGCTGTTGATTGTCCGGCCGATCGTCGAGATCGAGAGTGTCTATGCGCGGGTCAATCGGCGGCTCGCCTACCGCTTGGCGATCCTGTTCGTGCTGGCATCGAGCGCAGCCTATGAGATTTTCGAATGGACGGTCGCGATCATCGCTTCGCCGGAAAATGCCGAAGCCTATAATGGCCAGCAAGGCGACGTGTTCGACGCCCAGAAAGACATGTGGATGGCAACGGCAGGGGCAATTGTCGCCTTGTTGCTGATGCACCGCGGGTATCGGCGATGGAGGCAGGAATGAGTGTCAATATGAGCGCCAGAATGACCGGGGGCTGCGCCTGCGGCCGGATCCGGTTCGAGGCGGCGATCGACAGCGACGAGGCCTATCTATGCCATTGCCGGATGTGCCAGCGGGCGAGCGGCAACGTCAGCCTGGCGATGAAGAATGTGCCGCAGGCCGACGTGCGCTGGTCGAAGGAGCCCGACTGGTATCGAAGCTCGGTGATCGCACAGCGACCGTTTTGCGCCGCCTGCGGGACGTCGCTCGGGTTTCGGTATGATAGCGATACCGACATGATGGACCTGACCGTCGCCGCGTTCGATGATCCGTCGCGCTTTAAGCCGACCAGCCATTTCGGGGTAGAGAGCATCCACGAAGGGTGGATCGATACCAAAACGCTGCCGCGCACGCGGACCACCGACTATCAGAAACTGGTCGATCGCTGGACAGCGGCGGGCGAGCGGCCGCCGGAAACGTCGTCACCCCGGCCTTGAGCGGTAGGAGGAGTAAGACTATAGCGTCTGCACGATGCATCAGTGACCGCAGCTAGTGTCTTTCAGGGCTGGAAAGCGGACATTATAATGGTGGTAGCGCCCGCGAACCCATGCGCGGCAATTTCGAGCTCTTGCTGCCACTCCCATAACGTGCCAGCTTTGCGACCAATTCGGAGAACAATATGCTTGCGATCATTCCTGTTGCGTTAATTGCCGCTGCCAGTCCTTCGTCTGCCGCGATGTTTCAAACGCAGGCAATTGTGCCTGCTGATGCGCCAAAGAGCCGGCGCGTGTGCCAAAATGTGCAAATCCCCAACTCGCGCTTTTCAAAGCGGGTCTGCACGACGACGGAAGTAAAACGGCCCGCAGCGAACCCAAGCCAGGCAACGGCGATCCCACCCCCCCCGGTCGCCACGACGTTTGGTGTTGGCATGGCGGTGGTGGATACCCAAGGCGGCGCGGTGGGCACGATAACGGCAGTGGCTACGGACAGCGTCACTGTAAAGACCGCAAAGCACCAAGCGCAATTGCCCAAAACGAGCCTCACAATAAGCGAGGGCAAAGCATTGTTCGGTCTTACCCAGGCCGATCTTGATGCATCGGTCGAACGTATCCTCGCGACGGTGCCGAAGGCGGAGCTGAAGGTTGGGGCCACCGTTACGGGGGCAGGGGGTGCGAGCGTCGGAACAATCGACGCGGTCGAGGCGGAAAATGTCACGATCAGGCTCTCCGGGGGGACGAGGATAAGCATCCCGCGTTCGGGCATTACCGTCGCTGCCGACGGCGGCGGCGTCATTGGGGTCACCGCGGTCGAGCTGGAGGCGCAAGTCAAGGCCGCTCAACCGTCTGGTTAATCGACCTGGAGTCGCGTCGAATAGCTCATGTCGGCAATGGGACGAAAGCGGACATTGATGGATACCGGGTCAAGCCCGGCATGGGATCGGAACTGCGCTATGTCGCCCACCGCACGCTCGACCATTGCAATGTAGGATTTCGCTTGGCATCGCGGCTGGATGACCTCGATTCACCATTTCCTGCAATCACCATCGTCCTCGCCTGGCCTTTGTGGCGCATGCGGTGGACCCCGTTCGCGCGTGGTCATTGCGAACTTTGGGACTTTTCGAGCTTATGGTTGAGGCCGCCATTGATCGCTGGACCGCGTCGGATGGCGTAGGTCTCGCCTACCGCGAATTGGGCGCGGGGCGGCCGGTGGTGCTGGTCCACGGCCTGTTTTCCGATGGCGTCACCAACTGGATCAAGTTCGGCGCTGCGCAGCGACTGGTCGAGGCCGGGTTCCGTGTAATCATGCCCGATTTGCGCGCCCATGGCCTGAGCGACAAGCCGCACGATCCGGCGCTTTACTCGGACGGCATTCTCGGTCGCGACCTCGTTGAACTAATCGCGCATCTCGGCCTTGTCGATTACGACCTCGGCGGCTTTTCGCTTGGCGCGCGAACGGTGGTGCAGGCGGTGGGCGAGGGGCTCACCCCGCGCCGCGCAATGCTCGCCGGGATGGGGCTGGAGGGGCTTACCGGCTGGCTCAAGCGCAAGCATTTTTTCTTGGATGCGATCGCCAATGTCGAGACATCGAGACGCGGCGACCCGCACTGGTTGGCGATCCAGTTCATGAAGACGATGAAGGTCGATCTCGACGCGGCGAAACTATTGCTCCCGACCTTCACCGATGCCAAGCCCAATTGGCTCGCCGCATTCACCATACCGACGCTCGTCCTGTGCGGCACCGAGGATGACGATAATGGCTCCGCCCCGCGGCTGGCCGAGGCCTTGCCCAACGCAATCTATGCGCCGATCCCCGGGACGCACATGTCGAGCGTCACCAAGCCCGAGTATGGCGCGGCGCTGGCCGAGTTTCTTGGAGCGTCTTGACGAGCAGGGCGTTCAACGAGCATCGGTCGCGCCACGCGACCCATAGGAACAATTCAAGATGAGGATCCGTACCCCATGAAAATGCTCGCTCCCGCCGTTTCGCTGCTCGCGCTCGCCCTGGCAAGTTGCGCCACCACGCCGCCGCCGGCGATGGCGGTCGAAGCGCCCCCTGCCGCGCCGGTTGCGGAGGTTGGCAACCAGCTGACGCCCGCGGCCGCCGACGCCTTCATTGTCGCGGCCGAGAAGGACCTGTTCGACTATTCGGTCGAGGCCAATGAAGTGAACTGGGCCAATGCCACCAACATCACCGACGCGACCGACGCGGCGGCCGCCAAGATCAACGCGGTCGGGACCGAAAAGAGCGTCAAATATGCGATCGAAGCGGCCAAATATGCGACGGTCGATGGCCTCAGCGCCGACACTCGGCGCAAGCTCGACATCCTGCGCAACGGCATCGTCCTTCCGGCCCCGACCACGCCCGGCGCCGCGACCGAACTCAACACCATCGCCACCAACCTCCAGTCGCAATATGGCAAGGGCAAGGGCACGCTGAACGGCAAGCCGATCAACGGGTCGGACATCGAGGCCGAGATGGGCAATGTCGAGCGCACCCCGCGTGAGCTCGCCGAAATGTGGACCAGCTGGCACGATAATGTCGGCACACCGATGAAAAGCGACTATGCCCGCATGGTCGGTATCGCCAATGCCGGCGCTAAGGAATTGGGGTTCAGCGACACCGGCGCGATGTGGCGCTCGGGCTACGACATGCCGCCCGAGCAGTTCGCGGCCGAGACCGAGCGGCTGTGGCAGGAAGTGAAGCCGCTTTACCTGGCGCTTCATACCTATGTCAGGAGCCAGCTCAACAAGAAGCATGGCGGCAAGGTTCAACCCGCCACCGGCCCGATCCGCGCCGACCTTCTCGGCAATATGTGGGCGCAGGAATGGGGCAACATCTATCCGTTGGTCGCCCCGCGCGGCGCTGGCGATGTCGGCTATGATTTGACCAAGCTGATCGAACGGAAGAAGCTCGATCCGGTGGCGATGGCCAGGGTCGGCGAGGGTTTCTTCTCGTCGCTCGGCTTCGCTCCGCTTCCGGCGACCTTCTACAGCCGATCGATGTTCATCAAGCCGGAAGGTCGCGAGGTCGTGTGCCACGCCTCGGCCTGGGATCTGGACAACAAGGACGATATCCGGATCAAGATGTGCATCAAGCCGAATGGCGACGACTTCGTCACCATCCACCATGAGCTTGGCCATAATTATTACCAGCGCGCCTACAAGCAGCAGCCCTATCTCTACCTGAACGGTGCCAATGACGGCTTCCATGAAGCGATCGGCGATGCCGTCGCTTTGTCGATCACGCCCGAATATCTGGTCCAGATCGGCTTGCTTCCACGCAGTCGCGTGCCATCCGCCGACAAGGACATCGGACTGTTGTTGCGGCAGGCGATGGACAAGGTCGCCTTCCTCCCGTTCGGGCTATTGGTCGATCGCTATCGCTGGGGAATTTTCGACGGATCGATCAGTCCGGCCGAATATAATACGGCTTGGACCAAGCTGCGCACCGATTATCAGGGCATCGTCCCGCCGGTGGATCGCCCGGCCGATGCGTTCGACGCCGGCGCCAAGTTCCACATCCCCGGCAACACGCCCTACACCCGTTATTTCCTGGCGCGCATCCTGCAGTTCCAATTCTACAAGGCGGCGTGCGACCAGGCTGGTTGGACCGGGCCGCTCCACCGCTGCAGTTTTTACGGCAATAAGGAAGTCGGGCAAAAATTGAACGCGATGCTCGAAATGGGCGCCTCCAGGCCGTGGCCCGACGCGCTCGAAGCCTTCACCGGCACCCGCGAGATGTCGGGCACCGCGATGGTCGAATATTTCGCCCCGCTGAAAGCCTGGCTCGACCAGCAGAATGCGGGGAAGACGCAGGGCTGGTAGGCGCTAAGACCAATAAAAAAGGGAGCGGGCCACGCGGGCTCGCTCCCCTTTTTTTTCCGTGTCGCGGGTACCGCTCAATAAGCGATCGAACCGGTCTTGGTTTGATCCTCGATCACCGGATCGATCGGAATTTTGGTCGTCTTGCCGGTTTCCTTGAGCGTCAGCGCTTCTTCGGCGATTTCAGACTGACTCTTGTCGCCGTCGAGACCGTCGCGGATTTTCGAGACTCGGTCCTTGGCCTTGGTTCCGGCGTCAGCGAGGCCGTCCTTGACCCGCTCGCTGGTTTCGGCCGCCTTTTCCTTGACGCTGGTCGCGACATCGCTGCTGAACTCGGAAAAGCTCTTGCCGCTTTTCTTGAACGCGAAAAATCCGGCGACCGCGGCGGCGATGCCCGACACCACACCGGTGGCGATGGCCGCGCTTGCGACCGGGCGCTTGGCGATTGCCTTGCCCGTGCGGGTCGCGAGCGACGGGTTGGCGGCGACCGATCGCGTTGTCGTTGCGGTGGTCGCCTTGCGCGGTGCTCGGCGGGTGGTGGTCTTCTTGGTGGTAGCCATGATGTTACTCCTCACAATGGTTCGTGAAGGGTAACGCGCGGCGGGGCCAAGTCGCTCCCGCCGCGTGTCGCATCATTGAGGCGTTATAGCTGGCCCAGCATCGTTTCCGCGCTCGAGGCGGAGAATTCGCCCGGCGCTTCGACGTTCAATTGCTCAACCACGCCATCGTTGATGACCATCGAGTAACGCTGACTGCGCTTCCCCATGCCGAATTTCGATCCGTCCATCGTCAGCCCGAGCGCTTCTGCGAAGTCGCCGTTGCCGTCGGCCAGCATGACGATGTCCGCGCTGCCCTGCGCCTGGTTCCACGCGCCCATCACGAACGCGTCGTTGACGCTGGTGCAGGCGATTTCATCGACGCCCTTGGCGGTGAATTCGCCGGCCTTGTCGACATAGCCGGGCAGATGCCGCGCCGAGCAGGTCGGCGTGTAGGCACCCGGCACCGCGAACAAGGCGATCTTCTTGCCTTTGAAATGTTCGGCCGAGCTGGTGGGCATTGGCCCTTCGGGGGTAGCGATGGCGAGCGGAACATCGGGAAGGCGGTCGCCGACCTGGATTGTCATATCATTCGTCTCCTTTTTCGATGAAGCGGCCTCTACGCTGCCTCAGTGACAGCCTCAAGACTTGTCCCTCGCGCCGCGTGAGGGCATCCTCGATGCGATGGATGACCCGCGTTTCCTGTCCGGCAAGTTGCTGCTGGCAATGCCCGGCATGGCCGATCCGCGCTTCGAGCGGGCGGTTATCGCGATGGCGGTACATGACGAGCAGGGCGCGGTCGGGATCGGCATCGGCCAGCTTCGTGGGGGATTGAGCTTTCGCCAATTGCTCAAGCAACTCGGGGTCGATCCGGGCGCGGCACCCGATAGCCCGGTTCACCACGGCGGCCCGGTCGAGCCGGGGCGGGGGTTCGTCCTCCACAGCGACGATTGGGGTGGGCAGGACACGATCCAGGTGGTCGGGTCCACGAGCCTGCACTACGCCATGACCGGGACGATCGACGTGCTGAAGGCCATCGCCGAGGGCCGCGGCCCGTCGCGCTGGCTGATTGCACTCGGTTATGCCGGCTGGGGTGAAGGCCAGCTCGACCAGGAAATGACCCGCCACGGCTGGTTCGCGGCCGACGGCGGGGCCGATCTATTGTTCGACACGCCGACCGCGGAACGCTGGGAACGGGCCTTCAAGGCTGAGGGGATCGACCCCCGTCTGCTGGTCGGCGAAACCGGCGCGGCGTAACCCCTCCGTCGGCTATGCCGACACCTCCCCCAGGGGGGAGGGGCAAGAGCGCTTCGCTCCTCCCCCTGGGGGCGGTGGCGCGAAGCGCCGGAGGGGTAATCTCCACATATAAAGAATTCTTTATATTTGCTTTTGGAGCGCCTCGCGGCTATGGGGCGGCCAACCTTTATCGATGGAGACTGCACCCGTGGCCACGACCGCCGACACCCT
>Ga0136634_10000757_pt1 | contig 13299 bp, 13 predicted proteins | sample AntDrymUQ8332106_2_FD_104654 | JGI IMG/M metagenome (GOLD analysis project Ga0136634, IMG submission 104654) | Polar desert sand microbial communities from Dry Valleys, Antarctica - metaG UQ833 (21.06) | ecosystem: Environmental > Terrestrial > Soil > Desert | place: Antarctica: Dry Valley... | reverse complement strand
CTGGCTTGTGGGTTACGCGTTACACGTGGGAGATGGAGGCCATGACGGGCGCAGCCCTCTAGGCTTCAGGCGCTATCCACCCCGCACCGAATCTGGAGGGCCGATGCATCCTCATTGGAAGTCAAAGCGGCGGGTGGCCCTCGCGCTGGTTTCGGCTAGCGGCATCCTGGCCTGCGTGCTACCCGCACCATCGATCGCCACCGCAGTACCCGCGCAGTCGGGGTCGCCGGAATCACGCAAGGCCGTGTCTGGGCAGGAAGTCCGGGTCCATCCGGCACAGCCGACCGTTGCTCGTTTGATGGACGGCATCAGTGTTCGACATGCTAACCACCCGACCGCGACGCAGGTGAGTTACTCATTGCAGGCAAAGCTGTTTGGTAAGCGAGTCGAGGGCGACCTGTTCGGTGGGCCGATGGCGCTCGACGGCGACACTGCCGTCGTTGGCGACACCGAGGCGGGAACGGGCACCGGGCAGGGGGCGTATGTCTTTGCGCGTACTGCTGGAAGGTGGGTCGAACGCGCCAAGCTTACCCCACACGTCCACGAAAAGGTTCGCGACTTCGGGACTGCCGTTGCTATCTCAGGAGACACAATTGTCGTCGGGGCCGACGGGGACAACAGCGTTCTGCCGCAAGCTGGGGCTGCTTTCGTCTTCGTTCGCAACGACGAAGGCGCATGGATCCAGCAGGCCAAGCTGGTTGCTTCCAATCCGGCGCGGATGGCGCTTTTCGGCAATGCCGTCGACATCGACGGCGACACAATTATTGTCGGGGCACCTGGCACCGTAGGTGCGTCTGGCACGCATTACAGCGCTGGTTCCGCCTATGTGTTCGTACGGCGTGACGAGGCGTGGAGTCAAGAGGCTCAGATCTTCCCTTCGGACGGTCGGAGTAACAACTACTTCGGTCAATCGGTCGCGGTGTCCCAAGGCACGGCGATCGTCGGCGCGATCACCAACCACGACGCGTTTGCTTCGGGCTCGGCGTATGTTTTTACGCGTACCGATAGTGGCGCATGGCTCGAGGACGTGCGGCTGGCCCCCGATGAGGTCGGCGCTTTCGACTATTTCGGCTATAAAGTAGCGATCGATCAGGACACTGCCATCGTGGGTTCGCGGCTTGCTGACGCCGATGGCATAGATTCCGGGGCGGCCGATGTGTTCGTTCGATCGGCGGGGCAGTGGTCGCAGCAAGCGAGGATGATGGGGACCGATGTTGGCAGTTTCGACTCGTTCGGCAGTGGTGTGGCCGTGGCCGGGAATACCGCTATCGTTGGCGCCGGAGGTCACGACGACTCTGTCGTAGATTCGGGTGCAGCGTACGTGTTCGTCCGCACCGACGGCGCATGGGCGCAAGTAGCGAAGCTGATCACAGAAGATACCAGCAGCCTGTACTTTGGGAGCTACGTCGCGATTTCAGGAGACACGGCCGCGGTAGCCGCACCCGGAGAGGACGATTCCCGCGGCGTAGATGTTGGAGCAGTGTACGTCTTCATTGCTTGACCTCGATGTCGAATGCAGGCGCCTGATTTCCCACGAACGCACCCAATGCACTCACGGCGCCGTGCTGGCCCGGGATCGAATGTGTGGCATGACGTCAGATGCCAGCCGACCATGCAGGTGGTCGTCGTGGAAGAGGCCGTCGCCGTAGCGCCACGACTGTCGGAGGGTGCCCTCCAGGAGGAAGCCCGCGGCGACGGCAACGCGGCAGGACGCGGAGTTCTCGACCGCGTGGTGAAGGTACACACGGTGCAGTCCCAACGTCTCGAACGCGTAGCGGACCGCACAGCAGACTCCTCGCGTCGCGACGCCTCGACCGCGCGCGGCCGGGACCACCCAATAGCCGACCTCGGCCAGGAGCTGCGCGTCGCTCACGTCGAACAGCGAGACGGAGCCGAGCAACTCGCCGCCGGGAGCGCGCACCGCCCACGAGGCGTGCCCGCCGCTGCTCCAGTCGTTCCGGTTGCGAAACCACTCCTCGACCCCGACGGTCCCTTCCGCGGCGGCCGGGCCCGGGTTGTATCCGCGGATGTCCGGGTCGGCAAAGGCGGTCAGCAGCGTCGGGACGTCGTCGTCCGTGAACGCGCTCAGCACCAGGCCGTCACCGACCAGCGGAACGGCGGCGTCGGGCACTCGCCGATCGAGGGACATCCGCCGATCCTAGAAGTTCGCGTTCACGGGCGAAGAGTTGCTCATCCGGTCATGGACACGCCGCTGCGACGCCCGCGAGCAGCCGGTCGACGTCGTCGTCGTCGGTGTACGGGGCGAGGCCCGCGCGGACCGCGCCGGCGTCACCCAACCCCATGGCGCGGGCGGCCTCCAGGGCGTAGAAGCTGCCGGCGGGTGCGTTCACGCCGCCGTTGGCCAGCAGTTCCGAGACCTCGCGCGCTGCTCGACCCCGCACCGAGAACAGCACGGTGGGGGTGCGCCGCTCGGGCACTCCGTGCAGCGTCACCCCGGCCAGGTCCCCCAACCCGTCGAGGAGCCGGGCGAACAGCCGCTCCTCGTGCTCCTCGACCGACGCCATCGAGGCAACGACGCGATCACGACGCTCACCGTCGCCGGGTTCGAGCCCGGCGATGAAGTCGACTGTCGCGGTCGTGCCGGCGAGCAACTCGTACGGCAGCGTGCCCAGCTCGAACCGGTCCGGCACCGCCTCGCTCGAAGGCAGCAGCTTGTCGGGGCGCACGGTCCCCAGCAGCTCGGGGTCGGCGACGACGACGCCGAGGTGAGGTCCGAAGAACTTGTACGGCGAGCAGGCGAAGAAGTCCGCCCCGAGCGCCGTCACCGCCACGGCAGCGTGCGGCGTCAGGTGCACCCCGTCGACGAAGACGAGGGCGCCCACCTCGTGCGCGGCGGCCGCGATCGCGCCGATCTCGGGGCGCGTTCCGAGCAGGTTCGAGGCACCGGTCACGGCCACCAGCCGGGTACGCGGCGTCAGCACGTCGGTGACGGCTCTGAGGGGGAGCTCGGCCGAGTCGTGGTCGAACTCCGCCCAGCGCACCGTGGTTCCGGTTGTCCTCGCCGCGTCGACCCATGGCCGGATGTTCGCGTCGTGGTCGAGTCGAGTGACGACGACCTCGTCGCGCGGTCCCCACTGCTTGGCCATCGCCCGCGCCAGGTCGTACGTCAGTTGCGTCATCGAGCGTCCGAAGACAACCCCACCCGGATCGGCGCCCAGCAGGTCAGCGACCGCCTGCCGGGCAGCGACGACGACCGAGTCCGCTCGTCGCTCGGCCGCGGTGACCGAACCACGGTTGGCCAGGCCGGCGCACATCGCGTCCGCGACCGCCGCGGCCACCACCGCGGGCACCTGCGAGCCGCCCGGGCCGTCGAAGTGGGCCGCACCGAGCGACAGAGCAGGAAACGCCGACCGTACGCGCGCTACGTCCAAGGCCATGTCCGCATCCTGCCCGACGCTCCGGATCCTGCCCGACGCCTGCCGAGACGTCTTACGGTCGGCTGACACCGCTCGAGACGCCACACCCGAGGCTGGTCGGTGGACGCTGGAGAGCGCAGACTTGTCCCTGCACGGTTCGCCACCTGACGAGTGCGACGCTAGGGAGTGCCATGACCATGTTCGCGCTGCGGTCCCGTCGGGCCGCGCAGGCATCGACCGATCACGCGCCCGACCTGCTGCCCGTCCTGTCGAGAGGCAAGCACCGCAGCGCTCGCAAGGGCGCATGCTTCATGGAGCTGGCGTCCTACCTCGCGGGGGAGCGCTGGAGCGACCATCCGAAGTGCACGCACCCGCTCCTCGCGGACCTGGCACGGCAGGTCAACGACCACACCGCGGACGCGCACCGATCCGAGCTCGCGGTCCTCATTCCGTCGGTGATCGGCACGTCGACCGAGGACCTCCGACTGGACGCCGGCATCGCGCTGATCTGCGCGCGGGCAGCCGTGCCAGTCGTCGCGGCGGAGCGTCAGAACATCATGGCGGTCGGGATCATCACCGCCGAGCGGGTGCTGGCTCGCCTCGATGGTCGCGACCCCGGTCAGCTGAGCGACAAGAGCCGCCGGGCGCTGGCCGACACGCCGCTCGCAGCGAGGTACGCCGCCGCGTACACGCAGGGAGCAGTCGTGTCACCGGAGGGTTTCCAGCGCCATGGCGCGCCGAATGTCGTCCGGCTGGCGGTGCTGGGCGTCGCCGCAGCGTGCGATCCGAGCTCGGCCGAGATCCTTCGCGGGATGCTCGTCGACGCTATCCGCCTGTGCACGGGCGCGACGCCTGCCGGGGAACGCGCCGTCGACCCCGTCGCCTGGGCCGGGGCATGCCTGCTCACCGCGCGCCGAGGCGGATGAGCGCGCCACCCTGATCGTCGTCGAGCGCGTCGAAGGAGTAGCCCAGCTCGACGGCGTACGCCTCGGCCGCCTGCAACTGTCCGCCGCTCAGCTCGCACAGGTACGACCCGCCCGGGCGGAGCCATGCGCCTGCCGCGCCGAGCACCCGTCGGTAGGGCGCCAACCCGTCCGCGCCCCCGTCGAGAGCCGCGAGCGGCTCGTACAGCCGCGCCTCGCGCGGTAGGTGCCCGATGCGATCGCTCGGGACGTACGGGAGGTTCGCCAGCACGACGCCGATGCGCCCCCGGAGCGTGCGCGGCAGCGCGTCGAAGTAGTCACCTTGAAGCACTTTCGCTGTGGTCGCCGCGAGGTTGCGACGCGCACACTCGACGGCCGCATCACTGGTGTCGACGGCGTACGCCTCACACTCCACCCGCGCGAGCAGCGCGGCCAGTAGCGCGCCTGTTCCGCAGCCCAGGTCGACGACCGTTCGCGCGTCGATGGTCGTCTGCAGCAGACCGACGGCGATGTCGACGAGCCCGGCACTGCGGTGCCGCGGCACGAACACGCCTGGCGCGATGCTCACACGAACGCCGGCGAAGTCGGCGAAGCCGGCGACTAGCTCGAGGGGCTCGCCGGCGCAGCGGCGGGTGACGAGCCGGTCGAGCAGGTCGGCGTCGCCAGCTGCTGCCTGGGCGAGCACCCGCCCCTCGTCCTCGGCGTAGACGCAGCCGGCCTGACGCAGTCGTGCGGCGATGTCCCGGTGGATGTCCCGGTGGATGTCCCGGTGGATGTCCCGGTGGATGTCCCGGTGGATGTCCCCGTGGTCGTCGATGTGCTGGAGGTTAGCGGGGCTCGACGACGCCGCTCAGCTCTTCTTGTCGCCTGCGTGGGCCTCGCGGATCTCCTTCGCCTCGGCGACATCCTTCTGGTCCTTCGCGGCGTCCTTGTCGCTCTTCTTGGTGTCCTGCGGCGGGAGCTGGATGGTCTCCTCGGCAGGCAGGCCGGCCTGGAGCTCCCGAGCGCGTTCCATCTCGGCGTCGAGCTCGGCACCGAAGAGCAGCGCGATGTTGGTGAGCCACAGCCACAGGAGGAAGACGATGACGCCGGCCAACGTGCCGTACGTCTTGTTGTAGCTGCCGAAGTTGCTCACATAGAAGGCGAAGACGATCGACAACACGATCCACACGACGATCGCGAAGATGGCGCCGACGCTGATCCAGCGGAACTTCGGCTGCTGCACGTTCGGCGTGAAGTAGTACAGAATCGCCACGATCAGCACGACGACCGCGAGCAGGACCGGCCACTTGGCGATGTTCCACACCGTCACCGCGGTGCTGCCGAGCCCGATCGTGTCGCCGATCGTCTCCGCGATCGGCCCGGACACCACCAGCATGACTGCCGCGATGGCGACCATGATCAGGACGACTGTGGTGATGATGAGCTGGCGCGGCCGCAGCTTGTAGAACGGCCGGCCCTCGTCCACCTCGTACACGCGGTTCATCGCGCGTCCGAACGCACCGACGTATCCGGAGGCCGACCACACCGCGCCAGCCAGACCGAGGGCCAGTGCGAAGCCGGTGCCCGACGACGACGTCAGTTGGTTGATGACCGGCTCCAACGTCTGGAGAGCCGAGGCAGGGGCGATGCCCTGGATCATGTCGAGCAAGGCGTCCGTCGTCTCCTGACCTTGCCCGAAAACGCCGAGCAGCGACACGAGCGCCAACATCGCCGGGAAGAGCGAAAGCACCGCGTAGTAGGTCAGCGCGGCGGCCAGGTCAGTGCACTGGTCGTCGCCGAACTCTCGCCACGTCTTCTTGAGGAGGTACTTCCACGATTTGGATGTCAGATCGGTCGGGCTGTCGGGCTTGCGCGAGTCGTCCGGATGCGGCGCGTCTGCCTTCTCCTTGTTCGGATTCTTCGTCCCATCGGCCACAGACGCCATGGTCAGCAGTCCCCTCGCGTGTCGGTCACGATCGTCACCTCTGCCCACCGAGGGCTGGTTTGAGCCTACAAAGATCGGGCGCTGCCCGGCTGTGCACGGTGGGTTGACCACCATCACGTTCATGTGAACTGCCGGCCTCGGTGCGCGAAGCGGGTTTCTATCTACGTCGTCTGGGTACTGTCCACCTCGGCCGCACGCCCAGGACAGAGGAGAAACTATGACGACCACAGATTCGTCCGGATACGGAGCGACCGTCCCGACGGATGGCACGTCGGAGTCGAGCACGAAAGACGTCGCGAAGGAGCAGGCGACCCAGGTCGCGGGCTCTGCCAAAGAGCAGGCCGGCCAGGTCGCCAGCTCGGCGACCGAGAAGGCCGGTCAGGTCGCGCAGACCACCAAGGAGCAGGCACAGGAGGTTGTCGCCGAGGCGACCGCGCAGGCGCGCAACCTGGCCGGCGAGCTGAAGACCCAGGTCGACGAGCAGGCCGGCACCCAGCGGGACCGCCTGGTGGGTCAGCTTCGCTCGGTCAGTGACGAGCTCACGCAGATGGCGCAGGGAGGCGGAGCGCCGCAGGGTGGCATCGCCGGCGAGCTCGTCGACCAGGTGAACACGCGGGTCCAGGACCTCGCCGGTTTCCTGGACGGCAAGGAGCCCAGCGACATCCTGGCAGCCGTCCAGTCGTACGCCCGAAGCAAGCCTGGGACGTTCCTCATCGGTTCAGCCATTGCCGGCCTCGTCGCGGGGCGACTGAGCCGCGGCGTCCGCGCTGCGACGAAGGACGACAGCGACAGCGCTCAGGCGTGGTCGAGCGGGTACGAGAGCACCGGCTATGCGGCGACCGACTACCAGGCCAACTACGGGCAGTCCACGTACGCCGCTACGGAGCCGGCCTACTACGCGCCAGAGATCCCGAGCTCGACGTATCCGACGACCGTCTCTTCGGCCGAGGGCTTTTCGACAACGGGGCTCGACGACGCGGGCACCGCCTACGTGGACCCGTACAGCACAACTGACCGTGATCAGGGACAGAGGCTGTGAGCGGGTCGACGCAGTACTCCGGCGGGACCGCCGACTCAGCTGACGGCTCCGAACGCTCGGTCGGCGAGCTGATCGGCGAGGTGGCCAAGGACCTCTCGACGCTCATGCGCAAGGAGCTCGAGCTGGCCAAGGTCGAGGTGAAGCAGGAGGCCGCCAAGGCTGGCAAGGGAGCCGGGATGCTGGCTGGGGCGGGCCTTGCCGCCCATCTCATGCTGATCTTCTTGTCTCTGACGCTGATGTATCTCCTGTACTCGTTCTTCGGCGGCAACGATCCAGCGGACTTCGTCTGGGCGGCGCTGATCGTGACGATTGTGTGGGCGATCGTGGCCGCAATTCTGGCCTCGATGGGCCGCAAGCTTCTCAAAGATGTCAGCCCGAAGCCCGAGCAGACCGTTGAATCTCTCAAGGAGGACGCACAGTGGATCAAAGCCCAGAGCAGCTGAGGCGCGAGATCGAAGAAACGCGCAACGCGCTCACCGATGATGTCGACGCGCTGACCGACAAGGTCAGCCCGCAGCGCATTGTCGAGCGTCGCGTAGAAGGTGCCAAGTCAAGCCTGGCCGGCGTACGGGAAAAGGTGATGGGCGTGGCTGACAACGCCAAGACCTCGGTGATGGGGGCGGGTCAAGACCTCACCTCCAGCGTTCAGGACAAGACCTCGAGCGCTGGCCAGTCTGTCGGGGACAGGGCATCTGCGCTGAGTGGCTCTGCCGGAAATGCTGCGGCGACCGTCAAGGACAAGGCCGAGGGCAACCCGCTTGCCGCCGGGCTCATCGCTTTCGGAGTCGGTTGGCTGGTGTCCTCCCTGCTGCCGGCCAGCGACCGGGAAACGCAGTTGGCGCAGACGGTGACGGAGAAGGCCAAGGAGGTCGCCGAGCCGCTCAAGGAGGAGCTCAGCTCGGTCGCCGCCGAGGTGAAGGAGAATCTCGCCGGCACCGTGCAGGAGGCCGCCGACTCGGTGAAGGTGACTGCCCAGGTCGCGGCCGAGACCGTTCAGGACGAGGCGAAGTCTGCCGCTTCCGACGTGCAGTCGGAGGCCAAGGCCGCCGCAAGCGACGTCCAGGGCCAGGCCAAGGACTCAGCGGAGACGGTGAAGCAGACCAGCTCCTAGGAGCGTTCAGGCTCAGATTCACCGTCCGGATCCGGACGAGGTCGAAAGAAGGGACCGGGAGCGCCTAACGCGCTCCCGGTCCTTCTTTCATCTGGTCCTTCGTCATCGCCACCCAGCGGTCACGCACACGCAACACAGGTCACGGCGGCGGGGCGTACGACCAGACGCTCCGCGGCGATGATGCCTCCGCAGCGCTCGCAGCGGCCGTACGTGCCCGCGTCCATTCGATCGAGGGCTCGGTCGATCAGCTCGATGTGGTCGCTGGCCTGTCTGATCAACGTGGCCGCTTGAGCCCGCTCGAAGGCAATCGTCTGACCTTCGGGGTCGTGCTCGTCGTCGGTGGCGACATCGCGGGTTGACTCCACGATGGCGTCGAAGTTCCGTGACATGTCGCGCATGCGCTCGAGGGTGTCGGCGCGCTCGGCGACCAGCGCTTCCCGCGTGCGGTTTGGCTCGCTCACACTCACCCTGCCGCGATGGCCACGAGCGGCTGCAGCCGGTACGGCACAGGACTGGCGAGTGAGATGACCGTTGACGCGCGTTCGATGTTGGCGTCGCCGACGACCTCGTCGATGACGCGTTGGAGGTCGGCGTTGTCGCGGGCCACGATCCGGCAGAGCAGATCGCCGGCGCCGGTCGTCTTGTGCACCTCGAGCACCTCAGGCACGCGACGCAGGTGATCGACGACCTCGTCGCCTCGACCCTGCCGGATCTCGAGCGTCGTGAAGGCCGTCACTCCGAAGCCCAGCGCGGCCGGCTCGACGTGGGGCGCGAACGACGCGATCACACCCCGACTGACGAGCTTGTCCAGTCGGGCCTGGACGGTGCCGCGAGCGACGCCCAGGCGGCGTGAGCACTCGAGCACCCCGATGCGCGGCTCCTCGCTGAGTTGGGTGAGCAGCCGGACATCGAGGTGGTCGATGTGCGGTGGGTGCACGGTTGGGTATGGCACGAGTGAGCTCCGGATGCTGCAGGGTGACCATTGAATCGGGCCAGGTGCTGAGCACAACGTACAGACTGCTCAGCCAGCGTAGGACCGGTTGCACAGGTCGTGCTGGTCCGTCACGCTCGGCGGAACGGACCCGTTCCGTCCCGGCGCGGGTCTGGACGGAAGCCCTTCTGCAGCCTTGGAGGACCACTTACCATGGCGGTCGACAGCACAATGCGCCCCTTCGACGCACAATCAGATGTGTCGCTCGAGCAGCTCAGGCAACTCGTGGGGCTGGTCGACTACGACGAGAGCAAGGACCCGTTTCCCGTCACGGCGATGGATGCCGTGGTCTTCGTCGTCGGCAATGCGACCCAGACCGCGCACTTCTACCAGCTGGCGTTCGGCATGGATCTCGTGGCCTACGCCGGCCCCGAAACCGGCGTCCGTGACCAGGCGTCGTACGTCCTGAAGTCCGGATCTGCCCGGTTCGTGTTCCGCGGCGGCGTCACCCCTGACAGCCCGTTGCTCGACCATCACCGCCGGCACGGCGACGGGGTCGTCGACCTGGCTCTCCAAGTGCCGGACGTCGACAAGTGCATCGCCCACGCGAGATCTGCCGGTGCCACGGTCGTCAGCGATCCGCACGACGTCTCCGACGAGTTCGGCACAGTCCGGATGGCAGCCATCCAGGCGTACGGCGAGACCGTTCACACGTTGATCGACCGCTCGGACTACACGGGGCCGTACCTACCCGGCTTCGTCGCGGCGACGACCAAGGTGTCGCGTCCCGAAGGTCATCCGAAGCGGCTGTTCCAGGCGATCGACCACTGTGTCGGCAACGTGGAGCTGGGCAAGATGGACTATTGGGTGAGCTGGTACAACCGCGTGATGGGTTTCGTCAACATGGCGGAATTTGTCGGCGACGACATCGCGACGGACTATTCCGCCCTCATGAGCAAGGTTGTCTCCAACGGCAACCACCGCGTGAAGTTCCCGCTGAACGAGCCCGCCGTCGCGAAGAAGAAGTCGCAGATCGACGAGTACCTCGAGTTCTATTCAGGCCCCGGCGTGCAGCACATCGCCCTCGCCACGAACGACATCATGGGCACCGTCGACATCATGCGAGCCAACGGCGTCCAGTTCCTCCAGACACCCGACTCGTACTACGAGGACCCCGAGCTGCGCGCCCGCATCGGCAACGTCCGCGCCCCGATCGAGGAGCTGCAGAAGCGGCGGATCCTGGTCGACCGCGACGAGGACGGCTACCTGCTGCAGATCTTCACCAAGCCCGTCGGCGACCGACCCACCGTGTTCTACGAGCTCATCGAGCGCCACGGCTCCCTGGGCTTCGGCAAGGGCAACTTCAAGGCGCTGTTCCAGGCGATCGAGAGAGAGCAGGCGGCCCGCGGGAACTTGTGACGGCCGGCTAGCGAGGCAGAAAGTTCCCGCCAGTGTTCAGCGGGAATCTGTGACGAGCGCCACGGAGGAGCAAAGTTCCCGCCGGTGTTCAGCGGGCATCTGTGACGAGCGTCCCGCGCCGCCCTGGCGCCGGCGATGTGACCATGATCATGAAGATCCGTGGTGGCCGGAGCGACTCCAGATCTTCATGATCAGGATGGTGAGCAGCCGGGTCCACGCCTGATGCCGGGGGCCAGTTCTCGTGCAGGTGCAGGTGCAACTGCACGTGCAGCGGTTGTGGTCGCAGGTGCGGGAGTGGGAGTCGCAATTTGGCAGACTGCTCGCGACACCCGCTTACCAGCACTTCGGCTTGCCGACGTGAAACTCACGGCGATTTCTACACAGGGCGACATAGTAAGTCCTGACGGCCGCGACAATCATCCACTTCCCACCGACGCCTTAGACATCTCGCTTGTAAATACGGGCGAGGTAGCGGATATTGTGGACAATGTAAGTGTTCGCTACGAGAGCCGGGAGTTTGAAGCCTGTAATGCTGTCGGTGGAAGTCAACTCGGGTACGAGGCCATTTACGATGTGAAACTTCCTCCGTGGGACCCATCCAGCGAGTCCGTAGTCGCCGGTACCGCCTCGAATGACGCCGCCCGATTCACAGTCGAAGCTGGAGGTTCGGGCCGCTTCGCAGTCACCTTTGGGCCGCCGTCGTGGCCGGCGGACATATACCCACGAATTATAACCATGCAGGTAGGCCTACACCATTATGACAATACAATCATGGATCTAGGCAAATACTACATCATCAGCCCTCCGTCCTCAATGGCTTACATGTTGCAAGATGCCGAAAGGGCGAGGGAAGGCGACGAGGGGGTCGCCGCCTGTCTAATGCGCAACGTTGATTTTCTTGATGCATTCGGTGCGGAGGCTGGAACGCATTCTTCTGCTTTCGACTGTTATCCTAAGACTATAATCGCTGCCCTCACCGTAGCGCAGATGCCGGATCCGTGCCTTGCGCAGATTGAGGTCGCTGCCGCCGCCTCCGACCTAGCAGTCCAACCATCGACGAGCGCGAAGCCGGAGATGACAGTTCAACCGGTGAGCATGCAGGACGCGAGCATCTCGAAGAACTTAGAACCCACTGAGCCAGCGGCTGCGCTCCACCTCCCAGAGATCGCGGGCGGAAGTGCGACTTTGGTAAGAGCCTGGAGTTCCAAGATTGACGAGATCGTAGCCGCGAAGATCGCCGCGGTGTCTGAGTGGGAAGCATCAATTGGGTGCGTCGGGCAAGCGATTCCATGCAACTTTCCGACGTCAATGGAAACGAGCTGGCGCGGTTCGACAATGGCTGATCAGTTTGGCAGTGCGGTCGTCATTAGCAGGTACTATGCTCGAGGAGCGGGGGTCGACCAGGTCGACGCAGATTCAGTGACAATCGACCTGTCAACCGGTGAGGAGTTGCTTCTTGGTGATGTTCTGCGCAGTAGCGAGGCCGTATTGACCCCGCTCCTTCGCGAAGCGGTCGCTGACGGTGTCGAACTGCCGGATGGGGGGCAGTGCGGGGCCGTACTCGTAGAAAGACCTCCATTGGACGACTGGACACTCGATGCCGATGGCATCACATTTTGGTTCGACAAGTATCAATTGTCGGCAGGGATGTGCGGGGTTACCCTAGCCACCGTCCAGTGGGAGAGCTTTAGCCAATTCTTAACCGAGAAAGGAAGAAATCTCCTGGCCGCATCTACCCTCGAGGTGTCGGCTAGTTATTGAGCGACGTGGTCGAATAGTTCTTGACGGCTCTAGCATCAGCAGTGAATGGCAACTGCGAAGGTGCGACCAACCGACCCCGCCAAGCGAATCTGGCTTTTCATAGATCCAGGGTGTAGTCGCTGAATCCCCCGCTCTCGGGGAGCAATCTGGCGATGTAGTTGGTGAGGGTGCGGAGCCACGGAGGTGTTCGAGGCGGCCGTTTGTGGCTTTGGTGGGGCCGTCGGATGTGCCAGGCCGGTCGAAGTAGGCGAGGACGTCGCCGGCGCGCTTCTCTTGAGTGTCCGCCCGAGCGTGATGAGCTCGTTCAGGTCGCCGGGGACGCCATGCCTGACCGCTGGGGTCAGCTTGGTCATAAAATTCCGGCCCGTCGCGCGGTCGGGGTTGGCGGTGGGCGGTGATCATCCGGCAGCGACACAAGCAGAACCTTCAGCGCGTGGCTCAGGACCATCGGCTAACGGCGAGCGGAATGTGCCGCCTCCGAGGCGCTGCTCGCCCGTGTCGCCTCCCGATCCATCGCACGGTAGACCGTTGAGCGTGCCACTCCGAACAGTTCCGCGAGTTCGGCTGTGCTGTGGTCCCCGGCGCGATGCAGAGCCGCTAGGGGTGCTTCCTGGCGAGGGTTCAGTTTGGGGTGCTTGCCGCGCAGCCGACCCTTCGTCCGGGCGTCCTGCATACCCTCGCGGGTGCGCAGCCGGATCAGGTCTGACTCGAACTCGGCGACCATCGCCAGGACGTTGAACAGCAACCGGCCCACCGGGTCGGTGGGGTCGTGCACCGAGCCACCGAGGCTCAGCTTGACTTGGCGGTCTGT
>Ga0136634_10000756_pt1 | contig 13322 bp, 8 predicted proteins | sample AntDrymUQ8332106_2_FD_104654 | JGI IMG/M metagenome (GOLD analysis project Ga0136634, IMG submission 104654) | Polar desert sand microbial communities from Dry Valleys, Antarctica - metaG UQ833 (21.06) | ecosystem: Environmental > Terrestrial > Soil > Desert | place: Antarctica: Dry Valley... | reverse complement strand
GCAATATAATACTAAAAAAAGACTGAAAACCGCTACCAGTATATATTTGATGCTGCCTGATGCCATAACCTTCTTAAATTTGCCGCAAAGATACGACCCCAATGTGAAAATCGGAAATCTGAAACAATAAATGGCAATTATACGGTATAATATTTATTTTCAAATTGCATTTCATGGAGCTTGTGATAAAAGCCTTTTTGAGCCATTAGTTCAGTATGTGTACCCAGTTCAATAACTTCCCCTTTATCCAAAACCATTATTTTATCTGCCTTACGGATTGTGCTTAGCCTGTGTGCAATAATTATAGATGTTCTTCCGGAAATCAGTTTATCAATGGCATTCTGAATCAAAGCTTCGCTTTCAGAATCTACTGAGGAAGTAGCTTCATCTAAGATCAATACAGATGGATCATACAATAAAGCACGAACAAAAGACAATAACTGCCGTTGGCCCATCGACAGGGTTGCCCCTCTTTCCATTACATTATAGTCATATCCGCCTGGCAGCCGCAGGATAAAATCATGAAGGCCGATCATCCTGGCTGCCCTTACAACTTCTTCTTTATTGATATCATTATTGCGTAGAGTTACATTGTCAATCACAGATCCACTGAATAAAAATACATCCTGCAATACAACCCCTATTTTGCTCCTGAGGTAATCGAGGTCATACCTGTCAATGTTTAGATCATCGAGTAAAATTTCCCCTTTTTGAATTTTATATATCCTGTTTATTAAACTGATGACAGAGGTTTTGCCGCTTCCCGTATGGCCTACAATAGCTAATGTTTTGCCAGGCTCAATTGTAAATGAAATATCTTTTAAGACATAATCGTTACCGGTATATGAAAACCAAACTTTCCTGAATTCGATCTTACCACCTATTTTCGTTTTATCGTTACCGTTATTTAAAGTAATATCTTCATTGTCTAATACTTTGAATACTCTTTCACTGGCAATCATTCCCATTTGCAGCACATTAAATTTATCAGCAAGTACACGAAGTGGCCTGAATAAAAGGTTCAGGCATAAAATAAAAGAGGTAATAATTCCTGCCACTTCGCCCGGATCAATGTTTGAAATTATGCCAGGCAACTGTACTGCATCTTTTGCAGCCCACCATACCAGCAACCCAATTGAGAGAGAAGAAACCAGTTCTACAACCGGGAAGAAAACGGAATAAGCAAATATGGCTTTGATATTTGCATTTCTATGTTCCTTATTAATGGTTTCAAATTTTTTTTGCTCCCGGCCTTCAGCGGCAAATGCCTGTATCAATGACATTCCTGTAATATGCTCCTGTACAAATGCATTCAGTCCTGCTACTGCATTCCGTACCCTTACAAAAGATCTGTTTACACTTTCCTTAAAAAAATAAGTGGCGAAAATGAGAAAAGGAAATGGCGCCAGGCAAACAAGGGTAATTTGCCAGTTTGCCCAAAACATATAACTAAGTATGGAAACGATTGCCAAAAGATCTGCAATGATCGGAATTAGCCCATCACTGAAAATATCATTCACTGATTCAATATCATTAATTGTTCTTGTAGTTAATGTTCCAATAGGTGTTTTATCAAACTGGGATAAATTCAGCTTCAAAATTTTTCTATATGCAGAAACCCGCAGGTCTTTAACCACACTCTGTCCTAATGAAGCAGTTGTAAATGAGAAATAAAAACGGCATGCTGTTTCTATCAGTAATAAAACTATCTGAATGATCGTGATCTCTAAAATAAATCCACCCGGACCATTAATAAAATTTGCAGCAGAGTTGTCTTTTATTCCATCATTGATAGTGATCTGTATCAGGAAAGGCCGCAATGGAGCCATTAAAGCAAGTACTACTGATAAAATGAGTGATGCGTAAAATTTACTTTTATAAGGAGATGTAAACCTGAAGACCCTGCGCAGTAATGTAAAATCAAAGATTTTTTTTGATTGAGTTCCCTTACTCATTATATAAAGTTACAGAGATGAGTTGCTATTCGGCTTCAATCTTTTTATTGTATGCTTTTATAAAAATAGCGCCAAGGTTCTTATAAGGGGGTATATAATCTTCCCAGCTTTCCCGAACTTCTTTATTTGGATCATTCATAAAAACTTTGGAAAGAGAGGCCCACATATTCTTCCAAACGATCGGGCTTCCTGCAATAAATGCCTGGTTAAGGTAATTGGTAATGGGCTGATTAATATCACCTTTACCAATTTCTTTTGTTGAAATAATATGAGCATCAGGACAAACCTCCAGAATTCCGCTAAGGTTTTTATAGCCACCGCATGATCCCAATAAAATGATCTTTGCACTTCCCGGCATCCTGGTTACTGTGCGGGGTAACCAATAACTATGACCACGGTGTATCACTACTGAAGGCTGCATTCCTACATTCTCAAGATATTTGGCAAGATGTACCTGGGCACTATCATCGAGATTAGCATCATTATCCAGTGGGCGGTTTGCAAATATCCATACATTGCTTTTCAATGATTTAATTTCTACCCATTCACTTTTCCAGGTTACCTTCCAGTCTTTTAATGAATAAGAATTAACAAAAGGATTGAAAAACATTTTTCCATCTTCATCCCCATAAAAAAATACCTGCTGAACCACATTTCCTTTTTCATCTTGCAAGGTTTTATTACTGATCTCATAAATAGAAGGAATCCCAAGTGTTGCTGTAAGGTCTATTTTATTTGTACTGTCTGCTGATAAAAAAATATTTCTAAGCAAACCATAAATAATTTTTCCCCGGGAATAATTCGTTGTAATACTTTGCTGCTCATTTTCCTTAACATAAGAAAAAATGGTTTTTAATAAATTACGATTATTAATACTGCTGTATGAATCAGCAACATCAACTGCATCTTCCAGGTTTCCGGTTTTATCAAGATTAGCAACAAATGCTTTCATCAATACCCCTGAACGTGCCTGGGGCATGCTTTTTAAAAATGTATCCAGTTTATTATAATTGGCCGCCATTTTAATAAACTTTTTAAAATAATCAAACTGTACGCTTTGTAGTAAAGAATCTCCTCTTGGCTTAGGCCCCATCTTTTGCAGCATCCTGTTAAAGCTGTGTTTGTAGCTTGAAGTATAAATATCATTTTCCCCCATAACGATCATATAATATAAATCCTGAGAAGAAAGTGGTTCTATTGCATTCATTCTGATTGCCAGGTTGTTCTGGTTATGCAATTCATTTATTGGGGTAATAAAATGCTGTATAGCCCTGCCTCGTAAAACTTCGCGCAGGCCATTTGCACCAAACATCGCGATAGGTGTATCCCGCAGAGGCGGAGCCATTCTTTTGTAATATCCTATTTCTGTTTGTACCAGTAATTTAAAATAGCCAACACTATCATACCCTTCTTCACCATCTCCTACTAACTGTTTTATACTTTCCAGTGATAACTTGCCGGAAAGTATATTATCAAGGAAAGGAAAATAGAATAGTGCGTTAGGTGTCTGGCTCAGTTTTGCCACCGCGTTTACCATGCTGTTTTTATTACGGTGAATCAGCTTGCCTTCCGGTGAAGTATATGATTGAGCGTATGAATATAATTGAACAGGATTATGTTCACTGGCAACAACAATAAGACTATCTGCGAAAGAAGTATTCACAAAAGGCCGGATAGACTGTAGTATTTTATCCGGATGAAGCACAGTATATTTTAAATAAACAATGTTCTTTGCTTCGTCATAATCTTTGTTTTCATCAAAAAGATTTGTATTGATCTTTGCTACAGGGTAAGATGCATTTTGAATATAAGGCAACATCCCCTCACCCATGATCTGGGATTTAAATATATTTTCAAAGTTTTCAAAAAGTGAAGGAAATTCCAGCGGATTTATATCGCGGTTCTTCCAGGAAATCCTGAAAGCTTTAAGCATATTTTCAATATAGCGGAGATTCCTGATCTTATCATTACTGCTGGTTATATCAATATTATTCTCAACCCAAAATCTAAGCTCATCTACTTTGCGGTATAATACATCTGTAAGCCTTAAATTTATTTCTTCATTATTATTGGAATGAAAAATATTGTCTTGTTTGCCGTCGGCTTTATCAATAAGCTTTTGCTCAGTTTTTATTTTATCATGAAATAATTGCCTGCCGTGTGGAATGGTAGTAGTATCATTAAAAGCAAAAGTGCAGACTGAAGTGGCAAATAATATAAGTAGTAAAAATATGTGTTTCATAAATGGCTCTGTAAGCAAAGATGATGTAATTTATTGTAATGCTTTAAGAGGAGATAGATAATTGTCTTTTGATGTTGCATCCCGTTAACAATTTGATAATATTATAACGTGTTTTTAACGTAAACTTGCTCGGATTGATAAAGTACTTTTGCTCAACCACTTTTTATGAGCAAAGGAAAAAAAATACTTATAGCTGATGATGAGCCTGACATATTAGAAATAATTCAATTTAATCTTCAGGCTGAAGGCTATGATGTTGCTACTGCAAAAAACGGGAATGAAGCATTTGAAAAGGCAACCTCTTTTCAGCCGGATCTTATTATACTTGATGTAATGATGCCGGGAAAAACGGGTTTAGAAGTTTGCAATCTTCTAAGGATGAATCCCAATTTTAAAGAAACGCTGATCATTTTTTTAACTGCCCTGAGTGATGAAGGCACTGAAATTAAAGGCCTCGAATCCGGTGCCGACGATTATCTCACCAAGCCCATTCGACCAAAAGTATTATTGAGTAAAGTCAATGCTCTTTTCAGGAGATTCAATAAAGCTGATACAGGTATTGTAAAGGTGGGAGATATTCAAATAGACCGGGAAAAATATATTGTTACATTAAAAGATACAGATATCATCCTGGCAAGAAAAGAGTTTGAATTGCTTGCATTACTCGCTTCCAAACCAGGGAAAGTATTTTTACGCAATGAGATCCTTAACCAGATATGGGGTACCGAAGTGATCGTGGGAGATCGTACGATTGATGTGCATATCAGGAAAATACGGCAGAAGCTTGGACTTGATTGCATTACAACAGTTAAAGGCGTAGGGTATAAATTTGAAGTATAACCTCAATAGCTTGTCAGCAGCTATTTTTATAATTTTGTATCGCAGCCTTTAAGGCAGGTAACTAAAAAAGGATCATGTTCTCAAAAAAGAGTCTTTCTCCGCAGCAGCTTGCGATGTTAACTGCTTTATTTCTTTCAATACCCATTGCTATAGGTATATTTATTATTAAACCAATCTGGTGGGTAGCACTTGCATCCTTCATTATTATCTTCCTGGGGAGTCATGGACTGATCTTATTCACCCTTCAAAAATTTATTTACAGGAAAATTAAGCTGATATATAAGCTTATTTACCAAACCAAAGCAAGTAAGCGGGAAGAGTTTTATTATAAAACTATTTTACCACAGAAAAGCATAGACGAAGTAAGGGAAGATGTGGAGATGTGGGCCAAACAAAGAAAAGCAGAAGTAGAACTCCTACAGCGTAATGAGGTTTTCCGTAAAGAATTTCTTCAGAACCTGAGCCATGAATTAAAAACGCCGATTTTTGCGATACAGGGATATGTTGATACGCTTCTCAGTGGTGCACTTCATAATGAAGCCGTCAATTCTAAATTTCTGCAAAGCACATCACGCAATGTAGACAGGTTGGTGAATCTTTTAGATGACCTGGATGAAATATCAAAGCTGGAAAGCGGGGAGCAAAAATTGTTTTTTCAGTATTTTATAATTCAGGACCTTTTAAAGGAAGTATATGATTCATTGTATATAAAAATGAATGAAAATGATATAAAAAGTATAATAAAAAAAGGATGCGAGTTTCCTTTAACTGTTTATGCAGATAAAGAAAAGATCCGGCAGGTTTTTATAAACCTGATAGATAATGCAATCAAATACGGCAAACCCCATGGAATAATCGAATCAAGTTTTTATAATGTGGATGGTAAAAATATTTTAATAGAAATCAGCGATGATGGAGCAGGAATAGGTGAAGATCATATGCTGCGTATTTTCGAACGGTTTTACAGGACTGATCTTGCCCGGAGCAGGAAAGCGGGTGGCAGCGGGCTGGGGCTATCTATTTGTAAACATATTATAGAAGCGCATGGACAAACCATTCATGTTAGAAGCAAGGTAGATGTAGGAAGTACATTTGGATTTTCGTTACCAACCAAAGAAAAGCAATAATTAAATATAAATTTCGGTTACGCGTTATAGTTATGAATAGTACAGGCATTAGCCCTTAACTTATATTGTTATTACTAACTTTTAGCCCGCTTAAAAAAAAAGACCACCAATAAGAATAAAGGTGGTACAAGCATGATTAAAACTTGCTATTTGCTTAAGGAAAAACTTATTATCTGTTTGATGTTAGCAGATGTAAGTTGCTGTTAAAATCTTTAAGTAAGTTAAACAACGGATTAACTAATTATTAATAAATTCAGTAGCGATGTAAAAAGTGAAATTAATTTGCCTCTAACTTACCCGGATATTCATACTTTACCTGGTAAGCTGCATCTTTTAACTCCGGCATTAGTTTACCAATAGGTAATTCCAGCCGTTGAGGTGTTGGTTCACACACAGAATATTTATTACCCTTGTATAATACAGGGTTTCCAATTGGTTTTTTTAATTGTATTGCTATGGCCACATGTGAAGGATACTCTAATACAATCATAGGCAGGTTATAAATTTCTTTTACGAGGTAATAGAAAAGTGCAACCCTGTCATCACAATCACTGTATGTATTCATAAGTGTTTGTTCGGGGGAAAGGCGTTTTTCCATACCAAAATTCTGCTGATCTGTTTCATACATAAAAGCATGGCGTGTAAAGTTCATAAGATAGTCAATCCCTTTTTGCTGGCGCATACCCTTTAACTCTGATCTTAATACCGGGATCAGTGAGCTATATGTTATTTTACTTAGAGGAATATTAAAATAGTATTTGAAATCTACAGCGGGATAGTTACTAAACAGCTTGTTCATTTGTAAATTTAGCTTTACGTTATACCTGTATTCTATATCATGATAATTAAATACCAGTTCTTTATTATGGTATTGATTGGTTTTAAAATCCGGTAATTGTTTAACCCTGTAAGAAAATACATTTACTGCTTCCGGGATAGAAATATCTACTTTTAATAGCTGGTCTTCTTCAAAATTCACTTTTGCAAAATCATGTATGTTCAGACATACAAACTGTTTTCCATCTATTTTAAACAATGGAATATCATAAATATTATCATCACTTTGAACGTAAAAGAGCAGTTTATCTTTTGCGAATGCCAGTTGTGAATTATATCCGCATTTAGCCAGCAGAAACCATTTATACAAAGTATATCTTTCATAATCAACCAACTTAGGGCTTAGTTGTTGCGCAGTTCTTCTTATGAGCTGGTAAAATAGCCAGTCATCAAGTTTCTCTGCATTTTTATATGAAATGATACTGTTTACTAAAGAATGGTAATCAGTTTGATTGATGTCGGCATAAAACTTTTTTATTGCTTGTTCATTTACCGGTCGTTGTAATTGAACCTGTATTCCTGTGTTTGTAGCAATATTCAATGTATCGCCAAAGTATCCTACCTGGAGTTGTAGGGATAAAGGCTGGCCTGCAGAACTTATACAAAGAAAATTAAGTAAAATGAAAATAAATATGGTAGAGGGTATCTTCACTTATATCCGATATTGGATAAAGTTAAGATTTAGTAACAATTATTTAATATTAAATTTTTGGAGTTAGAAAAAATTGTTGTACAGAAAGATTTATTCATTCACCTTCATTTTTAAGATCCACCGCCTTATTTTTCAGGGTAACCAGTTTATGAGACAATTCATTGCTTATTTTGCTATAATAAAATTGTCCGTTTTTAATTATATATACAAATCCACATTCGTTATTAAGTGATGAAAAGTAAACAGTCTGAAAAATATTTCCGTCAGTAAAACACCAGATCTTTCCTTCACTTCTGCATTTTTTTATTTTTTCCCATCGTCTGGTACTGTCCCTCAGGTTATTTTTTAAAAAATCAATTAAATTTTTATCTGTTGCAGCATACTGGGTATAATACCTGGTGTAGCGTAATGAATCTTTTCCATGCGGATTTTTGTAAAAAACAAATACGAGGCTATCTGCTTTAAGCAATCTTTCATCTAATTGTATTATAGATGAACCTTCTGTGGGACTATCATTTCCAGCAATTATTTTTTTGTTATTTGTTTCGATCTTATCCTTGTTTTCATTACATGCAAACATTAATAAAGTAAACAAACAGCATATATAATTACCTGCTTTCATAAAATATCATATAAAATAAAACCGCTAACAAAAGTAAGCGGTTTCAATTATGACATTTTTAAAATAAATTAATAAACATTTGTCTTAGGAGTAAAATTTGTCCAGCCTTGCAGCCAGTTGGTTGTTCCTACTGCACCTATATAAGTGGTGGTAGTAAATCCTGTCAGGCCAAAAAAGCTTGCAACATCTGCAGCAAAAGCCGGGCTTGCTGCTTTTGGTGAAAAATTTGGAGCTACAAGATTAAACGGATCCTCCAACATGATATCTGAGGCAGTTGCAAATGTTTTACAGCTATCCACACCTTCGGCTTTTGCTTTAACTTCAGCTGCAGTAATTAAAGTGGTGTTTGAAACTTTATAAGGTTCCGCAACTGCATGTACAAGGTTATGACGGAAAGTAGATTTACCATCAATATAACCTTGTGCAGTAGAATCACTTTCAAATTGGAAACCCGCTTTTTGATAACCCATAAGAATTGAATTACGCAAAACAAAAAGTGTGGAACGGCGAAAGCGTGTATTAAAATTATGATTAGCTGCAGTACCAGTTGCACCATTAGGACCACAAAATGTAAAGTTGCTTATTTGAGGGCGGGTACGAGGTATAGCCGTTGTACCGGTACCATCGTTATCACATTCAATTCCATTACCGGCATCACCACCATCCACAAATGAAGGATCACGTAAGGAAATACCAAATTGAAGACGTCCAACAAATCCAAAATCAAAATCAAAATCATCATCTGCAGTTGCAAATGCAATGAGATTTTTAGGATTCACTGTGCCCCCAAAGAACTCATAAGCATCATCATTTCCGTAAGAAACCTGTATATTTTCTAAGATAGTACCACTTCCCACTCCACCACATGTTAAACCATTTATTTCAGAATTAGGATCGGCAGCAATACCTGCAAATTCAATACGCACATATCTTAAAATACCGCTGTTGTCTGCTACGACCGTACCACCATACTTACTGTTAATGCCACCTTCAATGATTGGTTCTGAACTGCGGTTAGTAGGGGCATTACCCAACAATACAATTCCGCCCCAGTCACCAGGTGTACGGGCTCCGGGTGCCTTGCCTGAAGTAAAAATGATCGGCTCTGATTCAGTGCCCTCTGCAAAAAGGCGGCTGTTTCTTTCAACAATAAGAGCACCTTTTTGAATTGTGTCACTTACAATGATTGAACCTGCGGCAAAACGAAGGGTTGCCCTGTCAGTTAAGAACACATATCCTTTTAATGTATATTTTCCTTTAGGTAATTCAACTACCTTATCAATATTACCGGTTAAAATCTTTGTGGAAATAATCTGTTCCTGTAAAGTAGTGAAACCACCCCCACCTCCTGTTCCGCCAGTACTGTTGTTAACAGTTGAATCATCCAGTTCAACTTTAATACAACCTGTTACAAGAGTTGCACATATTGCCATTAGGGCAAGTAATTTTTTCATATAATTCGTGTTTGTTTGTTTATTATTTTTAATTGCTGATTATTTTATTTTATAAATTAAAATTATAAGTGAAGCCCAGAGTTATTGTAGTACCGGGTTTGTAAGTACTGAAATATTTATCTATAGATTCATTGTACTTTTTCTTAGCATCCCTGTTTTCATAAGTCGCAAATTGCTCATTAAGGATATCGCCAACAGTGAGACGTACTTCTCCTTTGCTCTTCAGCACTTTTTGGCTAACCTGGAAATCTACGAGATTACGTGGCTTTTCATAAATGTCTCCAAAATCATCATTACCAACAAGTGCTAATCTTTCACCAATCCTGTTATAGAGTAATGATACATTTGTTCCTTTTACACCATCATATTGAAAGCCTGCATTAATCAGGTATGGTGATTGTCCTTGTAGTGGCCTTGTTGATGCAGCTATTTTATTTCCACTGGCATCTACATTACCAAGGCTTACTTCAGAGAAAATAACAGATACATTTCCATTGAAATAAAGATTTTCTATCCAGCTTTCTTCTTTAGATGAAAGAAATGAAAGACTTTTTCTGAATTCTGCCTCAACACCATACAACTCCGCTTTTTCTCCATTCTGAAACTGGTATTGCCTCCGTGTTGCTACGCTGGCACTATTTAAGCGAAGCTCGATGGGGTCCTGGAAGTTTTTATAAAATACACCCAGGGATAATAATTCCCCTGCTTTTGGATAAAATTCATACCGAACATCTCCATTAATAATACTGCTTCTCTTCAGGCTGTCGTTACCAACAGTTGAGGCAATTTGTTCAAAATCAAAAAAGGAAAATGGTGCAATTTCTCTAAATTCTGGTCTTGCAACTGTACGGGATGTTGCCAGCCTTAAATTGGTTTTATTATTGGGACTAAAAGTAAAGTTGATTGAAGGGAGCACATCAAATTTATCAGTATCAATTACCTGGGCTTTATCCGTACTCTGCCTGTTAGATTTTAAAAACTGTTCAAAATATTCAAATCTTGATCCCCAAACCAAACGAAATTTATCACTAAGTTTATTATCCAGCATAGCATAACCTGCACTAAGCGCTGACACACCATAATATTTATCTGAAGGATTTTGCAGATCTGTACTTATTAAAAACCCCTCTCCTCCAATATTCTCACTATTAAATATTTCATTATAAGGCAATGTATTTAAAGCCGCATTTTCCGGTTCAGTAAATCCAAATATGCTGGCTTTAAAATCACGCAATCTCACTGTTCCTGCACCACCGATCTTTAAAGTTTGTTTAAAAGAACCTAACTGGAACGGCATACTTAATGAAGCGTTATACCCATACGATTTATCAACGAGATCACTAAAGAAACGATTGGTATTATTACCCCTGAGGTTGATACGATAATCTTCATTAACACCAATCGACTTACCATAAGTTTGCACCCTAAGGTCAGGTTGGGATTTATCATTCAATGCATAATTTAAATTCCAGTTAAACCGTATGCTGTTTAAAGGCAATTCATGAGAACCTTCCAGCTGTGCTGAGTATAAACTGCGTTGATTTAATACGGAAGACCGCAATGATACATCCTGTAAATTTTCTGTATTGATACCTGTACGAGTATAATAATTGTCTTCAAATAACTGGTTGAACAGATTTTTAAAAGCAATTTTATTTTTCTTATATGTCCAGGCAATGTTAGCTATAGCACCAGCATTTACACTGTACTTATTTTGGTTGTCATCATAATCAAAGAAAAACTGACTGGTAGCTCCCCGTTCAAATAATGAACGGGTAGCATCATATTTTAATTTTGACTGGCGATAAGTTACACCGAGGATTGAACCAAATGCACTTCCATTTTTAAAGCGTTTCACATTTGCCCAGGTAATGTTGTATTGTTGAGTTGGAATAGCTTTGGATGTTACCTCATTATATACATCATCTTTAAATGATTTGGAAACAGACTCTTTTTCTGTTTCAGAAAGGGCTGAATAAGCCAGGTATTTTCGGGGATAAGATGAAGGTAAATCTCTGCCTTTGCTAAACCCAAGCCAATCGGAGCTTCCTCTTTCGTTGCCTGTAAAATCATCGAACACGGATTGTGTATTAAACCCTAAACTTACACCTATACTCAATTGGTTAGAGGCAGGTATATCTTTTGTTTGAATTTGTACGATCCCTCCCGCAAATTCACCGGTAATATCAGGGGTAGCCGTTTTATTGATAATAATATTATCAATTAAAGATGAAGGAATAACATCAAAGGAAAAAGCTTTTTTATCAGGCTCACTGCTAGGCAGAGCTGCACCATTAATGAATGCAGAATTATAACGATCGCTTAACCCTCTTACGATTACAAACTTATTATCCTGTATAGAAGTACCACTTACCCGGCGTAAAACCTCTCCCGTATTTCTGTCGGGTGTACGGCGGATGAAATCTGCAGCTAATCCACTTGATAATGCAGTGTTATTTTTTTGAAATGCAAGTAATGCATTTGTATTTTCCTGGCGCCGGGATGATGCTACTACTGTAACCGCTGTAAGGTTAGTTGATGCATTATCTTCGAGTACTACTTCGATGTAATTATTATCAAGGTTGGATGACAATTCCACATCTGCTATAGATTTAGCACTGTATCCCGTATTAGAAATATTAAATGTATATTTTTTCCCTCTTTCCAGATTTAAAACAAATTTTCCTTCAGCGTCTGTGGTAAATTGTTTGGAAATTTCTTTAACCGAAATTGTTGCACCAGGTAACACTTCATTTTTTGTGTTTAATACCTTACCTGTAAATTGCTGAACCTGTGCAAATGCTACAGAAAAAAAAGTGATAGTGAAAGCAAAAATAAATGCTAGTAGCTTTTTAAACATATCTTATTGTCTTTGAACCACAAAGTGACAAAAAACATGTTATGGCATGATGAATGAAAGGTTAAGGAATTATTACTCCCATGTTACCGCAATGTTATCCTTAAAAGTTGTCCGCAAAAATGATTGCTATATAAAAACAAAATCTATATACTATATTTCGTAATAAAAAACTGAGTTCGTTCTGTATACGCTATTAAAATAATTTGTTTATGTAAGTTGTCAGGTTCATTTTGAAACTATTGCTATACTAAATAGAGTTTTTTTTTAATAAGTGGAATGGGCAACATTTTTGAGCGGATATTAAAAGAATTAAAACTCAACAAAAATTTACTTTATGATCTTTAAAATCGGAATTGTAGCCTGCAGGTGAATACATTGTCTTTTATGTCATTCTGAAAGCCAGTTAAAGCGGTTTTTTCATTTTTTACAATATCATACCACAAAACCATTTTTAAATTGGTATTTATATAATAATTATACCCAAAACCCCATGTACTGTATTTTATATCTGCAGCATTCAGGTTGCTTCCCGCATTACCAATATTAGTGGTGGTAACATCTGTATTGGGATCATACCAGTCATATTTTACAACTACCTGGTGCCTGTTGTTAAAAACATGATGAAGCAAATAAAAATAAGCACCATTAAAATTTCTGGTATAGTATCCTTCCGTACCCGTTAATAAAACAAATGGCGTTTCAGTTGTATTTTTTTGCGCAGTATGTTTACCCT